>OJGU01001229.1_pt1 | contig 9914 bp, 8 predicted proteins | sample 1594741 | NCBI WGS metagenome assembly OJGU01 (sample SAMN05416841, study PRJEB24817) | seawater metagenome | isolation source: Sea water | place: Canada:Atlantic | collected 2013-07 | reverse complement strand
TCGATTCAGCCCCGCCGCACGGCGTGTTGCGTGCCGCTCTCCACCTCGCGACTGTGCGGCGCTACGATGGACCCTCGATGGGCGTCGCAGTCGGCAAGGACATCTACTCCACGTGCGGGAAGTGTGGCGACGTTTGGCATGTCGTCGCTGCGATGAGCGGTGACCGCGTCACCAAGGTGACGTGCAAGAACTGCATTGGGTCGCACCGCTACAAGGCGCCGGCGGGAGAGGTCGATGTGAACGCGTCTGCGAAGAGCAAGCGCCGGACGATCACCAGCACCCGCAAGTCGGCGAAGTCCCTCGTCCCCCCTTCGGCCGACAACCCCTTGGTCGAAGCGAACATGGACCGCCCGATTCAGGAGTACTCGATGCGGACCACCTTCGAGCCCGGCGACCGCGTCGCGCATCCGAAGTTTGGCAACGGCGTCGTGGAGGGGACTTCGGAGGTCGGCAAGATGCTGGTGTTCTTCAAGCCCGGCGGACGCAAGACGCTTGCGCACGACCGCAGCTGATTCGCCAAGGGCGCCCCCGTGGCCCCGGAACAGGGGGGTGCAGGAGCTGACCGCGAAACTGTGGGATGGTCTCGCATGCCCTCGCTTCGGCTCGTTGCAAGTGCGCCCCTGCTGATCGCGACCTGCACCGGTCCGTGTGCAGAGTTCCCGCCAGAGCTCGCCGTGCTCAACCGGGTGGGGGCGCCGATCGACGTGACGCTGGACGAGCAAACACTGGCCGAAGCGCTACCGGACGGCGAAGGCTCCGCGTTCGTCGTGATTTCGGAAGGTGCGCCTTCCGGTGATCTGGTTGTCCGTCAGGGCGACGAGACGCTGCAACTGCGCCTCTCCAGCCTGGTCCCGAGCGCGACCGACTCCGGCTGCTACGTGATCATTGTGGAGCCGTGTCTGGAGGCGCCGCTCAAGATGTGCGCCATCGCGGTGCAGACACCGTGGGACGACTTCGAGTTGAGCTGCCGGCACGCACGCCAAGTGATGGACGCCGATACGGATTCGGGCACCGACACCGATCTGGGCACCGGGACCCAGGGGGATGCCGGCACCGCGCCGGCCGCCTCCAGTTCCGGGTGAACCGATCGGCAGTGCTTCTCAGCCAGCTTTGCTGCCGCCGCGGCAGGGCGGACTCTCTGGGATCACACCACCACGCGTCTGCCACTGCGCCGGCGTGTACGCGTGAATCGAAAGCGCGTGCAGCCCCGCATCCAGCTCGTCCTTGGCCAGGGCGTTGATCGCTCGGTGGCGCTGCACCAACGACTTGCCCTCGAACGCCTCGGCCACGAGCGTGACCTTGAAGTGGCTCTCGGGGTTGTTGCCCGAGTGGCGACTGCTCTCGTTGTCGATCTCGAGCACCGCGGGGGCCAGCGCATCCACGATCTTGTCATGGAGCGCTGACTGCAAGGGACCGCTCATGATGCGGGTGCCCCCTCGGAGGCAGTGGCTTCGGGCGGCAGGCCAGCGGCGATCATCTCGGCGATGTCCAACACGGCGATGTCCTCGTCCTTGTCGAAGTGCTTCATGCCATCGGAGATCATCGTCTTGCAGAACGGACAGCCGACGCCTACGGCGTCGACCCCAGCCTCCACGATCTCCTTGGAGCGGTTGAGGTTGACCCGTTTTTCGGCCTCCTCCTCCATCCACATCCGGGCACCGCCAGCGCCGCAGCAGAAGCCGTGCTCCCGGTTGCGGTCCAGCTCGACCATCTTGTCCGCCCCGCCGACGGCGGCAGCGATCGCAGCCCGAGGCTCGTCATACATCCCGTTCCAGCGGCCGAGGTAGCAGCTGTCGTGATAGGTGACCTTGCGCGCCTGCATCGGGTTCTCAACCTTGAGCTTGCCGGTCTCCATCAGGTGCGGAAGCAGCTTGCTGTGGTGGATGACCTCGTACTTGCCGCCGAACTGCGGGTACTCGTTGGCGATGGTGTGGAAACAGTGCGGGCAGCTCGCGATGATCTTGCGAACCTTCAGCTCGTTCATGAGGTCCACGTTCATCTGCGCGATGGTCTGGAAGCTCATCTCGTTGCCTCCGCGACGCAGCGTGTCGCCGGTGCAGTTCTCCTGGGTGCCCAGCACCGCGAAGTTGACCCCGGCGGCCTGAAGACAGCGCACCAGCGCCCGGGTGGGCTTCTTGGACGCATCGGAGTAGGCGCCGGCACAGCCGACGAACAACAGGTACTCGGCGTCCGGGTTTTCCTCGATGGTGGGGACTTCGAGGCCGTCGGCCCACTTCATGCGATCTTCTTGCGGAAGGCCCCACGGGTTGCCGGAGTTCTCGATGTTGCCAAACGCGGTGGTCAGCTCGCCCGGCGTCCGGCCGCTCTCATCGTTGAGCACGATGTGGGTCCGCATCTGCAGGATTTTGAGCGGGTGGTCGATGAAGACCGGGCACACCTCTTGGCACGCGCCACACGTGGTGCAGGACCATAGGGTCTCGTCGTCGATCCGGCCGCCGACCAGCGGGTTCATGTCCTCGAGCTCGGTGCGGATCTTCTCGATGGCTTCGACTTGCTCCTTCTTGGAGTCGTCGGCCTTGAGCTTCTCCCAGGCTTCTTGGGTCTTCTGCCAGGCTTCAAAGCCAGGCTCCTCCTCCATCGGCTCCATGAACTCCACGCCGGCGGCCGGCGGGGGCATGTCGAGCCCGAGCTCGCCCTGGAGTTGCTGCAGCTCGAGCACCTTCAGGCCCCGGTCCTTCATCTCGTCCTTGAGGTCGTGGATGAGATGCATGGGCGACAGCGGTTTGTCGGTCGCAAATGCAGGACAGTAGGTGGTGCAGCGCGCGCACTCGGTGCACGCATAGTTGTCGATCAGGCTCTTCCAGGTGAAGTCCTCGATCTTGGCGACGCCCCAGTTGTCCATCAACGGGACCGCATCGGGGTCCTCTGGATCATCGCTGCTGAACAGCTGCAGCTTCGGCATCGCACCTCGCTGGCCCTGGGGGCGCAGCAGGATGTTGGGGCCGGAACCCAGCACGTGGATGTGCTTGGAGAAGGGCAGGTAGTTGAGGAAGCCGAGCAGGATCGCGACGTGGCCCCACCAGTGGACCTCGGCGGCAGCGCCGGCCCAGCTGGCGTCGACGTTGGACACCAGCGTGTTGCCGTCGATCGCAAAGACGCCGGTCAAGGAGCCGACGGCCTGCGCGATCGGCATCATGGGGTCGGCGTGGCCGGTCGCGGCCATGTGCCAGCTGTGGTGCCCATAGTGCGTGAGCACCAGCGTGGTGATCGCCGACAGGATGAGCATGGCATCCATGTTGGCGGGCACGAATTCCGGCTTCACCACCAGGCGCCGATAGAAGGCGTACATCAGCGCGACGAACACGACGGCGTTCATCACGTCCACCCCCAGGCGGACATACCCATACAGGGTGTCGCCGAGGATTGTGCCCAGCGTGAACCAGTCCCCGACGAGGCCGGTGATGAACATCTCGGTGCTGGCGACCGTGAGAACCAGGAACCCCCAATAGATCGCGAGGTGGTGGTAGGAGCGCGACTCCTCCATCACCTTCCGCTGCCCGAAGAAGAATTTCATCAAGCTCCCGACCCGCTGGCCCCAACTCTCTGGGAGGCCGGCCGGACGTCCGAGCGCGGCGACGCGCACGAATTTCGAGACGTTGAAGGCGAACAGAGCGTTCGCCGCGATGAACACCAATGCGAAAGCGAGCTGCTTCATCGTAAGCAGGCGGGGTCATACCACAGGGGCGACGACTCGGCGCGCAGGGCCGCTGTGCGCGGATGCAGCGGGGGCCACGGCGCGATAAGCTGAGCCCCACCGCGTGCACGACCTCCTGCTGATCAGCGACCTGCACCTGGGTTCGCACCTCAAGCCCCGCCTCCGGGGAGAGGAAGTGCACCTCGCCTCCCGGATCGAAGAGGAGTTTCCTCGCTTCATCGACCACCACCTCCAGCTCGCCGAGGCACGCGGGGTGGGGTGGCAGATGGTGGTCAACGGCGACTTCATCGACTTTTGGAACGTCGTCCTCGACGAGCGTGAGGATGAAGACAGTGAGGCGCTCGCGGTTCGACGCCTGCACGCAGTCCTCGACGCGCACCCCGCCGTGGAAGACTCCCTGGCCCGTTTCCTCGAGGCTGGACACGGCGTGGCGTTCGTGACCGGCAATCACGACGCGGAGCTGCTCTACGGCGGTGTCCGGCGCGCCATGGTCGAGCGCATCGAGGGCGCGATGTCCTCCGAGGAGGGGGATGCGAGCATCACCCGGACCGGGACCGTGCGCCTGGACATGATGCGTGCGGGCAAGATCCGCTTCGTGCGCTGGTTTCTGCGTGAACCGGGTGGGGCCTGGATCGAACACGGCCACAAGTTCGATCCCAGCTGCGCCACACCGGCTGCGCTGTCGCCGACCCGCGGCGGCGCCCTCGTCCAGACGGTCGCCGAGGTTGCCACCCGAAGCTTCGCCAACGTGATGCCGGAGATCGACTACGACGCTCCGGACAAGTTCAGCGGCTTCGACTACGCCCGCTGGGCGCTGGCTCGCGGCTGGCGATTCGTGGTCCGGGTGATTTTGCTGTACCTACGCATGGTCGGCAGAATCCTGGGTCTGTGGGTCGGCGGCCGGGTCGATGCAGAGGGGCAGGCGGTCCACGACGAGCAGCTGGGGCGGATCGCGGCCAACGCAGGCCTGCAGATGAGCGCCCTGGCGGCGCTCGAGAACATGGCCCCCCCTCCGGCGGCGGTCACGGTGGGCGGCCTGGTGAAGCTGACCGCCCTCGACCATGTCCTGATGATGCTGACCCCGATCGTGGTTTCGGTCGTGTTCGCATTGATGCGGTGGGTTCCGCTTTGGGCCGGGCTCCCGCTCGCGGTGATCATCGGAGGGGCCGGGATCGCATTTCAGCGACGCGGACGTCAGCGCCGGGATGTGGCCCGAGACATGCTCAACGTCGCGGCCGGGGTGGGGCAAGCCACGGGAGTTCCCCTGGTTTTGATGGGCCACAGCCATCACGGTGAGCTCGAACGCCGGGGAGACGTGGTCTACGCCAACAGCGGTTCGTGGTTGGACGGATCGCACTTGTACGTCGAGCGTGACCCGCAGACGCAACGCCTCATCCGGGTCGAGCTGCGGCAGTGGCGCAACGGTGGGGTGCGTTGCTTGGACGCGATGACCGTCTTGCAGCCCGACATCCCGGTCGATGCTGCAGCCGCGGTGCGGGCCGATACGGCACTCGAATCGGCAGCCGATGGTGACGCCAGCGGCGCTTTTGTGCGAACGTGAGGCCGCGTCACCACGGTGCCGCAACAAGCGAGACGAACCGTTGGCCAACGAAACCATCCTCGTCATCGAAGACGACTCCTCCGTCCGGACCCTGCTCACCAAGGCGCTGTCGGGGAAGGGGTATCAAGTCGAAACCTCCGAGGACGGCCTCGCCGGCCTCACTCGGCTGGAGTCCCTGCGGCCGGACCTGATCATCGTGGACATCATGATGCCCCGGCTCGACGGAATGACGTTTGTGCGGGCGATCAAGGCCCACCAGCACACCCAGCCGATCCCGGTCATCTTCCTCACCGCCAAGAACGACCCCAAGACGATGATTCAAGGCATCAACTTGGGCGCCCGCTTCTACGTGACGAAGCCGTTCCAGATCGACGAGCTGCTCGCCAAGGTTCAAAAAGCGCTCATGCCCGGCTGAGCAGGGGCGAGCGCGAGAACGGCGAGCGGGCGGGCCCGACCACGGCGGCTGCGGCTGCAGCACCGGCGGCGAACTCTCCCTCGAGTCCGAGACCGGGCAGCGTCAACCGGCAGGCGAAGTGCATCGACTTCAACCCGCTCTCGGTCGACAGCACGCCCACGCCGAGGCTGGGGGGCTTGCCCACCGCATACAGCGGGGTCATCGGATGCGTGGTGCCCGGGGCCGCGCGATCCGAGATGTCGTGACCGTGACCGTCGGTCAGCGGCCGTCCGTCGTGCGGTGAGTGCATCCATCGCACGTGCTCATGGCAGAACGGCAGGACGCCGCGCGCATCGAGGGCACCGAGCAGACGCTCGCGCAAGCCCGCGGTGGAAGCCTGCGGCGGCACGACGTGGCAAATGGAGACCCTGCGGGTGTCCTCGGCGGTGCCCGGCAAGACCCGGACGTAGGTGTTGCCCACGGGGTCGTCCGCCGACCCCTCGGGCAAGCAGACCGCGAGGGGCTCGAGGGCCGGAGACAAGCCGCGAACCCCAATCTCGACGTGCATCACGAAGCGTTGCGCGGCGACCCGAACCGCTTGCAGGGTCTCCTGCAGCGCGCGCGGGAGCAGCTCGGGGAGCAGCGGCCCCTCGAGCAGACGCAGCGGGTCCGTCGCGACGATCAGGTGGTCACACCCGTAGTTGTCTCGTTTGCCGAGCAGGCTGACCCCCACCACACGCGAGCGCTTGAGCAGCAGCTCCGCGACCCGCAGGTCGCGTTTGACCTCGCCAGAGTGCAGCTCGATCCGCTGAAGCAGAAGCGTGCGCAGGGCCGCCTCGCCGCCGGGCATGTCATCCGGACCGCGGTGCCAGAGCCCCGCGAGGCGCAGGCTGGCTGCCTTTCCAAGCTGGGTCGGATGCAGATGCTGCAGCCACGGGACCGCCGCGGACGCGACCCGCCGCAGGTCGTGGTCCTCCGGCAGGGGGTGCATCTCGTCGACGGTGCCCGCCGGAAGCTGGCCTTCGACGCGCGCCAGGAATCGGCGGCTCCAGAAACCACCGCCCACCAGAGCGTTGTCGGAGGCGAGCAGGGGATCGAGCACCTCGTCCGTCGCCGCCGACCAGCGCTGCGCCATGTCCCACGCCGCCGGGACGGCCTCATCCTGCGGCCAAACCCGCGCCGCCTCCTCGCCCACGTTCGCGCTGGACGGCGTCAGATCGACCCGAGCATCCGGCAAGACCACGTGGACGCGGTGCTCGAGGGGGGCGTACAGGCGGCGGACTTGCTGGGCCAGTCCGAGCTCGGTCCACACCCGGGCGGTCGGGGCGGTGCCCATGTGAACGACCGGGGCGATACGGAGCGGGAGCGTGCGGCCGGCGATCTTGTACGTGCCGTCCGCGGGACCCTGGGGGATCACCAGCACCCGCTTGCCGCGACGAGCAACCAACGCGGCGGCCACGAGCCCGGCGATGTCGCTGCCGAGCACGATCAGATCGTAGTGGTTGGTCGTCGTCGCCACGAGTCTGCTCAGCCGAAGCGTACGCCGGCGGCACCCTCGGATGCGACGACCCGCCCCATGCGGACCGCGCTCTCGCCGGCCCCTTCGAGCGCGGTGATCACCGTATCGACGGCATCGGGGGCGGTGAACAGCATCATTCCGATACCGCTGTTGAAGGTGCGGAGCATCTCCTGGGAGCTCACGCCTTGGGCGGAAATGGCCTCGAAGACGGGGGTCGGAGGGATCGCGGACAGATCGATCTCGACCGTCGTGCCCTCGGGGAGGGCGCGAGGGGGGTTCTCGAGCAGCCCACCGCCGGTGATGTGAGCCGCCGAGGAGACGCCCCCAACCGACAGCGCGGCCGCGACCGCTTTGACGTAGACCCGGGTCGGGGTGAGGAGCACGTCGGCCACCGAGGAGTTGGTTCCTGGGAACGTATCGTCCAGCGCGAGTCCGCCGAACTCCGGGTCGAGCAGGGCCCGGCGGGCGAGGCTGTAGCCGTTGCTGTGCAGGCCCGAGGAGAGCACGCCGATCGCGACGTCTCCGGGCTGCACGTTCTTGGCGTTGAGCCGCGCGTCCTTGTCGACGACGCCGACCGCAAACGCGGCCAAGTCGTAGTGGCCCTCGCTGTACATCCCCGGAAGCTCGGCCGTCTCACCGCCCAACAGGGCACAACCGCTCTGCCGGCAACCATCGACGATGCCGGCGACGATCGACTCGACGATCCCCGGCTGCAGAGCGCCCGTCGCGATGTAGTCGAGCAGGAACAGCGGGCGGGCACCGGTGCAGATCAGATCGTTGACGTTCATCGCGACCAGGTCGATCCCCACGGTGTCGTGAACTCCGGCCGCAATCGCGACGAGCAGCTTGGTTCCCACGCCGTCGGCACACGACACCAGCACCGGTGTCTTCATCCCCGAGGGGAGGCCGATCATGCCGGCGAACCCACCGATGTCGTCGAGCTGCTCGGGTCGGCGCGTCGACGCGACCAGCGAGCGGATCCGGCGGACAGCTTCGTTGCCTGCGTCGATGTCCACGCCAGCGTCGCGGTACGACAGGGACTTGGGTGTGTCCGCCATGTCCGGTCCCCTACCAAACCCCGGCGCGCCCTGTCGACGGATACCCGGCGAGCCGGACGCGGGGGCGGCGCGAGAGGCCTCGCACGCCCGGGGATGGCCCCGGGCGCCGCTGTGGTGGTAAGACCCGCTCATGGCGTGGTGGCGGCGCAAGAAGCAGCAGCTCGAGACCCAAACCCCGGAGGAGAAAGTCTCCGTACCGAAGGGTGTGTGGTCCAAGTGCGAGGCGTGTGGAGAGATCACATACACCGAGGAGCTGATCGCGAACCTTCGGGTGTGCCCGGTCTGCGGACACCACGCGCCGATGCCCACGGCCGAGCGCATCGCCTCGATGTTGGACGAAGGGTCGTGGGAAGAACTCGACCTCGAGCTCCGCTCCGGTGACCCGCTCACCTTCACGGACCAAAAACCCTACGTCGCCCGCCTGGAAAAAGCGCTGCGCACCGCCGGCCCCCGGGACGCATTTCGCTCGGGCCTGGGATCCATCGAAGGCATCCCGGTCAGCGCGGGCTTCTTCGCGTTCGAGTTCATGGGTGGATCGATGGGCTCGGTCGTCGGCGAAAAATGCACCCGCGTGTTCGAGCGCGCCCTCGAGCTGCATCGACCGGCCCTCGTGTTCTCGGCCTCCGGTGGCGCCCGGATGCAAGAGGGGGTCCTGTCGCTGATGCAGATGGCGAAGACCTCGGCCGCGCGTGGTCGTCTGCGTGAGGCCGGGCTTCCGTACATCTCGGTCGTCCTGCATCCGACGACCGGCGGCGTCGCAGCCAGCTTCGCAACCCTGGGCGACCTGATCATCGCCGAGCCCAAGGCGCTCGTCGGGTTCGCCGGACCGCGCGTCATCATGCAGACGATCGGCCAGGAGCTTCCCAAGGGCTTTCAGCGGGCCGAGTTCTTGCTCGAGCACGGCATGGTCGATCGCATCGTGAGCCGACTCGAGATGCGAGAGCAGCTGGGCTTGATGCTGGCGCTGTTGGGCACCAAGCCCAAGCCCAGGTCCAAGCAGCCCGAGCCCGCCGCGCCGTGAGCTGATGACCTACGAGGCGCTGTTTGCCCGAAGAACCCTCGGCGTCCGGCCGGGACTGGTGGCTGTGCGCGGCGTTTTTGAGGCGCTGGGGGCCCCCGGAGGGTCCATCCCAGCGATTCACGTCGTGGGCACCAACGGCAAGGGCTCGATCGCGGCGATGGCCGAGCACGCGCTACGGCAGCGCGGGCACCGGACCGGCCTGTTCACCAGCCCGCATCTGCAGCGGGTGACCGAGCGGGTGCGTGTCGATGGTCAGGAGGTCGATGACACGGTCCTCGAGGCGGCGATCGGTTCGGTTCTCTCGGTCGAGGACAACCCGGAGGAGCGCGGGAGGCCGCTGTCGTTCTTCGAGCTGCTGACCGTCGCGGCGCTGATCGTCTTCGAGCAGTCCGGGGTCGACGTGTTGATCGTGGAGGCCGGTTTGGGCGGCCGGCTGGACAGCACCCGGCTCGTCGATGCCAAGGCCATCGCGGTCGGCCGCATCGATCTCGACCATCAGGCGTACCTCGGCGACAGCCTGCAGCAGATTGCGGCGGAGAAGGCTGGGGTGTTTCGGGACCGGGTCCCGGTCTACTCGGTGCCGCAGCACGATCCGGTGTGGACCGTTCTCGAGCGCGCGTCCTGGGACGCACCTTGTCCACTGCGGCTCCCCGAACCCCTGTCTCTTATACACATCTCCGAGCCC
>OJGU01001228.1_pt1 | contig 9920 bp, 2 predicted proteins | sample 1594741 | NCBI WGS metagenome assembly OJGU01 (sample SAMN05416841, study PRJEB24817) | seawater metagenome | isolation source: Sea water | place: Canada:Atlantic | collected 2013-07 | reverse complement strand
GTTTCGTCTACGAGGAACGGGTCAACCGAAACGGTTGGGACGCAAGCGCCGATGTGGAATCGCTTAAACTGAGAAACGGCAATTGGTCATTGACGATGGATTCGGCAAAGGAAGAAACGATGACTCTGAGTGGAAGCGTTCGAGCAGACGCCGCCTTTCAACTTCAGCTCCAGCCAAGCAAACCCAAGGTGAGATTCGGAAACGACGGCGTCTCACGCAAGGGAGCCAATCCCACAGCAGCCAGCCACTACATAACCTTCACACGACTGGCGACCAAAGGAAGCCTGAGCTTTCGAGGAGAAACGCTGCAAGTGGAAGGACAAACGTGGATGGATCACGAAATCAGCAGTAGCCAACTCGACAGCGGCCAGGTGGGTTGGGACTGGGCCAGCATCCAGCTTGACCAAGGGGACGAGATCATGATCTACGTCATGCGACAAGAAGACAACAGCATCGACCCCTTCAGCACCCTCGCGTGGATCGACCGCGAGGGCAAGGTCAGCCACATTGGTCCCGAAGCCTTTCAATGGGAAAAAACCAAGTTCTGGAAAAGCGACTATTCCCAAGCGAACTATCCGATCCATTCCTCACTTCGCTTCAAGCATCCCATCAAGGGAAGCCCCATAACCCTTGAGCTGAAACCACTCAAATCGGATCAAGAAGTGCGTGGAGAACTAGGAGGGATCACCTATTGGGAAGGGGCTTGTGACGTTCTCGATACCAACTCCAAGGTGGTAGGGACAGCCTACGTCGAACTTGCTGGTTACGACGGCAAGCTACAAGAGACCCTTCGCTAAAAAATCAGAAGCATCTAGACCATAACACGCCCTATATGTCGCATTACGACCCATTGTGGCCGAATCCTCAATTCTCCTGCTAGTGCGGGTTTGACGAATCCAAGCGCGTTTGCTAGACCCGAATCGCCATGGAAAAAACCCGACCTTCGCTGCGCGGCATCATCGCGCTCTTCCTGTGGACAGCAACAACGCTTGGCACCTACGGTCAAACAGCGGTCTACCCCACCCAATCGGGATTCGAAATCCTCGATATAAATCAGCAAACCTCCGAGACGGTTCGCTATGCCGGTCCTGGACCGACGTTCCCGCTGCCTTCAGACATTGACGTCGTTTTCGATCGGCGCCAACGGAAAGCCATTTACCCAACCCAACAAGGCTTTGAGATCCTGACCCTCAACATTCGCAGCACGACCTTCGCCCCATTCGCTGGAGGCTTTCCCACAGCGCCCTTGCCCCTAGGCAACGACGTGATTATCACCCCTACGGGAACCATCGGGGTGTATCCAAGCCCTCGCGGGTTTGAAGTCCTGGACATCGCTTCGAGTCAGGCAACCCTAATTCCCTTTGCCGGCCCCGGCCCGGGCCCGATCGCACCACTCCCCCTCGATGTGGATACCGTGATTACCTTTGACAGCGGCACCGCAATCTACCCGACACCTTCAGGTTTTGAAATTGCTGATCTCAACGCCAGAACCGCACAATTCGTTCCCTATGACCTGCCAGCGGTCGCCGGTTTCCTACCGATCGCAGTGGACGTCATCCTGTCGCCCGATGGGCGATTTGCGGTCTATCCCACTACCACCGGATTTCAAGTTCTGGACATTCAAGCTGGGCTAGCCCGGCGTGTTCCCTATGCCGGGAACGGACCAAACGTGCCGCTCCCCGTCGATGTCGATGTGTTCATTACTTTTCTTGGCGAAGCGATTTATCCGACCCCAAGCGGATTCGAATTCCTGGACCTGAATACGCTCACCTCCGAACTAGTGAAATACGCGGGCAACGGGCCTACCATCCCCCTCCCCATGTCCGTCGACGCACCCATTACATCCAATGGCAGCAAGGCCGTCTACCCCACCCAATCGGGCTTTGAGATTCTAGACATACAATCCCGCGAATCAACCTTTGCCGCCTACGAACAAGCCTTGTCGACCGCTCCGATCCCTCTGGGCATCGACGTCGCCATTGACAATACAAATCGGCAAGTCGTCTATCCCGGCGTGGCGGGTTTCCACGTTCTCAATCTTTCAGACAACAGCGTTCGATTTGCCAAGTATGCTGGCCCTGGTCCAACAACCCCGCTTCCATTGGGCGTCGACGCCGTAATCTCGGGAGATTCACTTCGCGCTGTCTATCCCACTCAACAAGGATTCGAAGTCCTTGACCTTCCATCTCTATCATCAAGCTTCGTTGCCTACGGCAATCCTCCGACCGTTGTGCCTCTGCCTACGGATGTGGATCCTTCATTCCTGACTGGAGGCCAAAACCTCATCTTCACCACCAATCTAGGCTTCGAATTGCTCAATGTTTCTGGGGCAGGCACTTCCACAGCGATCCCCTATGACAGCCCAATCGTGACCGTCCCCCTTCCAAGTGGCGTGGATCCCAACGTCACACCTCATCTTCGTGGATTCTCCAATGACGATCCCATCGACGAGGATTTCTTTCCCTTTCTGGCGGGGGGCTTCCCCCACTGTGAATGGGACGAATACTGGTATCTCGACGTCCCGGGCAAGAGTCATTTCCCCGAGGACATCGATAAAAAAATCGATGAGCTTGCGGCCGCACGCGGCTTCCGGCGCGATCAACTCCGATTCATGTCGGCGCCCGAGGGCTACGTGGCGATGGACGGCATGGCCAATGACTCATTCGAAAAGGCCGGTTTGTCATTGGATTTCGAAACCGGTGAAGTTTCTGGCACGGGGACCTCAACCGATCACTACTGGTTTCTCATTTGGGTGATTGGCCCTGACCATTCCTTCATCGTCGAGCTGTGGATGCACCATTGGAACATCCCTCATTTAGAGTGGGAACATACCTGGGCAGAGGGACAAGAGGCCGAGATTCCCCTCCCCGTGGACCAGCTCGAATTGATCCAGAAAGCGGCAATCGAAGCAGACGTTGATCCCGCGACCCTCGTCTACGAAGCCGCGCCCGGAGGCACCGTAGCCATGGGGATGGCCGCCAGCCCCTTTGAAGGATCAGGGATGAAACTCGACACCGAGACCGGCACCATCAGCGGTGTAGCCCAAGTTCCGGGGAACTTCTGGTTTCTCGTTTGGGTCAAGGACGCCAGCGGCAAGCTCATCGCCGAACTATGGATTCATCACTACGTCATTGAGCACATTGAATGGTCTCATGTCTGGCTGGAAGGCCAGGAAGCCATCACCCCGATTCCAGAAGATATCCAAGCACGCATCGGCAGCATGGCCCAATCATTGGATATTAGCCCAGATACCTTGAGCTACGTGGAAGCCGCCCCAGGCACTGTAGCCATGGGAATCACCAGCGACGCTCTTAGCGCCGCGGAATTCACCCTCAATCCTGAAAACGGCGCGATCAGTGGCGTCGCCGGGAATTCCAGTCACTGGAGCTTCTTGATTCACGTAGTTGGCCCCTCCGGTCAACTCTTGGCCGAACTCTGGATCCATCATTGTGTCCTTCCTAAGACGCCTCACTTTACGTGGGAGTATACCTGGAAACCCAATGGAGACGCTGAGTTCCCTCTCCCTCAAGAGATACTCTCTGAACTGGAACCCTTAGCCGCCAACGGCATCCGATTCGAATCCGCTGAAACCGGACTCATTCATCATGATGGACTCGTGAACGATGGCCTCGGAGAGCTGGGACTACAAGTGGATCCTGAAACAGGACGCTTTTTTGGGAAGCCGATCAGTGGGCACGGTCGATCACTCATTTGGGTCCAGGACAACTCAGGGGAGATCATCGCAGAACTTTGGATCCACCACTGGGTGATTCCCCATTGGGAACGCTATGAGAGTTGGGAACTTGGCCAAGAAGGCAGCAGCCAGGTTATTGATCTCAATGATCCAAACACACTCGCGAATCTCCTCCGGGTCGCTGAGGAGATGGGACTTGAAAACTTTGATCCCAAATCGGTTACCATTCAAGAAGCCCCACTCGGAACCGAAGCAGGCGATGGGATGGTGAGCCAGACGGTGGAGCAATCCGGTCTCAAATTTGATCCCGAAACTGGCACGATTGCAGGGACACCTCAGGGCGAAGGCGAGTTCTGGCATCTCTTCTGGATTATGGGCCCCGAAGGCAAGATGCTTGCCGAAGTATGGATTCATCATTTAATCGTACCTCCAGTTCCCCATTTCGTTTGGGAAGTATTGGCAGAACCCGGTCAGTCGCTCCTCGAGACGATTCCTGCCTCTCTGCTCGAAAATCTTCCCGGCCTCCCTGAACCACTCGGCTCGAAAACCTTCGAAGGGGCCCGCGACGGGCTCAAACTTCATGACGGATCTTTGGTCGATGGATTTAACCAATCCGGCCTCACCCTGCTGGAGGATAGCGGTATGCTTATCGGGCTTACAGAAAAGCCAGGTCATTGGAAATCACTCATTTTCGTAAAGAACGATCGAGGACAGATCATCGCTGAGATATGGGTCAACATCTGGGTGATCCCCCATCTGGTTTGGGAGCACACATGGGTCGTTGGCGAATCTGCCGAGATGCCATTGAACGAGGAGATCCAAGGCGCGATCGCTGCCGCAGCCGAACGAGCAGGCGTCTCAGATCTATCAAGCATCCGCTACCAAGAAGCCCCGGCTGGCACCGTAGCCAAGGACGGTAAAGCCAGCACACTTCTTGCCGATGGTTTCCTTGAACTGAACCCAGAAACAGGCAGCACCTCCGGCACCCCCTTGTTTGCAGGAGAGCATGCCCACCTTATCCGTGCCGTTACCGAAACAGGTGAACCCTTGGTCGAGATTTGGATTCTCCACACGATTCTCGACCATTTCCGCTGGGACGTTGTCGGTAGAGTCGGTGAGATGATCGAAGCAGCAATCCCAAGCGACATTCTCGCTGAACTCAATGAAGCCGCCAACGAAGCCGGCTTAAGGCCGAATGATGTGCGCTATCAAGCAAGCGCCCTCGGCGCCGAGCAAGCCTTCCTAGGCGCTCCGGCTGCCACCCCGGAAGCCATTGGGGTCCAACTAGACCCCAGCAGCGGCTCCGTTCAGTCAACGGCCATCGTTCCAGGACACTGGACGATTCCAGTGGAATCGGTGGCACCCGACGGAAAAGTCATCGCGTTGCTCTGGATTCACTATTGGATCCTACCGCCGCTACCTCACCTAGAGTGGACGGTCACGATTCCGGTCAACGAAACGATTGAGCGCCCACTCCCAGAGTCGATTGTCAGCGAAGCGCGAAACATTGTGGAGCAAGCTGGGTTGAGCGAAGAAGAGGCATTCTTCGACTCAGCGCCACGTGGGGCCTCCTCCCCCGACGGAAACGAAGCCACGGCTCTTCCCGACCTGGGACTGACAGCTTCGTCGACAGCGGGACCACCAAGTCTAATTGGCATGTCCCAGCAAGCCGGCGAATACCAGAGTCTCATCTGGCTAAAAAACAGTGACGGAACGATCATCGCTGAAATCTGGGTTAACCTTACCATCGGGGAAACAGCTATTCCTGAGCGGCCAGTGCTTGAGTATTTCATCGAAGGAGGCCAGTTATTCCTGCGATGGAACGGCCCATTCTCTCTGCAATTCACCCAAGCCGTCGGCGGCGTGTGGGAGTTGCTCACCGGAGCGACCAGTCCGTTTCTCATCGATCCAACAAGCGCGTTCGGAGTCTTTCGCTTGATCGCTTCAGACCAAGGCGAGATGCCTGGTTCTGGAACCACAGATCCCGGCGGGCAGCCCGGAGAGGAAGTTAAAGGAGTCGAAGACCAATTCGTCGTGCCACCGATCGTGACATCCAAACGATTCGTGAGCACCAACGATACCACTCCTTCCAACGCGACGTTCGAGCTCGTTGAGTGGCCAGATATTAATCCGGACTACTTCGAGTTTAAGAACAACGGTGAATTCTTCGTCACTCCGATTTCGTTCGGGCCGTCACCGCTGACATTCACCTATCGAATCGTTACTCCTAGTGGCCCTTCGGAACCGATTAAGGTAACCATTGTTGTCAACCCGGATCTTCTGGTTGATCTCGTGGAAGACCCCGAGACCGGAAATGTCATGGTGCCAGTCCTGATTCGGGCGGTATTCCCGACCCTGATCCATCAGGATGCGGTTTCGGAAAGGACGGAGACGAATCAATTTCCCATGATACTGTTGAGATCTCAGCAGGAGGCTGGAAAGCCTTCTTAGACAAGGTCAGACCGCCAAATAATTAGAGCACACAGCACGAAGCTCTGAATAGGCGAGGTCTTGAAAGGCCTCGCCTATTCCTTTTGCCATCGGAAAAACCATCCCCCACTTTGCTCTTGATGGGCCTGACGCAGAATGCTCTCGCCCGTCGGTGCAGGAATTCGCAACGGAACCCAGTTCTGGAGGTCTGTAGATGTCTCCACATGAAACTCTCCCGGAGGACCGGATAAGGTAATCGCGACTCCATCCGCTGTTGTTTCGATCTTGCGAATCATTGCTTGAGCAATCCCGTCAAGGGCATAACTGATCGATGCTCGCCCATCATGGTTTTCAAAGAATTCAATCTCATGATCGGCCACCAGACGCTCCAAGTAGTCGAATTCTACAGGCTGCAATACACGATCTGCAACCACCACTATCGCGGCATGGAATCGATTGATATCTGGGTAGAGCGGTTCCCGTTCGCCAAAGGTTTCGATCCAACGAGGCATATCGAGCATCATCAACCCCTCCCCCTCAAAAACGTATCCCGCACAATCGAACCCTTTGAACGAGCTCTCCGAGAGAACCGTCACATCGGCTACAGCCGCAGCCGGCAGCAAGCCCATAAGATAGAGTTCCCAGTCAAACATTCTACCGCTCCCGATTGGGCCGCAGAAATCGCCATCCTCCTGTGCCTGAAAAGAATCCAAAATCGCAGGAAATCCAAAGATCGAGCGTTGGCCCGAAGCCGCGAACGCTCCCCAATGTCCTTCACCGCCAAGAGATGACCTGAGCCCAAGTTTTTCAAGCCCATAGACACCCCAGGTATGAAACATATGGTGAGTCAAATCGTCCGTGTGTTTCCGATAAAGCCCAAGAACGGATCGCAGCACGCCTTGACTACCGAATTCCTGAGAATCGTCAAAAAGCGATCGACCAATCCCCAACACATGATTCCTTACAGAAGTAAAATCACTCACCGGAAACGCCCGAGTGTTGTAGATGTTGAAGAACACAATCCAATCGAACCGGTCCCCCAGCAAATCAATCACCGCCTGGCTGGCCAGTTTCTGATCAACACCGATGCTGGGAAAATCACCTTCGAGCATGTCTGTTCGGCTTAGGTTGAACACTCGCTCAGTTTTTGCATAGTGAGTGCCCGACTCGACAACGATCTCGCGCTCACTCCGGTCAATCACACCGTACGAATAAGCGACATCGTCCACCAAAGTCTCATCAAGCGCTCCATTGCCATGAACGATTAACTCAAGCACCCGTAGCTCACGGGTTAGGTAAGACTTCTCCTCGAAGGACTCTTGAGCGGCTGAAGGTTGCAGATGTCCGGTAAAAACACCATCCCCCTCAACGTCATCCGGAAAAAATCCGTCGTCTTCGAGGAACAAAACTTCCGATTGAAAGCCAGGAAACTGTGAGGTATCGATCGACACGAATTGCGCTCCTGCCCCCTCGACTCCGATGAGCAAACGGATCGGATCCTCTGCCTTGGCATCGACGACAAACGGAATCATCTCGAAGCGATTCAAGCGGTAGCCCCCGGGAACGGGAGTCGAATGCCCCAATCGAACGGCTCCGGTCCGCGACTCTTCAATTAAAAATTCGGTTTTGGCCTCCGTGATCAGAGCAAGACCGAGCAAGGGAAACACACTGGCACCAACAATTCTCAATCGATCAAGATTGAAACTCAGGGAAAACCCACTTTTGAACTCTACCCGCATACGCGTTCCTTAAGAAAGAAACTACACACCTGGGCCTGGCATTCAACCACAGCATTCATTCCCCGCCCGACTCTCAGCAAGCAATCCGTTGTCTTCCCTTCGCAATTGAATCACAATTGAATCACAACTGGATCGTAGCTGGATCGCAGTCCTTCCTAGTCCCCCATGTGCAGAGACACGATTCACGGAGCAGAAAAGGCTCAGACAACCTTGCCGTATCCTTGACTGTCAGGCGTGGGACACTTAGCTTCATGGGTGAACCCGGGGAGCCCTCGGTCCCTTCCATGGCAAGTGGAGGGACATGGCTGAGAGTTTCAGGCGAGATCCTGAATGACCCTTAAACCTGATCCAGATAATGCTGGCGTAGGAACCAATGGTGGCCCACCACCTTCTTCCCGCTGCAAAACCAATTGCAATTGAAAGGCAAACGAATGATCGCATCGAAAGATTCACTAGAACCAAGCAGCACCTCTCCGTTACCTAACTCGACCAAAGTCTACGTCGAAGGCACCCTCAATCCCGATTTGCGGGTCCCGCTTCGAGAGATTAGCCAAGCCCAGACCAAATCATTCACAGGGGAACTTGAGCCCAACGAGCCGATCCGCGTTTATGACACCAGCGGTCCTTGGGGCGATCCAGAATTCAAGGGTGACGTGGAAAAAGGGCTTCCCGGACTACGCCGAGATTGGATTCTTGCTCGGGGTGACGTCACCGAATACGAAGGTCGCGACGTCAAACCTGAGGACGACGGCTACCTCTCCGCCCAGCACGCTGAACTGGCAGGAACGAAGAAGCCATCCGATCGCCTCAAAGAATTCCCCACGCTCAAGCGCAAACCCCTCAAAGCATCAGCGGGACACCCGGTCACCCAACTATGGTACGCCAAGCAAGGGATCGTCACCCCTGAAATGGAATACATCGCTATCCGCGAAAATCTCGGGCGCCAGAAAGCTCTCGATTCACAAGCCAGCGCGAAGGCGCCACGCAACACACTTGATCAACAACACCCTGGCCAGCCTTGGGGCGCAAAGATCCCCGATCATATCACACCAGAGTTTGTGAGAGACGAAGTTGCCCGCGGGCGAGCGATCATCCCCTCAAATATCAACCATCCAGAGTCTGAACCGATGATCATCGGGCGAAATTTCTTGGTAAAGATTAATGCGAACATCGGCAACTCAGCCGTAGCATCAAGCATCGAAGAAGAAGTGGAGAAGATGCGATGGGCCACCAAGTGGGGTGCTGACACCGTCATGGATCTTTCCACCGGGAAGAATATTCATGCCACCCGTGAATGGATCGTTCGCAACTCGCCAGTTCCCATTGGAACAGTACCAATCTACCAAGCGCTTGAGAAAGTAAACGGCAAGGCAGAAGACCTCACCTGGGAGATTTTCCGCGACACCCTCATCGAACAAGCCGAACAAGGCGTCGACTACTTCACCATCCATGCTGGCGTTCTCCTTCGCTTCGTTCCCCTGACGGCCAAGCGGGCGACGGGAATCGTCTCTCGCGGCGGCTCTATCATGGCAAAATGGTGCCTAGCACACCATACTGAGAGTTTCCTCTACACCCATTGGGATGACATCTGTGAAATCATGGCTGCCTATGACATTAGCTTTTCGATCGGTGACGGCCTCCGACCTGGATCCATTGCTGATGCCAACGATGAAGCGCAGTTTGCGGAGCTCAAAGTGCAAGGTGATCTCACGCGCCGCGCCTGGGAACACGGCGTACAAGTGATGAATGAGGGGCCAGGACACGTGCCCATGCACATGATTCATGAAAACATGGAGAAACAACTCGAATGGTGTGATGAAGCCCCTTTCTATACACTTGGCCCGCTTACAACAGACATTGCCCCTGGTTACGATCACATCACCAGCGGCATTGGAGCCGCAATGATCGGTTGGTACGGTTGCGCGATGCTCTGCTACGTTACGCCGAAAGAACATCTCGGACTTCCCAACAAGCAGGATGTGAAAGAAGGCGTGATCACCTACAAGATTGCCGCCCATGCGGCTGATCTTGCCAAGGGACATCCGGGGGCTCAGTAC
>OJGU01001227.1_pt1 | contig 9926 bp, 9 predicted proteins | sample 1594741 | NCBI WGS metagenome assembly OJGU01 (sample SAMN05416841, study PRJEB24817) | seawater metagenome | isolation source: Sea water | place: Canada:Atlantic | collected 2013-07 | reverse complement strand
GAGACAGCCTCGGGCGGTTGTGGGCGATCCCAACGTCACCGCCAACGTGGAACCCTCCAATACCCCATGCTCCGCCAAAGCCTGTTGTCTGACCAAGGCCGGCAATACCCCATCCCCGGACAAGAAATCGTGCTGCGGCAAAGCAGGCTGCCAGGAGTGCGCTCCCTCAAAGAACAAGACGAAGTAACGCCCCTAGCAGAATTAGACCATGAACGCTGAAATCAGAACCATCACAGCAGGCGAACTCCATCACCGGATCCGAGACGGCGGAAAGATCGATCTGCTCGATGTCCGCACTCCGGCAGAATATGGCGAAGTGCATGCCTCCAGCGCTAGCAATCGGCCTCTGGACTCCCTCAAGCCAGCCGACTTCCTCGCGGATCGCAATGACAACTCCGGCGAACCGATCTACATCATCTGCCATTCGGGAGCCCGAGGCGAACGTGCCTGTCGCGAATTTCAAAAGGCCGGTTTTGAATCCGTCGTAAACGTCACTGGAGGAACACAAGCCTGGATTGACGCCGAGCTTCCCATCGTTCGCGGCCAGAAGACAATGTCGTTGGAACGCCAGGTACGCATTGCCGCTGGAGCGATCGTTCTGAGCAGTGTGTTACTCTCCGTCTTCTCGCACCCCAACTGGATCTGGTTGGCAGGCTTTGTCGGCGCCGGGCTAATCTTTGCAGGCATCACGGACACCTGCGGCATGGGAATGTTGATTGCCCGAATGCCTTGGAATCGACGCTGATCCCCTGCCCCATGATCACCGCGATCGCCATTGGCATTTTCATTGGACTTTCCCTCGGTTTGCTCGGAGGTGGAGGGACTGTTCTAATGACGCCTGCCCTCGTCTACCTTGGAGGCTATCCCGTCCGGGAAGCGATCGGCATGTCACTGGCAGTGGTAGGGGGAACCAGCCTCGTAGGCGGAATGTTCAATCTGCATCAGGGCCGCGTACATCTCCGCGCCGCGTCCCTGTTCAGCGCTGCGGGAATGGCAGGCGCTGTTCCAGGGGCGCTCCTGACCGTTCACGTTTCTCCGCGAATAATCCTCGTGTTATTCGGAATGTTGATGATCGCCATCGCCTTGATGATGTTGCAACGACGAGAAACGAATGCCTGTCTTCCGGAACACGCCTGCCAGCCCGGACGCTGCGTCCTGGCCGGTGGCTCCGTCGGCTTCCTCACGGGCTTTCTCGGCGTGGGAGGCGGGTTCATCGTCGTGCCCGCCTTGATTCACTTTGGCAACCTCGACCTACGTCGCGCGATCGGAACCTCGCTGCTCGTGATCGCCGTCAGTTCCTTGACCGGATTGCTGGGACAGGCCGGACAGGTGCCACTCGACTGGTCGCTGATCGGGATGTTTCTCGGGGCGGCCCTCGCCGGTCTGGCAGCGGGCCGACTGCTGGCTGACAGGATTCCAACGGCCCAACTCAAACAAGGATTCGCCTGGCTAGTACTGGGGGTAGCGATCTTGGTGATCATCGAAAACTCGAATGGATAAACGAAAGAATAGGAAATGATACTTAAACGATATTTCGTCAATGGACTGGCTCACGCCTCTTACCTCATCGGCGACGGCAGCGAGGCAGCCGTAGTGGATCCCAAGCGTGACATCGGCGACTACATCGCGGACGCGGCAGCCGCCGGCATGCGAATCGTTGCGATCTTCAATACGCATCCGCACGCCGACTTCGTCTCCGGCTTTGCGGAACTCGCCGAGCAGACCACCGCCCAAATCTACACCTCACATCTGGCCCCAACGTCTTACGAACACATCGCCGCCAAGCACGGTGACAAAGTGGCTCTTGGCGGACTTGAAGTGGAATTGCTCGAGACACCCGGCCACTCGCCCGACAGCCTCAGTTTTCTCGTCCGCGAACAAGGGACACCGAAAGTAGTGTTTACGGGTGATCTCCTGTTCGTGAATGACGTCGGTCGCCCCGATCTCCGCGACACCGATGAAGCCCCCTCAGCCCTGGCAGACAAACTCTATGCCTCGCTATTTGACAAAATTCTTACGCTCCCCGACGAGGTAAAGATCTATCCCGCCCACGGCGCCGGATCGCTCTGTGGCCGTGCAATCTCGTCAGCGCCATTCTCAACCGTCGCTGAGGAAAAAGCCAACAATTGGGCGGCGCAAATCACCGACCGCGAAGAGTTTGTGAAACAAATGGTAAGCAACCTTCCGACGCGTCCCCCCTATTTCAATTACGACGTTGGCATCAATCTCGCCGGAGCGATGCCGCTTACCGCTCTTCCCACGTTGGAAGCACTGAGCGCGGATCAGCTCCGCAAATCAGGAGAAGACGGTGCGATTATCATCGACACTCGCAGTGCCCCACTTTTCGGAGCGGGACATGTTCCTGGCAGTCTCAATATTGGATTGGGAAGTCCAATGTTCTCCACCTGGGTTGGTTTTCTCGTTCCGGGAGGAACGCCAATCGCATTCGTGGTCGAGAGCCCGGAGGATGTCACGAGAGCTCAGCTCGAGCTGGCTCGCATCGGATTCGACCACATCGTCGGATACCTCGATCCAACGTCGATCGCCGAAACGGCTACGATTCCACAACTAAGTGTCTGCGATCTCCGAAGTCAACTCGACGACGACAATCCCCCAAATGTGCTCGATGTGCGCACCCCGAACGAATGGACCAACGCACACATCGCCAAAGCGAAGTCGATTCCCCTGCCGGAGCTACCGAATCGCCTAGCCGAGATCCCCAAGGAACAAGCAGTTGCGGTTATCTGTGGGAGTGGCTATCGCAGTTCCATTGCTGCCAGCCTTCTGCAGGCAAATGGCGTTTTAAGACTGCAGAATGTCACCGGCGGCATGTCCGAGTTCCTCGAAAAAGATTGCCCACAAATGAAACCAGCGGATTTGGTCTTTCACGATTCCGCCTGCAATTAAACGAACGCTCACGTAGTGCACACTCAGTTGAAAACAGAAATGAAAAGTTTGAGGTGAGAAACGTTGGAAGCATGATGCGGCCCAAAGACCTTGCCACTTTCACCGTTGAAAAGAGTCCATCGAACACTGGGCACCTGAACTCTAGACTTCGGTGATAGGTCCAATCTATTCGATTCCTCCGATGCCCAATTCGTATCCTTCAATAGAACGGTTAATCGGATCGACACGTCGAGAACAGCTTATTCAGCTCTTCTACTGGAACGCGGGAGATCTCCAACCGAAGCACGAACAATTCCGAGACTAACTCAATGAACACAGAGTCCAAGCCGGCATCGGCGGCGGCACCCGATGATTGGTTCATTAAATAACAGGAAGTGCCTCAAAACGAGCGAATGTAGTCTAGGAACCTCGAAAGAATGCAAAATGAGACGAAAGAATTCATCAGCAACCACACCTGACGTCGACCAACTCCGCCAAAGCCATACTCCTGAGGCTGTTTCCAATCGCTTGCGTTCCGCCCCAACGCAATCATATTTGAAAGACCTAATCTATGGTGGCACCGACGGGGCAGTAACGACGTTCGCAGTCGTATCAGGAGTTGCTGGCGCGGGCATGTCAGAAGCGATCATCATTGTTCTCGGTCTTGCCAATCTCATCGCAGATGGATTCAGCATGGCAGTGAGTAACTTCCTTGGAACTCGTGCAGAGCACCAACAGCGAGAACAAAAACGAAAGGAAGAACGGCGCCACATTGAGCTTCTTCCTGAAGGGGAGAGAGAAGAAATCCGTCAGATATTTGAGAAGAAGGGATTCAGCGGTGACGAATTGGACAGAATCGTCTCGACGATCTGCAACGACAAAGAACGTTGGATCGATACGATGATCCAAGAAGAACACGGCCTTTCATTGACAGGACCAAGCCCGTGGAAAGCGGCATTGGCAACTCTCTTGGCATTTATTGTCGTCGGGACAATCCCGCTCATCATATTCTTATGGAATTTGTTAGCATCTGCCCCACACCCCGATCCCTTCATCTTCAGCGCTTGGTCCACCGGTTTCGCATTTTTTTCCATCGGGGCGTTTAAAGGACGCTTCTTGAATCAAAGTTGGTTTATTTCGGGAATCGAAACCTTTCTGATTGGTTCGAGCGCCGCCATCTTGGCGTATGCAACCGGATTCCTACTGCGGGGACTTGTAGACGGCTGACACTCAATTCGCTTCTGACAACACTAGCATCCCATCGCGATTCCCCCCGAAGTTCCCCGGAGAGATCCACGCCTTTGTCCAGGCCGGAACAAAAACACTGATTCCCAAGCTCTCTCTCTCTGGTGCCGCTTAGGAGAATCAGCATCGGACTGGTCAGAGCCCCTTCCTCGCTAATCTCACTCAAAAGTCCCGGAGTTTCCCCCTGCCAAAATTCCGGCCTGGTTCGATAGACAGCCGGACAAGATCACTGCCGACTAGAGATTCGACCAATCAAGCCTACCTTCCATTCGCTCTTCCACGATCTATCGATACCTGTAGTGACTTGAGAAACTCGATGATCTCATCTCGCTCCTGTTGGCTTATCGCCATGAAGTTATCTCGCGATTCCCGAGCGTCGCCGCCGTGCCAATAGATCGCCTCAGTGAGGGTCGTGAGATCTCCGCGATGACCATAGGGATCTGAGTTTCCGACGTCCCAGAGCTTTCGCGTCAGGAATTGTTCCGTGGGGCGAGGCTGCACGGGGATTGTAAACTCATCAGGGTCAGCGAAACCGGCAAGCGTGCCCTGTGGCAACTGCTCATTGCAAAAGAAACTCAGTTCTTCATCACAGAGGTTGTGTCGCTTTAGATCAGTGAACGCCTCCACGATCGCACCGTGCCCATCGCGTCTGATTCGGGGACCGGGACCGTCTTTGGTCATGTCAAAGCTCAAGATTCTCGTGACGTCCTCCGGAGCGAGATTTCCCGACGGATTGAAAGGGTTCGGTTCGGTGAAGAACCGGTCCTCGAGACGAAGCGAAGGCAAGTGGCAGTCCGCACAGCCGATATTGGAAAAGGTTCTCCGACCCCGCCGAACAGCATTACGGACCACCGTGCTCCGGCTTGTCACCTGCGTCGGCGTTGGAAGCAGGGCTTGATAAATTGTCGTGGCCGTAATGTCTCCAACCGTGAGCTCATCCACGACACCATCCTGATCGGGATCCGTGCCAGCTCCAAACCTCTCCACCGACTGCATGCCGTGATGATGGTTCATGGCATTGTTGGTGAACTCTCGAATAGAGACAACAGCCCCCTTCTGATGGAAAGGTTTGACGATCAGATCCCAGTCGACCCCTTCGATCGCGGTGGGATCAATTTTTCCGTCCGGATGGGCTGTAATATCACCAAAGCTGACACCTTTGGTAATCAGACGAAGGGTGACTGAATTCCCGCTACTCTGTGCCTGAGCGATCGCTTGCTCACGGATGGCTCCTAGGTCGAAGGACATCTCTCGTGCCAGCATCTCGATCGGCCCTGCCCCAAACATCCCAAGGGTGTTTCGCTCGTTGCTGAATTCTGGCGATACCGAGAACGTAACAGGATCCAGAGCCTGCGCTAAGACGAAGACATTCGCAACGATATCGCCAGCGCCACCAATCAGCGGTTGATTGTGACACCCGGCGCAAGAGTTTGACTCCGGAGCTGACGTTCGTATGAAGGCTGGCTGATCTGGGACACGCGGCGCACCTGTTCCGGTCGAAGCCGGGCGCCCTTGGCCGTCAAGAATGTTGAATCGAGCTTCGAAGAGCGTTTCGCCGTGACTCAGCAACGTTTGAAGCATGCCCCTTCGCATGCGATCCCCAGGAATCGCCTGTATGTTCTCCAATTCTGACTGATCCAAGTGTTGCTCGATTACGGGCCGTTCTCCGATTGAGTAATCATCCGCCGCGGCAGAGCTAGCTAGACAACAAGAAAGGATGAGTAGAATCGAACGGCCGAAAGGAGCACCTTTATGGTTTTTCATACACTTTAGAATTCGTTTGGCTTGGGTCATTTTACTCTGTTGGGGGTGGTAATTTCTAGCTCATTCAGCCCACTTCACCTGCCCGAGCAATGATCGGCCAGGGAAGCTAGTCTTGAAACAGTTACTGAGCAAGCGCTCGTCCCATTTTTTAGGTTCGTCTCGTGTTTCTCGGTTTCAGTGCTGGGTATCGTGGGCCCGAGGGGTGTGGTGAACCCCCTCGAGATGGAGCCAATACACAGCTGAACCACACCCAGAGCGAGAACAATGCCAATCCAGAATTTGAGAGTACGTTCAATCGATGGAATCGTTGAATTGTCGATTCTCGAGCTACGATGTCCGACCATTAGACCACCTAAGGAGAAAAAACACGACGGTCCCGAAACGTTCCGAAAATAGACCTGCGGAATTTCAGTCAGCTTTTCGCTCTTTCGGAGCAGAATAGTTCAGCAATCCGCAAGCTCGACTCCCTGAATAGAACTAGATGATTGAGGCTTGTTGCTCCCTATATCAACCCTCTCCGCTGTATTTCCCTCAGTTTCTTTATTTCCTTTCCTTCCACTCAACGACTCAAGAAAGCTACAGTGACCCTCCGCCCGACAACGCTCTTGCGGTTCCGCCACTTCGTGAAAAAACAGAAATACAGACTACGTTTCTCGACGAAGAACCGAGGAAAGCCTGGCCCTAAAGGCCCACGCCCAGAAATCATCTCAGCTGTTGTGGAATTCAAGCGGCGCAATCCCAATTGCGCTAGTTCCAGTTTCGCATCCTTTCGTCGAGCACCCAATTGGAAGTGTCCGACGGGAGTATCTGAATCAACGCTTCTTCTGGAATTCACGAGCTCTCCAACACAAACTCGACCAATTCCAAGAGTCCTTCAATGAGCACCGGGTTCACGCTGGAATTGATGGCAATCTCCCAAATCGGCGAGTAATCAACTCCAGGCTGTTGAGCGCCGACTGAATTCCCGGTCACTACGGGATTAGTTCTAGGTGGGGGTCGTTGTCGGCACTCCACTTTCTTCGGGCTTCTTGGGTGGTGTCCCTCCATGAACGCCAAGGGGCCGTTTCAACATGGCCGTCGACAAAGGCCATATTAGATTTATTTCCGTGCCGCTTATTATGTTTCGTCTCTGAATACCTCAGACTGCGACTCGGTAGGATGGCAAGCCTCCAGGTTGAATCACCAAACTGAATGCAGTTTGAGGGAGCGGTCACAATCGATTCGTTCTTGTTGGCGAGGCCGGAATTTCGGGAATGAATCTCACCATTGCCATCTTCGACGGGGGCAAACGTGCCGAGTCCACCACGGTTGTAACCAAACCGTCTCGGCCACGAGAAATCGACAAATTCGGCATACGGACAGCCATCGACCGCCCATCGTAGACTGTCAAGATGCATCAATGGACCAGTGCACTCGAAGATCTTGTAGAAACTTATTTTCGTCTCAGGAACAAAGCGCACTTCTTCAGAAGGCAAGTAGGGCTGGAGAACGGTTTCCCAACGGACATTCATGAACCGTTGATGGTCCGCACGGTACATCTCGCTCGCCAAGCAAACTTGCCTGAGTCTCCCTTGGCATTGGACACGTTTAGCTTTGCCTTTCGCCGAGCCCAAGGCAGATAGGAGAAGTCCAGCAAGGATAGCAATAATCCCAATAACAACGAGTAGCTCGACGAGGGTAAAGCCTGGCCCAGCGGATGCCACCCATTTGCCGTTTTGTCTTATTCTGATCGCGGACACTATTTTAACACGATCCAAGAAGAAAAAACTTAGATAGTCAGTGCGGACCGTTCCAAGTTATTTTGTAAGACGGAGAATCACCCCTCAAAAGTCAAATTACAGAGTTCGTTTGCCATCCATCCACCCACTCTGACTTCAATGCTCGGTCTACTTTCTTGATTAATTTTGCGAGTCTTCTTAGCGACATGCAGGGTCTCCCCAATAGATGCGACTTCAATCCAAATGTTCGCGCAAGTGGCTGTCACATTTCCTCCAGATATCGAGCCATCGAAACAGTAAAAGCAAAGCAACAATAACAAAAAGATTACCAATGACAGTGGAGGCGTCGTGCCACAGTGATAAGCCCGGGGGCATCTCGAATTCCTTATCAAGAATGATCGGAAGCGCCAAAATAAACCCCATTGTGCTAACCCCGATATGAAGCCCTGAGGCTAAAATGGCAACCCACATAGCCCATCGCTCAATCCAGAAAACCCTAATTCCGCCGACCGCCTTGATTACTCCAATAAGGGCCATTGCCCCGTTTGCAATGATCGCATAAACAATTATTCCAGCAAGCTCGTCCTCTCTATCAATGTCAGCAATCAATGCAACAACCAGCACGCCACATTTGTAGGCCTTGATAATTCCAAACACGATGAGAATTGCCCCTTTCAACCAAATCCCACCCACCACGACGTAGAGTGTCGTTCTACGTTCCTTCTGAAGCGCGTTTTGCATTCTCTGTCAGACCTATCATCGAACGCATTTTGACCGCATCCGAAATACACCCGCTGGACATTCTAATTTCCGTCAGCTCTCAATGCCTCACCTGTCTCGGCTCCGAGCTTGCGGAGAAAGCCAGCGGTTTCGCTTCGTTGATTCGCGAGGGCCTCATCCAGAGGTGTGTGACCGAGGATATTTGTCTCGTTGATGACCGCTCCTTGGTTGATCAGTAAGTCACATAATATCGTGGCATGCTTTTCCGAAAAGCTCCTCGCCACTTTATGTAACGGGGTGTCTCCCTTTTTATCGTGGTAGGGTTTCTCTTCTATGCCACTATTGACTCTGAGTTGCTCATCTCCCGATTTAAGCTTCGCATTGACATCGGCACCGTTTGAAATCAGCAGTTTCGTCAGATCCAGATAACTCTGATAAGTCTTATCAGCGCCCTGAGCTGCTCCCCAGACTGCTGAGAATAAGCTTGTCTCTCCTGTTCTCCTTGTTGTGGCATTCACACGCGCTCCGGCATCGATGAGCGATGCTGCCGTTGCTGCATGACTCGCCAGATGCAGGGGACTGTGTTCTGTATCATCGATGGCATTGACATTGGCTCCTCTTGCAATCAATAGCTTCACCATTTCGAGGTGGCTCCCTTTCCTGTCAGCATTGACGGCGTGATGCAAAGGCGTCATTCCTGGCTCATCCTGTAGATTCACATTTCCGCCACTGTCCAAATACTCTTGGACAACGTGAATATCTCCACGAGAGACCGCATCCAGCAGTTTTGCTTCAGCGCGGCCCAAATACACCGAATCAACGTGATGATCACATCCGGCCCAAAGAAAAACTGCTACGGCAACTAAAAGTTGTTTCATACTTGAGTTCTCAGGTCATTCACTTTGTGCCGCAAAGCTCCAACAGTCAATAGGTATTCGATCTCTTTCTGAACCCATTGAGGGAATCAGCATCTCCACCAAATATTCAAAGCGTTAGACCTTTTGACAACGCCATTCGGGTCGGCCCTTAAAAATTCAATCACCGAACTCTTTTGCCATTCATCCACCTACTCAGGCTTCAATGCTCGTTCTACTTTTTTTGATTAGTTTTGCGAGCGTTCGATTATTGCACTCCGCCTCTCTTAGCCGATTGAGTTGCATTGACACCGCCGCACCCGCTCCAAACCCCAGTTTTTCGGCGGATTCTCGTTGGGGCATGTTTCCCAGTTTCTGGAGCATACGGGCTGCGATGGCGCGTGCCCACGAGCCCTTTCGCGTTCTGGTCAGTTCTTCCGGCTCCACATGTAGTTCGTCGCGAACAAGCTCCAAAATCTTGCTTGCCTTCAAGGGGCTCTCAGAATGTGGAACGGGGACAGGCTCTCTATTTGCCACACGGACGGCGCTTGCTCCATCTCGACCTCAACCAGTCTCGGGCGACTGGTCTTCTTGGCGGTCTTAATGCGGCGACGCCAGCTATGGAACGTTGTGTAGTTGATCCCTCGTTGACGAGAAAAAGCAGCCGCGCTCATCCCGCTCTGTTCAAACTCTTCCAACAAACGCTCCCGTTTCCGGGCCGACACTCTCGGCTTTTTCA
>OJGU01001226.1_pt1 | contig 9930 bp, 6 predicted proteins | sample 1594741 | NCBI WGS metagenome assembly OJGU01 (sample SAMN05416841, study PRJEB24817) | seawater metagenome | isolation source: Sea water | place: Canada:Atlantic | collected 2013-07 | reverse complement strand
GGAAGTGGTTGGGCCACGGGAAGTTCAGGAACGACAAGGTGATCGAGGGATCGAGGGCTCGAGGGCCGTGACCTCGTGAACCCATCCTCACCGCACAGCCCTGCTTCGTGGCGAACAGCAGGCGCCTGGTCCGTGAAGGCAACCGGAGCGGGTCTGGTCGAAATTTCCGAGTTTCTGAGGATCGACCTGCTCACGGCGCGCACTGGGTCAGTGCATGTCCAACAACACCATGACCCCGGCGTGCGACTGCGAGCGGGATTCCGCTCCGGTCGCCACCGCCCTGCTCAGTGCCCTCGGAAAGCCCGGCTCCGTGACCCAGGAGTTCGACGCGCTCACCCAACACGCGATCGGTCTCGTCGGCTTGTTTCCGCCGGGAACCAACAACGTCTGCATGCAGCCCAACCCGCCGAAATGGTGCTGGGCGGCTGCTACGAGTTGGGTCCGCGACCGAGTGTTTCGCGACCTCGCAAACGAGAAGCTGGGCCCCCGAGAGCTTGGGCTCGCGGTTGGTCCCCACACGACGCTCTCGAGCGTGCTTCCGTTCGTGCTCCGAGCGGCAGCGGACCGCCAAGCGTTCGAGGCCGTCGACCACGCGGTCGCTCTCGACGCCGCGGTGACCCTGCAGGCTGCCATGCAGGCGGCGCGCTACGTGGAAGGCTCGCGCTGGGAGGAACTCTGCCGCAAACGACCTTGGGCGAAGATCTGCCAGCTGATCGTGGCGCACGATCCTCCAACCCGGTCCCCCGTCCCGGAGCTCGTAGCCGTGAACCTCGCCTACCATCTGGGGTTTCTGCGCGAAACGACGACACGCTTCGCGCTCCGTGAGCTCGCGGCCGCGGCGGAGCGCCGAAGCGATGGAGACCTCCACCCCGCGACGTTCGAAGCGCTCGTCGGTGTCCTCGACGAGCGCTCTGCCGCCGCTGTGCGGACGTCGATGCATCGCTTCGACGAGGTGGGTCTGGTCACCGAAGACTCGCCACTGTGCAAGGTGCACAACTGGCAGCCGTGGTGCGCGTACGCGTCGCAGCGACCGTTCCTACGTCGCTTCGTCGACGCCGCCCTGCGAGTCGATCTCCTGAGCCCAGACCGGTTCGCCGCTGCGCTCGAGGTCAGCGGGGTCATCGTCACCGTCGGGTGACCGTCCGGGCTCGTTCTACCGACGACTTCTTGGTCGATTTGATCTCGGCGAGGCTGAGCCCGAAGCTGAGCCCACCCCGGCACAAGCCGCTCCCGCTCCACAGTAATCGCGAGCGTCAAATACGACAGCGCTGTCGTATTTGACGCCGCCCAAGGTCCCCGGCCCTGTATCGACGCCGCGCAGCGCTCACCAAGGAGCGCCGCCGCGGGCCTCGTCGTCGGAACCGGCGTGGCCCAGCCAGTGGAAGTGGTTGGGCCACGGGAAGTTCAGGAACGACAAGGTGATCGAGGGATCGAGAGCCGTGACCTCGTGAACCCATCCCACGGGCACGAACAGGGCCTGCCCGGGCGACAGCTCGCAGGTGATGACGCGATCGCCGAAGACGTCGTCGAGCGTGCCATCGAGATAGAAGCCGTCGAGGTGCTCCTGGGTCCGGGTGTCAACACGCGGTCCAAGCCGAACACGCTTACGCCCCTGCACCTGCACGAGCAGGACGTTGTGCGGATCGAAGTGGGGCGGGGTGACCGTCCCCGCCGGACCGAGCCACATCGACACGCCGCGGGGCCGTCGCGGCGGCTCGAGCACCGCAGGCAGAGGCTGCAGATCGTCCCACAGCGCGGCGAGACCAGGGTTCGACATGAGGCCGTTGCGCGAGACGATGTACGCGTCGTTGCTCGGTCCCTCGTCGGCCAGAGCGATGAGCTGAGCCAGCGGCATCTGCCGGGCGCCCCGTTCGGTCTGGGCGGCTCGGGTCGCGGCCATTCGATCGACGTTGACCTCGACCGCGACCTCACCGAAGCGCTCGGCCAGCACCCGAAGCGACCATCGTTGGACTGCGACCATCGATTGAGCGGCCTCGGTGAGCAAGACAGGCCGCGAGGCGATCCAATGCCCGGCGAGAAAGGACTCGGGGTCGACGTCCCGGCGGACGATCAAGCTCTGCTCGACACGAAGCTGTTCGTCCAACCGCTGGAGCTTGGCCGCCATGGTTGCGCCGCTCAGGCGATCACGCAGCCGGGCGAAACCATCGGACCGCAGGATTTCCAGGACCCGAGCCTTCGCCAGCGCCGGCTCTACACCTTGGCGCGCGAGCACGTTGACGAGGTCGTCACGCTTGCCGCTGAACAACAGCTGCTCGACGACCCAAAGCTCCCAGTCCAGGCTCAGGCGCAGCTCGGTGGGTAGCGCGTCGTCGGGGGAAGACTCCACGACGATCCGTCAGCCTTCGCGGCGCCGTCGCCAGCCGAGGGCGAGCAGGACAAGGAGCAAGCCCGGGGCCGTGGAGGGGTGAGGATCCACCGCACAGCCCTGCTTCGTGGCGATCGGCGGCGGAACATCCTCATCACAACTTCCGTGACAGCAGGGTCCGCAGGTCGGAGGGGGCTCAGGTTCAGCGCTGAGCGCGTCCTGGAGTTCCTGCGCGTCGTACATCAGCTCCACCAGGCGTTCGTGAACGACGAACTGCGCGTCTACGTCTTCGGGTGTTCGGTCTCCGCCCTCTCGAGGCGCGTTGACGTGTGCCCGCTGCGCGGACTCAGCCTCGGAGAGCCACCGCGTGAGAAGAGAGCACACTTCGAGGCCAAGACTCGGGTGGGCCAACAGCGCCTCGACCCGCGCCAGCGTCTCTTCGCTGTAGGGCGCGGCGGAAGGAAGCAGCTCGGCAAGCCACTGCGTCTCCTCCTCGGTCAGCGTGTCGAGCCGAACCCGGTCCGACAGCTGCTGCAGCCGAACCAGGGTCTCGTCAACCTCGACCCCCGTCGGCGAGGCGAGTTCCTCGGCCGTGGGCTCCCCAGCTCGGGCCACGCTCGGGCCAAGCGACCCGGCACCCGCCACGAGCACGCTGGCACACACCATCACGTGAGCACGCGGGAGGCTGCGCCAGGAGTCGTCCATCGACGCGATCATACACGGTCATCCAGCGCCCTCGCCTGAAGGGCCGACGCGGGATGAAGCCGCCTCGAGGGCCGGCCTCGAGCCCGCGGTGGTCACCCTTTGACCATTTGCCGTAGTTCCTTGGCGTTGGGGTCGGCCACATCACCACTGAAGTCGATCCAGGCCTGCGCTGCGGCCTCGAGCAAGGGAGCCGCGGCCTGGTCGTTGCCGCTCTCGACCTCGACCCGGGCCCTTCCTTCGGCGGCCACCGCCCGCTGCCGCGGCGATTCCTGTGCGACGACGATGTAGCGCTCGTAGGTTCGACGGGCGCGTTCGAAGACACGAAGACGCCGCTGCGCGATGCCGAGATAGCCCAGCGGGGTCGCGAGTGTGTGGTGGTCTTTGCCGTACGCGGACTCGAGTGAGACCACGGCCCGCTGCAGATGGGTTTCTGCCTCCGCGAGTTCTCCGAGCTCCAAGAGCACGGTCCCGACCGCGGCGGCGCTGCGCCCAACCTCGGCCGCCTCGGGGCCGAGAAGGGCCGTGAACCCCTCCAGCACGGCCATGTGCTCAGCCTTGGCCTCCTCGAGTTGGCCCGCTTCGGCAAGTGCATTGCCCAACGTTCGGCGCGCGCCGATTGCGGACGCGTGCGCGGCCCCATGAAGCCCGGTTTGGAGGTCCACCGCCTCCTGGGCGTAGGCCACAGCCTGCTCCGCGACCTTGGGGTCGTGCTGACTCGAGTTCTGGAGGACCTCGATGCTGGAGAGCAGCGACAGACACCGAGCCGCCAGATCGGGGTCGACGCCGCGGGCAGACTCGAGCGCGAGGAGCGTTTCCTCGCGGGCCTCTGCGGTCTCCTGAACGTCCATCAGCGCGATCGCGAGAGCGTGCCGGGACTGGATGGCGCGGCGGTCCTTGGGGCCCCACTGCGAAACGGCAAGGGCGACGAGACGGCGCGAGACGGCGATTGCAGCCTCGCGGTCGCTCTCCAATCGAAGCACGATCATCCGCAGTCCGAGCTCGGCGAAGCGCAGCTCGGGCACATCGCCCAGCCGGTCCACCGCAGACTCCGCATGCCGCAGCCACAGCGCCGCGGCCTGTGGGTCGACGAGCGTCTGGGCGTACAGCCGGGCGAGGTAGAACGCAGCGCGTTGCTCGAGCTCTGGGTCGCCGGCCTCCAACGCGGCGGCGTAGGCCCGTTTCAGCACGACCACGGACTCCTGCGGGTCCGTGTTCAACAGCACGCGACCGTGCAGGACGGCAGCTTGGGCGATCAAGCGGGGGACTCCGAGGGTCTCGGCGTCCTCGAGGGTCTGCGGTGAAAGCTTGGCGGCCTCCTCGTAGCGCCGCTCGTCGTCGAGGGACTCGAGCTGCTCGAGTCGCCGGCGCACAGACGACATCTCGGGTGACTCTGGGCTCGCCCCGCTCGCGGGCGCTGACGTCTCGGACCGGTCCTCGATCCCTGGGGCAGCCGCGGGAGTCTCGGCCGACGCAAAGGCATACTGGGCTCCCGCCGCGCTCGCGCAGACCAATCCCGCCACTGCGATGGCTCCCGGCCACCGCAATCGCCGGCCGGCTTGTCGCAGCGCGTCAACGAGTTCGGCCATCGTGTCCCAGCGACGATCAGGATCGGCCCGCAGACCTCGCACCAGAACCCGGTGGACCCGACCGGGGACGTTCGAGTCCGCTGGTGGGGCGGCGACGCGCTCGGCTTGCATTGCGGTCACCAAGGACAAGAGGCTGGTCCCGGCGAACGGAGCACAGCCGTACAACACCTCGAATGCGGTGACGCAGAAGCTGAACTGATCGCTGCTGGCATCGGCCGGACTCGCGCCCCGATCGGAGCCGCGTGGTTCGAAGTGTTCGGGGCCCATGTACCGAGGCGTCCCGACCCGTCGACCGGCCAGCGTACGGTGGCTCCGCCCGAGTTCCTCTGAGCCTGGCGAAGAATGCCCATCGCGATCGACCGCGATGGGTTGGCCTCCGACCCCGGAGAGGACCAGTCCAAAGTCGAGAACCCGGGCGCGGCCCGCCTCATCGACCATGACGTTGTCGGGCTTGAAATCGCGGTGGATCAACCCGGATTCGTGGGCGGCATGCAGTCCATCGCCGGCCTCGGCGAGCACCCGCAGCGCGTCCCGCCACGGTTGGCGGGTCTGGGACCACGTGCGTAGTGTCGGACCCACGATTCGCTCCATCGCGATGTAGACCTGCCCGTCGACTTCCCCGGCGTCGAAAACCGGGACAACGTGGGGATGGGAAAGCTGCGCCAGTGCTCGGGCCTCCGCGATGAGCCGGCGGGCGCCGCCCTGCGAACTCGTCTCCGGCCCAGGCCGTAGCACCTTGAGCGCGACATGTCGGGCGAGGCTTGGGTCGTAGGCGTCGTGGACCACGCCCATCGCTCCCTCGCCAAGCTGACCGTCGATACGGTAGCGCCCAATGAAGCGAGGCGGTTCGGGCTCCGAGGCGGGCGCAACGGGATCTTCGCCAGCGGCCCGCGTCCCGTAGACCTTGCCGTACTCGAGCACCGTCCGATAGCACGCCTCGCAACGATCCAGATGTGCTTCGACGGCGCGGCGCGTCTGTGGATCGAGATTCGAAGCCAGATAGGCCCCGAGTTCGTCTTCGCTGGGGCAGGAAGTCATCGGAGCACGCGACTCATGCTGAGGTCGAGCTGACTGCGAACGAGGCGAATGAGGCTCTCGAGTTCATCGGGCTCGATAGCGTGTTCCGATGCCAAGACTGCCCCGGCGTGCTCCCACACCGCGGTGCGTGCTTGATCCAGCCACCGCCCTACCTTCTTGTGGTCCGTGCCGTAGATCCCCGCCATCTCTCGCATCGAGAGACCGTCGACCAAGTGCTGGCGAAGCCAAGTCCGCTGGCGAGGCTCGATACGGGCCATCGCCTGGTTGAACGCCTCCTTGATGATCGGGCCGTACCGACTCCGCAGATAGGCTGTGTCCACGGCGGGTTCTCCACCCGGCATCCGATGCAGTTGCTCGAGGCCTGGGAGCTCGCGACGCCGGGCTTCCTTACGCTGCCCGTCGGCGCGCATCCGAACCGCGGTCACTCGGATCCAGTGGAGCAGCGGGCCCCGCCCGGCGTAGGACGACAGCTTCGGCGGCCGGTCCTCGGTGCCGACCAGCAGGCGGACGCGGGCGTCCTGCAGCGCCTCCGCGTCACCCAAGCCCCGCTCGAGTTCGGGAACCAGCCGCGCCTCGAACAACGCGAGCGCCTCCGCGTCCCCGTCGAGACAAGCCACGGCCCAATAGAGATCGCCGGTGACGAGGCGGCTCAGCTGGGCGGGCTCTTCGAGCTTGCTGGCGACGTGCTGGAGGAAGCGAAGCGGCGGTACACGCAACCCTGGATGGGTTGCCGTCGCGAGTTCCAGCGTTTGGCGCAGCTGCTCGTCGAGCGCGGCGTGCTCCACGTCCGCGAAACGGTCTCGAACCTCGGGCGAGAGGCGCTGCAGAAACGCCGCAGCGAGTTCATCCACCGGATGAGTCTCGACGACCGCGTGCTCCCGTGCAACCACGGCGTGACCTCACCCACACAGAAAATCGTAGCGGCCGGCGCCCCACGGATTCAACACGAGCGTCGTTGCGGTGTGCACCTCCTCCGCGCCCCCCATCCCTCGAGGCGACCCCTGATGGGACGACTCGCCCTGGCATCCCTTTCGCTCCTGTACGTGCCCGGGTGCGGCCCCACCGGGCAAGAGGCGTCGTTGTACGTCGAGCGACTCGGCCCGGCGGGTGCCGGTCACGAATACGTGGCTTGGCTTGAAACGCCGACGGAGTGGGTCCCGATCGCCCGATTCGACGGTGGCGCCGACCAGGTCGTGCAGACCAACATCGATGAGGACGTGTTGGAGGAGGCCGCCGCAGATTGGGGCGAATTTGTGGTCACGGTGCAACCGAAAGACCAGGAGAGCATGGGCGCCCATCGGGTGGTGTTTGGAGTCCTGACCAGCGGCTGGCCGCTCCAGTACGAGGGTGAAGCCCTAGCCTCGCCCGAGGTGTACCAGGCGATTCAAGTGAAGCCAGACGCGGCCCTCGGCACCCCCACCACGGCAACGCACGACGACCTCGCTCAGGGTCTTTGGTGGCTTCTCAACGACCCCTTCCTCGAAGCGGCGGCCGACGACGCGTGGGTCTACGAGGGGTGGGTGATCACCGACGCCGGGCGATTCAGCACCGGGCGTTTCTCGACCGACGGTCCAGACCACGACGGCGCCGGACCCTCCGCAGGGCCCGGTGCCGGATGGGACCACCCTGGCCAAGACTTCATCGGGGAGGCGCTTCAACTCGTCGGCGCGCGGGTGGAGCTCACCCTGGAGCCGGAGCCGGACACGAGTCCCGAACCCTTCTCGCTTGTCGTCGCGGGGAACGAGAGCATCCCAGAGCTCACCGTTCGCCAGCCCGGCACGTCCAACGGCTTCGAGAGCTTCTCGCTCAAGATCGGCTACGACCGGATCAATCTCCCGAAAGTGACGCTCGAAGTGCCTTGGGAAGAGTGAGGAAGGAGTCCGGACGGGAGGTCTCTGATTCGAGAAACTCTCTCGGGCCGAGCGACTCGGGGCGAGGAGGCCCGGCGCCAGCCGATCACGACCCGTCGACGCCAACTTGTTGGGGCTCTGCTCGACGAGCCGTGAACCCGAACACATTTCCGCTTACCATCTGCGCCATCGTGCTTGGCTCCCCCCCTCGTTCCGCGCTGCTGCGCATCGCTCCCGCCCTCGCCCTCGCCCTCTTGCCGTCCGCGGCGTCCGCCGCCGTCGTTCCCGCCGATGTAGTGATACAGGAAGGCCAGACCCCGACCGGAGCCGCGTCGCCGGTGGACACGATCGGCTCTCCGTTCGCCGAAGCCTCGGGCGCCGTCGGTGTCGGCGGCGGGCTGGAGAGCGGGGAACGGTTCGTCTTCCGAGGCGACCAGGTCATCTTCCTCGACAGCAGCGAAATGACCGTATCCCTCAGCGGCATCGAAGCGAGCCTCGGGACGGCTCCGGGCGACCTGTTCGTCTACTCCCCCAGTATCGACGGTGCGGATGGCCTCTACACCGACGCCGGTGTTCTCACTTTCGAAGACACCCAGGCTCCCGGGTTTGACCCCGGCGTGACGAGCACCTTTCACAGTCGACCTACGATGACCGACACGGGCGCCGTGTTTTGGATCGCCGGAACCAACAGCTCTGGAGGAACGGCGACCGAAGGTCGCGTGCTCTACCGTAGCGCCACCGCCAGCATCGACGACGCGGTGCCCGTGCTGCAAAGTGGCGATCTGATCGGCGGTTTCACCATCGACTCCCCTGCGGGCATCGATTTCGACTATCAGAGTTCACCGGGCGATCTACACCTGATCTCCATCGTCTTGATGGACACCGGTTCGTCCACCGACGATGGATTCGTGGTGCTCGACGGCGCTCTGATCGCGCGGGAGTCGGAACCGAATGGTTCGGGCGACAACTGGGACAACTTCGATCTTGTCACGGTGAACGACGAGGGCAACTACCTCTTGGCGGGGGACACAGATGGCGCCACGGGCATTGACGAGTTCGTCGCCTATAACGGCACCATCGCCGTGCGCGAGGGCGACACTATCGGCGGCGTGGTGCTGGACTCCTCCGCGTCGGTTCGCTTCGTGGGCATCAACGGCGTCGGATGGGCTCTGCACGCCTGGGGAACGCCGAGCGCAGAGACGGTGTTCCTGGCGTGTGATGCTGCGAGCTTGGCTTCGACGTCTACCCCCGTCTTGGCCACGGGCGACGAACTCGACCTCGACGGAGACGGCGTTGGAGATGGTGTGTTCGTCACCGATCTCAACGCCTCCTCGGCCGCGCCGACGCGCCCCCTGGGCGATGATGGCTCGATCTACCTCGACGTCGACCTCGACGAAGGCGGCACAGTCACCAATGCGATCATCCGGATCGCGGGACAGTGCTGCGGCGACGGCGAGATTCAGGGCACCGAGGAGTGCGACGACGGCGACCTCGACGACGGCGATGGGTGTAGCTCCACCTGTGCATTCGAGTCGGTCTGCGGAGATGGTGCGACCGAAGGCGCCGAGGAATGTGACGACGGCAACGACGACGACACCGACGACTGTCTGAGCACGTGCGTCTCGGCGAGCTGTGGCGACGGGTTCGCGTGGGACGGCGAGGAAGAGTGCGACGACGCGAACGACAGTGATACCGACGCCTGCCTGAGCACCTGCGTCGCCGCCGCGTGCGGAGACGGCTTCATCCAGGACGGCGTCGAGGAGTGTGATGACGGCAACCTCGACGACGACGACGCGTGCCCCAGTACGTGCGTGGTGGCTGCATGCGGAGACGGCTTCATCCAGGACCAGGTCGAGGAGTGCGATGACGGCAACCTCGATGACGACGACGGCTGCTCGGCGGACTGTACCGAGGAGGAAGACATCGGCTCCACAAGCACCAGCTCCAGCGGCACCAGCTCCGGCGGGGAGACGACGGGAGCCGATACGACCGGCGGAGCCGATACGACCGGCAGGACAGGCACCACCACCGATGACGGGGCTACGAGCACGGAGACCTCCGGCGGTCGTGACGACGACTCAACGGGCAGCGTCCCCACCGATCCCGACTCGACAGGAGGCTCGACCGACACCGATCCCTCCGGCGGTGCCGCGACCACGGACGACGGCTGCGGCTGCACCACCGAAGGCCGCGGATTCCCCCTGTGGGCTCTGTTCATCCTCGGGGCGCTTCGCCGCCGCCACCCAAAGACCGCGTGACGAGCAGGAGACCGGACGGGAGGGCTCCGAATCCCGGGACTAAGAATATGCCGTGAAAACGGCGGGGGGAGGAGACCGGACGGGAGGGCTCCGAATCCCGGGACTGAGAATATGCCGTGAAAACGGCGGGGGGGTCGCGGATCGGCCCCGCAGAGAGCCTCCCGGAG
>OJGU01001225.1_pt1 | contig 9931 bp, 7 predicted proteins | sample 1594741 | NCBI WGS metagenome assembly OJGU01 (sample SAMN05416841, study PRJEB24817) | seawater metagenome | isolation source: Sea water | place: Canada:Atlantic | collected 2013-07 | reverse complement strand
ACAGTCGTCGACATGACCGGTGAGATCGAGCTCAACTCCACCGAGTGAGCGAGCGCCTTTTGGCACGCCCGTTGTCTCCAGCCACGGCGATTGACCCCTCAATCGAACGCGGCATACCGTGTCAGCATGAACGCGCGAACCCTAGGCTTGGTGCTGCTCGCTGGCATCGGCCTGACTGCCTGTGGTGAGTCGGACAAGGACACCGAGCCCTCCCACGACTACAACGCCGAGATCCGATGGACCTCGTACGGCGTGCCCCACATTCTCGCCGACGACATCCCCAGCGCGGCCTTCGGTCAGGGCTACGCGTTCGCGTCCCTCAACGGCTGCATTCTCGCCGACCAGGTCCTCAAGCTTCGGGGCGAGCGCGCGTCCTTCTTCGGGCCGGGCGAAGACGACGCCAACATCGACAGCGACTTCACCCATCGGGCGCTGCAGTTCACCGAGAAGGGCCAGGAGGCATGGGAGCGTCAGCCGGAGAACATCCGCGGCCTCGTGCAGGGATATGTCGACGGCTACAACGCCTACCTCGCGGAGTCGGGCGACACGATGCCCTGCGGCGGCGAGCCGTGGCTGCGCTCGATCTCTGCGGAAGACTTGATGTCGCACTACGTCGAGATCGCGACGCTTGCGGGCTCCCGGCAGCTGCACAGTTTCATCGCGCGCGCCCAGCCTCCCGGTGCCGGCCTCGCGCCCTCGGACGAACCGCTCCCCAACTTCAACGACCTCGGCATCGGCTCCAACGGCTGGGGCATCGGTTCGGACCGCAGCGCCAACGGCAAGGGCATGCTCTTCGCCAACCCGCACTTCCCATGGGAAGGCGAGCTGAAGCTGTACGAAAGCCACCTCACCGTTCCCGGTGAGATGAACGTCTACGGAGCCTCGCTGATGGGGGTTGCCGGCGTTCTGATCGGCTTCAACGAAGCGATGGGCTGGACGCACACCGTCTCCGCCGGCCAGCGGTTCACGATGTATGCGCTCAAGCTCGACCCCAGTGACCCCACCCGCTACGAGTACGATGGCGAGATGCGGGACATGACCTCGATGGACATCACCATCGATGTCCTGGAGAACGGTCAGGCTGCCCCGCAGACTCGCAAGATGTGGTTCAGCCACTGGGGACCGATCCTCTCGATCGGGGACCTGGGCGGCTGGACCGCGGACTCCACGCTGACCTTTCGCGACGCCAACGAACTCAACGCCACGCTCATCTCGCAGTTTCACGACATGAACCTGGCCGACAGCCTGGAGTCCTTCCAGCAGGCCCACGCCGACAACCAGGGCATCCCGTGGGTCAACACCATGTCGGCGAGCGCCGACGGAGTCGCGTGGTACGCCGACACAACCCCGACGCCCAACCTGACCGCAGCCGCGATTGAGGCCTGGGAGGATCCCGCTGCGGCTGGCACCGACCCGCTGCTCGCGTTCGCCATCAACGGCGTGAAAACCATCGGAGCCGTCGCGCTCGACGGAACCACGTCTGCGAACGAATGGGTCGAGGCGGACGGCGCCCGCGACCCCGGTCTCATCCCGTTCTCCGCGGTTCCGCAGATCGAGCGTCCAGACTTCATCTTCAACGCGAACGACTCGCACTGGCTGACCAACCCCGGCGCGCCGCTGACGGGCTACTCGCCGATGCACGGCCGCGAGGGCACCGCCCGCACGCCGCGAACCCGCATGAACGCGACCCTGCTCACCGAGGTGTCCGAGAACGGCGCCTCGGGAGCCGACGGCCTGTTCACCTTCGAGGAGCTGCAGGCTGCGGTTCTGAGCAACCGTGGCATGACCGCCGAGCTTCTGCGCGATGCGGTCGTGGAGCGATGCGAAGCCAACCCGATGTACGCCGAAGCGGATCTGTCCAGCGCCTGTGCAGCCCTCAAGGGCTGGAACCTGCGCCTGGATCTCGACGCACCCGGCGCGCTGGTCTGGCGCGAGTTCGTCGGAGACTTCTCGAGTCTGGACGTCCTCAAGGAGGGCCGCGATGTTTGGGCGAACGACTTCGACCCCGCAGACCCCATCGCCACGCCCAACACCCTCTCGGACGCCCCCGAAAACCCGGCCGAGGACCGCATGCTCGAGGCGTTGGCCGGATCCATCGACCGACTTGCCCAGGCCGGACTCACCCCCAGCAGCACGCTTCGTGAGGCTCAGTTCACGCGTCGTGGCGGCATGACGATTCCGATTCACGGCGGCGGACGGCGCGAAGGCACCACCAACCTCATCCAGTACCGGGTGCTCAAGTCGACCATGGCACCGCCGCTGGAGCGCGCCGAGGTCATCAACGCCGACACCGCGCTGACCACCGAGGGCTACGTGGTCAACTACGGCACCAGCTTCATCATGACGCTGGAGTTCACCGACGATGGGCCGCACGCGCAGGCGTTCCTCACGTACGGACAGTCCGAGGACCCGGCCAGCCCGTACCACACCGACCAAACCCTGCTGTTCTCGGAGAAGAGCTGGCGGGACATCCTCTTCACCGAGGAGGCCATCGCGGCGGATCCCAACCTCGAAGTCCAAACCCTCGTTGGCGACCGCGGAGGCCCAGACGCCCCGACAGTGGGCGACGACGGTTCCGGCGGCTGAGCACTCCGCTCCACCCCATGAAGAAAGGCGCCCCGGCCAAAGCCGCGGGCGCCTTCTTGCTGTCCTCAACCCGGTGCGTTACCAGACTTCGCAGACCTGGTCTGCGGGGGGATGCATCGCAGAGCCTTCTTCGCACGCAAACGCATCCCAGAACCCCGGAAGGTTGGAGAGCGGTCCGTTGATCCGGTAGCGGGGATGCGAGTGCGGGTCGGTCATCGCCCGCACCTTGTCGACCTCGGGGGTCGACTTGCTGCACCAGATCTGGCCGAACGAGACGAACATCAGCTGCTCGGCGGTCAGTCCCTCGATCGCGTTCGCTCGGGGGTCTTCGCCATTCGCCTCGGCCCACGCCAGGTACGCGCGGTGTGCCTGCTTGATACCGCCAAAGTCGGCGATGTTCTCTCCCATGGTGAGCTGACCGTTGAGCGTCACTCCGGGGAGCACTTCGTAGCCGCTGTAGAGTTCATCCACGCACTCGGTGCGTTCTTCGAACTTGGTGACCGCAGCGGGGTTCCACCACTCGGTCAGCGAGCCATGGCCATCGAACTTGCGGCCCTGGTCGTCGAACCCGTGAGTGAGTTCGTGTCCCATCACCATGCCGATGCCACCGAAGTTCATCGTCATCGGGTAGTCGGCCGAGAAGAACGGCTGCTGCAAGATGCCCGCGGGGAACACCATCTCGTTGTACGGAGGGTTGTAGTACGCGTTCACCGTCGGCGGGCTCATGTGCCACTCGAGCTTGTCGACCGGCTTGCCGTAGTCGCCGAGCTGGCGGGCGGAGTCGAACAGTGCCGCCGCCACAACGTTGACCAGGTGGCCGCTGCCGACCTCGAGGTCCTCGTAGCTCCGCCAGTTCTGGGGGTAGCCGATCTTGTTGACGATGGCCGTCATCTTCTCGACCGCCCGGCCTCGAGTCTCATCATCCATCCACGACAGACCGGGAAGGCCCGCCTCGAAAGCGGCCTCGATGCCGGTGATCATCTCGATCGCGACGCTCTTGCTGTCGCCGGCGAAGTTCTCCGCGACGTAGCGTTGCCCGAGTTCATCTCGAAGCGCTTTGTCGGTGACCGCGACGCAGCGTTTCCAACGAGGAGAGGGCTGGAGCTGGCCACGCAGGGTCTTGCGGTAGAACTCGAAGTTCGCCTCGGCAAAGGCCTTCGGCAGCTGCTCCGCGAAGCGGTGGAGCACGTGCCAGCTCAGGTACGCCTTCATCGTCTTGACGCCCCCGGATTTCACCGCCGCAGCCATCGCGGTGAAGAACTCCGGCGGATAGACGTTGAGGGCGTCCGCGTCGGCCAGACCGATCTCCGCGAAGAAGGGCGCCCAATCAAACCCAGGGGTGAGTGCGGACAGCTGCTCGCGGGTGATCCGGTTGTACTGCTTGGCGGGGTCCCGCATCTGGTCGCGGGGCTTGGTGGCCTGCGCCAGCGCGGTCTCGAACTCGACGACCCGCTTGGCCGCGTCCCCCTTCATGCCCGCGGCTGCGAGCATGGTGGCCACATGAGCCTGGTACGCCTCGCGAAGCGCCACCGACTGCGCGTCATCCTTCACGTAGAAGTCGCGATCGGGGAGTCCGAGGCCCCCTTGGGACAGGTGCGCGATGTTGGCCGTGGGGTCTTTGAAGTCCGGACCCACATCGAAGCTCAGCAGCGCCGGCACCCCGAGCTTGCGCATCTGCCCGGCCACGGTCGGGAGGTCGCGAAGCTTCATCTTGGAGATCAGCGCCATCGTGGGCGCGAGGCCCTCGAGGCCCCCCGCTTCGACCGCCGCCTCATCCATGCAAGCCCCGTAGAAGGTGCTCAGCTTGCCGTCGTCGCCCTCTAGAATCGTCCGCAGCGCGTTCTGATTGCGCTCCTGAAGCGCCTGAAACCGGCCGTAGCGTGGTTGGTCCGCGGGCAGCTCGGTCCCATCGATCCAGCCGCCACAGGCGTAGCGGTAGAAGTCGTCGCAGGGGTTCGTCCCCGGGTCCATGTTCGCCAACACCTCGGAGGCGACCTCGGGCTTGACGGTCGGCCCCTGCCCCTGCGGTGTGCTCGCGCTCGTATCCTCGGGAGGCTGAGTCTGGGTCTTGCAGGCCGGGACCAGCGAGAGAATGACGAGGGCGAACGACGCGCGAACCATCGCCGGGACCTTGCCACACACCGATCGGGATCGCGGATGAGCCTCTTCACACCATCGGATGAAACACTTGGCCTGCCGGGCCGAGTCAACGAATGCTGTGGCGCTCGGCGAAGCCAGCCAGCGCGTCCCACGGCCGCGTCAGCAGCACAAACTGCCCAGGGGTGGAGGTTCGCGCCGCCTCCACCGCACGAACGGCGTCTGTCTCGCGCGAGACCCCGCGGTACTCGACCGCGGTGAGCCGCTCCAACGCAAACGCCTCGACGAGTCGGACCTGCCGCAGTTGCCGGGCCGAGTGAAGGTTCTCCGCCCTCTGCCACCCTTCGGCCACCAGCGAGACCACGGTCTCGTCGTTGCCGGCGCGTGCCTCGACGACGGCGTCGGTCAGCAAATGCATGCCGTGTTTCGCCGCTGAGGTCGCCGCATGGGCACGGGCTCGCCACGCTTGGGCCTCCTCGAGTCGCCCGCTGAGGGCTTCGGCCATCGCGAGACGGCCGGCAACCGCGGGGTAGTACGCACTGAGGGTCCCCTGCGGGGCGATCCAACCGGCATGCAACGCTGCGGAGAGCAAGCCGGCCGCACGCTCGGGCTCTCCGGACTCCAAGAACACGGCGGCGCGGTTGCAGACGGTCAGCGAGTGCAGGCTCGGCGAGGCTCGCGATTGCTCGCACAGCTGCTCGAACGCTTCCGCCGCTGGGGCGAGCTCCCCGGCCATGAGCATCGCGAGCCCATCCATGTTCAGCCGGGCGATGCTGGCGACCTTGCGACGGCGTGCGATCGAGTATCCGAACACGCCGATGAGCGTCGCCCACATCGCCATCGGATGAATGGCGACGCTCGCGACCCCGGCGAGCGCTCCGAGGCCAAGCGCCGCGGGCAACCGGCGCCCGTACCAAGCTCCCTTGGTCAGCGGACGGTAGCGTGGCTCCTGCGGTAGCAGGTCGAGGTCGACGCGTGCGAGCTCCCCCATTTGCCGCAGCATACTCGCGTCTGCGCGGCGCGCCGAATCCCTGCGACAAGCCACCCCACAAACAACTACGGCCCGCACCCGGAGTACCCGGAGCGGACCGTCGTGTCCTGTCTACCGCAGAAAGTCAGGCGCTCTGCGCTTGCTTCTTAATGATCTCTTCGGCGAGGTGGGGAACAACTTCCCAGACCACAGCCTCGATCACTTCCCGGCTCATGCCGGCGATCGCCTCGGCGACCTTCGGGTCGATCCCCGCATCGCCTGCGGCCTTGGCAAGGCGCTCGACCATCCCTGGTGTCGGGCTGTCCGCCGCGGTGAACGGGATCGGCACGGCGATCGGAATGGGGCCCGTGGAAGCCGCCGCGGGACGAGCCGCAGCGGCTGCCGGCGCAGGTGCGGGCCGAGCTGCCGGGCGAGCGGCGGGCTTCGGCACGGCCGGCTTCGGCACGGCTGGGCGCGGGGCTGCAGCGGCCGGAGGACGCGGTGCGGGCTTGGGCACGGCGGGCTTCGGCGGTGCGGCGGCCCGGGCTGGCGGCCGAGCCGCGGCTGGAGGCGGAGCGGCCTTCGGCGCTGGTTTGGCTGCCGGCGCCGGTGCACCAGCTGCCGCAGGCTTGGACGCCCCACCCGACGCAGCGTTGACCTTGTCGATCAGGTCCTGCGTGTCGAAAGGCTTGTTGATGAAACCATCCGCACCGACCGCATCGAACCGAGCCTGGTCGACACCAGTCTGGTTGGACACCATCAAGAGCACGGGCGTTCCCTGGGTTGCAGGGTCCGACTTGAGAGACTGACAGACGTCGTATCCGCTCGGCTCACCGTCCCCAAGGGCGGTGTCCACCAAGATGACATCGGGAGAGAGCTGCTTGGCTCGGGCGACCGCGTCGGACCCCTTACTCACCGAGGTTACGTCTGCATCTTCGGCCGCAAACGTGATCTTCACGGCCAGTCGCATGGTTTTGCTGTCGTCGATCGCGAGGATCTTTGTCGGCATGTAGCTCCCTAGTTCGGCGACAGGCGTACCATGTCGCCTGTGAAGCGGTCAACGAACGCGCCCTCGCGATCGCTTCAGATCATGGCTGCGGACCCTGTGCCGCGCAGGCAGGAGCCACGCCGCGATCGGTTGACCGATCTCGTGGACCGGATGACGGCCGACGTCGTTCTCGCCCACGCCCCCGGGCAGCGGGTGCTCGACCTGGGTCGGGGGAACCGTCAGCTCGCAGAATGGGTCGAAGACCGCGCGGCATCACTGTCGGTGGTGGACGCGACCGACCTGGGCCGGGGGGCGGACGTTCACCTCGCCGTCCCCGATGGTCAGTTCGACTTGGTCTACTGCGTGCGCACGCTTCCCCACCTGGGGCGCGACGACGAGACGTCGGTCTCTGCGGCCCGCTCTCTGCTCGCTGAGACCGCCCGCGTCCTGCGGGACGACGGTACGGCCCTCATTCAGTTCGACAACCCGCGCAGCCTCTGGGGCCTGTACCACGGCCTTCGGAACCCGGTGACCGTGGTCGAAGGCGGCCCGATGGTGCTGGACTCCGATCGCGGAATCACCCGGCTCGATACCCTGGGCCGCTTCAAGAGAATGCTGCCGCGTTCACTACACCTGGCTCGCCTTCATGGGACCCGCATCGCTGCGCATGCGCCCAGCCTCCTGGCGGTCCCGGTCCTTGGCTCCCTCATCGAACGCTTCGAGTGGTTTGGCCGCGACCGACGAATGCTTGGGGTCTTCGGCGCCCACGTTTTGGTCGAGCTGCGCAAGGTGGGTCTCGAGGCCTCGCCCTGAGGCCGTGGTATCTACAAACCCATGGCGCCCGTGGCCGCACGCATCCTGATCGTCGACGACGAGCAGGGCATGCGCGAGTTCCTGTCGATCTGCCTGGGGCGGGCTGGACACCACTGCACGGCCGTCGCCTCGGGCGCGGAGGCGGTCCGACTCACCTCCGATCGGTCCTTCGACCTCGTCATCACCGATCTGACGATGCCTGGCGTCGGCGGGATGGAGGTGCTCCGGCACGTCTGCGCGCTTCCAAAAGCCCCGATGGTCATCATGATCACCGCGTTCGCGACCACGGACACCGCGATCGAGGCGATGAAGCTCGGCGCATACGACTACCTGACCAAGCCATTCAAGGTGGACGAGATCCAGGTTGTCGTCTCCAGGGCTCTGGAGCGCCGCTCGCTGGCCACAGAGAACGAACGACTTCGCGAGGAGCTGCGCGGCGTCCAAAGCCTGGATCGCATGGTGGGGCGCTCTGAGGACATGCTCAAGGTGTTCGAGCTGATCCGCAAGGTGGCGCCCACGCGCACCAATGTCCTCGTTCGCGGCGAGTCGGGCACCGGCAAGGAGCTGGTCGCGCGGGCCCTGCACAACCTCTCTGATCGAGCGGCGGGCCCGTTCATCGCCGTGAACTGTGGAGCGATCCCGGAGAGCCTGATGGAGTCCGAGCTCTTCGGTCACGTGAAAGGTGCGTTCACCGGCGCGAACGCGAGCCGTGAGGGCGTCTTCGTGGCAGCCAGCGGGGGCACGTTGTTCCTCGACGAGGTGGGGGAGCTCCCAACGACCATGCAGGTCAAGCTGCTGCGCGTCCTCCAGGAGCGCCAGGTCCGGCCGGTCGGTGGAGACCGGGAGGTCGAAGTCGACTGCCGCGTCGTCTCGGCGACCAACCGCGATCTCGAGACCGCCATCGAAGCGGGCGAGTTTCGACAAGATCTCTACTTCCGTCTCGACGTCGTCCGCGTCGTTCTCCCCGCACTCCGGCATCGGCCCGAGGACATCCCGCTTCTGGTCGAGCGCTTCTTCCAGCGGATCCGGCAAGAAATGGGCCGCGATCTCCAGAGCGTCACGCCCGCGGCCCTCGACTGGTTCCTGCGCTACCCCTACCCCGGCAACGTCCGGGAGCTGGAGAACCTTGTCGAGCGCGCCATCGCACTCGAAACCAGCCACGTCTTGACGGCGGTCAACCTTCCGCCGATGCGGCGTCGGACCACAGCGGCGATCGCGATCGCCGGCCCCGAGCTGACCGATGACGGGCTGGACCTCGACGCCGCAATCGCCGATGTCGAGCGGCGCCTGATCAAGGAAGCGCTGGGGAAGACGCGCGGCGTTCGGAAAGAGGCCGCAAAGCTGCTGTCGATCAGTTTCCGGTCCTTACGCTACCGGCTCGAGAAGCTCGGCATCGAGGTGTCCCGGGGTCGGGACGACTCTGAGGACGGATCGTGACGTCCGCTGACGCGACGCGTCCGAGTGACAAATCGCGGCACCCCATTTGATGACGCACAACGTCACTCGCACCTGAACCCGCCCGATATCGGGTCATCGGAAAGTTGGCACGGCGTGTGCTCTTCATGTCCTGCGATGCGACGAGTGTTCATCACGCGCAACTCAGCGTTCTCCGCGGGCCGGGGCTCCACCCCAGGTTTCAGCCGGGGTTTCACGCTGATCGAGCTGATGACCGTGGTGACGATCCTCGGGGTCCTCGCGGCCGTCGCTGTGGGCGCGTACACGCGACAGGTTCGCAACGCCAAGAAGACCGAGGTTCTTGCCAACGTCTCGCAGATCACCCTCCGCCAGAAGAACTTCCTGGCGGTTGCGGGTCACTACGCCAGCTCCACGAACTGCGAGGGCCCGGGCTGCACCTACCCACTTGGGGCCGACGTCTCGACCGCCGATGGTGTGATCCCTTGGGACATCGAGGCAGACGGCTACACCTCTGCGGCTGCGGGCGACGGCGAGTTCTTCCGCGGCGGTGGCAACCTGCACGGTTTCGATGCCCTGCGCTTCATGCCCGAAGGCGGACACAGCCTGTGCGGGTACGCGACCATTTCGGGACACGGGACCGACGCGATGGCGGACGAGAACGCGGACGAGCCGCCCGACGGCACGCTCTCGAACCAAATCTTCCCTGAAGAGAATTTCTACGCGCGCGATTGGTTCTACACGTTCGCGCTCTGCGACTTCGATCAGGACACGACCTACTGGGCCTTCACATCGGCTCACTACACGTCAGACGTCAACTTCGGGACCGACGACACCCAGACCTACATGGAAAACGAGTAGGCCCTCGCTTGCTGGCCACGGCCAGCCATGGCTCGCCATGAATCGCGAGGACCGACCACTTGCCGCGGCGTAGCCGCACCAAACGACACGGACACAGGGGAACAAGACAATGCATCTCGACATTCAACGACTCAAGAAGGCGCGCGGCTTCACTCCTGTCTCTTATACACATCTCCGAGCCCACGAGACCTCTCTACATCTCG
>OJGU01001224.1_pt1 | contig 9934 bp, 6 predicted proteins | sample 1594741 | NCBI WGS metagenome assembly OJGU01 (sample SAMN05416841, study PRJEB24817) | seawater metagenome | isolation source: Sea water | place: Canada:Atlantic | collected 2013-07 | reverse complement strand
CCCTTGAGCATATCACCGCCCCCCGGCAGCATCCCAACAATGGACTCCAATGAACCGAGTTTCTTCATCTGACGGAGCTGATCAAGGAAATCTTCTAAGGTAAACTCTCCTCGGCGCATTTTCTCCTCAAGGCGCTTGGCCTCATCCATGTCCACCGCTTCAGCGGCTTTTTCGACCAGGCTAACGACATCACCCATCCCCAGAATACGAGTCGCCATTCGCTCAGGATGAAACGCTTCAAAATCGTCGAGTTTTTCACCGGTTCCCGCCAGTTTGATCGGCTTCCCAGTAACGGCCTTCATGCTCAAGGCCGCCCCGCCGCGGGCATCACCATCAAGTTTGGTCAGGATACAGCCACTGATCTCGAGTGCATCGTTGAAATGGCTCGCGACGTTAACTGCTTCCTGGCCGGTAGCTGCGTCAAGGACAAGGAGAATCTCTTGGGGCTGCACTAAATCTCTCAACCGAACGAGTTCTTGAACAAGCGGTTCATCGATTTGCAAGCGCCCTGCGGTATCGTAAATCAGCACGTCACATTCTTGCTCCGCCGCGGCCTTCTTGGCTTGTTTGGCAATCTTGAGAACGTCCGTCTCTCCTCGCATCACCAAAGACGGCACGCCAATCTGGGTAGCCAAGGTATCCAATTGATCCATAGCCGCCGGACGGTAAACATCGGCCGCAACCAGCATTGGGCGACGACCATCCTTCTGAAGCATTTTGGCGAGTTTTCCGCTCGAGGTTGTTTTACCCGACCCATGAAGCCCCACCATCATGATCGAGGCTGGCACGGTGGCAATGTCCAAGCCCGCGTTGGTCGAGCCGAGAAGCTCCACCAGTTCATCTTGGATTATTTTAACGATCTGTTGCCCGGGCTGGATACTCTGGATGACCTTGTCTCCAATGGCCTTGTCCTTGATCTTTTCGATAAAGTCTCGGGCAACCTTAAAATTGACGTCTGCCTCCAAGAGCGCCATGCGGACCTCTCTTAGAGAATCAGCCACATTAGACTCGGAAATCTTTCCTAGTCCGCGGAGATTCTTAAATGCGTTTTGTAATCTGCCCGTAAGCGAGTCGAACATGCGGATAAAACTAGGGCATCCCCTTCCCGATGACAAGCCAGACCCGCCTTTTTGATCGCTAAGCCCTATTAAGAGCGGCCTTGAGTTTCCCCCATTCGACTCGCATACTTTCCCTCTTCCTGCCGATCGTGCTCTAAGAAGGGCATTCAACTAAGGATGCAGGCGACAAATTATGCAAAAAACCGCAGTGATTACCGGTGCAGGTACCGGAGTTGGCCGAGCCGTGGCCATCGGATTAGCGAAGGAGGGGTGGCAATTAGCCCTCGTTGGGCGGACTGAGTCTCATTTGATTGAAACCGCAAGATTGGCTGAACTGACAGGGGAGAATCATTTGATTGTCCCAACGAGTGTCAGCGATCTTCAGGCCGTTACGGAGATGGCCTCAACGGTCGCGGATACGTTTGGAGAGATCGAACTGCTGGTCAATTCGGCCGGCACGAACGCCCCTAAACGACAACTCTTCGAAGTCTCCCAGGCGGACTACGACCGGATCGTCAACACCAATCTCAATGGCTCCTACTACACAGTCCAGGCCTTCCTCCCACAAATGAGGGAACGGAAGTCAGGGACGATTATTAACATCGTCTCAGATGCCGCCATCTGGGGAGTCCCCTTGGCAGGCACGGCTTACACGGTATCCAAGTTCGGGCAACGAGGATTAACCCAGGCGATCAACGCCGAAGAAAATAAACACGGTATCCGGGCCTGCGCGATTCTTCCGGGCGAGATCGAAACACCACTCCTTAAACTACGACCCAGTGCGCCACCGCCGGAATCATTCGCTTCGATGCTTCAACCCGAAGACGTCGCCGAATGTGTGATGCTTGCCATCAATCTTCCCAAGCGCGCCGTCGTTCAAGAACTCTTGGTTCGGCCTAGCCGTTAGGCGAACGGAAAATCCCCGGGCATTTTCAATCATCGCACCCAGGGAGCCCAACAATTATCCCGCCTCGTCGCCCTCATCTCAGCGATCATTGGATCTCTCGATGAAGGCTTCAGGCTGGGATGTTCCTCGTCCGGGATCGGCCTTTAGCTAAGCCGAAGCGTCACGGTTTGTCAGGCAATCCCATTCATTGAAATCAAATCGCAAGACACCTCGTCGCTTTCAATTTATCCCTCGCAGGCCGAAAAGAGCTTCCCTCTCTTGAAAAGAACTCTGGTTTTTATGCCCGCCCCTTATTTAGGCTTTCACTCAATTTGTGAAAGCACTATAACTCCCAGATTACGGTGCGCATGATTTTCTTAGCATCCCCGACATAATGAGTGCCACCAAGCCAAATCCAACTAGCTCAGAAACTATGAACCGAGCTCAAGTCATACCTTCCCTAGCGATTACGATCAATTCCTCCATTAAGAACGTCATCTCAGGCTTCTTGCTGGTCATCTTCTTGGCAGCGTGCGCTCCCTCGCCTTCAGAATCAGCCAACGATTCTGCCCCACAGAACGAAATGGGCCCAGATCACATCGAGGTCGCTCTAAAATTCGAAGTAGGCAAGCGTTATATCTACGCTTTCGACATGAGCTACGAAATGGATTTTGGCGACGCCTTGGGCGCCATGATGGCAGATGGTCAAACCGTCACCCAAAACCAACAGTATTCCATTTCAGTAACCAAGGAATCTAGTGACGGAGCAAAAACAATTGAATTCAGTTTCCTTGAAAATCGAATCGATATGGATATGGGCCCCCTGAAAATGACTTATGACTCTAACAAGCCCATCGATCCCAACGATCCCGCTTCAGCCATGTTCGCGCCATTCAACAAAGTCATCGGCGAAGCGATCGTGGTCGAGATCGACAAAGATCAGAAGGTTATTTCGGTCACCGGGCTGGACGAGTTGCGAGAAGATATTTTGACCGTCGCCAATCCACAAATCGCAGGCATGGCGACAGGGATCTTTTCAAACTACTATGTCGAAAACCTTACGGTTCCTAGCGGCAATCCGCTGCGCCCCATCAAGCCGGGCGATTCCTGGCCCTCAAACGCCACGCACAATCTCGGGGCCCTGGGAACGTTCATGGCAGATCTTCAATACCAGTTCAAGAAAATGGAACTCCATGAAGGAAGTGAATGTGCTCAGATTGCTTTTTCGGGCACCATACGCGGCAAGCCCAGTGACGTTGAATCAAGCGAGGTTGGTCAAATGATGGAAATCACCGGAGGCAATATCTTTGGAAGACAATGGTATGATCCCGAGATCGGCCAAATCTGCGATTCATCGTCCGAACAGAAAATGAAAATAAAGATGAGTGTCCCAGGCATACCGGCTGAAGCTTTGCAAGACGGAGGCCTCATCTTGGATGTTCAACAACAGCTAAGCCGGAAGTTAGTCCGGGTAGAGACAATCTCAGAGTCAACAAGCCCTTCGGAAGCTGAGACCGATAGCCAGGCCACTGAGTAGAACAACTATCTCGATAAACTCACAATGCGACGGCTACTGGTTCCGCTTCTTGAGTTCGCTCCGCTCTTATTCTTACTCTTGGGTTGTCAACCCGCCGCCCCAGAGACAGACAGCGCTCGTCAGGACCACAACCACACTCTAACCTATCAATGGGCTAGAGACGCTTCGCTACAATTCCGATTTGACCTGTCACAGGAAATCGACATTACGGCTGGACCGAGAGCGATTCAGAATTATACACGCATCCTTCAGAACTACCGCCTTATATCAAACGGAAACTCAGGTGACGCCGAGTTAAGCCTCACAATGGCCTTCGGGGATATCGATGTATCAATGAAGGATGAGGAATCCGAAGGCCGCTATAACTCAGCCTCATCAGACCCGCCACGGACTACTCTGGGAAGCCTCCTTCAACGAAGTCTTGGAAGAATACCAAAACAGGAAATTACCATTCAAATTCTTCGTGGGAACCGAATCGGAAAGATCACTAATCTCGACGCCGTCCTCGAATCGATGACGCGACAGATTCCATCCACTCTCAAAAATATGATCTTTACAATCTATGGAGAGGACCGAATTCGACAGCTCATCTATCTGACTCCACTCCCTTCCGGAAAACTCATTGACGGGTTTGCCTGGCCGATCCAAGAAACTCGACGCTTCGCTCTACTCGGGCCAACCGAACTCGATGGCATTGCCAAATTGGTAAACCAAGAAACTCGAAACGGTAAATCACTCTTTCAGATTGAGATTTCCGGAAAGGCGCGAAAAGGGGCGACCCAGGACGACTTGAGTCCTCAACCCTATTCGCTTGAACAGGGTACATTTCAAGGTCGCGCATGGTTCGACCCGGAAATCGGTCAGTATTCGGATAGCATCCTCACCTACAAACTTGATGTTTCATCCACCCCCGCTTCGCTTAACAGCAACGAAACGCCGCTCTCGATTCAGGTCACTCAAAAGTATGCGACGAAGCTACTCAGCTCGAGTCCAACAACGAATTAGATGACTTGGTTTCCTTTCTTCGTTCTACAAGCAAGCCCGATTCCTCTTTGACGATTCGTTGAGCGACCGAATCCCACGCTTGATTCAGAGCGTCTCCTGAGACGCCAGAACCACTCGAAACCCAAGATCCCCTACGTAGGTCTCAAACCAATCGCGATGCCGATCCGCACGGCGACAATTCTTCGCAGCATCTAGCCAGCTTCCCCCGCGAATCACATGAAGATCTCGTGGACCTGAAGGTTCGGGACCACGTGGATCTGTCACCTCTCCACCAGGATAGGGCCCGTAGACATCAAGACACCATTCGTGAGCATTCCCGAGCATTCCGTGAATCCCCCACGCATTGGGCTCCCGACTCATCACGGGCTGACTAACACCGTCGCTATTCGCACTATACCAAGCATGCTTTCCCAAGTCGGAATAGTCAGGATCGTCTCCGTAAAAGTATCGAGCATAGTTTCCCGCCGCGCAGGCAAAATCCCATTCTGCCTCCGTCGGCAATCGATACTCAAACCCTACCGGCAAACGCCCTTCAGAACGCTCATGAGCCGTGAGTCGTCGACAATACTCAACGGCCTCGGACCAACGCATGTTTGTCACCGGATGCGTCGAGTCGAATCGAAAACGAGAGGGATTCACATGCATCAGCGCCTCATACTGGGCTTGGGTTACTTCATGGACACCAATCGCGTATGGTCGAGCCAGGGTTACCGTCGTCAGCGGCCCTTCATCGGAATCACGATCCTTATCTGTTTCATCCGAGCCGAGGACAAAGGTTCCAGGATTGATCCAAACAAGAAGTGGTTCTTCTTTCGATGAGGCCTCCAGCGGTAGCTGAATACTCGATTCGAAATAGCCACGATAGAAGCGATTCTCGCCGCGATCCCTATTCTTATCCCGAAACGGGACAACTCGATCCAGACCACGAACCGTTTCCCCCAATCGGAACCAATGAACGAAATTGGTAGTAAAATCGAAATGAACCGTCCCAGGGCGACCAAGAATCACTTCAAATCGATCCGCGTGGCCGGGCACGCCTCTTAGCGCTAGCAACTGCGATTCTGCATCGTCGAGATTGTAGACCTGAACGTCATCGATCAATGCCCCCTCACCCGGCTCGAGCACCTCCGTCGATCGTGAAGAAAATCTAAGCGACAGTTGCCTAAAGCGGCTCCCAAGACGTTCGGGCACCTCAAAAACCTCAGAGCGATATCTCCAACGAGTGGGAGCCTCAGCTCCTCTCAAGGTATAGGTTTGATCAATCAAGCCCTCGAAGGACACCCCTTGTTCAAGCAGCAAGACGTTGAGCCGAGTTTCAGTCAAGTCCCGTGACGCTGCAAAGGCAAATTCAAGCTGATATCGCCCAGGAAATAGATTGATAACTTGCTCCACATATCGCCCTTCACCCAAGTTTAGAAAACTCTCGTCATGAGCCGCGTTTCCTCGTCTTAGGCTATGCCCGCCTCCTGATGTCCACGGATGCAAGCCCTGTTCAAAACTCCCATTCTGCATGAGATCATTCGGGCGTTCATTCTTAGCCAATCGTAAATCAGACTCTATCCGGACCACCAAAGAATCACCGTTCACCCGTTCTCCCCATGTCCATCGAAATGTCCCCTCTTCTACTCCGAGATCACCTAACGAGAGTCCTGGATACTCGGTTGTGCCATAAACAGGTGTGCCGGAAACATAACCCGCTGGCATCACAAGCAATTGGCGTTTCGCTAGTATCCCGACAACATCACCGTCACCAACGACAGTCCGTCCGTCCAGGTTACCACCGAGAACAGTCGGGCCAGAGAGCCCTGAGTAGGTCCGGGCACGGGTGCTCGCTACGGGCCCGACTCGAACCATTCCAGATCCAGCATGAAAGGCAAAATCACTGTTCCCCACTAACCCGTCCGCACCGAAGCTCAACGCAGAAACGTTTGCTTTCCCTTCGGCGACAATCGCAATCCCAGCATCTGACTCGGTAATGGTAATGAGTATCTCGCCGCTCACTGTCGCCCCTACAAAGAAGACGCCTACGATCGCGATGCAACTGGTTGCCCATCGCCAATAATTACGAATCGATTCTGCCCGCCCGTTCACTTACAATCCCCTGTCTTGTTTCGTACGCCTATCGCCCTCGAAGAAAGAATCGCCACTGTCCATCTCAATTTCATTGCTGCCTCAGCCAAGCAGCCCCCGGTGCCGGGACTCGAAAGCTAACCAAACGCGTCTTGGTCACTTCCGTCACATAGGCTGTCCGACCGTCGGGGCCTCCGAAACAGATGTTGCTCGGTTTTTTTCCCAGAATATCAATCTCCTGGACAATGTCCGCATCCTCGTTCAGCACCACCACCGTTCCTTTGCTGTACCTCGTAATATAAAGGCGCCCCTGAGCATCACATCGCATCCCATCGAATCCAAAGTCGTCAAACTGACGGAACAACCGCTTGTTCTTCAGCTCCTTGTTCTCATCAATATCAAAGACCCACACACTGAGCTGTACACTCTCATTGACATATAGGCGTTTCCCATCTGGACTTACTTCAATGCCGTTGGTTGTGCCCATGTCTGGAGAGGCGAGTGTAACGCTTCCATCAGGATCGATGCGCCATACCTGACCGGTTCCGTTTCCCCAATTGGGATCGCTGGCGAACAGGGTTCCATCATCCATCATTGTAAGATCATTGGGCTGATTCATTCGAGGCTCGTGGGCATGCACGCGAATGTCCCTCGTTTCAGGATCGATTTTAAGAATATTGTGCTGGGTATAGTCAGCCACGTACATCATGCCGTCCCGGCCAAATCGAATTCCGTTCCCAACACTCTCACCGGGGAGCGTCACAAAGACCTCTCCTGTCCCGTCTGGAGAAAGTTTCCCGATGGTCTGCTGCTTCCCAAAATTGACCGCATAGATATTGCCATATCGATCACAGGCAGGGCCTTCGATACCCTCGGTGAATGCACCAACAGCGGTCAGGGCCTGAGCATGAAAAAGGGGCTCTTTTCCCAGGTTTGAAATGCACCCACAAAGAGGCAGCAGGCTAAGCCATAGGAGCTGAGCTCGATGGTTCATTGGCCTTCCTCCTGGATAGGCGCAAAATCCCAGGCATCCATGAGAATAGATACAGTGAGTCTTCTCTGAGTTGTAACGGGAATCATCTTGGGAACGTAGTCAATTGGTCATGGCAAGTAAACTGCCGATTTATTATTTGCCTGCTACGAGTAGACTATCCCAAGACCCTGATAGCGCACTCGGAGAGTGCTTGAACTAGACAAATGAGTTGAACTGTCCCCCTATCCAATCGAAGCTAGGACATCGAGCACAATGGCAAGACACGTTTTGAGCACAAGCGATCAAACCCTTATTCATCGGAAACAACTCGGGCTTTCGGACCTCGAAGTGAGCCAAGTCTCCATGGGCTGTTGGCCGATCACCGGCATGACGAGCTTGGACGTCAATGAACACGATAGTATCGCAACACTTCAAGCCGCGGCCGATGCTGGAATCAATTTTTTTGATAGTGCTTACTGCTACGGTTCCGAAGGCGAAAGTGAAAGACTAATTGCCAAGGCTCTCGGAGATCGCAGGGAGCAGCTCGTCATTGCCAGCAAAGGGGGGATCGAGTGGAATCGCGACGGAACCCGAAAAATCGACGGGGCACCCGCAACGCTCAAGCGGCAATGCAAAGAAAGCCTGCAACGCCTAGGCACCGATCGCATCGACCTGTATTACCTGCACGCGCCTGATCCTCTCATCCCTATCGAGGAGTCAGCCATCGCTATGGATGAGTTAATCCACGAAGGACTCGTTAGATACACGGGCGCCTCCAATTGCACGCTCTCACAATTGAAAACGTTTCATCAACACTGCTCACTGACGGCAATCCAGCCTCACTACAACATGCTACAGCGGGAGATCGAAGCTGACATTTTGCCTTGGGCAAAGGACAACAGCATCAGTGCTGTGACCTATTGGCCCCTCCTTAAAGGTCTCTTAGCGGGGCACCTCCCGCGAGATTTTGTGTTCCGCAAGGGAGATGGCCGAGCGAAGTATCCCATGTTTCAGGGACCGGAATGGGATCGCAATCAAGATTTCCTAGATCAGCTTCGTGCTATGGCTCAGGAAAAGAATCGAAGCGTTGCTGAAATCGTCATTAATTGGACGATTCACCAAACTGGTATCACGAGCGCAATCTGTGGCGCCAAACGCCCCTACCAAATTATTGAATCAGCTCAAGCGATGACATTTCGTCTTTCAGAATCCGATCTCACAAGAATCAAAGCTGCCCTGAAACAGCGAGGAACGCCAGAATCATCGGCGGCCGTCTAAGAATCGCCCTCCCCCTCCCTGACACATTGAGATCTAAGCTTTGTTCAATGAATCGAACCTCAGAATGGATCAGATCTATTCCTCGAACAACTCTCGAAAATCATCCATCGACAGTGATTCGACAAACTGGTTTTCCGATCCAAGTGTTCCTTCGATGATCTCACGCTTGCGTTCTTGAAGCTGCAGGATTTTCTGTTCGACCGTTTCTTCCGTTATCAGCTTGTAGCTCGTCACCATTCGGGTTTGTCCGATACGATGAGCACGTCCAGTGGCTTGATCTTCAATCGCAGGATTCCACCAAGGATCAAAGTGAATCACCGTATCTGCCCCCGTCAGATTCAAACCAACCCCTCCCGCCTTTAAGCTGATCAGGAACACCGGGATGGAACTCTTCTGAAAACGATCCACCTCCGCGCCTCGATTCTTGGTACTACCATCCAGATAGCAGAAATCGATTCCATCCCTTTCCAATTGCTCCCGGATCAAATGCAACATCGAAACAAACTGACTGAACACAAGAACGCGATGATTCCCGTCTAAGGCTTGTTCCAAGAGTTCCTGAAACATTGCCAACTTCCCTGAAGCTTCTTTCGGTTTGCTCGGCAACTTCAACAAGCGAAGATCGCAACAGATTTGGCGCAACCGCATCAGGGCGTTTAGGATTGCCATCCGCTGCTTGCCTCCCCCCTGTTCGCTTCCTGCGGAAAGAACCTCTCGCCGACTCACGTCCATCACTTGAGCATAGATTTCCTTCTGTTCGGCGTTCAGTGGGCATATCACAGTCTGCTCCAATTTTTCCGGCAGTTCCGGAGCCACTTCCCGTTTCGTGCGACGCATGACAAAGGGGCGCAATCGACGCCCTAGCCGATTCATCACATCCTGGCTCTTTTCTTTGACAATTGGCAATTCGTATCGATCTCGAAAATCGGTAGCACTCCCCAGATACCCCGGCATCAGAAAGTCAAAAATCGACCACAGATCCAGCACCGAATTCTCCATCGGGGTTCCGGTTAACACGATCCGGTGCTTACCTTTAACCGCCTTAACAGCCTTCGCATTCTGAGTCTCACGGTTCTTAATCTGTCTCTTATACACATCTGACGCTGCCGACGAGCGATCTAGTGTAG
>OJGU01001223.1_pt1 | contig 9936 bp, 8 predicted proteins | sample 1594741 | NCBI WGS metagenome assembly OJGU01 (sample SAMN05416841, study PRJEB24817) | seawater metagenome | isolation source: Sea water | place: Canada:Atlantic | collected 2013-07 | reverse complement strand
CGAGATGTAGAGAGGTCTCGTGGGCTCGGAGATGTGTATAAGAGACAGGAGAAAAGCAGGCTCGCGAGGAGCAGCAAGCGGACGAAGATGGGCACGAGAGGCGGCAGACCATAGGCTCCTGGGCGACTCCGCAACACCCCTCGCGAACTGCGCATGCCCTCGTCGCGGCGCTCACGCAGACGTTGCGGGGTCGATGTTGCGGGCGAGGCGCCCCACGGCGAACACTGTTCCTACACCCCTCTCAGACGGAATCGGGGCGCGGCGAATGCGTACACCGACCCCCCCTGCGACAGTCAGCGTGATTGACGCGCCCCGGGCGTTTTTGTACAACGAGCGCGGTCGGCGGGGGATTCCGTCGACATCCGTCCTCCGGCAAGAACTCAGGTCTTCACCATGGCAACGAATCGAATCGAGCGCGTGCTCCGCCACGACGGAATCGTGGCAGTCCTCGACATGACGGGCGATGCCTCGTCCGCCCCCGCACCCATGCCGGCCGCAGCGCCAGCACCGGCCCCACCAATGGGTCTCGGCGCGCCTGCTCCGAGCGTGACCCCCAGTGCCGCTCCGGCGCCCGCTCCGGCGGGACTCGGCGCACCACCCGTCCCTGCGGCGCCGGCAACGAGCAGCCCGCAGGTCGCCCAAACGTCTCAAGGGCCGCAAGGCTCCCAAGTGTCTTGGGTCGGCGACGACAACTGGCGCCCCATCGTCATGGAGGCCGTCAAGTTGCGACAGATCGCAAACGAGCCCTCCGTACGGGTTGAGGTTGGAGACCACAAGGTCATGGTCTCCGGCGACGACAAGCACGTCATCGGCGTGGTCTTCATCAAGGGTCACCCCGTCGTGAAGTCGGTCGTTCGCATGGTGCGGCAGCTGCTGCGTCAGCCCAGCTCGCCGTCCGCGGGCCTCTAAGAAAACTGCCCTCACGGGAAGCTCACTCAGGCCGCGGAAGTGATTCCGCGGCCTTTCTTCGTGCGTGCGGGTAGAGTCCGAGCGTGGCCCAGGATGCATCTCTGATCCAAGCCCTCGTCGATGTCGTGGGAGCCGACCACGTGCGAACCGAGGCCACTGACCTCCGGTACTACGGCAAGGATCGCTGCCGCGGCGACTGGCCCGTTGCGCCGCAGGCGATCGTTCTCCCCAAGACCACCGAGCAAGTGCAGGGCGTGGTCCGAGCCTGCGCTGCGGCAGGCGCCGCTGTTGTGCCCTCGGGCGGACGGACAGGTCTGGCCGGAGCCGCAACGGCGACACACGGCGAGGTCGTGCTGTCGCTCGAGCGCATGACGGCGATCCTCGAGATCGACGCCGCAGCCCAGACGATCCAGTGCGAGGCGGGGGCTACGGTCGAGGCGGTGCAACTCGCTGCCGCCGCCCAGGGGCTGCTCTACCCGGTCGACTTCGCGGCGAAGGGCAGCGCACAGATAGGTGGCAGCATCGCGACCAACGCCGGCGGGGTGAAGGTCCTGCGCTACGGCTCGACCCGCGCGTGGGTCAGCGGCCTGGACGTCGTGGTCGCCAGCGGGGAGCTGCTGCACTTGGGGGGCTCGCTGGTGAAGGACAACACCGGCTACGATCTTCGGCAGCTCTTCATCGGGGCCGAAGGAACGCTCGGTATCATTGTCGGCGCGACGATGCGGCTGTGCCCGCCGCCCCAGGGGCTACTCGTGGCCCTGTGCTCCGTGCCCAGCGATGAACATCTGCTGTCGCTGTTCCGTCGTGCGCGCCGCGAGCTTCCATTGCAGGCGTTCGAGTGTTTTGACCAGGCGTGTCTCAAGCATGTCCTCGAGCATCGGAGTCTCGCGGGCCGCGGACCGTTCGCAGAGCCGAGTCCTCAGCACGCGCTGATCGAGATCGAGGTGGAGGGCGTCGGCGACGACGCGGACGAGCAAGCTCATGATCGGCTGACGTTGTGCCTCGCAGATGCGCAGGACGCAGGTGAGATCGAAGACGCTGTCGTCGCATCGACCGCCGCGCAAGCCAAAGACCTTTGGGAGTACCGGGAGGGCATCAGCGAGTCGTTGCACGCTCATGCCCCGCACAAGTCGGACATCGCGCTCCCGATCTCTGCGGTCACGGCATTCTTGCAAGCGTGGCGTCCTGCCGTCGCCAAGGCGCTGCCCGACGCGGAGGCGCTGGTGTTCGGCCACATCGGAGACGGCAACCTGCACCTCAACGTTCTCAAGCCCCCAGCGGAGGACCTCGCGTCGTTCGTCTCACGGGCCAAGGCGTTCGACGAGGAGACCTACGCTCTTGTCCAGAAGTTCGGCGGAAGCGTTTCGGCCGAGCACGGCATTGGTTTGCTCAAGCGTGACCACTTGCACTTCAGCCGCGCGGACGGCGAACTGGCGATGATGCGGGCGATCAAGGCGGCGCTTGACCCCGCAGGGATGTTCAACCCCGGCAAGGTCCTCCCGGCCTGATATCGTCCTCCTCGATGCGTCGCTCGGGGTTCTGCGTTGTTGGTCTGATCGTCGGTTTGCTCGGGGTTTCTTGCGGAGGCGATGCGTCGTCGGACGCGAGCACCATGCCGACCTCGGCGAGCGCCGGGTCTACCGCCACGGAGACGGCGACCGAGTCGGGCTCCGAAGGCGGCTCGCAAACCACGTCCGACTCCGCCTCCACGACCTCCGAGGCGACGACGCTCACCACGGGGCCGAGCCCAACCTCCTCGGGCGATACGTCCGGCGGCGGCGGTGACGGCTGCACCTTCTGCAACGCGCCCAACGAGCGATGCGTCGATGAGGAATGCGTGACGACCTGCCAAGGTCAGCTACCCGATCCGTGTGTCGCGGACGGGCAGGTGTGCGACCACATCTCGGGGGAGTGCGTGGACCCGGCGGGCGCGTGTGTCCTCTCGGGCGAGTACACCCCGTGCGGCGGTCAGCTCTGCGGCCCCGGAACCGCATGCGACGACCAGGGCGAGTGCTTGCCCTTCCCGCCGTGTGCCGGCGTGGCGTGCACCGATGACAACTCCTGCTGGGGCACGTTCTGCTCGTGCGAGCGCAACATCGACTGCGCGCCGCCGACCGACGACCTGCTCAATGGTCCCTTCTCCACCGAGATCAGCGACCTCGAGTTCGCCGATGACTGCACGGCGTGGATGGTCACGTTGCGCTCGGGCACGGACTTTTTGCGCCGGCTGACGCCCGACGGTGAGGTCACCGAGTGGGCGGGCGTCTCCAACCTCAACATGGGTGAGGTCGCGGTACTCAAGGCCCTCACGCCACCGCCGGCAGCTGCCGTGCCGCTGCCGCTTGGTTCGGGCACGGTTCCGCCGCCTCCAGTGAGCGTCGAGGGCATCGGGGAAGTCGCGCTCTCGTACATCTGCTGTGCGACCTGCGGCTGCTTCACCGATCCGCCGCAAGGAGTCTCCCGCTTGGTCGAGGACGACATGGCCCAGCCGCTGCCGCTGGTGATTCCCGCGGTTGCCACCGGGTCAACGGGGCCGTTCGGGAACACGGGAGCTGACGCGGGGCCGTTCGGGCTGACGTGGGGCATCGACAGAGTGCTCTACGTTGGCAACGCAGAGGGCAACGGAAACCTGCACACCGCGGACCTCGAAACGGAAACCCAGCAGCAGATCTCGATGTTCGACCAGCGGGTCACCGCTGCGGCACCGCTCACGGAGGCGCACATCATGGTTGCGACGCTGGGCGGGGCGATTCACCGCTACAACGTGATCACCAACACCGCGACGGAGGTCGTGGACGTAGGACAGGACGTGACCAACATGTCGTTCGATGCGTTCTCGGGGCTGCTGTACGTCAGCCTGCGGGACTTTGAGATCATCACTCTCGAGCCGTTCACGGGTGTGACGGAGCCGTTCGAGACGATGCCGGCGCGGGGCCGGGTGACGGTGAGCCCCAACGGACGCCTCTACTACGCCCCTCTGGGCATTCTCGATGCACAGCCGATCTCCTCCTGGGATCTGCCGGACTCGCTGTGACGGAAGAGAGTCCCCACGCGCAGGACGTCGCGTTGGCGCGGGCCTGCGTGCTCGGAGAGGCGACCGCACTGCGAGAGTTTGAAACCCGGCTGGGTCCGGAGATCGACGTGGCGCTGAAGCGGTTGGGACTGGAGCACGGCGAGGCGGGGGACGTGAAGTCCCGTGTCCTCGAGAAGCTGCTGGCACCACCCTCGACCAAGCTCGACCAGTACACGGGGCAGGGGCCATTGGCGTCTTGGGTGAAGGCGGTGGCGGCTCGGGAGGCGCTGAGTCTCCGCCGGACGAGCGCACGGCGACGAGATCTGCTCGATGCCGCTGGCGACGCGATGAATCCCGTCGATCCTGAACTCGCTTTTCTGAAGCGGCACTACCGGGATGCGTTTCGAGCTGCGTTCGGCGCCACGGTCGATGAACTCTCTGCCGAAGATCGGTTGCTGCTTCGCTATCGGTTCGTCGATGCGCTCACGCTGCCCCAACTCGCCGCAGCCTGCGGTGTACACCGCGCGACCGCGGCCCGGCGGCTGGCGACCTTGCGAGAGCGTCTCTTCGCCGGGACGCGGGCTCAACTCTCGGCTCGTCTCGACGTCTCCGCGGACGAACTCGCCAGCATCTTCCGGCTCATCCAGAGCAACTTCGACGTCAGCATGCGTCGGCTACTGGATTGACTCAGCCGGACCCGCCTAGCGGTGACGCGAAAGAAAGATCGCAAAGTGGTGCGACGGTCATCGTAGTCGTGGCGTCGGTCAGACGAGATGAAGCTCCACTCCATCGTATTCGCCCTCGGCTGCCTGGCTCCTCTGATCGGCTGTGACTTCACCGACGAAGAATCTTCAGCGGGTACCGATGGATCTTCGGACGGGGGTGCGTCTGGTGACGGCGCGTCTGGCGACGGTGCTTCTGGGGACGAGCCGAGCACCGAAGCCGTGGAGGGGTGCCGCGGGGCGTGCGACAACCTCCAGTTCTTCGACTGCATCGATGGCAGCACCCACGAAACATGCTGGAACGCCTGCGCTGCGCGCAGCGACAGTGACCTGGAACTGTTCGAGAGCTGTGTGAACAACAGCTCGCCGACGTGCGACCCCGACTGCCTCGAGAGTTTGCTCGATGCCTCCGAGCCCGAGCCCGAGCCCGAAACCACCACGACCACTGGGGCGGACTCGTCGGGCTGCGTCGACGCGTGCCAGGCCTACATCGATGCGGGCTGCGAACTGGAGCTCCTCGATGGCGTGGTCTCGTGTTCCCAGGTTTGCGCCACGCTTTCCGCTGCGGAGCAGGCCGCGGTTGCGGTCTGCTTCAGCAATCCGCAGACCTGCGAGGTCGATGCCGCGTGCGTGGAGGAGGACGTGGAGGAAGAGGAGACGGGGGGCGCGGATGAGAGCGGTGGATAGACAGACATCGTTTGCGTCGATGCCGCGACCCGTCTTTGTCGGGTAGGCTCGCCTCGTTCCTCGATGACGCCATGGGGCCGCCACCCGTAGGGCACAACACTCCGGCACCAGATGGGCGCACAAGACACAGACCAACCGATGGGTTGCTTGGAAGAACATGAAGCGATCGCGTTGCTCGAAGGCACGCATCAGGGCAGCGGAACGCAATGGCGCGCTCACTTGAGTGAGTGTGAACGCTGCCAGGAATACGTCGCTGCACTCGCTCAGGTCCTCTTGCCACCCTCAGAGGCGTCCGTGGGTGGATGGGGCCCGGGCGAGGAGGGAGTGCTGAGTCCAGGGACGCGGCTCGGCCAATACGTGGTGGAGACGATGATCGGCCGGGGCGGGATGGGAGCGGTCTATCGAGGCCATGATGACCGGCTCGATCGTGCGGTCGCGATCAAGCTTCTGCATGATGACGCGGGGGCGCGAGGGATGGATCTGCTTCGACGTGAGGCGGGCACCATGGCGCAGCTCTCGCATCCCAACGTTGCCGAGGTGTTCGATATCGGGACGAGCGCCCAAGGCTCGTTCGTCGTGATGGAGTTCATCGACGGAGAGACGCTTCGGAGTTGGCAGCAAGGTGCCCATACGACAGAGGCGGTCGTGTCGGCCTACGTTCAGGCAGGGGAGGGCCTGGCTGCTGCCCACGCGCGAGGTGTCGTTCACCGAGACTTCAAGCCCTCCAACGCGATGATCTCGGGGGCCGGGATCGTCAAGGTTCTCGACTTCGGATTGGCGAGAGTCACCGACGCTCCGGCCTCGGGGGTGGATGCCGGATCGTTCTCCACGCTTGGAGGATTCGGGGGCACGCCTCGATACGCGTCACCGGAACAACTCGACGGTCGAGGTACGACCCCCGCAAGTGACCAGTTCAGCTTCTGCGCGGCTCTGTTCGAGGCTTTGTGCGGCGAACTCCCGTACCGCAGTGACAGCCCGTCGCATCGACGGACCGCCCTACTCGAGGGTCGAATCCGGCCTGTGGCGGCTCGGGTTACGCCTCACGTCGAGCGCGCGCTGACGCGTGGCCTGCAGGCCGACCCCTCGAAGAGGTTCGGGTCGATGTCGGCCTTGCTCCGCGCTCTGTGCACACCACCACGTCGGTGGGCAGCGTGGGGAGGAGCGAGCGCTGTGCTCCTGGGCGGTGTGTTTGCCCTGTGGCCTGCAAGTGACCCCGAGTGTGCCGACGGAGTCGGTCGCATGCAGCTGGCGTGGTCTCGACCGCATCCGGAAGGTTGGACCTCGCGGCCGGAGCTGCGGGCTCAGGCCACAAAGCTGGATGCGTATGTCGAGGCGTGGCTCGGGACCCGGGCGCAGCTGTGCGAACGGCGGGAGGCGTCGCCCGCTCACTTCGACGCGGGCGTTGCATGCATGGAGCGGCTCGCATCCCGGCTTCAGGCCACTGGCCAAACGCTGATCGGGCTGGGACCCGGGGATACTCCGCTGCCCTCGAACCTACTCGGCGAGCTGGATGAACCGGGGCAGTGTTTGGAAGAGCGCAGCCTGGCCTCGGTCCATGACGTTCTGCGTGACGAGTACGAGGTGTTCCACGCTCGCGCGTTGGACACAGAATCGGATGGTCACATCCGCCCGCAAGAGCAAGCCCGGGTGAAGCGCGAAGGTTTGGACTTGCTCGCGAGAGCAGAGCAGCTCGGCGACACCCGCGTTCAGGGGCGGGTCGCGCACACGCTGGGGGTCATGGGGACGATCTCTGGCGACTACGGCGGATCCGAGCGGTGGTACGAGGAGGCGTTCTTCGCCGCCGGCCTTGCGGGGGACTCGCGAGCCCAGCTCGACATTTGCGAGAACCAGGTCCTCTTGCTGGCCTCGTACCTCACGGAGCCTGACCGGGCGGAATTCTGGGCGACGAAGGCCAGCGAAATCGCCGAGCGTCACGACCGGGACGACGATCGTGGTGTTGCGGCACTCCTTCACGCATGGGTGGCGGCGGCCCGGGAGGAGGAGGAGTTGTCGCTCGAACTCTTCAACGAAGCACTGCGGCTGCTCGGAGAGGATCGGCGCCTGCGAAGCATTCTCGACGGTCGGGCACAGGCCTACCTGGGCCTCCAGAAGTGGGACCTCGCGCGAGCAGACCTCAACGCGGCGATTGAAACGGCGGAGAAGACTCTTGGGGTCTCGCACCCGTTGGTCGCAGGACCGGTCAACTCGCTCGCGACGCTCGAGATCATGCAAGACAACTTTGGCGAGGGAGCTCGACTGCTGGAGCGCGCCGTGACGCTCACGCCGAAGTCCGACCGACTGCGGCGGGTGTCTTTGCAGGGCAACCTTGGTTTGCTGCAAGGACGACTGGGCAACTACGACAAAGCACTTGGGTTGTTCGAGGAGATCCGGCGTGAGTTCGATGAACTCCTGGGTCCGGAGAACCCGGCGACCCTTCGAACCGAGCTCGCAATCGTGGAGACGATGACGAACCTCGGCCGGATCGACGAGGCTCGACGAGAGGTTGAGCGGCTTTTGGACCGCGGGCTGCCCGATGAGTTCTTGTCGCGAGCATTGCTCGCCCACGCCTCGGTCGTCGACGACCCCCGCCCTGACCTGGAGCGGATTCTCGCGCTGCCTGACGTTGCTGAGAGCACCCGGAAGATCGCCCGCGAAGGCCTCGCGTCCCTCGACTCACCCCCCTGATGCGGGGGCTGCCGGCGGGCGGACGGTCTTCTTCTGTGCCTCGGTCAGCGGGTCGTTGAGGATGAACTCGACCTTCGAGGTCTCCCACTTGCCGTCGACGCTGGAGACCTCGACTCGGTACTGCCGGCCGTGGACGCGGAGCCGGGCGGCACCGTTGAACCAGGACCACAGCTCGACGTTGTCCTCGGGCTTGCTCAGCTTCGGCTCGCCCACCAGCGTCACGCCGAGCTGAGCGAGCGCAGCCTTGGGGTCGAACGCGCCCTCGCCCGGGATGGCCTCGAACGCGAGGCCGGTCGAGATGCCATCTTCGTAGGTGACGGAGATGGCGTCGTACGTGCTGGTCGGGTCGACGTATCGCTGGAACGAGTACGCGCACTCAAACCAGGTGCGCTTCGGGAGGAACCGAACGCAGGACTTGCGGCTCATGCCCTTGCCCGTGGGATCGCCGAGGCGAGGCTGAATCTCGGTCGGCGCTTTGCCGAGCATCTGAGGCAGGGGGAACTTGCTGTCCTCGGTCACCGTTGCGGTCGGGCCCTCGTCGGGCTTCGCGACCGGCTTGGCGTCGGGTTTGGCGACCGGCTCGGCGTCGGGTTTGGCGACCGGTTTGGCCTCGGGGGCCGGATCCACCTCCGCGGCGGGAGCGGGCTTGGCCGCGGGTGGCTTCTTGGACGAGCCGTCACTGGGGCACGCAGTGAGCAGCAGGGCGACGCAGGCCAGGGGGACGCGCATCGCCGGACGATAGCACTGGGCGCCCGCCCGCAAGGCCCTCAGCGGCCGCGAGCGAACGTGCTCTCCGGAAGCGGTCCGAAGGCGCGGTGGACTTCGAGGTCGAGGCTGAAGAGGTGCTCATCGACCGTGAAGACGACGCGGTGGCCACCGTCCTCAACCTTGGCGAGAAACGCGCGACTGTCGAGGTTGACCCGTTGCTCTGGGTGATCCGACCACCAGGGCGTTCGCTTGCTCTTGACGACGACTTCCGTCTCGAGCGTGATCGGTGGCGCCGGCTTGCCCTTGCGCTGGGCCCGGTCGAGTCGCGGGGTTGCGTTGACGGCGAGCGCCACTTCGAGCTCACCTTCTTCGAGGCGGACCGTCTGCTCGATGGTCGCGTTCATGCCCAAGATCGTGGTGACGACGGGCTGAGACAGGAGGCGACCCTGCACGTCGACATCGGGATCCGGCATCGCCACGGGAAGCTCATTGTCCGGATACAGACGGAGCGTCGCGCGGACCTGAACCGACTGTGGATTCTCGAGGTCGCCCGAGAATTCTTGGTGCGGCGCGTCACCGACGATGCTGCCGACGTCCGCCTGGCCGACCCGAACTTCGGGCGGTGGCGAGAATTCCACGGCACGCATCAGGACGAGCACAGCCGCGGCGATCAACACCAGGTAGGCGTTCCGGCGCATCCACCCCAGCGCACGTCTCAGACGCCCCACAGGGGCCGATTCGGGAGCTTCGGGGGTCTGCTCGTCCACGGTGTCGGACCGTGGCACACCACGCTCAGCCCTCTAAATTTTCGGCTGATGCCCCGCCCGAGGGATGGAAACGCAGCAAGTACGCCGCAATTCCCATGGCGACGGAGACGTTGAGCGAGCCCTTGATGCCCATCATCGGCAGGCACACGGTGCGTTCGGCGAAGGGCTCGATGCGAGGGTCGACGCCCGAGACCTCGTGGCCAAACACCAACACAATCCGTCCGGGTGCGCGGGCACAGAGCACGCTTGGCTCGAACAGCGAGACCGCGGTTGGGCCTCCGTCGACGATCCAAAGCCGGGCGCCTTCGTCGGTCAGGGAACGCGCGGCCTCGACCGCGTCCGGGTATCGGGTCCACGGGACCACCGCCTCGGCACCCAGGGAGGTCTTGGGCATCTTGCGATGCTCCGGGGTCGGCGTGAACCCGCACAGGTGCACGTGTGCCAC
>OJGU01001222.1_pt1 | contig 9949 bp, 13 predicted proteins | sample 1594741 | NCBI WGS metagenome assembly OJGU01 (sample SAMN05416841, study PRJEB24817) | seawater metagenome | isolation source: Sea water | place: Canada:Atlantic | collected 2013-07 | reverse complement strand
GCTGGGTTCCATCTTCTCTCATCTCCAGGCGTCCACAAAACCGAGGCAGCATCAGTTGTCCTTGTGGGCGCCGACGGACTCGATTCGCTCCCCGTCCGAGCTGTTCGTGACACAAGAGATTCCGTGGTCGGCCCATTTCGACATGCTCTCGGTAGTGACGAACGAGGCGAAACCAGTCACGCTTTTCCCTTTCTCCCTCGTGAGGGAGCGCGGCATGACGAACGTGGGCGGCCCGTATCCGGCCGCGTTGCCTCGCACGGTGCTGGCCGCGAGCTACTTCCGTTTTCCTGCAAGGTTTGGGCGCGGCGGCCGACAGGTCTCCCGTGAGACTCAGCGCCATCTTCCGATCCCGAAGCCGTATCCCAACCGTCGGGCCGAGGGGCAGCGTCTGGCTCCGGGGGCCCAGCCACAGCGGCCGGGCCCATACCGATGCATTCGCCGGCGAGGTCGTCTCACTCGGAGGGGCGGGCGTTTCTTCGCGGACAGTTGTAGGGTGGCCACGATGCCCTCTGATTCCTCCCACCGTGCGCGGATGATCGGCGCGTTTGTGGCGTTGCGACAGCACGCAACCAGGGCTGGTCTGCAGGATGACAAGCTGGCGGTGCTCTGCGCAGGGCTGGAACTCAGGCCTTTTCGGGATGCGTACTGCAGCGAGCCTGGCACTCTCAGCGCCATCGTCAGCTCCGAGGTGCTCGAGCTGCCCCGGTTGCTCGGCTCGTCCGGTCTCCAGAACGACCCCCGCGGACTCGTGGTCGATGTCGAGTCAGATGTCGCGGATGCTGGGCGCGTTTCGCTGGGTCAGCGTTTTGCCTTCGCAAACAGCCGTGACGAGCTCAGTCGCGTCATCGCATGGTCGAGCCAGCCGCGAATCCGCCGAGTGCGTGCGAGCGACTACACGCACGAGCACGGCGAGTGGCCCGACGAGCTGTTCGTCGACAAGCGATAGAAGGTTCTCGAGGGGTCCGGCCCTACGGGGCCGGCCAGGGTGGATCGGTCCAGCGGGCGAGGTGACCCTCGCCCGCTGGACCGATCGCGCTCTACGGCGCGACTACTTCAACGTCGTAGTCGATGGTCACCGCTCCTCGGTGGACGATGACATCGAAGTTGCCGCCGTAGAGGAACGCGCTGGCTACGGCGTCGTACATGTCCATGGGGTCGGTCTCGCCTTCGACGGAGACGATGATGTCGTCCTCGGCGAGCCCGAGCGAGCTGAGGATCGACGTATGACCCATGTGCCAGATCTCTTTCGTGGACGGGGAGATCGACGCGTCGCCGCACATGTAGAGAGCGGTGTACGGGTCCGATGCGAGAAGGTCGGCGAGGGGTCGACGAATCACAGCGTCACGCTCCACGAGCATCAACGCCCTGTCGGTCAGTGTTGTAGTGACGGACACGTTCGAGGCGTCGACTTCCGAGCAGTCGTACGCCGCGCCGCCGGAGCTGGAGTCTGCCCCGCCGGAACTGGAGTCGGCTACGCCTCCACTGCTCGTCGACCCGCCTGTTTCGATCGGGCAGTCGTCGGAGGAGCAGAACCCCTCGTAGGCCCAGTCGCCAGCGCAGGAGTTGAGCGAGGAGTCGCCGACCGTCGTGTAGCTCTGGCCCTGGTAGGTCACGTCGAGGTTCGGACCTGTCGTGCACCAGTGGTGGATGAGGGTCCAGCCGGCGCCGACGTTCGGGATGTCTGCCAGTCCCAGGGCGGCGAGTTCGGTGTTGTTCAACGCGTTGCACGCGGCGAGCTGCTCGGCGAGCAGGTTGGCTTCCGAGCCCTCGATGTCGCTGGGGTGGTCGTAAGCAATGCAGACCCCGACCGAACCGGCGCAAACGGGGTCGTCGTCAGGGTCGTTCGTCACCTCGATGCTGCGGTTTCCGGAGTTGTTGCTCTCCCAGAGTCCCCATACGACGACGCCACGTGTCCATTCGGCGTGGCCTGGGCAGGTGCCCATCTCGTCCTCGGGGCACTCGACGCTGCACGCTCCGCCGCCGGTGGAGCTGTCTGATCCTCCGGTGCCGCTCGACGTTGAGCCTCCAGAAGTACCAGGAGGCTGATTCCCGGGGCTTGTTCCAACAGGAGGCGCATTTCCTCCGCCGCCTTGTTCCCCGCATCCTGCGAGGGCTGCTAGTGCTGCGACTAGCGACAATACTCTACTGTTTCCCATAGCTTTTCTCTGATCGTGTCGATCTGTTCTTCGGTTAGTTCTAGTCCTGCTGGAGGCCCGTCGAACATCAGGTTCGAGTCGTCGCTCGTGTGGCCGAGGCCGAAGGCATGCCCGAGCTCGTGCGCCAGTACGGGCGGCTCGTGGGTCTCCAGGTAGACGTAGGGTGTGCAAGACCATCCACCCGAGCGGCTGTATCCGCTACGCCGGTCTTCAAGGAAAATCGTCACCGAGCCGGTCGTCGGCTCTGGGTCCTCCACCATTTCGACGCCGAGGATCTCCTCCGTCTCGGCAATCAGGTCCGCGGAAGGGCGGGTGTGAGCATCCCAGACGTACCAGTAGAGCGTGTCGCTGCGCCCATTCTCCGGTTCTTCGCAAGCAGCCAGCAGGAGCACAGCTACCGTCGTCACGTTGCGAAGGGACACGTTGGTGAGGCTACCTCGATCTGGGGCTCACCGATTGGGATTGTGACAGCGTCCCAAAGCTCGGCTTCTCGGCCGGGATCCATGCGCAGCATGCGTGCGGGTTATGGCGTTTCGGAGTGTCTTGAGACCAGGCCGCCTCGGCCGGGATTGTGGACACATCGGCATCCTCGTGCTCGTAGGGTACGGAGCTTCGTCCGGTCGTGTTCGGCGATTCGCGGTGACGGCGTTGTCGGGTGCCGACCGCTGAAGTGCCCGCCCTGATGAGGGCGGTCGGCGCCGCGTCTTGCAGGGACCGATGGCCACGCTCACCGCGCGAAACGTATCGGGCATTTCTCGTCGCGCCGGCCGCCGGCGATGTCCTGGTCGAAGACATGGGGCTCGAGCGTCGGGGGACCGGTGGCGGGGACGGTCAGGCGTAGGTGCCCCGAATCGCAGGTGCTCCACGCCGAGTGCTTCGCTGTCACCTTGGTCCAGACGCTCCCGTCGTAGCAGCCGATTGTCTGGTCTGTCGTCGTGTCCCTGAGGGCGGCCGCTTGGAGGTGCTCAACCACCGAGCAACGCGGGTGTTTGTGTCCGCCGTGCATCCCGGTCGTGATGACGACGTGTTCCGGCTGTACCGCTCCGACCCAGTCCTCGCTCGTCGACGTGTCGGACCCATGGTGGCCGAGTTTCAAGACGTTCGACCTGAGGGCGACTCCGTGCGTCGTAGCCATCCACGCTTCAGCCCCTTCGTAGGCGTCACCCGCGAGCAGGATGCCGAAGCCGGACCGCTCAAGCCGCAGTACGATCGAGGCGTTGTTCTTCTGTGGCCCGGTGGGCTTCTCCGGCGGAGCGTTGAGGCTCGCGGAGAGCACGTCGACCTGAGATCCTCCCCGCACCCAAGCACGGAGCCGCTGAACGGCCGCGCGGGATACTGGGCGTTGTGCTCCTTGAACCATCCTTCCGCTTTCTTGCCGTCAAAGTACGAGGCACGGCCGCCGACGTAGAGTTCCAACACCTCGACCTTCGCGAGGGCTTTCTCGAGCTTGTTGTAGTGGTCGCTGTCGGCGTGGGTGACGACGACCCGGACCTCGTTGGCCCCGGAGACGAGGGCGGCCATGATGTCGACGAGCTCGGGATCGGCCTGGCCGCTGCTTCCGCAGTCGACCACGATGGAGTTGCCGTTCGGACATGCGATGTGGATGCAGTCGCCTTGCCCAGCGTTGAGGAAGTCGACCACGAGGGGAGGGGACTCGGGGACATCCGGCGTCTCCAGTGCGACCGGGTCTACTTCCGGTTCGGGGTGGTCGGGGATGTTGGCGCGGGCGGGCGGCCGTGGCTCGGGTGCCGTCGGTTCCGCGTTTCGGTTGCGGCACCCCGCGGGAGTCACGAGCGCTAAGGCGGCGAGGACGAGGTGGCGCACAGGGCGAATCCTACCGGGAGGGCCGTTGCGGTTTGCGTCCTAGATGGGGCCAGCCACGAGTCCGTTCGGTGCCAAGATCGTCGCCTGCGGGTTCCTCCGCGATGGACCCGCCGGCGTTTGGACGGCCCGCGCGCTTTTCTCTGCAACGGCGAGCCACGAAGGCCGACCGGGTTGCCGTGAAGATCCAACGCTCGCCGCTTGGCCTGCTCAGTCTGCCGGAGTTCGCCCCGTGCGCGCCGACGTGCCCCACGTGCGCGATGGACCGAATCGGGGAAGTAGAACGGGCGGTGAGGGAGAAGGTGCCCGACGCCGGAGACCCGTTTGCTGGTGCGGTCCTCCTGGTGCTTGGCGCCTCCGCTGAATCGTGACCGTCCCGCCGAAGAGCGCAGGGCGTAGGATTCTACTCGTTGCTTGAGACCGCCGCGATGCAGGGCATCGACCCGGCGGCGTATATGACCGCCGCAACGCACTACGCCGTCGAGCGCAACGAACCCCTGCTGCCCTGGGACTTCGCGCGGCTGAGTGCCGCGAAGTAGCTCCCGATCGCCGGAGCTCTGAGAACGGAGCGCATGGCGGCGCTCGTGTCTACGCGCCGCACGGCGAGCACTTGCCGTTGAGTTCCGAAACGGTCTTGACGAACCATTCTCCATCGACTGGGTCTCGCTTCACCGCGGTTCCCCTCTCCAAGTTGTTATGGGAGTTCTTCAGGAGCGTCACGAACGTCGTCCCCTGCCCGATCGCCTGCACGACCTGTGTGCGGCTCCAACTTGCCCTCGCACCCATTTTCTCGCCCTTGTCCTCCTGCGGCCCCGTCATCCGGGCCCTCGGTCCGTCGCTTAAACTGTTGCTGGCCCGGGAGTGACCATCGCTCTGGTGGATCGGAAACATGAGGCGTTCTTCGTTCTTCAACTACTTGTTCACGTGTCGCCGCGTGGCGCGGGGTCAGCGATCTCTTCGGAACGTCCGTTTCTGAAGCTGTTCGACCGTCCCTCGGACTGGACGCCGATGTTTCTGACCGTCCAGATGGATGGATTGCGGCCCCCAATGGCTGCGCAGGGTGTCCACCCTGTCCCACATAGAGTCTACGAAATAGGAACAACCGCTGTGCAGCAAGGGGAGGGTACGTTCATCGTCCTCCATGCAGAGACTGAACTGTAGTCGCACGACGAGGTCCTCGCGTGCGAAGGACTCCGATTTGTATTGAGCCTCCATCAGGCCGGACATCATGTGCACCTCGTGTTCTTCAAGGAGTGCTCCGTCTGCGTCTGCGTCTGCGTCGAAAATCGCGTACCCCGCCCCGACTCGGAGCATGCGAAAATCGTCGTCGTATCTGGGCGGCCGTGCGCAAATCCTCCAGTCGACCCTCTCAGGCGCGGTACGGTAGAAAAAGCTCCTCGCGACGAGTTGCTGAGGAGGCTCATGTCCGAACGCATCCACCATCCTGATCCGGCTGAGCACGGAGGAGTTCTCTTCCCACTCGCCCGGTTCCACGCACGGGTTGTCAGGTGCAGGCTCAATCTCCATGCTTCGCGGGAATAATCGAATAGAGCCATATAGTCGAGGTTGTTCATTGTTCGGACCATGGGGCCGTGGGCCTTGCACATCCGGCTGGGCTCGGGGGATGTCGGTCGGTTCTGACCAGATGTCCCCCGCATAGGGTCGTACGGTTCCGGCATCGTCGCGGTGATGCGTGGCACCTGCCGTGCCACGAGTGGTGGTCGTCTCGCCGTTTCCACCCTGCAGAACGGCTGGTCCGGGATCACCAAGCGTGGCGCCGGCCGTTCCGAGGCACGCGGCTGCGGCGAGGAGGCCGACGCGGTGAAGGTGTCGCGCTTGCCCTTGGCGTCGCGATCCCGAGACGAGCACCCACAGCAAAGCGAGTAGCCCAAATACTACTGCCCACACCCCCCCTACGAGCGCGACCGTCACTCCGAAGGACCCTCCAAGAACGACTATGGGACCATTGTGGAAGACAACGTCACGAAACGAGCTGTTGTGAGCGACGAGGGTCGGAGCGCCGCCGCGGGGAACGGCACCTTCTGATGCGTCCTTCGCAGATGCGGGTTTCGAGCCTTCTTGTGTTGGAGCAGGCTGTGGCTCACTGCGGGAGCCTACTCCTGCTCGGGGTTTGGGACCCCGCTCCGCACGCCGCTGAAGCGCAGCTTCCCAGCAAAAACCGAATTCGTAACAAGCACCGCGGGGCCAGAAGCCGATTCAATGTTGGCGAAGTCTGCCGAATCCCCGCTCGTCTTGTGGACCGTTACAGCCGCGGGTGCCGGTGAACGACGAAGCTCTAGCTCGTTCTTGAGGGCTTCCAGTTCTGCCCGAAGCCCGTCCTCCTGTTCTTTCGTTGCCGATGCGACCAGAGCTTCGATGTCCTCGCGAAGAGATTCTCGCTTTGCCGTCGAATCCGGCATTCGTTCCAGCTGAGAAGTCTCAACTCCGACGCTGGTCAGGAATTCCGATAGTCGTCGATATGCTAGCTCAACGCCCGTCGTCGCGGACGTTCGCGCCATCGCCGTGACAGCAGCAAGGACCGCGCTGACGAGTTCTTGGGTGACGTTCACCTGCCCAAGAGTAGCATGCGCAGGGCCCTATTCGACGTTTCGCCTGTCGCAACGCGCGAGATCTCGGACCAAGCAAGAGTGAAGCGAGCGCCGCCGAGGACAAGGCACGTGCGGAAGACTGAGTGGCAGCCAATCCGCGTTGTTGTCCATGGCCCCAGACTTCCATTCGGACCGTCCTTCCTGCTTCCAGGTCAAGAACGCCAGGTGCGGCGCGTCGAGGGGTGACTTCCGGTCGAACCCGGACTCGTTTTTCGCAGGCCGTCCGGCCGTTTGTGCACCTACCACCCGCGGGCGGGTGTGCTCTGCTACCGGGCTCACCGCGCGAACCGTATCGGACACTTCTCCCCGCGCCGGTCGCCGGCGATGTCCTGGTCGAACACATCGCGCTTCAGCGTTGGGGTACCGGTGGCAGGGACGGTCAGGCGTATGTGCCCCGAATCGCAGGTGCTCCACGCCGAGTGCTTCGCCGTGATCTCGGCCCAGGCGCTCCCTTCGTAGCACCCGATCGGATGGTTCGTCGTGGTGCCTTTGAGCGATGCCGCTTCGAGGTTCTCGACCACCGAGCAACACGGGTGCTTGTCTCCCCCGTGCATGCCGGTTGTGATCACGCCGTGCTCGGGATGCACGGCCGCAACCCAGCCCTCGAGGTATCCGACCCGTGGTGGCCGAGCTTCAAGATGTTCGACTCCCCACGCGACCACACCGCGTGTTCATTCCGCGTGGCCTGGGCAGGCGTCGTGCCCCGCGATTTCGCGAGCCACGCAAGCGGTTCCAGAGCCACCCTGGCTACCGCCTGTCGTTGACGACCCGGTCGGGTGACGGGCGCGAGAGGAAGACCGGCCAGTCGGTTCGCGTGCGGGGTCCCCGGTGTGCTCTAATGTCCTTCTGGGTGCTGGGCCGCCGCAGGCTCGTGTTCCGGAGTCGCCCCAAGACAACTCTCCATGACCGTGAACAGTTCCGGTGCTGACTAGTCGCGTGAAAACCTCTACCCTCTACCCTCTACCCTCTACCCTCTACCCTCTACCCTCAAGAGTGAGCACCACACACAGCTTGACGCGAGGTCCATGTTGCTCATTCGCGTGTCAGCTCCGTTGCACCGGGACGGCTTCGCCGATGAAACACACCCTCCTCTCCTTGCTCATGGCTGCAACGACCACAGGCTGCTGCGGTCTTGCGGACACACCGGATCGGCAAGCCGTGTCGGACCAAGCCGCTACTACCGCTCCGGCAGGGGCATCTCTTGAAATTGCGCCGGAGCGCGCTGTAGATATCTGCGAGCGAATATTCGACTGTAACAAGAAATTCTGCAGGGTAGAGGAGGAGGGTCCCTGGACTTCAGATTCCGCCGTCGGAGGACGGCCGGGAGAAGCCTTGACGATCGAAGATGACCATAAATCATCGCGCTGGTCGCAGTCAGAAAGGTCCGGAAACCCGTTCTCCAAGGGCGGAGGACTATCAGAGCTCCAGGACTTCTTGGACACAGAGATGTGCGAGGAGCGCTGTTCGAGGCGACTGGCGGTAGTTGGCAGGGAGCTCGATCCACTGCAATGCACGGAATCGGCTCCGTATAGCCGGGACTGCATACGCTTCTGGAGCCGCCGCGTGCATAGCTGCGATCGAGTCGCAACGCCGGGAGATGGCTCGTGCGAAGAAGCGCGGTCGATGTGCGATCCGAAGAACCGAGACTGAGGTAGTATCCGGGCCTACTATAGTAGTTGCAGGACGTTGCGCGTGAACCAGCTGCGCGGTTCCTTCTTGAGCTGACGGAGTTTTTCTCGAAGCTTCTCCAACTCAAGTCGCTCTCTCTCGTCGAGTTCCGTTTCCTCAACAGGCGGCGTCGCGCTCACGACCCAATGTTACAGGAGTCGCAGTCCGGCTCGTGGGCCCGCCTTGGGGCTCGGCCGTGCGGGACACTGCAACTGTAGCCGGAGTGCGCCGCTGACCAACTCAAATGCGTCCAACGAAGCGTGGTGATCCGGTGTCGGCAAACCCCCTGATGCGACTCTCGCAAGCACCCGGCCGCTGGTGTCATGAACAGAGCTCGTCCGAGGGCGAAGGGCGACACGCTCTCGCGGACACACGTGCCTATGCGGTCCCTGGGAACGGGGGGCGACGGTAGGCCTGTTCGCTGCCATCCCTTGTGAAGCACCGATTCTACGGGGAAGGACTTCGTGACTCTCCGTCGCATTGGTGCTGGAATGCTCGGATGACGAAGCAGGAGCCGTCGGACGAGTCTGTGTTGATTGCGAGGATTCGGAACTCGCGGCGACCGGTCGTGTTCCTGCTCGGCTCGGCGCTCACGCAGCCCGAGGTCGGAGGTGCTCGTGGTGTCTCCAACGTCGAGACCATCGCCGCGCGGCTCGCGGAAACGCTCGGGGAGGATGCGGGCCCCAACTTCGCAGCCGCGCGGGAGCGCGAAGAACATGCGGAGGCGTATCGACTCGGCTTTGAGGAGTTGATTCGGACGCACGGTCAGGACGCGGCAGATGCGATCGTGCGAAAGGCAGTTCTCGACGCGTACACGACACTCGGCGACGAGCAGCGCGGGCGTTTGTTGGACCCCGGCGATGCGCATATCGACGCCTGCAGCAGTCTAGACGACGAAGGGTGGTATCTCCGGGAGTCCGTCATCGCGCTCGGACAAGTCTTGGCATCCGATTCCAAGAAGTTCGCGACAGTGTTGACCACCAACTTCGACCCGTTGGTCGAGGTTGCGGTCGCGCGAGGCGGCGGGGTGGCGCGACGCAGCGTCGTCAGGCGAGACGGCAACCCAGGGGACCATGCCGGTATCGGAACACATGTGGTGTACCTGCACGGGTATTGGTTCGGGGTCGATACGTTGCATACCGAGGTACAGACCTCCGAGTCCCGGCCCCAGCTTCAGAGCACGTTGCGGCGGTTGATCGCAAAGTCAACGGTCGTCGTGCTCGGATACTCGGGCTGGAGGGATGTGCTGATGGAGGCCGTTGCTGCTTGCGCGGCGGATGCAAACGACCGTCCCGATGTTCTTTGGGGCTCCCGCAAGGAGAAGGACCCTCGAATCGAAGACGTGCTCCGACCCGCGGGGACCCGCGCGCAGTTCTTCGAACACGTCGACATGCACAGCTTCTTGCCGTCGCTGCGAGACGCGCTCGAGCTCGATGCCGCGGATACAGGCTTTGGGCCGGCGGAGAAGGCTCGGCGTGAGAAGTGGCTCGAGCCGCCGTACGACGAAGCGCTGAAACCGGGCCGCGACCTCGCGGGTGCGCGTCTGTTGATGCCGCGCTACGGCGTCGTTCCGATGATGGGGCGGGATGCGCTGCTCGCCGACTTCGCAGACTGGTGCATGGGGGGGGGCTTGAAGATCCGGTCTGTCTCTTATACACATCTGACGCTGCCGACGAGCGATCTAGTGGAGATCTC
>OJGU01001219.1_pt1 | contig 9987 bp, 6 predicted proteins | sample 1594741 | NCBI WGS metagenome assembly OJGU01 (sample SAMN05416841, study PRJEB24817) | seawater metagenome | isolation source: Sea water | place: Canada:Atlantic | collected 2013-07 | reverse complement strand
CGGCAGCGTCAGATGTGTATAAGAGACAGCTCCCCGTTGGGGTCGAGCGGCAGGCCCGACTCGATGCGGCGCGAGGACGAGACCCGCCTGCTCGACGACCCGACGGTCGGCGACATCGCAGCGGCGCATGGCTGTGGCCCGGCCCAAGTCCTGATCGCGTGGGCTCTTGCCCGCGGGACCGCGGTGATCCCCAAGAGCACCAACCCCGAGCGCATCGCCCAGAACCTTGCCGCCACCAAGATTACGCTGAGCGACGACGAACTCCGAAGGATCGGCGAACTCAACCGGGACGAGCGCTACGTCACCGGAGAGTTCTGGTGCCCCGAGGGCTCACCGCACACGCTCGAGTCCCTGTGGGGCTGAGCAGCGCGGCCTCTACTTGGCGGGCGGGAGCTCGCCGGTGCCGTAGTCGTGACAGCCCCAGATCTCCATCCGCAGCTCCCAGTCCCAATCGGAGAGGAGGTTGGTGCCGTCCCGGCGGACGGACCACCACGCGCCGAAGGTCAGCGGCAACATCTCGGCGGCCGGGATGGTTTGCGTCCCGTTGAAGAGCAGGTCGTCGCCGTCCAGCGTCAGGGACCCGGCCAGCAGATTCGTGACGACGCCCGCAGCAGGGAAGACCCAGCCATCGGCACCGACGGACTTCCCGTCGAAGTCGCCAACCGCGTCCCCGATCGCGCCCAAGAGGTTGGAGTACCCCTCAGCGGAGCCCTCGGACTCGATGCAGTTGTAGTTGATGAGGATGTTGCCCATCGGTGCGGTGAGTCCGGCCTGTCCCCAGATGAGACCACCATCGAGGCTGTAGTCGATGCTGTCGCCTTCGTCGAGCGGGGTGGTCAGCGGGGTGACCTTCAGCTCCGCGTGTTCGGCCGCCTCGGTCGTAATCGCGCAGTAGACCTCGTCGTTGAGGAAGTCGTCGTCCTCCTCGTGAACCGTCAGGCGGGCCACCCGGATCCGCAGGCGCGGATCGTCGCAGGGTGCCAGCATCGGATCGCTGCCAGAGACGAATCCGTTGGGCGCCGAGGAGGGGCCGATCAGGTCCGCCTCGGTCGGGCCTCCGCGCTCGGCGACGTAGACGGCGGGGTTTTCCATGCCCGCGCGTGCAAACGAGGCACGAATCTTCGCCGAGGCCGTCGGGTGTCCATCGAAGACATCCCGAAGCCGACCGACGATCTTGAGTTCGTCGGTCCGCTGCGGCGCCAGCGCAGCGGCGATGAGCCTCGCTTCGATGCCGCCTTGCTGCACTGCAGTGGTCAGTTGGTCGAGGACCTCGGCGGGGGGGATGTAGGCCATCGGGTCATCGAGGAACATCGCGTGCGTCTCGATGATCGGGGGAATCTCAGCTCCCTCGCACGTCGGTGCTTCAGTGCACGGCTCGCAGACACCGCAGTCGTCCTCGCAGGTCGCACAGTCCTCGCCCGCATCCGCGTCGCAGACGGTGTCGCCGCACGGGTCAACCTCGCCCGTGGAGTCCCCACCGCCCGAGGTGTCATCACCCGTTGGGCCCGGGCCGCTCGTGTCGTCTGCGCACATGCAGTCGCCGTAGCCAGCGCCCGCGTCGTTGCAGATCTGAAAACCGACCTCGCCAGCCGTGCACATGCAGGTGGTCTGGGTTCCAGGCGTGCAGGCCGTCGGCTCAGGCTCGGTGCTCGAGCTCTCCTCCTCGCCGGTGGAAGCCGGTGCGGTCGTCGTGCCGAGCGGGGTCTCCCCCTGCGCGGGGTCTTCCCCGGTCCCGCAGGCCAGCAGCCCCCAGGCGAGTGGCGCAAGCACCAGCCACGGAGCACGTCGTTGGCTTCGATCGATTCCCATTCCAAGGCGAAGGTACCTCAGTCTCAGTCACCCGGACGGTTCGCCACATCACACCTCGTGCGGTCTGCACTCGAAAACCTTCGCCCATGGCCAGGGAAGCACCGAGCGCAAGCGGCCGAGGCGCGCTCCTCGGGATCGCCGTACCACGTGTCCCTCGGGCGTGCTGATTCTTGCCGCGACAGAGTCCCGAGCCCATGCTTCACCCGTGAAACGAGCCGGACTTGCGCTCTTGACTAGTCTCAGCGGGTGTTTCGCACCCACGGTACCCGAGGGAAGAAGCGAGGGAGGCGGCGACTCAACCGGTAGTGGAGGAGAGGCGACACAGGTATCAGAGCCCGCAACGGCCACAGGTCAACCTGGCGAGGCCGGTTCGAGCGGTAGCTCGAGCACCGAGGACGCGGGCAACGACCCGCCCATGCTCACCCTCCTCTTGAACGGGGAGGAGGAGCCGAACGCGATCGCTAGCCATGGGACGAGGATCCTCTCCGCCGAGGTGACCGACGATGGCGAGCCCGTCCAAGTTGAATTCCTCCGCGACGGAGTTCCGATAGGAACGACGACCACGGCCCCCCATGAGGTCGCACTCTCGATGTCTAGCCTTGATAGCGGCGCTCGGACGTATGAAGCCATTGTCACAGATGCCGAGGGAGAGACTGCCAGCGACACCCTCGATGTATCGATCAACATCGTGGGAGGAGTCGTCGAGGCTGTGAATGGAGACCTCTTCTCCGGCGGGATTCATGATGCGGGCGCGGACCAAGCGGTCGGCGGCGGGCTTGCTGCGACCGGGACCGACGTATTCATCGCCGGGGTAAGCGACGACGACCAAGGAGTGCTGCTTCGGACAAACAGCGATCTCGAGGTGCAGTGGGAACAGAGGTTTGGCGACGGGATTCGCACCGCTCCCGCTCCGACGTCGGATGGCCAGGTCGCGGTCGGCGTCGAGGAGGACGGATCCTGGACGGTCCGAGTGGTCAGCCAGCTTGATGGGAGCACGAGCGAGTCATGGGTGCTCGGGCCAGCCCCCCTCTCCGATGGTGGCCTCGGACCCTTGCTCAGCGTCGCCGGTGAGCGACTCGACGTCACAGAGAACCCGCTCGATGTCGTGCGCTTCGGCGACCTGAACACCACGAGACGGAGCGTGTTGTTCGAATCGGAGGATGTGGTGTTCGACCTCGCCACCGCACGCGACGGTGAGACGGTTCTCATCGGCTATGGAAGCGTGTTCGGCTTTAGCGACGTGCCCTGCGCAACGACGTCGAGACGTTGCGTGGCGGCCTTGAGCCCGCAGGGTGAAACCATCTGGGAGGTGGGGCTCACGGACCTGACAGCAGGCATTCCGCACCTCGCACCGAGCCCGACGGGTGAAGTGTTCGTTGCGACCGACGTGTATGCGGACGGCGGCGGAAGCTACCTGTTACTCAGGGTCTCGCAGTCCGGCGCCGTCGAGTTGGAGGCCCGACACGGAGAGGAAGCACTCGATGCCCAACTTGAGGAAGGTGACCGCGTTGCTGCAGCCAGCCCCCACCCGTCTGGCGGAATCGTAGTGTGCGGAACGCACGGACCGTTCGTAGCGGGGCTCGGCCAGACGGGGTTCACTCCCACCCCGTTCGTCGCGCTGTACGACGAGCAGCTGAACCTCGTCTGGGAAACACGCGAGGTGATCGAACCGGAACTCGGCGGCGGCTACACTATCGGCTGCGCCGCAACATCAGAGGATGTCTTCGCATACGGGCTGCGCGGTCATGTGGCCGCGGACGACGGCAATCCGGTCATCGAGGGACAGGCCTGGGTCGCGCGCCTCTCCCTCTAAGCAGAAGCGCCCCTCAGCAACCGTAAGTCACGCTGTAGTCTGAACACTCCGCGGCCCCCCCATCCTCGACCCGGAGGAACGTCTCAACCGCATCGTTTGAGGTGTCGGGACACATGTACGAGGCGATTTCGAACGCCCCGGGACCGACCACACAACACCCGGGCAAGAAACCGATCGGCGCTGTCTCAGCCTCTGTACCAGCAGGACACTCGAAGATCGGGTTGACGTCGGCGACGCAGTGGAGAAAGAGACATGCGCGAACGCCCTCGGGGACCGCAAAGTCTACGTTGGGTTCGCTCAGACCGATAAACGGGTCGTTGCATTCGTAGCGATACCAGTCAACGTCATCCTCCCCTGCAAGCTGGCTCTCATACAGCACGGGGTCGTCATCGTCCTCGAGGTCCATCAGCGCGAATGGCTCGAACGGATCGTCGTTCGGTTCGTCTGCCTTTTTCTCCGGACACAGCGCTACCTCGCACACGTTGTCCGCGTTGCAGACCAGACCGTCTCCGCACTCCGGATCCGCGGCCGGGTCGCACCCGCATCCTTCCGTGGAGAGCACGCAGTCCCCCGTCGAGGAGCTCCCGGTGTCGGTCGAACCGCCGCTCGTGCTGCTCGAGGATTCGGCGTCCGTCGTGCTCGACTCCGCGGTCGTGGGGTTCGTCGAGGTCGAACTCGAACTCGAGGTGCTTGGGGCGGTCGTGGAGTCGGTCGGTTCGTCCGAATCGCCAGTCGTCCCTGCCGAGCCGATGTCGGTCCCAGATTCGGCCGGATCGTCTCCCCCCGCACACCCGGCGAGCCCAAGGGAGGTGGCGATGAGCAAAACACGCAAATTCATGCGAGGAGCCTCGCATGGACCGACGCCGAAATCCGCCCGCGAGCGCAACATTTTCCTCTGAAGGTTATGCTTGTCGGCTCGCAGGATGCGGTCACACTCCCCGCGCCGGAACCTTCTCATGCGCCGCTGGCTACAAGTTTTGCTCCCCCTCGCCGCCGTCGGTGTCGGCCTTGCCGTGGCCTCGCTGTTCGTTGCCACGGGCTCCGAGGCGGCCCCCCAGGAGGCCGAAGTCGCGCAGACCTTCGTGCGGATCGTCAGCGCCACCCCCGTGGAGTACGCACCCACGATTCGCGCGATGGGAGTCGTTCGAGCCGAGCGCAGCGTCGCGCTCGCTCCCGAAGTGGCCGGCCGCATCAAAGAGGCCAACCTCGCCTTGGTGCCGGGCGGGTTGGTGGCCAAGAACGAGCCGCTCATCCGCGTCGATGGGCGCGACTACTCCGATGCACTCGCGATGACCTTGGCCGACCTCGCAGCGGCCCGGCTACGGGTTCGCGAAGAGGACACCCTCCGCAAGGTCGCCGAGCACGAGTGGAAGGACCGCCCCGAAGGCTTCAGCGACGAGACGCTCGCGTTTGCGCTTCGCGAGCCCCACCTCGATGTCGCCAAGGCCCAGGTCAAGTCCGCGCGCACCCGAATCGCCAAGGCCAAGCGCGACCTGGGGCGCACCCTACTCCGGGCTCCCTTCGATGCGGTCGTGATCTCCGAGTCGGTCGAGCTTGGCCAGACGGTGAGTCCGACGATGCCGGTCGTCACCTTGGCGGGGACCGACCAGTTCCGGGTCGAGGTCTCGATTCCAGTCTCTCAGCTCAAGGAGCTACGCATTCCCGGGGTCAACACCGACGACCCCGCGGGGTCCAAGGCCCGCGTCTTCAACGAGGCGGCGGGCGACCGCGCGGTCTTCGAAGGCACCGTGTTGCGACTCGAGCGTGCGGTCGACCAGCGCGGCCGCATGGCCAAGCTTCACCTCGCCGTCCAGGATCCCCTCTCCCTGAGCCAGCCCCCGTCCGAGCGACCGCTCCCGTTGTTGATCGGCTCTTCGGTCCGGGTCGAACTCGAAGGTGAGCCGCTCGTCGGGATGTCCGTCCTCCCTCGGAGCGCGATTCAAGAGAGCGGCGCCGTCTGGGTGCTCGACGATGCCAATCGGCTCCAGGGGCGCGAGGTCGGGGTCCGCTGGCGAGATGCCGGAACCGTCGTCCTCTCCGAGGGCCTCGAGCCCGGCGATCGTGTCGTCACCAGCGGCCTCCCGTTGGCGACGGAGGGCATGAAGGTCACGGTCGACCCGCAGGAGTCCAGCGGTGAGTGAGCGCCGGGGCACGATCCGCTGGTTCGCCAGCAACCCCGTCGCTGCCAACCTGGTCATGTTCATCCTCTTGCTCGGCGGTCTGTTCTCGACCTGCACGATCAAGCAAGAGGTGTTCCCAGAGTTCAAGCTCGGCATGGTGCGCATCGTGGTGCCGTACCCGGGCGCCAGCCCCGACGAGGTCGAGCAGGGCATCGTTCTGGCCCTCGAGGAGTCTGTCCGGGGCATCGATGGCGTCGACCGGGTCAGTGGCGCGGCCACCGAGGGCTCCGGTCAAGTCTACGTTTCGATGGAGCTGGAGGCCGAGCCCACGACGGTCCTCGCCGACGTCAAGAACGCCGTCGATCGGCTCACCTCGCTGCCCCAAGATGCAGAGCGCCCGATCGTCAGCCTGGTCACCAACAAGTTCGAGGTCATCTCCGTCGTTCTGCACGGCGACATCCCCCACAACCAGCTGCGGATGCTCGGCGAGAGTCTGCGCGACGAGCTGGTCGCCGACCCCGGCATCACCACAGCCGAGCTGGTTGGCGCGCCGGCGCACGAACTCAGTATCGAGGTCCCACAAGCCCAGCTCCGGGCGCATGGGATCACGCTCGACGATGTTGCCACCAAGATTCGCGCGACGTCCGTCGAGCTCGCCGGCGGCTCGGTCCGAACCGAGGGTGGTGAGGTCCTGCTTCGCACCGCCGAAAAGCGCTACGGCGCCGCGGACTTCGAGGCCCTCCCGCTGCTGACCGGCAGCACGGGAACCGAACTCACCCTCGGGCAGATCGGAACGATTCGGGAGAGCTTCGCCGAGACCGACGAGCGCTCGTACTGGGAGGGCGAACCCGCGTTGATGATCAAGGTGTTCCGGACTGGGGACCAAACCCCGCTCGAGGTCGCCGCGGTGGTTCACCAGCACCTCGACCGGCTCGAGGACGAACTGCCGCCGGGGGTCTCGGCCAACACCTGGCTGGACTGGTCGGAGATCTACCAACAACGCATCGACCTGCTGCTGCGCAACGCCGCAATCGGCCTGGTGCTCGTGCTGTTCATCCTGGGGCTCTTCTTGGAGCTCCGGTTGGCCTTCTGGGTCACGATGGGCATCCCGGTCAGCTTCTTGGGCGCGGTCCTGTTCATGCCAACGCTGGGCGTCACCGTGAACATGATCTCCTTGTTCGCGTTCATCGTCGTCCTTGGCATGGTGGTCGACGATGCGATCGTCGTCGGCGAGAACATCTACGAGATGCGCCAGCGTGGTGTTCCCGCGCTACAGGCCGCCGTCGAGGGTGCGCAGCAGGTCGGCGTGCCGGTGTGCTTCGCCATCGCAACCTCGGTCGCGTCGTTCCTGCCGATGGCGTTTGTCCCCGGGGTCAGCGGCAAGCTCTACCGGGTCATCCCGGCGATCGTGATCTCGGTGCTGATCATCTCCTTGGTGGAGTCGTTGTGGGTGCTGCCAGCGCACCTTGCCGCGCTCAAGGATCCCAAGGCCACCGGTGTCTACGCGGCCGTGCACCACCAGCAGCAGAAGGTCCGACGCGCGCTCGAGCAGTTCATCAAGCGCGTCTACGGACCCGTGCTCGGCGTCGCACTGCGATGGCGCTACACATCCTTTGCCGTGGGGCTCGCCATGCTCATCGCGGCCGGAGGCTGGGTGGCGGGCGGCCATACGCCGTTCCGATTCATGCCCGACATCGCCGGGGATGTGACCATCGCCGACGTGCAGATGCCGTTCGGCACCCCGATCGCCGAGACCGAACGCATCCGCCGCAGGATGCTCAGCGTCGCCCAGGAGATCCTCGCCGAGAACGGCGAAGAAGGCATCGTTCGGGGCGTGTTCAGCCAGGTCGGGACGCCACTTCCGGGCGACCCCGCCCAAGCGATGGTGTCCGTCCCCGGTGGTCACCTCGCCAACGTGCAGGTGTTCTTCGTCGACGCGGGCGAGCGCGAGCTTCAGAGCCAAGCGTTCCTCGACGAATGGCGACGCCGCCTCGGACAGATCGCCGGCGCCGAAAAGCTGACGTTCAGCAGCGCGCTGGGACCCACGCCCGGAGCCCCGATCAACGTCGAGCTGCAACACGACGACATGCAGGTGCTCGACGCCGCGTCGCAAGTCCTCGCCGAGAAGCTGCGGGCCTATCCCGAGGTCTACGACGTGGACGATGGGTTCGCGCTCGGAAAGGCCCAGCTCGAGATGACGATGTCGCCCGAAGGCACGAGCCTGGGCCTTGTGACCGCCGACGTCGCGCGGCAGGTACGCTCATCGTTCTACGGCGCCGAGGCTCTGCGCCAACAAGAGGGCCGCAACGAAGTACGCGTATTGGTTCGGCTTCCCGCCGACGAACGTCGCAGCATCCATGACGTCGAGACTCTGATGCTGCGAACCCCCGACGGCGGAGAGGTTCCACTCACCGAGGTCGCCGACATCGAAGGCGGCCGGTCCCGCCCCTCGATCCTGCGCGCCGAGGGTCGGCGGATGGTCCCGGTCTCGGCTCAAGTTCGTCCCGGCACCAGCCCGGATGTCGTGCTGAGCGCTCTCAAGACCGGTCCCCTCCCCGAGCTCGTCGAGGAGTTCCCGGGGCTCTCGTACGAGTTCGGCGGAGCGGCACGCGAGCAGGCCAAGTCGATGGGCAGCCTCTCGCGCGGCGGCATGCTGGCCATGATCGCCATCTTCGGGTTGCTCGCGGTCCCCTTCCGCAGCTATGCACAACCGATCATCGTGATGAGCGCGATCCCGTTCGGCTTCATCGGTGCCCTCGCTGGGCACGTCGTGATGGGGTTCGAGCTGAGCATGATCAGCATCATGGGCCTGATCGCCCTGGCCGGTGTTGTGGTGAACGACTCCCTGGTCCTCATCGATGCGGCCAACGGATATCGGCGCGATGGGATGACGGCGTTCGAGGCGATTCACGCCGCTGGCATCCGGCGCTTCCGCCCGATCCTGCTCACGTCCCTCACCACGTTCTTCGGCCTGATCCCCATGATCACCGAGACCAGCGTGCAGGCTCGCTTTCTCGTCCCGATGGCGATCAGCCTCGGCTTCGGCGTCTTGTTCGCGACGTTCATCATCCTCCTGCTGGTGCCCGCCTACTACATGATGCTGGAGGACTTCATCGGTCTTGGCCGACGACTCGTCGGCCCCAAGCGGGTCGTCGAGACACAGCCGGTCGCACCGAGCGACGCGCCGGATTCTACGGATTCGCGCTGAACCCTCGCCAGTACGCCTCGGGGCGAAGCACACCATCGACGTCTCGGTCCGGCGGGCACGGGAGCACGAACCCAGCGTCCTCGATCGGAGTCCCTTCAGCACAGGCCTCGGGCCGCTCGTCCGCTCGATAGGCCTCAGCCGCGTTGGTGTCGAGCCGGAACAACGTGTCCGGGGCGAACGAGTCTTCACCGGGGACCATCCCTTCGGCATTGTCCTCCAGCGACGGATACCCCGGAGCGAACTCGCACAAGGGGCCAAGCACAGACCACCCCTTCGGCAAGGCGTCGAATTGACCGGCGATGCTGTACGCGACAGAAATCCGGTTGAGCTGCGTCTCGTCCTCGCACTCGAAGAGAACCGTTGCCGTATTCTCGACGATCGTGGTCGTGATGACACCGATTTCGCCGTTGGGCGCGAGCACGAAGGGAGGCTCCGAACTCCCGGTCACCAACGAGTTTCTCACGAAGCCCGCAGCCCCTTCGATGCGCACCGCAGAGAGGTTGTCCACCATCTCCACCCCGTCGGCGAAGAATCGTCCGGGGGAGACAACCTGGGCCACGAGCTCCGAGTCCTCCACCCGCACGCCGGCAAGAGACAGCACGGCGCCGGCACCATCGACCACAAACACGGGATCCGTAGCGGTGTTGTCATCGGGAGCGCTGAACTGAGGCCGATCACCGTCCGGATCGGCGACCACGATCACAGTCCTCGAACCGGTCGCGATCGGTCCAGAGTAGTTCCCCGCTAAGACGACCACCGTCACAATCGCGGTCGCCATGTTCGAGGGTTCCGCGACGCGCGAGATCGCGTACTCGACGGTGGCAAACGGTGATCCTGGCGAACCCGAGGTGTCGCGGTCGTCGGTTCCCACCGTCTCGTCGACGTAGAAACGAGTATCGAGCGGGCCACACAAGCCGCGCGAGAAGTCGCAGCCACTCCCAGGACAGTCCTCATGGAACAGACACTGCCCCACGCAGGCGCCGGCGCTGCAGTTCCTGTCTCTTATACACATCTCCGAGCCCACGAGACCTCTCTAC
>OJGU01001218.1_pt1 | contig 9988 bp, 12 predicted proteins | sample 1594741 | NCBI WGS metagenome assembly OJGU01 (sample SAMN05416841, study PRJEB24817) | seawater metagenome | isolation source: Sea water | place: Canada:Atlantic | collected 2013-07 | reverse complement strand
ACGAGATGTAGAGAGGTCTCGTGGGCTCGGAGATGTGTATAAGAGACAGGCACCGACGCGCGCATGGACGAGTGCATCAAATGGAAGGCGCCGACGTTCACGTTCATGGGCAACCTCGCGAGCTTCTATCCCAAGAGCAAGCAGCACGCGTCGCTGATGTTTCATCAGGGCGCGAAGATTCCAGGCAAGCATCCGCTGATGGAAGGCACCGGGAACACCTCTCGCGTCATCAAGCTTGGGTCGGTCGCGGAGGTCAAGAAGGCGAAGAAGCAGATCGAGGCGATCGTGAAGGCGTGGATCAAACTCAAGGAGGCGGGCAAGTAGCCCCCGCTCGCAACAGAGTCCGCGAGGACGTAGGCTTTGCGAGCCCATGACCGCCACGCCCTTCGACCCCGTTGTGAACATCGATGACGCGCCCAGCGAAGGGGGTGGGGACGCTCCGTGGGGCGCACGCTGGAAGGTGCTGACGCCGCACATGCGCGACGCCGGCGGCACGCTCGGGGTCGTCGAAAACACCCTCGGCGCTGGCATGGTTGGGTGCCCGTTTCATTGGCACCTCCGAGAGGACGAGGTGTTCGTCGTCACCTCCGGACGCGGGACCCTGCGCTACGGCGCGCAGACGCGCGAGCTCCGGGCGGGCGACTGCATCTCCTGCCCCGCCGGCACGCGCGTCGCCCACCAGATCGCCAACCCTTTCGACGAAGACCTCGTCTACCTCGCGATCGGACGCCGCGATCCGAACGAGGTCTGCGGCTACCCCGACACGGGCAAAGTCATGGTGCGCGCGCTTCAGACCGTCGGTCGGCTGGTAGCCGCGGACTACATGGACGGCGAGCCCAGCCCGCCGAAGATCTTGTCCGAGCGTTGAGGACGGGTCTCGAGGGGACCGCAGTTCTGAATTCCGTTCCGGGTTTCGCTGAGAGGTTCGCAGCAAGAGAGCGAAGCGTCCCGAAGGGATGCGCAGCGGAAAAGATAGAAGGTACCGAACGCAGGCCTCCCGAACCGAAGGGTTTCGGAGCGACCCTCACCCAGGAGGGGGTCGTGCAGAAACCCGGGACAGACTTCGGGCGTGAGGAACTAGTTGCTGAGCGCAGCCCGAATGCGCATGTCGAGGTCGTCGAAGATCTCCAGCCCCATGGTCTCGTTGGTCCGAGCCAAGCGCGTCGTTCCGCGCCCCACCGTATGGCAATCGACGCTCGAGTCTGGCTTGCGCACCAACCACCGCATGATGTGGCCCTCGTGCAACACGTGGCCGAACATCGTCGCGTTGATGAGTGCGAGCAGCCCTCGCTCCACGTAGTGCTTCACCGGTCCGCCCGGCAAAGGGATCGGAATTCCGCGTCCGCGACCCAGGACCGGTGCCGCCATCGCAAGGCTCCGCTCGCCCGTCCGTGCGGGCCGACTCTTGAGCCCGATCGTCGGTGCGGGTCGTCTCGCGAACTCATGCCAGATCGTGCTCATCGGAATCGTGCTGCCCACCGCGATGACGTTGACGAGGTGGTACGCGTGGTAGTGAGGGCTTCGCTCCCACTGGGCCACACTCGCGTCGCCAAAGTGCTGAGCCAGGACACGGTCCTCGAACGCCCGAAGCTGGGGCGTCACCGCACCGCGAAAGTCCCTCGAGCCGTCGGTACGACAGGTGCTGTTGTCCGCGAACGTTCCTCCATTGGCGCAGCTAATCCCCATCTGGGGGAGTTACGGGGAGGCGGGCCCAACGGATCGGGCAGATCGACGTTTTTCTTTCTTGGTCGCCTCAACGCTGCCAGCGGGCGGCCGCCGTCGCAGCCTGGGCCAGCTGCAGCTCCGAGAACCGGGCCTGCGGATCGCGGTCGCAGCTGCACATCAGGTTCTTGGCCGCGCGCTCATGTTCGAGCCCGAACGCATGCCCGATCTCGTGGGAGAGCGTCGTCCGGTTGGCCTCAGTGCTCAGCACGATGACCCGCTGTCGAGGCAGCCAGCTGCCCCGCGTCGTCGCGCGTTTGCGAGGACGGCGAAGTGGACCGGCGACGGCGATGTGCACCCCGTCGCCGGCACCCAGCTCTGCCAGTCCACGGCGGCCACGTCGGGTCCGAGCGTCGATGGACGCAGCTGGCACGTACTGCACCGACGCAACCTCGAACGAAAAACCCGCTGCGGCGAAGTCGGTCGCGGCTTGCCCAACCCACTCACCGAGCATCTCGGGCGTGACCACGGGTCCGCGCCGGTTCACCCCGACGTACAGATGGAGAGGCACCTCGACGTGACTCGCCAGCGGCGCCACGCTCGTCGCCGAAAGCGGCCGGGCCGTACAGCCCGCCAGAGCCATCGTGAACGCGAGGAACAACAGCCGCACGAGGGGAAGAACGAGCAAGCATCGTGCCACCGGTTTGTTCCTTTGCGTCAGGTCAGAGGCCGGGGCTCTTCGCCCCGCGGGGGGCAGTCTCCGCACCCCGACCGATCCGATGGCTGGGACCGGCGGTCGCAGTTCTTACCGGGTCCCGGCGTGGGGCTCCGGGGGACCGCGGTGCTACCTTGACCAACGATGGAACGTCGTTGGCTTGCGGCATCGGTGGGGCTGGTACTCGGATGCGGGCCGGCCGTCGGGGGAGACGAGAGCAGCTCAGGAGCGGACGACTCGGGTGGGTCGTCGGCCGCTTCGACCGGTCCGGGCACGAGCGCGGCGGACACCAGCACGGGCGGAGAAGACACCGATGGAGGCCTCTGTCCTGAGCTCCTCGACGGCCCGATCCCCAACCTGGTGGTCCCGGTCGAGATCACCAACACGCTGAGCAGTCCGGTGTACGTCGGCTACGAGAGTGAGTGCTTCGTCGACCTGTTCCAGCTCACCCGCGCGGACGGATCGACGGTCAACTGGCATGGCCGCGCTTGCACGCCCAGCTGCGAGGCGGTCATGGGGAACGAGTGCTTCGACTGCGGTCCGTGTCCCCAGGCCACGATGCTCCGCATCGGCCCAGGGGCGACGTACACCTACGACTGGACTCCAACCGAATACGACTTGCTCGATTTCCCCGCCGAGTGTGCCGACCCTGCGTGCTCGAGCATCTGCGATCGGCAGCACGAACTCCTGGCCGGCGAGTACACGTTCGACGTCGTTGCCTCCACCGACTGCGACGGCGACGGGATGACCTGCGAGTGCTGGAACGACCAGGACGCGTGCGAGGTTTACCCATGGAGCTGGCCCGTGACCACGCTGTCGGCATCGGTGCAGGTCAGTCTTCCGACCGGCAGCATCAGCCTCACGATCGAGTGAAGGCGCCCGGAGAGTCGCCATGATCGCGTTCGGATCCGCGCCGAGGTGCAAAAAAATCTCGATCAGGCCGAGTCCTGCGCCCTGCAGCGGAGCGCGGATCGTGTGCGGTCGACGACCGGCCGGCCGAGGGGTTCGTGTCGCAGGCGTGCCCCCCGCAGGCGATACGCTGAACAGGCTCACCGTATCGCTCTCGCTCGCTCGTCGCAGAAGACTGCGCTCCGCCAGTCGAAACGCAAAAGCCCCAGTCCTTTCGAACCGGGGCTTCGTGAGGCCAGCATCACGCCAGCCGCTGAGCGACATCGCTTAGAGCGGGCGCAGCATCTTGCACTTCGCGTCTTCCAGCTCCGACTCGTCGAGGCGGGAGGGGAAGCGCATGACGTAGCGGAAGTCGAGATCCATCGATCCATCCGGTAGCGGCCGCATCTCGCCGAGGCCTCGTACGAGACCCTCGCCAAAGATGTCGCTTTGAAGGTCGCAAGTGATGCTCACGAAGTTGGCACCGTCGGAGGCCGACGCCGCGCCGGCGAACGGGTTGACCGTGGCCGGTGTGAGCGCCCGGTAGTGGATGGTGTCCAGCAGGCGATCTTTGTGGTCGAACATCCGGTAGTCACCAAACACCAGGATGTCGCCGGCGCGCAGCGTCTGGCCAGCGGCTCCGCCAAACTCACCGTGTGCGGTGAAGTCGGCGAGGATGAAGACGAAGAAGCCATCATCTCGGAACGCGACGTTCGTCAGCGGCATCTTGTTGCGCCACTGCGGGATATCCTGGGCATCCACACCGTAGACCTGGTGGGTACTCGTGTCGCCGAAGCCCGTCTTGATGGGCTGCACCTGAACAAGTCCGCCAAGTCCGTCGGACGCGTTCTGGTTGGCCGGGTCGTTGGGGTCGAACTGGATGCCGTACTGCTCATCGAAGAAGGCGTACGCATCTGTGCGGTACTCCAGGGTGTTCCGCTCGACGTCCATGGGGAGGAACGGTCCCTCACCCGGCGCCGCGACCTCATCGATCATATAGACGATGGTCGTGTCGTAGACCCCGTGCTCGGGATAGCGGTCGATGCCCTTCTGGCACTTGTTGTTGCCGTAGTTGCCCTCCTGGGTCTGCGTCTCGGCGGCAAAGTCAGCCGAGCCGGGGTCGAATTCCGGCGTAGCCTCGGCATCATCCTGAACCTCCAAACGCTCTGCATCCCCAGGTCCTTCCGCTTGGTCACAGCCACCGACCAGGAGGCCGACGAAGAGGAAAGCAGGAATGAGGGTTTTGGTTTTGCTATTCATCGGGGAGTGGTCTTTCGGAGCTCCATTGCACCAGGAACTCGGGAAACGAACAGTGGGGCGAGCAAGACTCCTTTGCTCGGCACCAACACCGTAATCCAAGCTGCAACAAATTCAAGATCCAAAATTTCCGTTTTGGAACAGTCTCTCCGGCCGGTGGCGAATTCGAGCAAAGAGCCACTGCATTGCGATCTGGACAAGTAGAAGCCACTGAGATAGTCGTCGTCGTCGTAGTCGCTGAGGTTTGTTTGGCTTCGTCGTCCCACCGCATAACGCTCAGCGATTCACTCGCAACGGTCGTTCTCACCGGCACCCTCGTCGAAGATGACGCGGCCGCTTTGGGTCGGGAAGTGTGGGACCGATTGGCCGATGCCGACCCCTCGCTGTGTGTGCTCTTCGACCTCACTCAGCTTGAGGGTTGTCAGCTTCTCGCTCGGCCCGCACTGATCGAGCTGCAGCGTCGTATCAAGCTCGGCAAGCGTCGAACGGCATGGTTTGCCACACGTCCGCGCTTCCGCGGGCTGGCACTTCTGGTCTGCCACGAAGCCAACGATGCCCGAGCCTCGGTCGTCACCACTCTCCAGCAAGCGAAGGAATGGTTCGCTGGAGACGGCCTTCGTGAAGACGCCGCCAAGCGAGTCGCCCGTCGATTGGCCGAGATCAAGGCAGGAGCCTCCTCATGAAGACCAAGCTGTCAGTCGGTCAGCGGCTCTTCCTCGCCGCCTACAACCCCATGTTCGCGACGATGTTCGGTTGGCATCAGGACGCGATCAACGAGGAGTACGTCCGCACCTACGGCGTCTCCGGATTGTTGAAGTTTGGCAAGATGATCGGCGATGTCCTCGCCGTCCTTGGCAAGCGCTACGGGGAAGCCGAGGCGAACCACATCGTCGGATTCGCCGGCCTGCTCAACGGCTGTGGATTCTGCGGCGTCGGCCACAACCTCACGGCGAACGTGCTGCTGTTCAGAGACAACGGGAGCATCTTCCCGATCGATGAGCAGGAGATCCCGCGACTGCAGCGTCTCGACGACGACGACCTGATGGCCGAGGTCGAGTCCCGCCTCAAAGGCACGAAGTTCGAGAAGGAGCTGGATTTGCTGCAGCGGATGTATGCGCTGCGGAGCGAGAACGCGGAAGGCACGACCGAGGAGGACACGTACCTCTTGCTCGCGCTCGACATGTGGCTCGTGAACAACGAGTGCACGATCAAGATCGGCCTCGACATCGAGCCCGAAGAAGTCCCGATCTTCGCGAAGTTCTCCCGCGACAGCGAGCTGTACGCCCGCTACCGCGAAGCTCGCTCCCAGGGCGAGTAGAGTCCCGGACCTCGCCGAAGGTTATTGGTCCTCGGCCTCTGCGCCTGCGCCATACGCCGTGACGCAGCAAGAGTCTGCGCCGTCACAGTCGTCCGCTTGGCATTGCGCCGGTCCGTTGCCGTCCGCACCTCCGCTACACCAGCAATCGACAAGGCGGTTTGTGCTGCCGCCGTCGCTCGCCCCCGGCTCGATCACTGGCTTCTTCTTGGTCTTCTTCTTCACCTCCGTCGGCTTCGGGGCCACCTCGGGCGCAGCTTCGGTGGTGGCGGAGATACTGAAGGTCCCGGCGAGGGCAAGACCGAGGGCGAGGACGATGGTGCTTTTCATACCTACGAGACTCGACGCATAGCGCCCCGCGCTTGAGCGAGCGGCACAACGTTTAAGCCTGTGCAATGCTGAGGTTCTGTCTTCGGCGAAAGAGCGGCCCGGCCCAGACGCCTTGGTGTTGGTGAAGATCTGCCGCGACCAAGTCGAGGCAATGAGCATCCGCGGGCTTCTCGAGGCCGAGGGCATCGAGGTCTTCGTTCATGGCGAGAACCATCGAGCGATGGAGGGCGCTCTGCTGGGCGCGATGATCGAGCTTCGGGCGATGGTTCGGTTTTCGGATCTCGAAGACGCCCGGGAGCTCATCGAAGAGCTCGACTACGCAGAGCATCTTCCGGCCGAAGACGTCGAACCTGACCCGGACGACCAGTCTCTGCAGCAGTTTCAGACTCGCGAGGCCGCCAAGTTCAACACCACTCGCAGCTCCACAACGGCCGCGTTGTTGGCGGTCGTCCTTCCCTTCGGCGCCGGGCACTTCTACGCGGGTCGGCGAGGATCTTCGGCTGCCATCGCGGCGCTCCAACTACTCAACCTTGCGCTCTTGCTGCAGGGATGGGCGGTGTGGCGGATGGCGATCGCCGCGGTGATCTTCGATGCCGTCTTCAGCGGCGTCGCAATCCGTCGTGACCGGCAACGGGCGAAGCTCGCGGATTGACCCGCGGCTCCACCTCGTCGTCATGCCGCAGGGATCGTGTCGCAACCAAACTCGATGTCGACCGTGGCATTGGTGAGTGTCGCGAACAGCTCACACGACTCTGGGCACATCACGATCTGGGTCGGCGACTCGGCATCGTCGTAGTGCCAGCCGTAGCCCGCCGTCAGACATCCCGCGGGTGAGTCGACATAGCCGACCGGCAACGCCCCGACGCCCTCGTCATACAGCACGTTGACCTTGTCGCGCGCGAACAACATGCCGCCGGGAGGCTCGGGAATCTCGTACTCGCAAGCCAGCGCGGTTCCTTGGATGCGCTCGATCATTGGATCCTGGAAGTCGCCGAGGTTGTAGTCGCCCTGCGAGTAGGCACCCCCGGTCTGCTGACTCAGCCCTTCGTAACCGGCCGGATCTCCGCTGCCATCCTCCGTGACGACCACGTGCACGATGTAGCCGTCGTCGAACGCGTCGAGAAAAGCATCGTTGCTCGTCGTGGAGTCGGACGAGGTGCTGGACATGACCCACACGTGTTTCCACGTGTTCTCGCGCAGCGCCCCGGACCAGTCCGCTTGTGTGTCGAGCAGGGCGGTCAGCGCCCCGTCGACTGCGACGGGACGATCGTAGACGGTGAATCCAGCGAAAGAGGACGCGCCCCGGCAGTTCCACGCACCGCAGGCGAACTTGTCCCCTTCCACCGTCGGCGGGGGATCGCCGGCGACGATGAGCGTGACCGTTGCGTCAAACACCCCCTCGGTCTCCATGCCAGGAAGCAAATTGGTGATGTTGTCTTTGACGAACTGCCGGTCCATGTCGTCGTCGGCGATCACGATGATGTCGGAGGGGCGATCTTCGATCTCGGTCGAGGCCGAGATCGAGGCGCACTCGGGCGAAGGAATGTCCGGACCCTCGCCCCCGGAGCTTTCGCCCTCGCCTCCACCACTCGAACTCTCGCCCTCGCCTCCCTCGCCCTCCTCGGGCTCAGCCACGCCGGTCTCCGCCCCTAAGGTCGTCATCCCCTGCTCGGGAGCGGGAGTCTCTCGAGCCTCTGCGCAGGCCGCGGGAACGAGCGTGAGGGCGAGGAACCAGGGAACGCGGACGGTCATCACGGGGTCATCGCCACGGACACCGACATGCGTCACAGAAATCGGCCAACTGTTTCGCCGGTCGCTTCGACGGCCGGACCGCACCGCCGATTTCCATCCCCAAACTGATACGCTGGCGTTCGTGCTGGGGCCGATGCTCGCGCTTGCGCTCGTGGGGCCGAGCGAGCCGCTGGAGGTGACTTGGAACGCTCCGGCGGGCTGTCCTCAGCGCGAGGCCGTGCAAGCTTCGATCGCGAGCAACCTGGCCCGGGAGGACTTTGGAGACGCCCTCGACACCGTGCGGGTGCAGGGTGAGATCCTTCAGGGTGCGCAGGGCTGGCGTCTGAACGTCTCGGTGCGGCTCCCCGACGGCGCGGTCGATCGGGAACTGACGGCCGGCACCTGTGACGAACTCGCAGCCGCCGCAGGACTCATCATCGCCGTCGCACTCGACCCGTTGCGAGTCCAGCAAGTTCGACCGCCGCCGCAGCCCGAACCGGTCCGCACCGGCCTTCCGCAGGCGTGGGCGGACCCTCCACGGCCGCCGACCGCAACCCCCGAGCCGGAGCCGGAGCCGGAGCCGGAGCCGGAGCCGGAGCCACAGCGCCCGGCCCGGGCATTCGACCTCCGGCTGGCCGCAATGCTCGACGTGGGTTCACTGTCCGCGCTGCGCGGGGGCGCACAGGCGGGCTTCGGGGTGGCCGGACCGTGGTTCCGGGCGGACGTGTCTGCGCTGTATTGGGCACCGCGAGCGATCCGTCCGTTCGATACCGCTCCCGATGTGGGTGCCCGGCTTCAGCAAGCCGGCCTGGGCGCTCGCGCGTGTCTGAAGCCCGAGGTCGGCAGCTTCGAAGCATCGTCGTGTGGAGGGCTCGAGGGCGGCATGTCGTGGTCTCGGGGCGTGGGTCTGGACAGCCCTCAGACGACCGCCCTCCCCTGGCTGACCGCCACCGCTGGGCTCGAGGTGGCGTGGGTCAGCCCGGCCGCTGTGGGCGTGTTTGCGGGCATTGACGCCCAGTTCCACCTGGTCCGACCCCGCGTGAACATCGACGGCCTCGGGGAGACGCTCGAGATCGCGCCTGTCGGTGCCCGGGCCCTCATCGGCCTCCTGGTGCGACTCCCGAGGCGACGGTGATTCTTTCTGACGCAGCCGACCCCCAGCGGCGATGGGGGGGTGGTGCTGTCAGCGAGCCCAAGCCTGCGGAGGGAGATGCCCGACGCTAACGCCTCCCTCCGAATGTCGGCGGCCTATGCGGACATGTTCCGTAGCCACTACCCCAAGGTTGTGCGCTGGCTGAGCGTCCTGGGCGTGTCGCAAGCTGCGGTCGACGATGTTGCCCAAGAGGTCTTCATCATCGCGCACCGGAAGTACGACCAACTACGGCCCGACGCTTCGGCCGCCGGCTGGCTGATGGGGATCGCACGAAACGTCGCGGCGACCCACAAACGCGGCGACCGCCGAGCCCGCGCCCGCGAGCAACATGCGGCCACCCCAGCTGCCGCGCCCAACCCCGAGGCGAACGCGATGCGCAATCAAGCGGCCCGCCTGCTGCAGGACTTCTTGGACACCCTCCCCGAAGAGCAGCGCCTGGTGTTCGCCATGTACGAACTCGACGGCGCAAGTGGCAGCGAGATTGCAGAGACGCTGGGGCTGTCACGGCACACCGTCCACTCGCGTATCCGGCTCACCCGCGAAAAGCTCGCGCGCCGTCTGGCGCGACAGCAGGCAAGGAACACAACCGATGACCGATGATTCAGACGGCTTGCCCGACCTGCCCGAAATCCCCCCGACGCAGCAGATGCAGGACTTGCTGAGCGCCTATCGCGATCAGACGCACCGCAGCAGTGCTCAGGTCGAGTCCGCGCTGCAGTCGGTCACCGCCCAGGTCGGTACCGCTGGCGCGACCGCTGCGACCGCGGGGCTCTCCACGACCGCGAAGGCCGGCCTGGTGGCAGCGCTGTTGGGGGTCGTTGGCGTCATCGGCTTGGCCGTCGCCGGTCCTGATCCACAGCCCGAGCCCCGCGTCACGCAGGTCGAGCCCGTAGCTGTCTCTTATACACATCTGACGCTGCCGACGAGCGATCTAGTG
>OJGU01001216.1_pt1 | contig 10033 bp, 10 predicted proteins | sample 1594741 | NCBI WGS metagenome assembly OJGU01 (sample SAMN05416841, study PRJEB24817) | seawater metagenome | isolation source: Sea water | place: Canada:Atlantic | collected 2013-07 | reverse complement strand
CGGCATGTCCAGTGGCTTTTCGCCGGGAGGACACCTATCAAAGGGGGCCCGGACGACCCGCAGGGGACAAAGAATCCGACGGCTTTACGATCGGGCGGCATGTCCAGTGGCTTTTCGCCGGGAGGACACCTATCAAAGGGGGCCCGGACGGACCCTGTGTATCAGGAAAAGCGACAGTGCTATGATCATGCCAAGGCGCCGGAGGTGTGTTGCGATGAACTCCACACCGATTACAGGAGGCCCGGATGGTCCTAGGGGGACAATCGTTTACAATCGGACGGCTCGGCCCGGGCGGCATGTCCAGCGGCTTTTCGCCGGGAGGACACCCATTACAGGGGGGCCGGACGGGCCCTGTGTATCAGGAAAAATGACGGCTTTACGATCGGACGGTTCGGCCCGGGCGGCATGTCCAGCGGCTTTTCGCCGGGAGGACACCCATTACAGGAGGGCGGACGACTCCGAAAGGGACAATCGTTTACGTTCGACGGGCGCGACGCCGACAAAGCCGCCGGGCAGGTTCGATTCCTGGGCGAACGCGGGTCACTTTTCGCCGGGAGGACACCCATTACAGGGGGCCCGGATGGGGCAGCGGCTCAGGGACATGCCTGCGGCGAGCGGTCGCAGCTGCCGCCTCGGCGACGGCGTCTTCGCGGGCTGGGCTAGTTCAGCGTCAGAGGTTCCGCTATCTGGCGGATTCTACTGGTGAACGCCACCGCCTGTTCTGGTTTGCCGCATTCCACAACGCCTGCGCCCTCGAAGTTGAACAGCGCTCGTCGGGCGACATCGGCCGCGTCCTCTGAGCTTCCAGGCAGCAGGTACGCGACGAACCCACGCTCTCTTTCGAAGCCGGCCGAGTTGAGGACATGATCGGCGCTTCGCAGGCGGGTGGTGGCTAGCTCGATCGCGCCAAGGACGTCTGACCTCGATCGCGCGGCCGCGACGATCGGCTCCATCAGCAAGAGACCGGAGTTCCCTTTGACGAAGTGGGTCGCGATCTTCACCTTCGACTCGAGGCCGACATCGGCCGGCCGGAACCCGCCACGAATCCAGTCCGACGAGACCCCGTTGCGCTCAAGCCAGTTGGCCCCCTGTCTCGCCCTTTGCGGCCCCCGCTGAATCTTAGGCTTGGAGACGATCGGAAACAGCAAGCGCCGCAACGCGGTGTCCACGTCCTGTACCATGGCCACTTCCTGGACGTGACCAAGCTGGAAAAGCGGTCCGAGCGACTCGGGCAGGTTCCCGAAGTCGTCGATCCGTTCCAGCTGCGGCCGAATGGCTCGCAGCAAGTTTACGGCGCGCGAGCTTCCGAGGCACTCGGCCCCGGGATAGTGCTCGGGGCTCAGCACACGGATACGACCCTCCGCACGCAGCAACGCCGCGACGGGCACACGCGCACCCGAGACCGGGTTCGGGATGAAGTGGACGACGCGGTACTCCGCTGCGGTCATCGGGCTGCCACCTTGCGGAAGTAGGCCTCCGCGATGCGCGGCGCGGCAGCGAGTCTTTCCGCGAGAGCATCCACGAACTTGTTCTGTATCGCGGGCGATTCGTTGCCGCAAGAAGCTGCGACGAGCGCCCGTATGCGGGACTCCGGGATCTCTGCGGCCCGAGCAGCCGCGGCCTCGCAGGCTTGCTCCACCGCGAAGTCCGTCGGGTAGTCCCCTGGTAGTTCACCAGGATGGGCGCTGTTGCCCATGCCCCGCAGGCGTCGAAGCTCCCCGGCTTCCGCCGCCTCATGATCGATGAACCAGAGTGTGCACATGTGAGTCTTGTCTTGCTTCTCCAAGGGCTGAATGAGGATGTTCCTAGGGTTGCGATCTGCGTTCCCGATCACCGCGTCAAGCGCGAGTCCTGCGCCCAGGGCCTCGTAGTTGTCGGCGACCCCGGCGCCCGCGAGATCCCAATGGGCCGGCGTCGCCACCCACTCAGAGAAAACGGAGTCGGGCATACTGTCGCAGAGTCCGACTCGTGGGACTGGGACGCCGAGCTCGGGTCCGAGGAGCGACCCAAGAACCTCGGCCCGTCTCCGTGCTGCCGCGAGTCGCTTTCCGACCCAGAGCTGCCCTCCGGCGAGGTACAGCTTCGGCTTGCACGCGCCCTCGAGTCTGATCGGCGTCGTAGTCAGCTCCGCGACATCGCGCAGCGCGACCACGGAGCAGTCCAACGTCGTCTGATCGTCGCCCGTCCTAGGCACTGCCCCGAGGGTACATCACGATGCGCAGGGCGCCGAAGCACTACGCGGGGCTCGACCGGGTAGAGGCCGTCAGGCCGGCCGCCGTGGAGAACGACCGGGCCGGCGGCGGTGGAGTGCATGACGCTCATGCCGGAGAGGTCGACCACCGGCGGAAACTGTTTCACTGATTCTGCCCGCTCAACTCTTGAGCGACCCGGGCGTGGTCACACCTGTGGTCACACCTCAGCTTCGCGCGGCACGACACAGGACGACATAGGAAGACACGGGACGCCACGAACAACCTTCGCGATCACAGACACTTAGACCCCAAACGCCTGTTTTCGCTGGAGTCCCCGAAACCGCCCTGGAGGGATTCATAACCCCTAGGTCGGCGGTTCAATTCCGCCTCTCGGCACCAAAGAGCGCACTGCACAGTGCGCTCTTTTTCTTGGTTTCTCGGTGGGAGAACCGCCGGTGGCGCACGCCCCCACAGGCCTACCGCGGCGGCATCACATCGCGGCGACGAGGTGGCATCGCCGAGGCGATCGCCGACTTGGCGGCACGACAACGGCTCGGTCGCGCCCGCCTGGATGCGCATCACAGCGAGCCGCGGCGCAGTCGCATGGAGCCCTCGCGACCGCAGTAGTTCCCGCGCGTCGTGTCATTGCGTCGGGCATAGGCGACCCCGATGACGACGCGAGCGCCATGGCAGCCGCCGCGTTGCGGTCACCGGGCGCAGGGACACCCCGCGCACTCTCGAACGCTCGAAACACCGCAGTGCTCGCGCAGACGGACCGCGAGCGCCCGCCGAGCGCGGTGAAGCCGGACGGTGGCGTTGTTGGTCGAGATCCCGAGCGTCGCAGCGGCATCCACGAGCGATGCGTCCTCGAGATCGATGAGTTGGAGGATGGAGCCGTAGCTGGGCTTCATCCGCTGTGCGAGCACGAGCGCACAGCCGCACCCCGGCTCCGCCGCGAGAGGCTGCTCGTGGGTCCGCTGCAGCACCGAAGCCGTGCGCACCATCCGGCGCTCGTTTCCCTGACGCCGGACGATGTCGGCGATCACGTTGCGATGAATCCGGTACAGCCAGGCGTCGAGGCGGTCGGGCTCACGCAGCGCCTGCGCGCGTTCAAGGGCCCGAACCGCGGCGGCCTGAAGGACATCCTCGACTAGGCTGCCCTCGACTCGGCGGGAGACGAACGCATGCAGGCGTGGGCGCAACCGCCGTAGACCGCAGGAGACGAGTTCGACGCGGGACCCGGCTGACGTGCCCCGCATCGAAGCCTCAGCGTTGCGGGGATGGGCACCCACAGCTGGAATCGCAGTTGCACGACCCGGCGCAGCCGCAACGCTCGCCACAGCAACAGCCGCCCTCCGCGGGTTCTCGATGGGCACAGGTGCAGTGTTCGGGGCAGCGGTCACACGGACAGATTCGGTACGATTTCATGGAACTCCTGGTTCGCGAGCTTGGGTATGCGCTCGTTCGAACAGGCTGACGCCCCGCCGGCCCCCCTTCTTACACACGACGCAATCTTTTCACGGCGCACACTCCATTGCAAACCATATGCATTTGCCCATAGATTGCAACGATGACTGCGAATGCCGACCGTCGAACCCCATCCCCGCCGGTCGATCGACTCGGACTCGTCGCAAGCACCGTCTGCGCGCTGCATTGCGCCGCGACCGCTCTCGTTCCCACCGCGCTCACGGTGCTGGGCGCATCGGCGCTGCTCGAGCATGAGGCCGAGTGGGTCTTCACCTTCGTCGCCGTCGGCTTCGCGAGCCTTGCGCTGGCCCTGGGATGGCGGAGTCGGGGCGTCAGCGGTGCAACCGTGGGGCTGGGGATCGGGATCGCCGGACTCCTCGCAGCTCGGCTCCTCGAGGACCTCGGCGGACACGGACACGGACATGGACTCGGCGTGGGCCTGAGCGTCCTGTCGGGCGGCGCCCTCGTGACGGGACACCTCCTCAACCTGCGACCGGCCCCCTCCCCGGCAGCCCTCGGTGGAGCCGAGACATGCTGCGTACCCGAGTGAGCATCATCGCCGGCTTCCTTGGCGCCGGAAAGACAACCTTGTTGAACACCCTTCTGCGCGAGACCACCGAGCCGCTCGGGGTGATCGTCAACGACTTCGGTGAGGTCAACATCGACGCAGAACTGGTCTGTGGGCAAACCTCGGTGCACGGAGAGGTCGCCCTGCACAACGGGTGTATCTGCTGCACGCTCCGCGGGGACCTGCTCACGGCGGTTCTCTCGCTGATTCGCCGGCCCCAGCCGACGCGGCACATCGTCATCGAGGCGAGCGGGATATCGGAACCCGCCGCCATCGCCCGTACGTTCATCGATCCGCGGATCGCCGACCTCGTCGAGCTCTCCGCGGTCATCGGCTGCGTGGATCCGGCCGAGCTTCCGACGCTGGTCGGCCAAGACTGGTCGTTGGCAACCACGCAGCTGCGGGCGTGCGACTTCGTGGTGCTGACCAAGTCCGACGCATCGAGCCAGGGGGAGCGAAGCGTCGCCTCCGCGTTGGTGCGCACGCTCTCTCCCCAAGCACGGATCCTCGAGAGCAGCTTCAACGAAGCCCCGACCGCGGTCTTGCTCGGTGCCGCCGGGCTGTGGACGCCGGGTCGCATCGCCCGGGCCCGCCCTGCGAACGACCCGGCGCACGTGCACCAGGCAGGCGAGCACGCGCACGGCCATCACCATGACCAACACGCCCATCTCTTCGAGACCTGGACGTACCGAACAACCGACCCGTTGTCTGCGGTCGCACTCCGCTCGGCTCTCGAGCGGCTGCCGCATGCGGTGGTTCGGGCCAAAGGCTTCGTCCACATCGGTGAAGCACCGCAGGCCAAGCTGCTGGTGCAGGTCGTCGGCTCTCGAGTGGAGTTCCGACATCATCCGAACACCTGGGAGGGCCCGCCGCAGACCGAACTCGTGTTCCTTGCACGCGAGGGCCGTCTGGAGGTTCGAGAGCTCGAAGGGACGCTGGACGCGTGTCGCTACGATCCACGCGCGCCCGGCAAGCACTACATCGACGAGATGGTCGGCCATTTCTCGCGCATCCTGGACGCCGCCCCGAATCACGGCGGGACCCGCTGACGTCCCCAATGCCCGCGCCACGACCGCATTCCCAGCCGCCCCTCCCCGCTGCCACACGCAGACCCCGGAGAGCATGCCCGCCTCAGCGCGGCCTCGTCTTGCAATAGGCATGCAAAATCAAAGAGATTGCATCGCCGAGTCCCAACAACAGCGTTACGCAGATCGCCTGCAACACGAAGCGAGTTGCATCTGTCAGTGAATTGCATAAGGCTGGCCGCGTCATGAACTGGAAAACGCTGCTGGCCACTTGCTTGATCGCTGCGCTCCCGCTCGGCTGTGACTCCGACGCCGAGGGCGACGAGGGCAGTCACGCGACTGAAGGCCACGACACGGACGACCACGACCACGACCACGAGGAGACCGAGCTCATCACGACGGTGACGCTCACCTTCACCTCGGACACCGCACCGACCGTCACGGCGGCGTTCAGCGACCCCGATGGCGACGGTGGAGCATCCGGGACGGCCGACCCGATCACCCTCGCGGCGGACACGACCTACGCCCTCACGGTCCAGTTCACCAACGACCTCGAGGAGCCTGCCGAGGACATCACCGCCGAGGTCGAAGAAGAGGCTGAGGAGCATCAGGTCTTCATCTACGGAGCCTCCGTGACGGGACCCGCATCGACAGGCGACGGCCTGGTCACCCACGAGTACGCCGACGTCGAGTCGGACTACACGCAGAACGCCGCTGGAGACGACCTTCCGGTCGGGATCCTCAGCACCATCACCACCGGCGCGGCTGGCGCAGACGGTGAACTCCAGGTCATGCTACGCCACCTTCCGGAGCTGAACGGAACTCCCGTGAAGACCGGAGATCTGGCGGCGAGCTTCGCAGCGGGCGACGCTCTGCCTGGCGACGTCGATGCGGATGTCCGTTTCGACCTCGCCGTGCAATGATCCATCGCGGCCGCTGAGCCGTAGCAACGGCGCGTTGACCGGCGAAACAAATCGACCCACAGGACAACCGACCGAGGCGTACGTGCCGCAGGTCGGTCTACCCGTGGTGCCCCCGACGCAAGTCTTCAAGCCGTCGGAGCTCCCCTCCGAGGAGGTTCCACAGGCATCCGCAGCGGTGTCAGCCCCGACCGAGCTCGGCGTCCCCGGGGGCGAGCTCGCCCTCGCGCAGGACTCCGCGCCGCTGCTAGACGACCGCGAGCACTACCTCGCCCGCGTGGATCACCGCGCAACGGTCGGGCGCATGCGAACGCTCGTCCCCGCCGCGGCGATCGGCTGGATCGCGTTCTTCTCGCTCGATCTCGTGATCGCGCTGTGGGTGTTTCCCACCGACGTGCTGCCGTTCTTCCTGCTGCGGCTGGCGGGGCTCGTCGTCCTGCTGACCGCGGGCTTCATCCTGCGGCGAACCGCCGAGCCCTCCCCCGCCCTACTCACCGGCCTCGACACGTCGATGATGGTCGCCACCGCCGGCTGCATCAGCTTGATGGGCCTGTTCGCGGGCGGCGTCGCGAGCCCGTACCACGCATTTGTCGTTCTGGTGATGCTGGGCCGCGCCGCGGTGCTCCCGCATCGATGGCAAGAGGGGATGTGGCGGCTTGCGATTCCGGCCCTGGTCGACCCGTTGGTGCTGGGGATCGCAAGCCTGGCGGTGCCCTCGATCGGCGCGCAGTGGCTCGACCCCGCCGCCCGCGGTACCTACGTGTTCTACGCGGCGCTCCTGATCGGCGCCTGGACGCTGGTCGTCTTGGGCAGCCACCACGCCTGGGCCTTGCGCCGACAGGTGTTTGCCTCTCGCAACCTCGGCCGCTTCAAGCTTCGCCATCGCATCGGCAAGGGGGGCATGGGCGAGGTTTGGATCGCACGGGATGAACAGCTCCGCCGCGACGTGGCCCTCAAGGTCCTGCGGCCCAGCGAGAACCAGGATGAAGAGGCGGTCGCGCGGTTCGAACGGGAGATTCGGGCGACCGCTGCACTGCGTCACCCCAACACGATCCGGATCTTCAGCCATGGCGTCAGCGAGGATGGCCTCTGGTACTACGCAATGGAGCTGCTCGAGGGCGAGACGCTGCAAGGCCTCGTGCAACGCGTGGGCCCCCTGCCCCCCGAGCGAGCGGTCTCGCTGCTGCACCAGGCCGCGCGGGCGCTCTCCGAGGCGCATGCCCGCGGCATCGTCCACCGGGACATCAAACCCGAGAACCTGTTCGTCACCGCATTGGGCGGAGAGGCCGATGTCATCAAGGTCCTGGACTTCGGCATCGTGCGCATGTCGGAGGACGAGGTCGGACTGACCGGGACTGGTTTCGTCGCCGGAACGCCCACGTACATGTCCCCCGAGGTCGCGACCGGCGAGACCGCCACCGCCTCGGCCGACGTGTACGCGCTGGGTGCGACGCTGTACTTCGCGCTCACCGGAGGTCCACCGTTCGAAGGACCCGACGCCGCCAGCGTGCTCCGCCAGCACGTGAACACGCCGACCCCGCGCCTCGCCTCGCGCATGCGAACCCCCATCGACCCTGGCCTCGAGCAGGTGTGCATGTGCGCGCTCGCCAAAGACCCCCAAAAGAGGTTCGAGAGCGCGGCAGACTTCGCCGCCGCCCTCGAAGGCGCCAAACCCACGCACCCGCGCGACCCCTCCCCGGCCCCGGAATGAGGGTGTAGTCTCCGCGGCGTGAGAGCCTTCCTCGCGCTCCTGCTGCCCTGCGTCCTCGTGCTCACCGGTTGCAGCGACAGCCGCCGAAACGTCAAGCGGGCCCCAGGCTACCCGGACGTGTTCGCCACCAAGTTGTTCGAGGAGACGCAGATGCTCCCCGCCGAGCGACTCGACCCCGCCGCCAGCTGCCAGCGTTGGGCATCCGCGCCGTGGTGTCAGACCTTGATCGAAGGCTGGAGCTTTGTTCCGGAGACGCTCGAGTTGTGCGGCGCGGAATCGGACGAGGCGGCGGTGATCGACTGTCTCTCCCGGGCCGCCGACCGCCAGTTCTCGCCCCTGGGCCTGGAAACCTGCGGAGCGCTGCAGAGCCCCAAGCATCGGCGCACCTGTCTCGAGGCGATCGGCGATCGCCACCTGGAAACCCCGCAGTACCTGTACTGCGCTCAGAAGCCGTCCAAGAAGGTGGCCGGCTGTCTCGCCGACGCCCACGAGTACAAGTTCCACCCCGACGAGCTGCAGCGGATCGTCCAGCGCACCGCGGAGGACACCCCCACGACCGACCCCCGGACGCTGATCGGCAACCTCGAGGACAACCTCGCCGGCGCCTATGCGCTCGACCGGACGCAGTGGCCGGAGAACTACATCTACAACTTTGCCGGCGGGGCGACCACGCACATCCGGGCCATGTACTGCGCCCTCGATGAGTACCTGTTGATCGTCGGCGCGCCGATCAACGTCAACGGCTACTCCGGCCGCTACCCTGCCGAAGTGCACGATTTCGTGTTCACCGGCCTGATGCATGACTTCGAAGAACACGACTTCGAATCGCATGACTTCACGGCCGGTGCGTGGGCCTACCTGCCGCATGGCGGGCACCGCGTCTACGCGACCGAGACCCCTACATACATGCTGGAGTACGCCCGTGGCTCCGTGCCGGGCATGCTCAACTTCGGGATCCGCCATCCTCGGCACGCGATCACCCGTGATCGCAAGAACATGAAGCAGCAGATCCGGATGTGCGCGAGCCGGGCCCTGGCCGCCAACAAGGCGAATCGGCAGGGACGTCGAGCGCTGCGCCAGACCAAGCGCAAGACGCTTCGAGAGATCCGCCGGGCGCTTCGCGGTCAGTAGCCACCGCCACAGGGCCGATTCACCTCGGCCCCTCGCGAACCGGTGGGCCTGCGGGCATAGTGGGCCCGTCCCATGGATCTGCTGTCAGTCGAGAACTTCGCCAACCTGGGCGTGCTGTTGTTTCTGCAAGCCGTACTGGGCTTCGACAACCTCCTGTACATCGCCATCGAGTCCAAGCGGGCTCCGCAAGAGCACCAGCAGGCGGTCCGGCGCAACGCGATCCTGATCGCGATCGCGCTGCGGGTCGTGCTGTTGTTCGTGATGGTGAGTCTGATCGAGCGCTTCGAGGCGCCGTTCTTCGTCATCGATAGCGGGCCGATTCACGGGGAGTTCAACTTCCTGGTGATCGTCTTCCTGCTCGGAGGCGGCTTCCTGATGTACACCGCCGTCAAGGAGATCGGGCACATGATGTCCATCGAGGACATCAGCGCCGACGTCACCGATGACGGCACCAAGAAGACGGTGGGTCAGGTCATCTCGATGATCGTCCTGATGAACCTGATCTTCTCGTTCGACTCGATCCTCTCGGCGTTGGCGATCACCGACGTGTTTCCGGTGCTCGCACTGGCGATCATCGGGTCGGGGTTGGCGATGCTGTTCCTCGCGGACCACGTCTCCGAGTTCCTCAAGAAGAACCGCAAGTACGAGATCCTTGGGCTGTTCATTCTGCTGATCGTCGGCATCGTGCTGCTCGGCGAAGGCGGACACACCGCCTCGCTGACGCTGTGGGGCCATCACGTCGAGCCGCTGGCCAAGAGCACGTTCTACTTCTCGATCGCGGTCTTGGTGATCGTCGACATCATTCAGGGGCGCTACCAGAAGAAGCTCGCCGCCGAGCGGGCGCACCAGGCGGGGTCGGACGACGCGAGCCCAGCGCAATGAGCCCCCTGCCCCGCCGCGTACTCCTGGCGGGTGCGGCCTCGAGCCTGCTGGCGTCCCGGGTTCGCGCGGCCGATGACGAGGAGCGGGTCCTCGAGCTGTCTCTTATACACATCTCCGAGCCCACGAGACCTCTCTAC
>OJGU01001215.1_pt1 | contig 10042 bp, 9 predicted proteins | sample 1594741 | NCBI WGS metagenome assembly OJGU01 (sample SAMN05416841, study PRJEB24817) | seawater metagenome | isolation source: Sea water | place: Canada:Atlantic | collected 2013-07 | reverse complement strand
CGAGATGTAGAGAGGTCTCGTGGGCTCGGAGATGTGTATAAGAGACAGACTATTAGCTATACAAAATAAAATTATTGAAGAAAAAAACAAGGACTTAGTGGATAGTATAAAATATTCCTTACAAATACAAAGATCGATACTTCCAAAAGCAACTACGGTAAATAATTCCTTTGAAAATATTTTTATTTTTTATTGTCCAAAAGATATAGTTAGTGGAGATTTTTATTGGGTTTTTTCTGATGAGCGTTATGCATATGTCGCGGTTGTTGATTGTACCGGGCATGGTGTGCCGGGTGCATTTTTGTCGTTAATAGGAAATAATGCTATAAACAAAGCCGTAAAAGAAGATGGAGAAACAGACCCGGGAGCCATTTTAGATAGAATGAATTATTATGTAAAAGAAACATTGAATCAACAAAGTGAAGGCGAGTTAAAAGACGGAATGGAGGTGTCTTTATGTAAATTTGATAAAATAGACAACACACTATATTTTGCAGGAGCTAATTTAAGTATGGTTTATTTTAAAGAAGGAGAGTTAAACATAGTAAAAGGAAGTAAATGTACAGTTGGTTCAGTACAACCCCATGTTAAAGGAGCACCAACAACTCATACAATACAACTCAGTAAAGGCGATAGTTTTTATCTTTATACAGATGGAATTATTGACCAATTTGGTGGCGAAAGTTCCAAAAAATTCAAAATTACCGGATTGAAAAATTTATTAACTTCTATACATCGAAAAGATATTGCTAGTCAGCAAAAAGAAGTTATTCATGCATTTGAAATATGGAAAAAAAATCAAGAACAGTTGGATGATGTTTGCATCATAGGCGTTAAAATATGATGTGAAGTTTATTTCACACTTGTTGAGGTTAATTAGAGTTCGTGCATATAACGAATGAAAATATACGCTATTTGACGTATCGTTTTTCAGAATAATCTTATCTAATTTGGTTGAAAATTTAAATAATTAAATTATGCACTTACCAAGATACTTTTTACTGATAGGTTTTTTGTTTTTCAATATAGTTTTATTAAAAGCTCAAACAACAGAAGAGCTATATAAAGAATTGGAAGAGGTTTTAGCTATTAAAAGTGAACAAGAAAAACTTACTTCATTAGAAAATTTTACAAAATCTATTCTTTTCAAAAATGTGGAAGTTGGTTATAAAGCAGCTAAAAACCTTGTAATCTTAGCTAAAAATCAAAACGATAATAAAGTATTAATGAATGCTTATAATTGGACAGGCCTTGGTTATTATTATTTAGGAGAATTAGATACGTCATTTCTTTATTATGATTCATTACTTACACTTGCTGAAAAACAAAATGACCATCTTATGGCATTAAAAGCACGTGGAAATAGAGGAATGGTTTATGAAAAGAAAGGTGATTTTATTAAAGCTTTTGAAGAATATGTCTATGCTAATAAACAAGCAGAACTATTAAACGACACTTCATTTATTGCAAGTTCAAATGGTAATTTAGGAAATGTTTCTATCAGGCTTGGTAAATATAAAGAAGCTTTAGAATATTTAAATACTGCACTAAAATATTTTAAATATATTGGGAATAAAATAGGAGAAGCGAATCAATATAACTCTTTATCAATGGTGTATGAGTCAATTAATGATTCAGTTAATCATGAAAAATACTTATTATTAGCTGCTGAAATTTATGATCAAATAGGAGCTAAAGTTCAATATTCAACAGTTTTAATAAATCTTTCTGCATTAGAAGAAAAAAGAGGTAATAATAAAAAAGCGTTAGTGCTGGCAGAGAAATCATTAGAAATAAAACGTGAATATAATGATCAAATAGGAATTCTTCCATTATTGATTAATATGTCTATACTTTATAATAAAGAAAAAAATTACGATGCTTCTTCTCGTGCTTTAGATGAGGTATTGTCTATTGCCAAAAAAGAAGGTGACTTATTTCATCAGGCAGAAGCCATGATAAAAAAAGCAGGATTATATAGACGAACTGGAAAAGTTGAACAAGCCTATGATTTGTTATTAGATTATATAGACTTGAGAGAGGAAATTTTAGGAGAAAAAACTCAAAAAGCTGTGGCTGAATTCCAAGAAAAATATGAGGCTGAAAAAAAACAATTAGAAATTGATAAACTTATAAAAGAGAAACAAGTTAGTACACTAATTATTGAAAAACAAGAGACCAATAAAAAGATCTTAATAGGAATAATTTTAGGTGGTTTATTGGTGTTATTTATTTTAGTTTATGCATTTATTCAAAAAAGAAAAAACAATATTGAACTTGAAGCAAGAAACAAAGAAATAAATCTCCAAAAACATATTGTTGAAGAAAAAAATAAAGAAATAACGGATAGTATTATTTATGCTAAAAGAATACAGGCAGCAATATTACCTCCTCAAAAAATAGTAAAACAATATTTACAAGAAAGTTTTATTCTATATAAACCTAAAGATATAGTTGCCGGAGATTTTTATTGGATGGAAAATACAGGAGATAGGGTATTGTTTGCGGCTGCCGACTGTACCGGACATGGAGTTCCGGGAGCTATGGTAAGTGTGGTTTGTAATAATGGATTAAATCGTTCGGTAAGAGAACATGGATTAACAGACCCGGGAAAGATTTTAGACAAAACCAGAGAAATAGTTATTCAAGAATTTGAAAAAAGTGATGAAGATGTGAAAGATGGAATGGATATCGCTTTATGTAGTTTAAAGTTCAATGTTCCAAGTTCCGAGTTAAGCCAACCTGAAACAAAAAATATTAAATCTCAAACAGTAGCAACGTTACAGTATGCAGGAGCTAATAATCCGTTGTGGATTGTAAGAAATGAGGAAATAATTGAGATTAAAGCCAACAAACAACCAATAGGTAAGTATGATAACTTAGAGCCTTATATTACACACACTCTAGAATTACAAAAAGATGATACTATTTACATTTTTTCTGATGGTTTTGTAGATCAATTTGGAGGAGAAAATGGTAAGAAATTAAAAGCTGCTAACTTTAAAAAATTATTACTTTCTATACAAGATGAAAACATGACCAAACAAAAAGAGCTGTTAGATGATGCTTTTGAGCAATGGAAAGGAGAGTTAGAACAACTGGATGATGTTTGTGTAATTGGTGTTAGGGTATGATATTGTTTGTCCCACATTTTATTGAAGATGGTATTATTTTGTTGTTAATGAAAGTAATAGATTTTATGTGAGTTATTGCGAAAAAAATTATAAATAAATTTGAATTATTGTTTGTTTTAATAATTATTATTTACATATATTTGCATCCGCTTTTAAAAAGCAGTTGGGGAGATTAGCTCAGTTGGTTCAGAGCATCTCGTTTACACCGAGAGGGTCGGGGGTTCGAATCCCTCATCTCCCACAACCAAAAAAGCCGAACACTTAGTGTTCGGCTTTTTTATTTTAATACATTGAGGCTTTGTATGTAATTTATTTAATGAATTAGTTTGGTAAGTAATAAATAGCCGAGCATTAATGCCATAATAGCAATTAGTACCCAATAAGTCCCTTTAAATAAAGTTTTATTCCTTTTTCTATCTTTTAAAAACTGAAAGGTTAGTATCACTAAAAATGAGACGATAAAAATTAGTGCGAATATTTTTTGGCCTTGAGAAAACATATTTTTTATTAAAATTTAAAATGGACAAATATTCTTCCGAAGTTTTTAGCATCTTTCTCTAATCGGTGGTACTGATTTTTTATGGAAGGTAGTTGTAAAAATCGGATGACTTTTTTCTTCAATTGTCCTGAACCTTTTCCCGGAATAATTTCTACTAACTTAATTTTTTTGTCAACAGCTTCTTTTATTATTTCTTCAAGAGCGTTGTCAATTTGTTGTCCTTTGTTGTATATATCGTGTAAATCAAGTTTGAGTTTACTCATTTATTAAAGTACTTATTCGGCAGATGAAGATGTTACCACCCAATCTTTGTCTTTTTTCTGCATAGTAACTTCAATTTTTAGAGGGTTTGTCTTTCTAAAGGATGCTTTAATTAGTACGCTATCTCCTTCAAAATGCATTACTTCAAAGGTAAAATAACTATCTAAACTTCCTTTATAAATGTTTTTAAAAGTTTCAATTTCTTCAAAAGTCATTACTTTAACTCTTTTATTAAATTTAAAAACAATAAGGTTGTTAGGGATTTTTTCATCATTAATGATAAGGATTGGGGTTTGTCCAGACATCTCATCACCATTATAATGTTTTTTTAAAACTTCTAAATCAAGTGTCTTTTGAATTACCAAATTGATGTCTCTTGCACTTTGGGCAAACATGATTGCCGGAAGTAAGAATAATATGAGGAGTAGCTTTTTCATTATTATATTGGTGCTAAAATATTGTTAGTTATTAAATTCCAATGAATTTTTAATAATCGAACAAATATAATAAGTTTAGTCAAATAGTTACGAAAAAAATGAAACTTTTGTTTTCATATATTTCTAACATGTTGTTTTAACTCAGGATAAAATTGTTCAAAATCTGTTTTTAATTCACTTTTGAATTCTAATAACAAATGATGTGCCACTTGCATATCGTTTTCAAAAGTTGTTCTTCGCGATAAACCCGTTAAAGTCCTTTGTATTCCTTCTATTGAGGCGTAATTGTAAAGCCAATCGTTCTTGCTCATATGATGAAATATAAAATTGGTTTTTGGGGTTAATAAGTCAATATTTTTATTTAAAATGGAATAAGTTTTTAAGCTAAATTCTTTCAATTCAAAAGGTGAATAATAATTAAAATTGCTTGCTAAAAAATAATCGTAAAAAACATCTATAACAACAGGCGTATATTTTCTCTGAAATTTTCTGATTAAATTTTTACTATTTTCTACTATGGGATGATTGTCGGTAAACGTATCAATTTCCCTATGCATTAAAATACCTTGTTGAATAGCTTCAGGATATTTTTTATATTGATTTCCTTTCACATCATCAGCAATAAAATTTCCAACAATTAATGCTTCATTTTGCTTTGAAAGTAGAAAATGTGCCAAATAATTCATTGATTTTTTCCTTTAATCTATAAAAATTACCATTAGTGTAATTTATCTTCGTTATTAACTCCATACTCTCTATTTTTGTTTCATTATTTAACTTATAAACTAAAAAAACATGAAATTTTTAATACCTATAGCGTTATTTTCAATATTTATAAGCAGTGTATTTGGTCAAGATAAATATTCGTTTTATATGGATTTGAACAAAATTAGTAACGATTTAATAGAAATTACTCTGGAAACTCCGTCAATTAAAGAGAGCAAAATAATTTATAACATGCCTAAAATTGTTCCAGGTACGTATCAAATTTATGATTTCGGACAATATGTGATGGATTTTCAGGCTTTTGATGCAAATGGAAAAAGTCTTTATGTAAATAGGTTGGATGATAACAGATGGGAAATTCATGATGCTGATAGGATGAAAAAAATAGCTTATTGGGTGGAAGATACTTGGGATGCAGATGTAGATGAATTGGTTTTTGAACCCGGAGGAACTAACATTGAAGAAAAAGAAAATGTGGTATTGAATAACCATGGCTTTTTTGGTTATTTCGATAACATGAAAAACTTAATTTATGAGTTAAACATTACCAGACCTACTGATTTTTTCGGATCTACAGGGTTAACTAATATAACTACTACAGGCAATACAGATAAGTTTACTATCGATAATTATATGGATTTGGTGGATTCACCAATTATGTATAATCAGCCGGATACAGTAACCTTTAAAATTGCAGAAACATCTATTTTAGTTTCTGTTTATTCTAAAAATAAGGTGGCTCCGGCAGAAGTTTTAGCCAAAGATATTAAAGGAATTTTAGAGGCTCAAAAAGAATATTTAGGTGGAAAATTACCTGTAGATAAATATGCTTTCATTATTTATCTTTATGAAGGAGTAAGTGGCTCTGGAGGAAGTGGAGCCTTGGAGCATTCTTATTCTTCATTTTATTATTTGCCAGAAATGGATCCTACAAGATTATCAGGTTTTTTGGTAGATGTAGCCGCGCATGAATTTTTTCATATAGTTACTCCTCTAAATATTCACTCAGAAGAAATTGGCAATTTTGATTACATTAACCCTAAAATGTCAAAACATTTATGGTTGTACGAAGGAGTTACAGAATATTTTGCTAATCATGTTCAGGTTTATCAAAACATGATAACTCCCGAAGCTTATTTTGATGTGTTAATGGATAAAATGGCTACGGCAGAAAGTTTTAAAGATGATTTACCGTTTACAAAAATGAGCTTAGGTGCATTAGATGCACATCAAGACCAATACATGAATGTGTATAACAAAGGAGCATTAATAGGTTTGTGTTTAGATGTTTTAATAAGAGAACAAACCAGTGGGAAAAAGGGCTTGAAAGATTTAATGTTAATGCTTTCGGAGGAATACGGAAAAGAAGTTTCATTTAAAGATGATGAGCTTTTTGATAAAATTGCGCAATTAATCTCTCCCGAATTACGTGCTTTCTTTGCTAATTATGTAGAAGGTTCCAAACCATTACCTTTTGAAGAAGTGTTGGCTAAAGTAGGTGTTGATTTTAAAACAGATGTTACTATTAAAGAAGTTGGTTTTGGTGGTGCAACTATTGGGTTTAATATGGAGACACAACGACTTTTTGTTATGGACGTTGCAGATTTAAATAAGTTTGGTAAAAAATTAAAGATTAAAATTAATGATGAAATTTTAGCTATTAATGGTAAAGAACTTACCTTAGATAATTTGGAAGATGTAATTATTGACTACCAAACGAATACTGAAGATGGTGAAAAAGTAGAAATTTTAGTAGAAAGAAAAGTGAAGGATAAAATAATTCCGGTTTTACTAAAAGCTAAAGCAATACAAACTGAAGCAACACAAGATTATTATATAGCTATTAATCCAAATGCTACCCAACAACAAGTACAGTTGAGAAAAACTTGGTTAGGACAATAAAAAACGATGAGTAAGTGAAATAATTTAGCTATTTCGCTTACTTTTATTGTCTAAATTAAAATTAAGTTGAGTTATTCCAGAACTAAAATATATTGGCTACTCCAGCTTTTTGGATGGGCTACCTATGTGAGTGTTGTTGGGTATTTCAATTTTCTTTCTAATAATGATTTGTCTGCTTCTTTTTGGTTGAGTTTAGGTTCTATTTTCCTGATTACACTCTTAATATCGCATTTGTTTAGGTGCATCATTATTATTAGAAATTTAATGGGTTTACCCGTAACGCAGCTCATTATACCTATTTTTTTTGGATCTTTACTACAAGCACTTGTTACTTACTTTTTAAAGCTGATTGTTATAGAAAAATTAATTGAAGGTAGAGCATTTTCTCTATCTTTAAATAGTTTAATAACAGGAGTTTTAAGTTGGTTTTTCATTTATTTGTTATGGTCGCTTGTTTATTTTCTGTTTCACTATGTAACCAATTATAAAAAGGAAGAAATTAAAAATTTAAAATGGCAAGCAGCTAAAAATGAAATTGAGCTGAACAGATTAATTTCTCAGTTAAATCCACATTTTGTTTTTAATTCGATGAATAGTATCAGAGCTTTAATTGATGAAAATCCTCTATTAGCAAAAAAAGCGGTAACAGAATTATCAAATGTGCTTAGAAACTCTTTGTTGATGGGAAAAAAGACCCTAGTTCCATTTTCTGAAGAGCTTAAAATGGTAGAAGATTATTTGAGTTTGGAAAAAATGCGTTTTGAAGAAAAGCTGACTATTAAATTAGCAATAAATGAAAACACCAAAAACTTTTTGGTGCCACCATTAATGATACAAACCTTAGTTGAGAATGCTATAAAACACGGTACTTCTAAACTTCCAAAAGGTGGGACGGTAGAAATAACAGCTTCAGTAGAAGCTGATAAGCTAAAAGTAATTATTTACAATAGTGGGCATTATGATGAGCAGGCTAGTTCAGAAACAGGTTTTGGATTAGCAAATACCAAACAACGCTTAGATTTACTTTATGGAAAAGAGGCTCTCTTTTCTATAAAAAATGAAGAAGAAAGAGTAAAAACGATGGTTCTTATTCCGAGTAAGTAGAAACCTTTAATGGTGTTAAACTAATTAATTCTCCAAAATCTTAAATTCCGAACGCCTGTTTTGCTGATGAGCAGCTTCTTTTTCTTGCTCAGTAGCCATTTTGTTTATTACCTCTTCTTTTACTAATGGTTGAGATTCTCCATAACCTTTAGCAATTAACCGAGAGCGGTCAATTCCTTTAGAGGTTAAATAATCTACGCACGATTGAGCTCTTTCTTGAGATAATTTTAGATTATATGCATCACCACCCCTCGAATCAGTATGGGCAGCCAATTCTACTTTCATCTTAGCATTTTTGTTAAGTAACTCAACTACTTTGTCTAATTCGTTATATGATGAAGACCTTAAACTAGCTTTGTTATAGTCATAAAAAATATTCATTAAGACTACTTTTTTACCTTTTTCAATTTTATCCAAACCAATGTTCTTTTCAATCTCTTGAAAAGCAGCAGTATCAGGAATATTGATGTTTTCAGAATAGAACAAGTATCCTTCTTTTTTTACACTAATTCCGTAATCATGTCCGGCAGGAAGAGAAACCATGTATTTCCCCGTTGCACTGTTTGATTCGTAAGAAGATACCATTTCATTTTTATCATTATCAAAAATTTCTATTAAAGCACTTAATGGTTTTTTTGTTTTGTTGTCAAAAACAATTCCTTTTAACAAAGTAAGTTTGGGGCGACTATTATTTTTAATTTCATCAAGAAAAACTATTTTATAAATGTCTCTTTTACCTTCACCACCTGTTTTTCCAGAAGTATAATACCCATGTTCGCCATTTGCGGTTAGTACAAAAGCAACATCATCACCGGCTGAATTTATAGGGTGTCCTAAATTTTGAGGGGTAGTCCATTTTTCTTTTTCTAAGGTACTTTTAAAAATATCATATCCGCCCATAGAATTGTTTCCATTAGAGCTGAAATAAAGCGTTCTTCCATCAGGATGAAGAAAAATAGCATCTTCATCAAATTCGGTATTTATTGGGCTGCCTAAGTTTATAGCATCACCCCAGTTACCTTCCTTGTCTTGTGAGCATCTGTAAATGTCTTTTCCACCTTTTCCTCCGGGTCTATCGCTAACAAAGAAAATAGTTTTTCCTGTATAATCGTAACTTGCTGATGTTTCTTGGTATTTAGATGTGATAGGTTTTGGCAGTTCAGTAGGCTCAGTCCATTTAGTACCTTTTTTCTCCGTAACATAAATATTCCCTATACCTTTTTGATTGTCTCTGTAAATAAAAAGTTTCTGTCCATCGATAGATAGCCCAACAGTAGCGTCATGGAATTCACTATTTACGGGTTTACCTAAATTAGTTGCTGTTTGCCAATTTCCATCATCACTTTTAGAGCTATAGTAAATATCTTCATAAAAATCATCAATCTGATTGTCTCGTCCGCCACCTTCTGTATCATTTCTTCTTGAAGTAAAAAATATTTCAGATTCATCAGCAGTAATAACCGGAACATATTCTTGATTTGATGAATTAATAGATTTTCCAACATTTATAATTTCTACATTTATAGGTGTTTTGATGAGTTTTTTGGCGTAAGTACATTCTTTAATTTTTTTATCGACATTGCTTAAAGCATCAGGTTTGGTATTAGATCCTTTTGTTTTTGCACTACGATAGAGTTTTATAGCTTCATCAAATTCATTTTCGCTATGTTTTATTTGAGCATTTAAATAAATAAAATAGCCATCTGGTTGAGCATCTAATTTAAAAACACTTTCTAATAGTTGTTTGGCTTTATGAATATTGTCCGTTTGAAAATAACAATCAGCAATTTTTCCATTTAATTCAGCATTATTTGGATTGAAATTTTGGGCTTTTTCAAAAGGTTCGATGGCTTTTGAAAACACACCATTAAAATAAGCCATATTGCCTTCGTTTAAGTCTGTTAAAGCTTGTTTGAAGCCATCTTTGTTACTGTCTCTTATACACATCTCCGAGCCCACGAGACCTCTCTACATCTCGT
>OJGU01001212.1_pt1 | contig 10072 bp, 7 predicted proteins | sample 1594741 | NCBI WGS metagenome assembly OJGU01 (sample SAMN05416841, study PRJEB24817) | seawater metagenome | isolation source: Sea water | place: Canada:Atlantic | collected 2013-07 | reverse complement strand
TGTATAAGAGACAGGGCCCGATGGTGCCAATCGTACGCTTCGGCGAACCGGCCCGTTGCGTGCAGCGCGAAGCCGATGTTGCCAATCGCCGGGACGGTATCGGCGTGCTGTGGGCCGTAAACATCATCGTACAAAGCGATCGCCTCGTTCGCCGCGACAATCGCCTCATCCACCTTGCCCCGCCCGCCTTCGAGCGCCGAGATGCTGACAAGAATCTGCGCGCGGGTCAGGCGGTAGTCTGATTGTCCGCCGGCCAGCCGCTGCAGTGCCCGGTCGTACAGCGTCTCCGCCCGTTCCCAGTGCCCGGCCCCTTCGTGGACCATGCCCAAGTGATGTTCGGCAGAAGCCAGCGCTCCGACCGGCACGCCGCCCTGGTACGCCTCGCTCACCGCCAAGCGAGCCCACAGCGCCGCCGGTTCCGTTTTCGCCAGCGTATAGCCAACCAGCGATGCCAGCTGTCTCGCCACCGATGAAGCCAACCGATGGTCGCCCGACTCGTGCGCCAGGAAATATGCGTCCTCGAACACCTCGACGGCCGCCTTGGCCTGGTCCGCGTGGCGCATCAGGTTGCCGCGGGTCAACCCGGCGGCCGCCCGCAGCGGTGGGTACCCCATCTGCTCTCCGAGCGCGCCAATCTCGTCGACGCGCGCAAGGGTTGAGTTCAGCGCATCCGGGGTGACCACAGTCCGCCGAAGTTGACGCAGCTCGGCCTGAAACTCGACAGCCCGTTCCCGATCCTTGGGATCGGAGGGTGGCGCGACGCTGTGCATCAGGTAGTCCGCATCCTGGCATTCGGCCGGCCGAGCAAGCAGCTGAAACGACGCCAGCGAAGGCCGCCGCATCGACCCCGATGTGTCGCCCAACGCCGCCAACAAGCCGTCGAGTTCGCGGAGGCTCTCATCGAGGCAGGCATACGCCCGATCCTCGACATCAGATGGACGCGCACCCAGCCCCTTGCAGAGACCCACCCGGGCGTCGCGCCACTCCTGGACATAGGCACCGACGAACGCCGAGAGGGGATCCCAGGGCGTCGCGCTTGCAGCGTCCGTCACGGCCGGTGCGTTCGAGAGCGCCTCGATCCGCTCGGCGCTCCACACCGCGTCGATCTCCTGCGCCGCTGCGGTGCAGACATCGTGGTCCGCAGGCGCTCCTGCACCGAAGATCGCCACCGCACCGCCGGCCACCACGAACGCGCCAGTGCCCAGCCATAGTCGATGACGCCGCGGCCGCAACGCGGCGCGCAGCTCCGAGAGCAGGTCATCCATGCTCGCGAAGCGGTCGACCGGATCGGGAGCGAGCCCGCGCCTCAGTGTGCCGTACAAGCGCCGGGGCCCCCGTGCGCCTGTGCTGGGCCGCTGCGGGCCGAGACCGATCGCCGCTGCCATCGCAGCCGCAGTGCGGCCAGGAAACGGGCGTTGGCCGTAGAGGCCCTCGAAGAGCGAGACGCAAAAAGCGAACTGATCCGCACGACCATCCAACTCTTCGGCCATGAACTGCTCGGGAGGCATGTACGCCGGCGTGCCCACCCGTGTGCCGGTCCGGGTCAGGTTCGTGACCAACCCGGACGTCGCCCCGCGGCTCGACGACGCGACCGACACCTCACCTCCCGCTTCTTCCTGCGGCCCCACGGCTCGCGCCAAGCCAAAATCCGCGACCCGGACGCGGCCGTCGTCGCCCACCAAGATGTTGGCCGGCTTGAAGTCACGGTGCACCAGACCGATCCGGTGGGCCGCCGCAAGTCCCTCCCCGGCATCGAGGTACAGGCGCACCACGTCCCCCCACGCGCGCGGCGTCCGTTGCCACTCCCGCGCGGTGACTCCCTCCACCAGATCCGCTGCGAAGTAGACGTCTTCGCGCCACGTCCCAACTTCGTGCACGGCCAGCACGTTGGGGTGCGAGAGCTTCGCCATCACCTTTGCCTCACGAAGCAGGCGCTCGCGCGACTCCTCGTCGGTGGAGTGGTGCAGCTTCAACGCGACCGGGCGATCCAGCGTGAGATCGAAGGCGCGGTAGACCACGCCCATCCCACCCGTGCCGAGCACCCCCTCGATTTCGTAGTGGTCATCGACGATCGCTCCCGGCGCGAGCTTCTCGACGGTGACCGAGATTGGCATGGCCGGAGCCGCGGCGACCTCGGCGAGCCAGGACTCCTGCTCCGACGGCGGCCCGTGCAGGTCGTCGTCATCGTCGGCCACAGCTCAGTATAGCTGGCTCGAAGACCGTTCGTCTTCGGGGCTTTCAGTCGCAGCCGATCGGCGCGGTCGAGATCACGACATCGTCCACGTGGTGGTCCAGCCCAGCCTGCTCTTTCCAGAACGACGCGAAGCGGACGTTGTTGAGGCCCGCGCCCGTCCAGGCATTCACGAACTCGAGCCCGTCGATCGAGACCTCGCGGACTCCATCCGACCAGAACTCGAGCATGCCGTTGCTCTGGCCCGGGTCGTCCAGCCGCACGTGTATCTCCTGGCACTGCCAATCTCCAGCGCGTTCATTGCCAAACAACGGCGAGGAGCCAAGCTCGGACTTCAACGTGCGCAACTCCTTGGTGAACCAATCCTTGTTGCCCGTCGAGCAACGCATTTCCGAGTCGTGCACGCAGCTCCACGCGATCGCCTGCGCCTGCGCCTGCGCTGGGGAGTAGACGGTCGCGTCTACCGCGATCGACCGCTCTTCCCCAACGACGCTCATCACCTCCACAGCTTCCGAGATGCCTTTGTCCGCAGGCCAGTCTTCGTGCGTCCGAATGTAGAAACGCACCCAGACTTCGCGAAACGAGGCGTCCGGCTTGGCCACGACGTCACCGGCCGGGCCCTGCCCGAACCGGAGGTCCGCCATCCCCGATCCGTACTGGCCAACCTTGTGGCTGATCCGCAGCGAGTTCTCGCCCGAATGCGACGGGGCTTTCTCCACCGCGATCGAATCCTCCACCGTCCAAAAGCGACCCCACCCCGCAAAGTCCTCGAAGTCCTCGCATGCGATCCATTCCGCCGGCAGCGGATCCGGACAGCCGAGTTTGGAGGCGGGCGCGGGGTCTGGCACCGCGGGTTCGTCCACGACGGGCGACGGTGTGGATTCGGTCGGTGGCACAACCTCTGGGCCTGGCCGCGCGCACGCCGAGAGCACGAGCAACGAGAACAACGGTCGCCCGCGGGACATCATCGCCGCAGGCTACCTCAGCGCGTTCATCCGGGGGAGTCGGTTCTGGGCGCTGGCCGGGTCACGATGTAGACGCCTCGACCCACAAAGACGATGGCCAGGATCATGACCACCGCGGCCGAAACGCCCCACTTGATCGACCCCTCGCACAGACAGCAGAAGTCTGCCTCCAGCTGAGTTTCTTGGAGCTACGACCGACTCCGAGATCGACCGCCTTCACCAAGGCGGTCGACCCCCCATCGCGATTTTGGAGGAGCTTAACTCCGTTAAGCGAGCCGCTACGTACAGTCGAAGCATGAAAACACGCGCCCAACATTTTTCGCTCGCAATCGCTACAGCCCTTCTTGCTAGCGTCACGTTCGCGGCCTGCGGCGAAGACATGGACGAAGACGGGCAGGAAGAGCTCCGCGTCTTCGAACTCGAAGGCGACGAGTGGGAGGCCGTTGATGGGCCTACGGACCAGATGGTTCTTCGCCAAGCCACCGCTCTGGCGTGCACCTGCACAATCGGTGACGGCCACACGCAGACCGAAGGCATCTACTCCAGCTCGTCCGCCGCCCAGGCAGACTGCAAGACCGATCGGGACAACTGCGGCGGCGGCGAGAGTGCGTCGCTGGAATGCACTCCAGTCAACGCGCCCGGACCCGGCGGCCACCAGATGTGAGTCGGGCGTGGGATCGAACTTGCGGCGTGGGACTGATCCGCCAGCCCGGCCTCAGCGCGTTCACCCCGGGGATTCGGTTCTGGGGGCTGGCCGGGTCAGGATGTAGACGCCGCAACCCACAAAAGCGACGGCCTGGACCATGACCACCGTCGCTGATACGCCAAGCAATAGCCCGGCGACGAACATCGCCACCATGGTCGACACCGCCGCCACCTTCGTACCTCGTCCCACCGCGCCGTCCTCGGACCACTGACGCAGACCAGATCCGAACAACCGATGGTTCATCATCCAGGCGTGCATTCGCGGTGAGGACCTCCCGAACGCGTAGGCCGCCAGCAGGAGAAAGGGCGTGGTGGGAAGCAACGGAAAGAGGATGCCGACCGAGCCCAAGGCTACACACACACCCCCAAAGCTCGTCCAGATCCACCGCATGCCGAGTTTCTCTCCTACGGTCGATGGCGGGCCTTGGCCAGTGCGACGTCGGGCCGCATTCACGCTGCAACCACCGGCGCTGCGGGTCGTCGTAGGGTTGAGCACAAGCGCGCATGCTGAGTCCTCTGCCCCCAAACCACGCGGCCCCGCGGTTCAGCCTTCCGCTGCGCGCGCTCCTGGTCCTGGTCCTCGGGGCCACCGGCTGTACCCGGACCGGGCAACCGAGGACCGTCCCAGCCGCGGCTCCGACAGCCCCTGCGACAAACCTCGATCCGACCGCCCCTCCGGCCGCCCCGGGCTGCGCGGCGTCTTCGTTCGAACGGACGTCGAGCGGCGTCACGTGGCAGCTCGGCGACCGAAGCATCGAGTTCGCCAGCACCATCGAGTGGCTCGAGGACGAATCCGACTACAACTACCGCCGGCGGACCGTCCATCTGGTCAGCGGCGACGTTGACCTCGCTGCAAGCTGCTACGCCGAGACCGACTGCGACGTCCCAGACGACGCGGACGGCAAGGACCGCTGGTGCCTCGTGTCCCACGGGTTGCAAGGCGAATGGTCCCTGCCCGCACTCCTCGGCGCCGCCAATCCCTGCGAGTCCAGCTTCGAACTCCTCGAGGGACTCGCCCAACACTCCGCAGCGCCAACGTGTTTCCGGGCGGCGCTCGCAACGTACCCCGGTGCCCCCTGGGAAAAGCTTGGAGAGTTGGCCGAGCCTCTTCGAGAGGGGGGCCTCGAAGCGGAGACTCTCGCCGAGCTCGACCGGCTCGCCAAGGAGGCGAACGACGCAGACCACGGTTACAACGACCCTGCCGACAACGCTGCCGCTGCAAGAGCACTGCGAAAGCTGAGTGCGCTGCTCGCCGACCAAGCGCCACAGAAGCCCGTTTGGGAGCTGAGGCTGCTGGTCGACCGAGCGCTCGCACGGGTCGAAGCGCGTTACCCCGCGACGCTCGTGGGCCCCGGCGAGGTCCTGTACGACGCGCGATTCGGAACCGGCGAGGAGCCGCCGGAGATCGTTCCTACCGCCGAGCCTTGGGCCGGCCCGTAGTCCCGTCGTCGGTTTGGAGACCGGACGTAGGGTCTCCGTTTTTAGAAACCTAAGCGCCGCCCTGTGGCCCTGTGGCCCAGCGTTTCTGGCCACCGATTGGAGACCGGACGTAGGGTCTCCGTTTTCAGAAACCTAAGCGCCGCCCTGGGCCCAGTTTGGTTGGTTGGAGACCGGACGTGTTGGAGACCGGACGTAGGGTCTCCGTTTTCAGAAACCTAAGCGCCGCCCTGTGGCCCAGTGGCCCAGCGTTTCTGGCCACCGACGCGGACGCGCTCACGTATTTTCCGGGACAGAACGCCGCGACGGTCGACGGGGGGCGCGATGACCGATGCTCGCAAGGCGGCCAGCGCTGCACGGCGAAAGGCGAACCGTGCCCGAGGCAAGGCGCGAGACTATGAACGAGTTCGGGCCCGAGCGGTCTTGCCGAACACGCGGGTGATGATTACGCGGCGATGTCATGACCGGCGGTTCTTCCTCTCGGCGTTTGGCGACCCACGGAAGGGGCACACGCCCGAACAAACGTCGAACTTCTATGGGTACACGGTGGCCCGCGCGGTGAAGAAGTACGGCGCGTTGTTCCACGGTGGGGTTCAGATGGGGGACCACCACCACAACAACATCACCGACCGGTTGGGGAATCGCCCGGACTACAAGAACTCGGTGCATGGAAATCTAGCCCGGGGGCTGAACGCTCGTTTCGGCCGTTTCGACTCTGTTTGGAGTGGGGGTGGCTCGTGCGACACGGTCACGCCGTCCGACGACGAGACTCTGGAGGATATGGCCTACAGCGACTGCAACCCGCAGCGCGCCGGGTTGGTGAAGTGGGGGCACCTCTGGCCTGGGTTTACGACGTACGGATGGCGCTTTGGGGAGACGCGGCGCTTCAAGCGTCCGGACTGGTACTACGACCCGAAGAAGCCCGATAATCCGGAAGTCATCGAGCTGACGCGGACCCGGCCCGACATCTTTCCCGAGCTGACGGATGACGAGTTGTCCGACAAGCTCTTTGACCGATGTCTCGAGATTGAGCGCGGCGTCCAAGCGGAGATGAAGGCGCAGAACCGCCGGTTCATGGGCGTTCGCAAGCTTGCCAAGACGAAGTGGTGGCGGCGCGCGAAGTCGCCGGAGAAGCGCTTCGGCATTGTGCCAACGGTCGCAGGATCGCGTCCAAGCAAGCGACGCGAAGAGCTGCGGAAGAACGAGGCTTGGCGGCGAGAGTATGCCGAGCAGCGCGACAACCTTCGTCGCGGTTTACCCGCGACGCTTCCGCATGGCGCGTACTTCCTGCCGGTGATCTACAAAGTCCCGGTCAAGCCTCCGTAGGCGGTTCGACATACGGCTGCGGCGGCGTTGCTTCGGGCTTCGCCGCCGTTGTGTATTGGTTCGGATCCCGAACGCGTGCGCTCGCGGGGCAGATCGGGGCCGGCGGAGCCGTTTGGGGAGCCGGCAGGGCTGATCTTGGACGCTCCCGGAGCACTTGGTCGGAGATCGGCCCGTCGGAAAGCGTCCGCGGGTTCGGAGACCCCCCGTCCGGACCTCGATTACAGCGTGCAGCCCATGATGTCGCCGTCGGAAACCTCGGCGATCATGCGGTCGGAGCCCGACTCGAAGAACGCGCCGACTTCGTTGTCGCCGGCGTAGAACTGGACCCAGTCGTAGGTGACACCTTCGACGGTGACGTTGGTGAGGTAGTAGCCGTCGTCGGTGACGTCGAAGAGGTCTTCGTTGGAGAGCTCTTGTCCGGGGAGCAGGAAGGAGAGGTGAAGCGCGGCGGCGATGACCTGGTCGCGCGCAACGCCTTGCAGACCTGCGACGGCGTCGACATCGAGGATGTCCTCGAAGGAGGCGACCTCTTCGTCGAGGAAGTCGCCGGTGTAGTCCTTGCCGAACTCGGGGTTGAGGTCCCAGTCACAGATGGTGGCTTCGCTGCCCTTGGCTTCGCAGCAGGCGGCCTTCACAAACTGGCCGTTGTCGGGGTTGTGGCAGATGCCAGCAACGTTCTCGGTGGAGAGGTCGGGACACTCGGTTTCGGGAGCTTCGAGGTCGACAGCCGCTTCGCAGGCGGCGGGAATGCTGGTAACGCCGAACTCTTCCTCGCTGATGGCCTGCACGCACTCGGCAGCGCAGCAGCTGTTCATCGCGAACTGGCCGGTCGCCTCATTGCGACAACCCATGCGCTCTTCGCCTTGGATGGTGAGCGTCTCCCAGACGGCGCCTTCGCACGAGTCCGCTGCGAGCGAGTTGGCGAGGAAGCAACACAGCGTGTCCTCAAACTGACCGTTGCTGTCGACGCAGCGATCGTTGGAGTTGAAGGTTGCCTCGGGGTCACAGATGTCCGAGCAGCAAGCGCTCGAGACGAAGGCACCGGTCGCGGCATCGCGGCAACGCTGAGCCGAGGCATCGCCTTCGGGAGCGGAGAGGACGACCTGCTCGGTGCAAGAGGTTGCTTCTTCGTAGGCCTCGAAGAGCCCGGCTTCGGCGCAGCACTCGGAGTTCTCGAACCCGCTGTTGTTGAAGCAGGTCGCGGTGACGGAGTTGGTGAGCTGGTCGCCGTCGACGGACTCGTTGGCGTCGCGCCCCACCAGCTCGATGCTGAGCTCGGAGACTGGCGCGCACTCGATCTCCTCGGTGTCGTCAGCCTTGCCGCCCGGGCCACCGTTTTCGTCGTCCGTGGTGGAGTCCGAGGAGCCGCAAGCAGTCATTCCGAGAGCGAGGACGAGCGAGAAGAGTTTGGTCGAGGAGGTCATGATCAGGATCCCAGTCAGGTGGCCGCTTGGGCCGTGTCGGCACCTGGGTTTTAGACCTACACACACCCACGTCGAGTCACAATGTAGTCAATTCTTCTGCGACCTCGATATCCAGTCCTAAACGGCGTTTCCAAATCGTCAAAAAACTTGTGGCCGCGGGATCGATCTGCTGTCGCGTCACATGCGCGGCATTTTATGGGCGAAATCGCTCGAAGATTTGCCGTCGGGAACGCTCAGACGCCCGACTTCGCGCCCTTCATCAGCGTCTCGTAGAGGAAGTCTTGGGGTGTGCCGGCGGCGATGCGTCGGTTCGCCTCCACCAGTTCTTCGTCGATCACCTTGGCGAACGCGGCTTCCGGCTGCGCGCCCGAGAGGAACCGGCCATTGACGAAGAACGCCGGCGTCCCGCGAGCGCCAACCTTCCGTGCAAGGGCGATGTCTTCGTCGATGCGCCGGGCCAGTGTTGCCTTGGCTTGGTCGGCCCGGAACCTCGACATCTCGCACCCCGCCTTCTTCGCCCATCGCTGCAAATCTCCGTCGGTGAGCGACCGGTTGTTCTCGTAGAGCAGGTCGTGCAGCGCCCAAAACTTGCCCTGCTCGTGGGCCGCCTCCGCGGCCAGCGCGGCGGGTCGAGCTCGGTCGTGAAACGCGAGCGGATTGTGCTTCACCACGATACGCAGGTCCGAGCCGTATCGACGCTCGAGTGCGCGGATCGTCGCCTGAGCGCGCTTGCAGAACGGACACTGGAAATCGGTGATCATCACCAACGTGACCTTGGCGTCGGCCGACCCCTTGCTGGCAGAGCGACCGACCGGGACGCGGTAGCGTTCAGCGGGATCGGGTCGACCCGCTTTGATCGCGGGTTCGGCTGGCGCGGGGATGGGAGGCGGGGCGTCGAGCTTGGCGTCGATTCGCGCAAGTGCCGTCTCGAGGGACACGATGCGTTCCTCGAGCGCACGTCGGTCGGTCTCCGCGTTCGTCGCCCGGGTCTCGATGGCCTCGAAGTCCTGCCGGATCGACTGCGCTTCTTTGGTGCTCGCGATGACACCTTCCTCCAAGGTCGCCGTAATCCGCTCGAGCCCATCGACCCGCTCGGGGGTGTCACAGCCCAACAGCAGAAGGAGAGGAATCAGAGTCAGCCGGGCCAACACGGGAGCCACAGTAGCGCGAGGTCGTTTCCGGCTCCGGCGCAAGTTTTGGGAGAAGCGTCGTGCGGATCACCAACCTGGCGACCCGCAAACACACGGTTCTTTCATTTCCTTGACCGCCCCCACCGGCAAGCTATGGTGCGCAAACCCAAGGGGTCCGCATGGACACGCAAGAGCACGAATACGAGCTTGGAACGCTCGAAGAAGACATCCTCGACCGCGACGAGTCGCATGCGCGTCAAAGTGGCAATCGTGGCGACGAGCGCCGCTGGATGATTCTCGGCGGCGCCGGAACCATCGCCCTGCTGACCGCGATTGTTGCAGCCGTTTCGCTGGGCGGCACGACCGAGCCCCACAAGCTGTCGGGCACCCTGCCTGGACCGGTCCGCGACCTCTCCGCCCTGTCCGCCCACCTCCAGAGCGCCGCGACCGTAGAGGTCGCCACACCGGAGGTCTCCCCCAAGCCTCGCATCGCGCGTCACTCGGCCCCGGCCAAGCAACCCACACCGGCAGCCGCCACTGCGGCCCCCACCGCAGCTCCGGTCGCGCCTACGAAGCCGGCCGCGGGCTCGACAATCGATCCCGTCAACCACGCCGCGGTCGCCGATCCCGGCGGCGCCTTCGCCGATCTCCCCGCCGTCTCCGCTGCCGCCGACGAGGCTGCCGACGACGACGCGGCCGAATCGCAAGAGGTCGTGCCGACCAACTTTGAGCAAGACGCCGATCCGTTCGCGGAGGACCCTTCCGACGACGCATCGGCAGACGACGAATCCGACGACGACGAATCCGTCGACGACGAGACCGACGACGAGGCCGCGGATGAAGTCGTCGAAGAGGATGCTGGCGAGATGGACGCCGCCGCCGAAGCACCTGCTC
>OJGU01001211.1_pt1 | contig 10112 bp, 6 predicted proteins | sample 1594741 | NCBI WGS metagenome assembly OJGU01 (sample SAMN05416841, study PRJEB24817) | seawater metagenome | isolation source: Sea water | place: Canada:Atlantic | collected 2013-07 | reverse complement strand
AGCGTCAGATGTGTATAAGAGACAGGCTAATGGTTGGCCTGTATAGTTCTCACTAATCGAGAAGCTGGCACTTGTTCCATCCCAGCCTGTTGGTACTGCCTGTGCTTATGGCGGGCTCGCAGATTTCTCGCGTGAGAGGGTTTCCAGGGCTCGTTTTATTTTGGCAACCGTCTCGCCATTGCGCATCTTATCATAATCGTTCATCGTTAACGCTCTCAAAAGGTGCGGTCGTGCTACTTCTCCTTTTTCGGCTTCAATCAGAGCCAATCCATATTTCTGGAGACGTTCGGCCAAAAACTCCGTGTCATCCCTCAGACTCGGCTCGCAAACTTCCAACAATTCGTTATAATAGTCTATCGACTCCTCAAACCTTAGGGCCTCATACATCAATTCGCCCAGAGCAGACAACGAATTGGTCAAACCTAAAGCCGATTGTATGCCTCCCTCGTTGCGTTCGAAAATCTCCCTGCGCAAAACAAGCGCCTCTTTGAGCCGTTCGATTGACAATTCCACATTTCCCGCTCTGTATGCAATACTGCCTAAACTACTCAACACGCTGGCCGTTTCTTCTTTCTGCCCTTCCTCATTGCGGTAGATCGACAAAGCCTCTTCATAGGCGCCCTTCGTGGTGCTTTCATCATTTAGAACAAAATCAAATTTACGCCCTATCTCTACTAGCCTTTCAGCGAGAAGTAAGGGCCTTTCAGTGGTATAGGCCAGTCGGCATGCATCCAGATAGCTCGTGTAGAAGTCTCTCCTGAGTATGTAGCTAATCAACAACGAATCGATCCTATTCATGATCTCAGCAACATGCCTAGCATTAGGAGTCGGGCGTTCTTGAATGATTTTAAGTGCTTTAAAATATAGACTAGCGGCATTGAGTTCTTGCTCTTTGTATACGTCATCAGAATGTCCGCCACGATCGATCATTTCGTTTCGCGCCAGCTGAACAATAATATCAGCCACAACGATCAAGGAGCTAGGATTCACAGAAGACTCTGATTGCAGGGCGTTCATGAGCTTTTCATAGTAATTCTCAGCACTATCTAGGTGTTCTGGAATTGACGCTAAATAAGAGAACTCTGTGTTGAGCGTGATATTCAGGCCGGCTTCATAACTCTCGATGATCTCTATTCCCTTAGCGACATACTTTGACGCTTCCATGCCACTCCTCGAGGCGAAGCCTTGGCCAAAACATTTGAACGTTAACCCAGCTAACTGTTTTTGAGCTGCTTCAACAATAGGGTGGTCCTCGTAGCCGGCTTGCCTACCAACTTCAAGGGCCTCAAGATAGAAGTCTATCGCTTGAAACAAATCCTCCGTTTTTAGACAAACTTTTCCCTGTTCCATGAGAGCATGAACTATCACGTATGAACCCCTTGGAAGTATCTGTTCGCGTCCCAACGAAACAATCTTGTCGTAACATCGCATAGCGCCGGTGAAGTCCATAGTTTCCTCGCAAACATCCCCTAAACTACTATAAACGCTCAAGATGAGTTGGTTTACCGTATGCGATCTCGGTAGAGTCAGAAGATTCTCGAGCGCTAGTCCATAGCAGGTCTTAGCTTTTGAATAGTTCTCATTCTTAAAACTTTCTCCTCGGCGAAAATGCTCTACAGCCTCTTTGAGAACTGGATCCGCCTGCGTTCCGTGAAAAATGGCGTGTACAGCTTTTGTGATGGAATTGTTTTCGCCATGGCTTTCCTTAAGCAAGCTCCAGATCTCGACAAAGTATTCTTCCCCTTCCCTGACTTTGCCCGCTAAAATGAAGGCGAATCGAAGCGTTTCAATGTTAGTTAGAATGGCTGGGTCCTCGCTACGGAGTCTCTTGACACGGATGTCCAAGGATTTCCGGAGGTGATCAACAGCCTGCTGATAGCCCAACATTGATAGCCCGATATCTCCAGAGAATTGGTGTTGTTCCGAAACCAGATGGAGAACCCATCCCAAGGCATGACGTGCGTTCGCACGGAGCGCCATTCCGCCCTGAGGGTTTTTATCGAGAGCAGCAATGGCCTGCTCATAGCGTTCCTTGGCGAGGTAAATATTGTCCTCCTTAAGCGCGAGACTTCCTAGGTTAGCGAGGCTAATTGCCGCAATCAAATTGCCCTCAGCGGGAAGCTTGTTGGCAAGAGCTAGCGCTATTTTGTGACAGATCCTGGCCCTTTGCTTGTCGTTTCTGGCGATTATAATGCTCGTGTCATTTATTATCCTCCGATCCAAGTGTTTCATGATGTCGGTCAGGGCATCGATTCCATTCTCATTGCGCGACTCTTTGTGGTCCCTTAGATTGTATGCCGTACCAAGAGAGTTGAGACTCGTGGCCACTCTCGGATCGTTGTTTGAGAACACTCTCCCTCGAATGCGTAGCGCTTTTTCCAAGTAGGAAACAGCTTCCCTGTACTGCCCCAAGTCAAGATGGGCCAGTCCGAGCATCCGCAGATACTCCGTTCCCTGGGGAAAGTCGGTGTCGAATGTTTCGGCTACCGACGAGACCAGGCGTTTCGCAACATCGACAGTGCTCGCTGGAAATCTTCCCCGCCGGTTTTTAATGTCGAAGGCGAGGTGAACGAAGCTCTCAAGGGTGTTGAGCGTGATGGGGCTATTTGTTCCATAGTCTGTTTCATCGGCCTCTATTTTCTCATTGAGAGCGGTAATTGCTCCATCGATGTCTCGATTCTCCCATAACTCTCGCACTCTTGTGAGAATGATCGCATCGTTCGCGCTCCGGTCCGGAGCTTCGTCCAGAGTTCGCAGAAGCTGATCTCTTTTGCCTCCCTGTATGCTCCAGATTAGCCTCTTCAAAGGTCTTGTTCCCGGCTGTCTAAAATCAATTAAATTGCCGCCATGAGCCGCGAAGCCATTGAGATGAGAAGGAAGGTCATAGCCATTGTTCGCATTGTCCAGATAAACCGGTATGACTGATAGGCTCCGCCTCTCCATTTCCCGGCGAATCATGTTGAGTTCAAATATCTTTTCCCTGTCCGCCATTCCCCCGCCGATGCAAACAAGCGCCACTCGCGACCGTCTGATCGCCTGCTCCGTGGTTGGTTGATCAAACGATTTCGACGGGTCGAACCATGGATCGAATAGCGCACTCCTCTCCCTTTGCACCCCAAAAGGCTCCGGAGCGTCCGAAAAGGCGGCGTCCGAGCTTATTGTTTCGTTTCTCGAAAATGATACGCCGCTTTCCAACTGGCGAACCAAAGCGCCAGCCGCAGCCATGTTCTCCTCGTCGCAGTACACGAACACATCCTTAAAGTTGCGTCTGACGATGCGCGTTCTGTATTCCCGCCTCAGCCCTCGCAGTTCTATTGCTTGTCGCTGAGACTCATGAAGACTGATGTTGTGGATTCGTTCCGAAACTTGATCCTTTTCGGAGGGAACGAGAACGCACGCTGCCGCCAAGAGAGGATACACGGTCGCGCGTCCGAGAAGCCTCGAGCTTCTTTTTAGACGGATCCCAATCAGGTTCTTTCGGTACAGGCGAATCCGAGGATGGTCGCCTTCATGAATCAACGCTTCCCTTCGGATCAACTCCCGCAGAGCGGACATGGCGCCGACCTCGTCCTTATCCTGAAGACACTGCAGCAACAGCCGCTTCAAATCGTCCAATAAGAAGGCCGGAAACGATCCGTAGACGCCCTCCTCAATTGTCATCATTTCTCTCAATAACGTCCGCTTATCCGCCGAAGACTCGCTCCGCCGCAATCGCTCTTCCAATTCCTCCAACTCTTCCCTCGCTCCTGCATTTTCAAGCGCGTCCGCCAGAGTTTCTCGCGTCACCTTAGATATTCCCCATAGCAGGCGATAGAAGGGATCCGGCTCATCAGCGCTCAGTCGAAAGTCCACTCGATTGAGCTCCGATAGTTCTGCAATCGATTCAGGGAGCTTCGGTTCTCCGGCGGGCAAATCCTCTAACAGAACAGGCATCAGTGGAATCCCTCGACGTTTTGCTTCACGTGCCAATATCCCTACTTCCCACCGCTGATATTTTCCCAGTCCCGAGGCGCCAATACAGATTAGCGCGCATCGAGTTCTTTCCATCTCGCTGATGAGCGCGTCCTCAAATTCACTGGAGGGAAACAATTCCTCCTCGTCAAACCATGGACGAATTCCGTTTCTGCGCAATCGACGAACCATCTTTCTCACTTGAAGAAGATCAGAGCTATTGAAAGAGACGAAGACATCGAACTCATGCACCCGCCCCAATCTTTCCTTTATCGCGCTCATGGTCGTCTACTCAAAATCCGAAGCGTTGGTCTTTTCTCTACGTGAACGGTACAAACCGGCCATTAGCACGCGGCGCGCAAAAATAGATTGAAGCAAGAAACGGCTTCTCGGCTATGAACTCTCATGCATTGAGCTCTTCTGAATTGAACATACCAGGGTGTCCTTGAAAAGCCTTGGAATCTCAAATTCGTAGGCGATCTCATAGAGAATAGATCCCCTACGTTCATATTGAACAGATAGTTGCAATCGAAGCAGGTGATGTGTCCTTAGAAAAATGGACCTGGGATTCTCTAGCGGCGGGCCTGATCTGAATACGGAAAACGAAATAGGCTGATGACGGGCCGGGCTGTGGAGGAATGCTTGGGGATCGGCCAGATGCGTGGAGGAAATTTTTTTCAGATTCTGCCGTTACTCGTCGATGCGAGAAACGTATATCGTAATGGAGGAGTGTGTTTGGTGGAGGCGGCGGGAGTTGAACCACACTGCGCCGTGCATCTATTTGCATCTACCTGCATTTATCGTTCTCTATCAGCATCTAATGACATTTCCAGAATTCGAGGAAATGCAAATAGATGCAGCTAAATGCAGGGAGTTTGGCAAATAATTGGCAAATCGAGAGTGTTCAGTCAGCGGTTCTGGGCAGTTCTTCAGGTCGTCTTCGCTCGACAGATTCGATTTGATTTTGAGTGGGGGATTAAGACAGCCCTGAACGGTCTTTTCCTGTCTCTGGATGCCTCGCACCATGGATGATGCTCAAGATGTAGATGGATCCGTCATCTTGGAGCTGGTAACGAACTGCATACCATTTGAATCGATGAAGCCGTGCCCGGCGAACATTCGCGTAGGCCAGTCGATAGAATTGCGGGTTTCGGGCGATTCTGAGAATAGTCTCCTCAGCTTCATCGCGGAGTTCATCTCCGAGCCCGTCGATTTGGGCGTTGTAGTATTCGACGGCCTGATTGAGATCTGCTTTAAAGAGTGGGTGATAAAGGAGCGTCATTCCCCTTTCAGTGCATGGCCAAAGACTTCGTCGTGAGAAAGAGCTTTGACTGACCCTGTTTCAAGTTCTTTGGCTCGCACAGCAGAAATCTTGTCAGCTTCGAGATCAGATAAATAGGCGTGCAGAAACGTGCCGACCTTCTCGATCTCTTCTGGTGGCAACTTCTGGATTTGACCAATTAGCGTGTCCGCATTCATCTGGCTAACCTAGCATGGTGTGGTGCTCTGAAGCAAATCCTTCGGTAGTCGCCCTCGCGTCATTTGAATTGTCCGATGAATGACTCCGTGATTGGCTTCTGGTCGCATTGCGGTGTCGGTCGCATTCATTACCCAAGTTGAGAGAAAGTGACGAAGCCGGTATGGCTTCTGATTCTTTGGTTGTCGGGGACATCGCCACGAGGTGGGCAAGGCGTTTGAATGTTGAGTTAGAGTAGAGAGTTTTTCCTCGTAGTAGGATCTCCAATCAGGCTGCCTGGGCTCGGAACGAATATATCTGATCCAGGAGATTGGCAGCCAAAGTTGTCAGATCAAGAGGGTTCGCAATCGAGAAGCTGACACTTGCTTCATCCCAGAACGATTGGCACTGGCGGTGCTAATGGTTGGCCTGTATAGTTCTCACAAGCCGAGAGGTGAGCGGGCTCCGGTGCAACGCCTTGTTATGCAAATCACCTTGCTCATTCTGCCCCCGATGTGTGTCCTTCCTCTTGCAAATAGCGTTCACGCTCTTGCGACGTCAGGCCCCTTCCGGCGTGGCGTTCGGCATGGTCCATTACATCGTCCAGGTCGAGAGACCAACTTTGGACGGCGCCGCCGTCTGTAACAGATGTTATCTTGCGCTGCGCCTCATCTATTGAGACTTCGTAGACCATTCCTCCCTCCGCTCTGATCTCAACGCTTTTATCACCATAACCCCATTCTCGAAGCCGCCAAAGCCTTACGGTTCCGTCTGCACTAGCAGATACCAGAACGGTGCCATCTTCTGTGAGTTCAAGATCAAATACCTTATCCTCATGTCCTAGAAGCGATGCAAGTGGCTCCATTGACTGGGTATCCCAAATGCGTATGGTACCGTCTCCGCCACCTGTAAATACTCGTTCACTCTTGGGGCCAAATCGAATGGCTCCTACGCCATCTTCGTGGGCATCCAGAATTCGGAACTTTTGGGTAAGTTGTGTGGTGTCCAAAGTGTAGACTGTAACACTTCCACCACTTGACCCCGTCACAATCTGATCTCCTCTACGATTCATGCCTAATGCCCAGATTGTGTCTTTTCCGTTCTCGACGACTGTTGGCTCCGTCACAGCCTGTCGATTTGCTAATGAGAAGACTTGTATGTGGTAAGATGAAGCGGCCGCTAGGAACTCGTCGTTGCCTCCAAATGCGATTGCGCCCATTCCTCCTAGTGCCGATGGGAGGTGAAAATGATGTAATTGGTGCATATCTGACTTCATGTCCCACAGCAGTCCCCCCCCGACCGCCAACCACCTCTTGTCGGAGCTAAGGGCGAGCTCACCGTGGCCATCTAGGGCGATTGGCGAACCCATTGGCCGATGACCGGTTATCTCCCAGAGCATCGGTTGCTCTCCCAGTGCGATCGTTACAATGCGGTCATCGTCAATTACCTTTACGCTGGAAAGCAATCCTCCAAAGTCTGTTAACGTCGTCGCTCTGTAGGGGGGATCATCTTCGAGAAGATTCCACAATCGCGTCATTCCATCCGTGCTTATTGTCAACAGCCAGTTTCCGTTTTCACTAAACCGAACAGTCTCAATCGCAGATTCGTGGGCATGTAGACGTGTCGCGATAGCTCCAGGATCAGGTGTCGTCATATCTAGCATATCATGTCCTCTGACCTTATGGGATTGCGTTGATGGAAACCTTGATTCGATGTCCCAGAGTAAAACAAGACCATTAAGATCTCCGACTGCCAGCCACCGCCCATCAGCGCTAAACGTAAGATCTGTGATGTCATCTTCGTGCCCATCCAGCACAACTGGTTCTTGGCTGGGGTCTTTCTTGCCGAGATTCCAGAGTAGAGCCACGCCATCTTCACTTCCCGTTGCTAGGTAGGAGCCATCGGGGCTGAAAGCTAGTGCGGAGATAGGGCCGCGATGCCCAACGAGCATTATTGGCTGACTGCTCTCTTCGTGATCTAAGCGAAGAAGTTGAGGCGAAAACTCATACCCTCCAGCTGCCAACCACTTCCCATCGCGGCTTGTACTTAGTTTGCGGATGGCACTTTCCTGGCGTAGAACGATCTTGTCGATTGGAGATCCCGACTTTTCCGCAAGCGGCCATGCCCTTACTGTACCGTCACGCCCAGCGGAGTATACAAGTTCACGATCTGCGCTGAAAGAAAGAGCCATAACGTCTTGCTCGTGCCCGGCGAATTTCTGCGGTTTGCCCACCTCCGGGCCGCCGAATACAGTGATTTCTCCACTACTACTTCCAGTCACGAACCACTGAGCATCGGGACTCTCGGCAGATACGTTGCCCGAAGACACGTTGCGCGCGAAGCTAGAATCAGCTGTTTTGCGCCAGCGGTCGCGGACTCTGTGCCACGTGATCACCGCTCCATCGGAAGTGGTGCTCCTGAGCGACTGCCCTTTGTTACCGAAGCGAAGCGTTACGATTGAGCGTTTCTGATTGCGGGCCATTCCCGGCATTACTGAATGTTCACCGGAAGGTAATCTCCACAAGCTTAGCAAACCGTCATCGGAATTCACCGCTAGCCAATCCCCATCCCGGCTAAAGGCGGCGGCCGAAAGTGAAGCAGCAGAATCAGAAATGACGGTCCCCCCAAGCTGTGCGGTAGAGTCTCGAAGGGCTTGCTCAGTTTCGGGCATTGCAGCTTGGTCGCCTTCTAAAATTCGAACAGCCTCCTGAGCAAGAAGTGCACTCCGTTGAGGATGCTCTCTACGAACTGCATTAGCCTCGGTTGCAAGGCGGCGCGATTCCGAGAACCGAGTTTGCCGCTCGGCCTTCGACTTTTCAATGTTGGCACGCCAAGCCTGCCACACTGCAACTATCGCTACCGCGGCAAAGAAAATAGCAAAAACACCAAATACGCGTGCGCGAAGTGTTTCTCGCCGTGTCGTATTGAACGCAGCCTGAAGCTTATGGACAGTTTCAGACGAAGGCAAAACTGGATTCGTGCTACAAGCTTCCTCAATATATAGGCGATCTCGAAGCAATATGGTAATTTCAAGGTCAGGGTTTGCGCGCTTTAGGCTCCTCTGGATGTCGATGACGATTGGTGTTCCACCTACAGCCAAGCAGGTCTTCACCTCGATCAACACCCACCTTGATTTGAGCGATTCGGTCGATGCCAAAACGATGAGCTTCTTGCTCATGCGAATGCGTCGCCGAGTAGCTAGGCGGAGATCATCCCCTGCGGTGTAGACTTGGCTATCCAAAAAGACGGTGAAACCTAGTTCCTCAAGCTGTTTGGCTAACTCCCGAGGGTATGCTGTACCGTCTCCATGAGAGTACGAAATGAAGAAGTCATACCCAAACAAGTAATCGACGCCAGCACGGGTCCTCGCATGCATGTTCAAAGCTCGTAACCGACCAAATTTCATTGCATAACATTAAAGGACAGGCGCGCCGTTAGGCGTTGCCTGCTCCGCCTTGTTGGCCGTCTTTTAGCGCGGTCATGTCTTCGACGTTTGCCACCGTTGCGAGCAAGCCAGTGTAACCCCGAAGAACGTCCTGCAATTCCGCCAAGTCCTTTCGGAATGCAACCTTAGCTTCTGGCTTCTTGAGTTCACCAGCTACAGCAAGTCTGTGCCACTTCGCAGTGAACGGTCTAATCCGTTGATTCAGAATCACAATCGCGATTCGAGCAAATGCTTCGCAGTGCCTGCCGTGCTCTTTGATTACCTTTCGTGTTACATCGAAAAGGGAGTGTATGCTTGCTAAGGCGGTCTCCTCATCACCTTCGTCGGGAAGCAAATGCTGTGTTGTTACACGGGTAATCAACTCTACATACATTTCCCAGGCGGCATCCTTCTCGGCGTCAGCCGGCGCCCAATCCATCTCAAGGAACTTCAGATTCACCTTCAGTCCCTTCAGGCTCCATTGATCAAAAAGCTCTTTTACCTTCATGGTGGATTAGTGAGTTATGCGGCAGACTTGGCACCGCTGATTGTAGCTCATCATGTCACGAGAATTGTGGATCAGATGGGCGCGGCTTGTCCGTGCAGCGTAAGCGTCCTCGATCCATGATCCGAGTGTATTCGCATCGTTCGGGTAGACCCAATACCGCCCGTAGCAATTTACATGGCCTTGAGTCCAATTGGCTGCGAAGCGATCTGGAAGAATTGCCGATGCCCCCTGACTGGGTAGGATAATGCCGATAAGTCCGTTTGGTGAGTAAGCACCTTGTGTCAGCGAACTCTTAATCTCCCAATCAACATAGCGGCGGGAATGCGTGCAACCGCCGATCAACACGATTGTAACTGTCGTATCTTGAAGGTATTTCTCACGAATCCTCGCCATCACGTAGGAAGTGTTCGTGCTATTGATGAAATCATCGTTGTTATTCGCGCCGAGGACAAAAGGTGTGAAGACTCCCTCGAGAGTAGCGAACCGATGAATAAAGGCATCCACCTCCACCCGATCGCCTCGATAGTGGGAAATGAAAACTCGCCGCTTTGTGCCGTAGTATGCCATTCTCTTAGATTCAGTTAGTAATGCAGTTGTCGAGAACCCCGTAAAGCGGGTGCTCGGAATATGACGCCGCCTTCACCATCCCTCGACTCTCCATCAAAGGGACACTCCCATGCCGCTTCGCAAATGAAGTGCCCTGAGTTTGGTGAACCGTGGATTTTCTTGGTTCGTTACTCTGTGCTTTAGTTGTTTTCTTGGCAAGCCGTTAG
>OJGU01001210.1_pt1 | contig 10116 bp, 10 predicted proteins | sample 1594741 | NCBI WGS metagenome assembly OJGU01 (sample SAMN05416841, study PRJEB24817) | seawater metagenome | isolation source: Sea water | place: Canada:Atlantic | collected 2013-07 | reverse complement strand
CTATCAATACGTTCAAGAGAGCCGTCATGAACCCTTTCCAGATTGCCCCGTCCATCCTCTCAGCCGATTTTGCCCGACTGGGCGAGGAAGTCGATAACGTACTGGCCGCCGGCGCCGACATTGTCCACTTCGACGTCATGGACAATCACTACGTACCCAACCTCACCATCGGCCCCATGGTCTGCGAAGCATTGCGCAAACACGGGGTTACCGCTCCAATTGACGTGCACCTGATGGTATCGCCGGTAGACGACTTGATCCGGATGTTCATTGATGCCGGCGCCAGCTACATCACCTTCCACCCGGAAGCCTCCAAACACATCGACCGTTCCCTGCAGTTGATTCGTGAAGGTGGGTGCAAGGCGGGCCTGGTGTTCAACCCGGCCACACCACTGCACTACATTGATCACGTGATGGATAAGCTGGACATGATCCTGCTGATGTCCGTAAACCCCGGTTTCGGCGGCCAGAAGTTCATTCCAGGCACTCTCGACAAACTGCGTGAAGCCCGCAAGCGCATTGATGCCAGCGGCCGCAATATTCGCCTGGAAATCGACGGTGGCGTGAAAACCGACAACATCCGCGAGATCGCCGAGGCTGGCGCCGACACCTTCGTGGCCGGCTCCGCCATCTTCAACACCGACGACTACAAGACCACCGTCGACGGAATGCGGGCGGAACTGGAACTGGCCCAAAAAGGCCTGAACCAATGAGCCTGGCGGGGCTATTCAACCAGCGCTGGCCGGGGGTTGCCCTGTTTGACCTGGACGGCACACTGGTAGACAGTGCCCCCGATCTGGCGGCGGCCATTGATGCCATGCTGGAACAGTTAGGTCGCCGCAAGGCCGGCATCGACAACGTGCGCCAGTGGGTCGGCAATGGTGCCGGCGTGCTGGTACGCCGCGCCCTGGCAGGCCAGGCGGACTGGGAACCAGTCAGCCCAAAGGACGACGCCCTGTTCAACGATGCACTGACCATGTTCTACCATGCCTACGAAAACCTTAATGGCCGGCATGCCGTACTCTACGACGGCGTGGAGGACTGCCTGACCCGTCTTGCCGACCACGGCTGCCGCATGGGCATCGTCACCAACAAGCCGGAACAGTTTGTGGCACCGTTGCTCGAGCAGATGGGCATAGAACACTGGTTCGATATCAGCATCGGTGGAGACACCCTGCCGGTGCGCAAACCAGACCCGCAACCGTTGATCCATGCCATGACCGAATTGGGCGGCACCCGGGGCACCACGGTGATGGTGGGCGATTCGGTCACCGACATCAGCGCGGCCCTGGCAGCAGGCATTCCTTCGGTGGCGGTACGATACGGCTACAATTATGGGGCGCCCGTGGATTCGCTCGGCGCGGATGCCGTTGTTGATTCCCTGGCCCAGCTTTTGTAATCTCACAGGATATTGATTTGAAACCTTCAATTCGGGAGATTCCTGCCGTGCAGGGACTGAGTCTGATGACAGCGCGTGGCGTACTGACAACCCGCGCGACACGATGGTGGCGATGGCGCACCGGCTGAATGCCGCCCGAAAGTCCTCCATACAGATCAGATTCAGGAACCGTTATCATGACACCCGAGCAATTCGCCGAGCTCGCCAAGGCCGGCTTTAATCGTATCCCCGTATACCGCGAAGTCCTTGCCGATCTGGACACGCCCCTGAGCACCTATTTCAAGCTGGCCAGCGGCCCCTATTCCTACCTGTTTGAATCCGTCCAGGGCGGTGAAAAGTGGGGCCGCTATTCCATCATCGGCCTGCCAAGCCGGGAAGTTCTAAAGGTCTATGATCACACCGTCACCATTACCCGCGAGGACAAGGTGATCGAAGAAACCACGGTCGACGACCCACTGGCCTTTGTGGAAGACTACCAGGCCCGCTTCAACGCGCCGGACCTGGAGGAGTTGCCCCGCTTCAATGGCGGCCTGGTTGGCTATTTCGGTTATGACACCGTGCGTTACATCGAAAAGCGCCTGCGCAACACCTGCCCGCCGGACAAGATCGGCACGCCCGACATCCTGCTGATGGTGTCCGACGATGTGGTGGTGTTCGACAACCTGCGCGGCAAACTGCACCTGATTGTCCATGCCGACCCAAATCAGGAGGGCGCCTACGAACAGGCACTCCAGCGAATTGACGACCTGGAGTCCCGCCTGCACCGGCAGACGGCCAACGCGCCCCGCACGCCGGAACATCTGCGCGGTAAAACCGTGGATGAGAGCGACTTTATTTCCGGGTTCAACCAGGAAAAATTCGAAGCGGCCGTCGGCCACATCAAGGAATACGTGCTGGACGGCGACGTGATGCAGACGGTGATCTCGCAACGCATGTCGATTCCATTCGAGGCGCCACCGCTGAACCTGTATCGCTCTCTGAGGGTGCTGAACCCGTCCCCCTACATGTATTTCCTGGATCTGGGAGACTTCCAGATTGTCGGCTCCTCGCCGGAAATCCTGGCACGGGTGGAAGATGACGAAGTCACTGTGCGCCCCATCGCCGGCACCCGAAAGCGTGGCGCCACCGATGCCGAGGACCGGGCCATGGAATCGGAACTGCTGGCCGACCCCAAGGAAATCGCCGAGCATCTGATGCTGATCGATCTGGGCCGCAACGACGCTGGCCGGGTGTCTGAAACCGGCACGGTGAAGCTGACGGACAAGATGATTGTGGAGCGTTACTCCCATGTGATGCACATCGTCTCCAACGTCACCGGTCGTCTGAAAGACAACACCAGTTGCCTGGACGTGTTGCGCGCCACCTTACCCGCCGGCACCCTGAGCGGTGCCCCCAAGATTCGCGCCATGGAAATCATCGACGAACTGGAGCCGGTGAAGCGCGGTGTCTATGGCGGTGCCGTGGGTTACCTGTCGTTCAATGGCAACATGGATACCGCCATTGCCATCCGCACGGCGGTGATCAAAGACAACACCCTGCATATTCAGGCAGGAGCGGGCGTGGTGGCCGATTCGGTGCCCCGCCTTGAGTGGAAGGAAACCATGAACAAGGGCCGCGCGATTTTCCGCGCCGTCGCCATGACCTACAACGATTTCGACCACTGAGGCGGAGGATAAGATTATGTTGCTGATGATCGATAACTACGACTCCTTCACCTACAACGTGGTGCAGTACCTGGCCGAGTTGGGCGAAGATGTTCATGTCTACCGCAACGACGAGATCACCGTGGAGGGCATTGAAGCCCTGAAGCCGGAACGTCTCGTTGTCTCTCCCGGCCCCTGCACGCCCAACGAGGCAGGCATTTCCATGGCCACCATCCGCCACTTTGCCGGCAAGTTGCCGATTCTGGGCGTTTGCCTCGGCCACCAGGCCATCGGGCAGGTGTACGGCGGAAAGGTGATTCGCGCCGGGCAGGTGATGCACGGCAAGGTATCTGCGGTCTACCATAAGGACCAAGGCATTTTCCGTGGCCTGAGCAACCCGCTGAAGGCGACCCGCTATCACAGCCTGGTGATCGACAAAGACACCCTTCCGGATTGTCTGGAAGTCACCGCATGGACTCGCAATGACGATGGTTCGGTGGAAGAAATCATGGGCGTTCGGCACAAAACACTGCCCATCGAAGGTGTACAGTTCCACCCAGAGTCTATTATGACGGAACAGGGCCATGAGCTGCTGCGCAACTTTCTGAAGACACGATAAGAGGCCACCACATGGACATGAAAGCAGCACTGAACCGCATCTCCTCCAATCTGGACCTGTCCACGGAGGAAATGAAGGATGTTATGCGCATCGTCATGAAGGGTGAAGCCACCGATGCGCAGATTGGAGCCTTTCTCATGGGGCTGCGCATCAAGAGCGAAACCATCGACGAAATCACCGGCGCCACCGAAGTCATGCGGGAGCTGGCCACCCGCGTGACGGTCAACGCCGACCCTCTGGTGGATATCGTGGGCACCGGCGGTGACGGTGCCAACTTGTTCAACGTATCCACCGCCGCGTCTTTTGTGGTCGCCGCAGCCGGTGGCTTTGTAGCCAAACATGGCAACCGTGCCGTGTCTTCCAAGAGTGGCAGCGCGGACCTGCTGGAAAAGCTGGGCATCAACCTGCAAATGGCGCCTGAGGAAGTCGCCCGCTGCGTAGAGGAGATCGGCGTCGGCTTCATGTTCGCCCCCGCCCATCACGGTGCCATGAAACACGCCATTGGCCCGCGCAAGGAACTGGGTTGCCGTACCATTTTCAATATCCTCGGCCCCATGACCAACCCGGCCAGCGTCAAGCGACAGTTGATCGGCGTGTTCACGAAAGAGCTGTGCCGCCCCATGGCCGAGGTTCTGCACCGCCTGGGCGCCGAACACATTATGGTGGTGCACTCGAAAGATGGCCTGGACGAAATCAGCCTGGCCAGCGCCACCCATGTGGCGGAGCTGAAAAACGGCGAAGTCACTGAGTACGACATCACCCCGGAAGACCTGGGCATCAAGAGCCAGGCGCTGGTTGGTCTCACAGTGGATACCGCCGAGGACTCCCTGAAACTGATCCGTGCCGCGTTCGGTCGTGGCCATGATGAAATGGCTGAGAAGGCCCGCGACCTCATCGCCCTGAACGCCGGCGCAGCAATTTATGTGGCTGGTCTGGCGAAGACGACGCCGGAAGGCGTAGAGATGGCGCTGGACGCTATGGGCTCAGGTTTGGCCGCCGGCAAGATGTCCGAGCTTGCTGACTTTTCGCAGTGTTTCTAATACGAGCCTGATAATGACTGACAGACATCTGGACAAGACGCCTACCATCCTGCGAAAGATCGTTGATCGGAAGTGGGAGGAAATTGATGAGCGCACGCGCAAGGTTTCTATTGGCGACCTGAAGGCTATGGCTGGCGATCAACCGCCAGCGCGGAGTTTTGCGGACGCCCTTCGCCGACGCATCGAACAGCAAACGCCTGCGGTCATTGCCGAGATCAAAAAAGCCTCCCCCAGCAAAGGCATTCTCCGCGATCCGTTTGTGCCCGAGGCCATCGCCGAAAGCTACGAAAAAGGCGGTGCCGCCTGCTTGTCAGTGCTCACTGACAAGGACTTCTTTCAGGGCCATGAGAATTACCTCAAAGCCGCCCGCAACGCCTGCAGCCTGCCAGTCATCCGCAAGGATTTTATGGTGGCGCCGTATCAGGTCTACGAGAGCCGGGCTATTGGCGCCGACTGCATCCTGCTGATCGCCGCCTGCCTGACCAGGGACCAGATGCAGGAGCTGGAAGGCATTGCCCATGAAATCGGCCTGGACGTGCTGGTCGAGGTTCATGACGGCGAGGAAATGGACGATGCCCTCACCCTGAAAACACCGCTGGTGGGCATCAACAACCGCAACCTGCACACTTTTGACGTCTCACTGGATACCACCTTCGACCTTCATGAACGGATTTCTGCCGACCGCCTTACCATTACCGAAAGCGGCATCATGACCCGGGCCGATGTGGAGACCATGACCGACCGGGGTATCTACGGCTTCCTGGTGGGCGAGTCCTTCATGCGGGCCGAAGAACCTGGTAACAAACTGCAGGAGCTGTTTTTTTAGGAGGGCTGACTTGAGCACGGACTAATCTTCAGCCAACGCCTCCTGCAGCAACGCCAGCAAATGCGCCGGCATCCCTTCGGCCAGCTTCAGCGCAGCTTCATGCCCACGCGGAGACATCTTGCCCCAGGTACGGCGGACAATGCGCAGCCATTTCTCCCGGTCGTAATCGGCTTTTTCCTCATAAAAATCCGCGAAATAGCGTTCCAGGAATACCATGCAGGCAACGTCTTCCAGCAGCTGTGTGTCTGCGTCCTTGCGCAATTCCCGCTTGGTGAGGATGGTTTCCACCTTCTGGCATTCCTCCTGTGGATAGCCACATTCCGCCATAATCCCGGCAGCCCGGCGGCCATGCATGCGACCACAGGCCTGGCGCCATTCGTAATAGGCCTTGCGACCTTCCGGAAAATCGCTACGGGGGATGGTCCAGCGCTCAATGTGCTGGGCGCGGCAGGCAATCTGCATGCGTTCGGAGGGCTGCGGCTCAAGCTCGAACAGCCAGCGGGTCATGTGCTGGCTGTAGGCGTACTCCTTGGGCAAGGGTACGCCGCCAACCTGCTCGATATTGGGGTCTGCACGGTTGGCGGTATCGATTTTATCCAGGACACAGGCCAGGAGGGTCTGTTGTGTCATCGGATCATACCTGAGCGGAAGAACGTTGCTTGATACCATCATACCAGGCCTGGAGATTGGCCTGCTCGGGCTTGATGCGAATACCCACCACACGGGCGAAGGCCAAGGTGGTAAAGGCATTGATGTCCGCTGCCGTGAATCGGTCGCAACAGATATATTCCCTGCCATCCAGATGCTTGTTCAGGAAGTGCATGAACTTTTCCACCGAGGTGCGGCACTCCTCACCCCATTCCTTGATCGGATTCATGCGGTCCTTGAAATAGCCACTGGTGTGCTGGAAACACATACCCGTGGGCAGGAATAAAGAAAACTCGATCCACCGCAGCCACTGCTCCAACTGCGCTTTCTCCAATGCTGTGTCGCCCAGCAGGGTTGGCGCATCCGGGTAGCTTTCCTCGAAATAGCGGCAAATCGCCATGGTTTCGGCAATGCAGGTGCCGTCGTTCAGCTCCATCACGGGTACTTTCTTCATCGGGTTCTTGGCCGCGTACTCCGGCGTCAGGTTCTCACCCTTCTGCAGATCAATCTCGATAAACTCGGCCTTGTCCAGCAACCCCTTTTCTGACATGAACATCCGTACTCGGCGAGGGTTGGGCGCGGTCTTGGTCTCAAAAATCTTCATCGTTATGGGCTCCAATCAAAAAAGTATCTTGGGGTAAATCTGAGGAATTGTGTAGAAGACTGACGCGGAACACCGGTTGCGTCAAGCAACCGTAATCACTGGGGCAGCCAGTTTTTAATCTGTTGGATGACCCACTGAGGGTCGTCCATTGGAAGGTCATGGCCGGCGGACGAATGGACTTTCAGTGTCCATTGCCAGCGCTGCTCGAAGGCCTTACTGCAGCTCCAATGCACAATACGATCACCCTTGCTGGCGAGTACAAGCGCGTTCGGCAGAGGGCGTTGAGGCCGGGGTTTGTAGGCGACGGCCGCTTTCATCTGGGCATAGGCATTGGCAAAGCCAACGGGCCGTTGGCGTTGGATGCTGTACCAGTGTTTCATGACATCGAGGTCGACCGGTCGGTTGCTCGTCAACCGCAGAATATCCGCCTCACGATCGAACAGTTCCCGGCGCGCCAGGAGGCGAACGATACGGGGCCAGGCACCCGGACGCATCCGTCGCCAGGGCACGCTGAATCCGGAGCTCGTATTGATCAGCACCAGGTTCTGAATTTCGCCCTCGGTAGCGTGCTGAGCCCAGTCCAGGGCCACCATCCCACCCATGGACAGAGCAATTAGGTTGTATGGCGCTGGGATGTGACCAACGTTGTGACGGACCTTTTCCCGAATCTCCGCGATCCGGTCAGGGCTGGGCTCCTTGAAATGCACGCCCGTGCCCGGAAGATCAACCAGATGAAACTGATGGCCGGAAAAGGCTTCCTCAAGCCTGCGGGAAAACGCGCCCCAGTGTGACTGCTCCCGGGTCAGTCCGCGCAACAGAATCCAGTGCATTATCAGTGATGATCCCTGTACCAGTGAGCGATGGCGGCCTCCCTAAGCATGGACGCCTCATCCGAGTGCGGCAACCAGTTTTCATGATGGGCGGCGGCGCTGACCAGGAAATCGATAAAGGTCAGGTGGCTTCGCAGTACCCTTCGATGACGATGAGGTACCAGCGGATTGAAAAAGCCGTCTAATCGCAGTAACTGTCGTGGGCGCTTCTTGATCCATCGCCAGGAACCGAGCTCCAGGGTAAGGGGAATAAAGGCGCCCTCACCGCCGCGGTTGATCTTCTTGTAGAAATAGTCCCACAGATCACCGTGGGTCAGGTAATGGCGGGACTGGGGCTCGAAGCGATAGTTATGTTCCGGCCACGCCTGCTCCCAGATCAGCTTCAATGCCATCACCGATTCAATTCGTCGCATGGGGCGACGACGGTAGGCATAGGGGAACCAGATCTGGTCCTGCCATCCGAAACCGGAATGACAGTCCAGCGCGACACTGAAAGGGCGGCCTGGCAGCAACTCCGAGATCACCGACTCAAGGGCCTGGTTCTCCGCCTCCATACCCTGCTCGGGATCGCCAATGAACCACGGCAGGCGTGGAGAGAAACGCTGCCCCCCCAGCAGGAACGCACTGCGGTCCTGGGCGGTGATCGGTGCGTTGCGCATCAGGTCGACCCCGTTGGGATTGCTGCGCTGATTGAGGTACATGCCACCGGGGTTGAGGATGGGCAGCAGGGTAACCCGCACTTTTTTCAACAGCGCCTGGAGATGTCCGTCCCAGGACATTCGTGCCAGCAGATTGCGTAACCAGGCCATGACGACTTCGCTGCCGATGCGCTCAAGACCGTGAACGCCACCCACCAGCATCACCACTGGCGCATCGGGTGCCTCGCTGCCGAGGTCAACCCGGTAGATCGGTAGGTCGATGTCTTTAAGAGCAACCCGAGAGAGCGTCTTAACAGCAACCTGTCCCGGCGCTTCCGCCAGCACGCGTTCGAGACGGATCATTTCCGGTAGGAAGGTTCGCAGCAGATGGCGTTGTCGGCTATCCCGGCGGGCCTGTTCGGCCGGAATAGCAGAATGAGGGGTCAGTTTGCGCAATTCAGTCATGGGGCTCTCCCGTTTCAGACAACCCTTCAAACTACTGTTGAATTGCTTCAATTTGCTGACAAATGAGCCCAAAACATCGGGAAGCATGTGCATTTTCTGGCGACATTTTACATGAATGGCTTGTAACTCACGCTCAGGGCGTTACTCTTACAGATACGTAGTAACCGAGGTCACAACATTTGTCTTGCCCTCTGAAAGCGCAGTATCAATACGGCGTATTCACCTCTAGAGCGGTCTTCAGAACCGCTCCAGCGGACCTGTTTCCGCGTATTTTCAAAATCCATAAGGAGAACCAATCATGCGAAAGCTAACGCCAGTCGCGCTGCTTTGCGCGATGTCCGTGCCTGCACTTGCTCAGGCCGATTGCGGTGAAGTTTCCATCACCGAAATGGGCTGGGCATCCAACACTGTTGTCACCAGCGTCGCCAAATTCATCATGGAGCAGGGGTACGGCTGTGATGTCACCGTGGTTCCCTCCGACACCGTCCCCGCTGTTACCTCGGTCGCCGAAAATGGTGAACCGGACATCGTTACCGAACTGTGGCTCAACTCCGCAGGTGAGGCCTACCTGGAACTGGAAGAACAGGGCAAGATCGAGCGCCTGACAAAAGTACTGGAGCCCGGTGGCGTTGAAGGCTGGTGGATTCCAACCTACCTGGCCGAGAAGCACCCCGAATTGACCACCATCGAAGGTGTCATGGCTAATCCGGAACTGGTGGACAACCGCTTCAACAATTGCCCAAGTGGCTGGGGTTGCCGTGTGGTCAGTGACAATCTGATCAGGGCGCTCGACCTGGAAAGCTCAGGCGTTGAGGTCTTCAACCATGGTTCCGGTGAAACCCTGGCCTCGTCCATGGCCTCCGCCGTGCAGTCTGAAGAGCCGTGGTTTGGCTACTATTGGGGTCCCACTGTACCGCTCGGAAAGTTCGACATGACCCGCGTCGAATTGGGTGACTACAAGCCAGAGGTTCACTCTCGCAACCAGACCCAGGATGCCGACAACCCTGGCGTGTCTGAGTTCCCGGCTGCAACAGTGCTGACGTCCGTGACCACAGACTTCAAGGATCGTGAGCCGGAGGTCGCGGAAATGCTCACCAACCTGACGTTCAAGACGGACACCATGAGCGCACTGTTGGCGTGGATGGATTCCAATAACGCGTCTGCGGAAGAGGCAGCCGTGTATTTCCTGAGCAACAACAGTGACGAATGGTCAAGCTGGCTGAACGATTCGGCCAAGAAACGCCTGGCTTCGGTTCTGGGAGAATAATCTCTCCACCTACCCTGACAGGGCCGTCCCCGGCCCTGTCAAACCGAACAGGCGAACTTACATTACCCATTTATACCTGAATGCTTCTGGGAACTGACCGCAAATGGCGACCTACGATTTCGTGTTTTCATCACTGG
>OJGU01001209.1_pt1 | contig 10122 bp, 9 predicted proteins | sample 1594741 | NCBI WGS metagenome assembly OJGU01 (sample SAMN05416841, study PRJEB24817) | seawater metagenome | isolation source: Sea water | place: Canada:Atlantic | collected 2013-07 | reverse complement strand
CAGACACCGATCGGTTCAACGGCAAGGACGGCGCCGAAATAACTGGCCCCTTGCGTCGATCGTCGGTTACACAAACGCGGGCAAATCGACACTCCTCAACGCCCTCACAGGCGCGGAAGTGCAAGCAGAAGACAAGCTCTTCGCAACTCTTGATCCCACCACTCGAAAGCTTCGACTCGACACCAACCAAAAAGTCCTTCTATCGGATACCGTGGGGTTCATTCGCAAACTTCCGCACCGTCTTGTCGAAGCGTTCAAAGCCACGTTGGAAGAGGTTTCCGAAGCAGACCTCCTGGTACACGTCGTCGACGCCAGCCACCCACAGGCGGATCAACAAATCGACGCCGTTAATGAAGTACTCTCAGAAATAGGCGCCCAGGACAAGCCCACACTCATGGTCTTCAACAAGATCGACCAGTTCGAATCCTCAGATCTTCTTGATCTATTCACCAATCGGTTTTCTCCTTCGGTTGGCGTATCGGCAGCCAAAGGAATTGGCTTCGATGCTCTCAAAGCGCATCTTTCCAACAGCTTACGTCCCATTCGCTCCGTGCTTAACCTAGCCGTCCCAGTTGACGAAGCTTCGGTGATTGCAAGAATTCACGAAGTTGGCCAAGTCATCACTTTGAAATATGAAGGCGCCTTTGCGGAGATCGAGGCTCGAATCCCCCCCCACCGTCTGGAGGAATTTGCGGCCTATACACGTGACTAGGAATCCAGAATTAGCATCTACTCCAAAAACAATCCTTAAAGAAGCCATAAAACTTCTTTACAAATCTTTCACAAAGGTCATAGACCTATGGCGTGCGCATCAAGGACCTACCCACGAATTCTCGACCGCGAGAACGTCTGCTATCTAACGGCGCTGAGACCCTGAGTGACGCCGATCTCTTGGCGATCATTATCCGAACAGGAACCAAAGGGCATTCAGCGATCAAACTAGCAAACGAACTTCTCATAACGTTCAAAAGTCTGGCCGCGCTGGCGCAAGCAGACCTTTCAGAACTTCGGCAAACAAAGGGTATTGGAAACGACAAAGCAGTAACACTAAAGAGCGCATTCACACTCGCGAAACGAATGGCTCGCGAGCTCCGCCCTGAAGTCCCAATGATCGACGCCCCCGAAAAGATCGCCGACCTACTCCGATTGGAATTGCGAGATCAGTCCGTGGAAACCTGCTTCATCCTATTACTCAATAGCCGTCACGGTCTCATTCGTGTCGAACAAATCAGTAGCGGAACACTTGACACTCTCTTCATCCATCCAAGAGAAGTCTTTAAACTTGCTATCATTCATCAAGCAGCGGCCGTTGCCATCGTCCACAACCATCCTAGCGGCGACCCTAGCCCTTCTCAGGCAGATATTCGGGTTACCAGGGATCTTGTCCGTGCCGGCAAGCTCTTAAGAATCGACCTCATTGACCACGTTATCCTTGGCGCTCCCAGCAAGAACCACCAAAAGGACTACTGTTCTTTACGAGAGCTTGGACATATTTCAGAATAGAACGAAATCGACTGAGCCACTCGACATGCCGAACACAATTCATCCCACTGCGACGATTCACCCAAAAGCAGAACTCGGTGAGAATATCCTCATCGGTCCCTTTGTCGTAATCGACGCCGACGTCTCCCTTGGAAACGGTTGCAAACTTGGACCGCAGGTTTATCTCACCGGCCATACAAGCATCGGCGCCGACAACACCTTCCACGCTGGTTGCGTCATCGGAGATACCCCCCAGGATCTATCCTATGCCGGCGCGCCAACGAAAACGATTCTCGGCGATAGCAACACGTTTCGCGAACATGTGACAATCCATCGGTCGAATTCCGAAGACGAAGCTACGAGAATTGGTTCCAATAATTACTTCATGGCTTCAAGTCACGCAGGCCACAATGCTCAGATCGGAAACAAGAATATCTTTGCCAACGGAGCCCTAATCGCTGGGCATGCGGTTATCGAAGATCAGGTCACCTTCGGCGGCAACGCAGGGGTCCATCAGTTTTCGCGAATCGGTCGACTCGCTTTTCTGCAGGGCAATTCCGGAGTTAGCCAAGATCTCCCCCCATTCTTGATGAATAGCCGTATCAACGAAGTCAGCGGCCTAAATATGATTGGTATGCGCCGCGCCGGAATCTCATCGGCAGACCGGATCCAGATGAAGAAACTCTATCACCTCATCTACCTGCAAGGGCACTCCATCGCAAAAGGACTTGAGCTTGCGAGGGATCAATTCACAGCTCCCTGCTGCATTGAATTTCTGGATTTCGCTCAGAAAAGCAAACGAGGGATCTGTTCTAAAGTTCGACAATAAGAGACAGCTCTGTCAACACGCCTCTGCAGTTGGTCATCGGGTTGTATCCCGAAAGCCTCGCTGTCTTAGATTCAGCACTTTTGTGAATGCTTCCCGGATTTCGAGGCTGTTACGAAGCGTCAACGCCTTCATCTTGGCTTCGACAGCTCTCATCTCCGGGCTCTGGATCTGAGCCCAGACCTATCTTAAGGACCAAGAACTTCTCCCCCTTTAGAGGCAAGACAGTAATCCCCCCCTTTGCTTGCCGTGTAACAAGCTATGGCCAATCTGCGACAGCGGCTCCGGTTATTCCACCTCAGCGGACCTCCTTAAGACCCTACCCTGACCTGTGATGCCCTTTTAAGCCGGATTCTCCTCCCGCTTCGGAACAACGGTGTTTGGCAGCACCGCTAGACAAACAAAAAAACCCTCTCCCGTTGAGGAGAGGGTTTTGAGAATTACCAAGGACTACGCTTAGAACTGGTAGACTGCGTTCAACGCAATCGTCACAGCATTTTCGTCGTCTGGAAGAGCACCGAATCCGCCGCCGTTGGCACCACCGAAGGCGTCGCCACCTTCAAGAGCGTGATCCCAGCGAACTTCGAGTCGGCTGATAACATTTTCCCAGAGGCTGTAGTCAACCGTGCCAGTCAAGCTCAAGAGCTCGCTGTCGCCACCGTCATCAGTAACGAAGAACACGCCGGAGTCAGCTTTGGCATAATCAACACGACCATTGAAGGTCATCTTCTCGGTCACCTGGTATGAAAGGTAACCAGCGATCGAGTAGGCATCACCAGCAGCTGCAGTGTCAGCCAAATCGAATGCCAAACCAAGAGCAAGGCCATCAATAGGGGTAGGAACAGTCGCACCCGCATAGTAGCTGGTTCGATCTGATGGAGCACCACCAGCAACAAGACCATCAACGATACCTGCATAGAGAGCGCCGCCGCCCAAGAAACCTGCTTCCTCTGGGATCTCGTAGCTCACAGAAGCCATGTAGGTCTTCTCTGACTCATTTCCTTGACCGATAGCGTTTGGTCGATCGTTAATGCCGAAACCATAAGAGTTAGCAACACCAGCAGAAACACCGATCTCGTCGGTCAACTGGTAGCTAGCCAACACACCGGTGTGTTGGAATGGCTCCAAGAAAAATCCGTATGAACGGCTGAAGTTAGGGTTACCTGGTCCAGAACCCACTTCGTAACCAATGATGGTGTCGAATTGACCCATCTTGATGTCGATACCGTTGCCGATAGGAGCACGCAGAGCAACATAGGCTTGCTTGATACCCAAGTCGCCACCAGCGCCAGTGCCAAAGAAGCTGTTACTTCCCAACCATGCAGCATCAGGACCGAACCACAGGTCAACGCCGTAACCGGCTGCCCATTCGCTCTCGTCCAGAGGGCTTTCCAAACTCAGTTGGACAACGTTGAGGTTGAAGCCATCAACATACCCAGCTCCGTCATTCGTTCGACCAGGGAAGTTTGCGTTACCGCCCTTGCCAATTCCCCAGATTGCCGACGTGTCGACGTACCCACTCATGGTCGTCTTCGATACCTGGCTCATTACGCTGTGTGAATCGGCCAGGGCGTTTGAACTCAAGCTGACCATCCCGACGGAGGCCAAAGCTAATGTCCATTGATTAAACTTCATGTTCAGTTCCTCTTGCAGTTTATTCGTGTGTTCTAAGTGCAAATCCTCCGCGACTGGCTCAAGCCAATACAGCAGGATATGCACGCATTTCCCGAAACCTAAGTCAGGTTATGGTGTTTGACAACTTTTTTCTGGATACGACGGTTGGGTGAAAGCTTTTGCTGATTTCGAAAAGCCTTTCCACAGAAACTACGACTTGCCCTGACCATAAGTAACGGCCGTTTTCCTAACAGGGGCTTAAGATACACGCAGATGTGTCTTTGCACAAATAAAACCTATGGTCAGGCTCGATGCCGATGTCGAAGACTATGGCCAGACCCTTTACAGGGCTGAAGGCAAATGAGGTCTGCAGCAATCGCTACCCACAAGAAGAATGCCCCCTAGCCGCCGCCGAAGGTTTTCGTTTCGACTCAAATGGGTCGCGCCCCCATGCTGTTCTAGATCTGCTCTATCCGAATTAATCTCTGCCGCCCCTCGTTCTCAATCAGCGATTGACCCAGGCTCGAAAAGAAAGGGATCAGAGAAAAAGCCCGGCTTCCACTGCCGACAATGCTCGGATTTGTCTCAATTCTTTACAAAAATAAACAAATGGGCTCCAATAGCTTACGTCAATCCTCCTACACGCCTCGATTTAGCTAATAATCCCTCCATAGGATGAAATATGGATTTGACATCAAGGGGCAACAGCCTCTACTGTTTGCCAACAAGATCTTAGAAGTGTTCAAAGGTCAGGAGCATCAATCAATGAAGACATTAGGAGTTCAATCAAAGTTTTTTGCACTGGCGGTATCAGTCTGTCTGCTCAACCTTGGCGAGACACTCAACGCCGCTCCCGGGAAAGCATCTCTAGTCACTAGCTCCGGCGCAGTGACTGGTGCTATGAACGGAGACGCACTCGCAGCAGGTTCGGTCCTCTCGACCGGATCCAACGCCAGAGCCACACTGAACGTCAACGGCAATACCGTTTCTCTTTCAGAAAACACCACGCTTTCAATCGACACACTCGAATCAGAAGACACTGGAGTTGAGGAAGTTTCAAACATCCAGCTCACGCTTTCTGCTGGTCTCATCTCAGGCACAGTGAACAAATCTTCTTCTCTCTCGAAATTCGTTGTGAAGATTCCAAACGGTCAAGTTGCCGTAGATTCTACCTCCGGTCCTGTCACCTTCGCGATCTCCGCTGGCGGTGAAGTTCGTGTGAAAGAAGGATCCGTAGACGTTGTCTATGATCGAAGCGGGACTGTCGGAGCATTCAGACTCGGTGGAAATCAACGGTTTGATCCTAGCACTGGAACTGTCATCCCAGACAGCGGGCAAGGTTTTCCACAACCACCTGCGACTCCCCCGGGAACGACCGTCGCAGCTGGAGGAACGAACCCAGTAAATCAGCCTTTCCAATTCTTCATCTCGCCTAACTTGGGGAGAGACTAAGCGATTTGGCGCTAGGGACTCCTAGCTAAAACCTTTTCAAAAGCCTCGGTTGAGATCTCAACCGGGGCTTTTTCTTTGCCTTGAACGCCAAGCGATCTGCAATCCAAACTATCGATCTGAGGAGTACAGAGCCTTCGCCCCCCCCTTCCAAGGCTGCCCTCCTGATGACGAAACCTACTGATCTCCGTGTCTAGTGTCCTACGCTTCTTCCAAGATCCGCGATGAGTTCCAGAACATCTTGCTCCACGGTATCTGACCACCGGTCTGGCTGCCCATAGTAGATCATTGAGGTTGCCCCCTCATAGCCACCTTCCCTCCATATTCGCTGGGAAGGGATATAGGCCATAACATCGTGGGAGTATCCAGCTACCCAAGAGGAGCCCCCGAATTGGCGTTTGATCGCCAATGCGTATTCTACTACCACCTCTCCCCCCATGGCGATCAAGTCCATTTCACCCCCAAATCGCCACCAACTGACCGGGTAGGGATAGGTCGATGGGATCTTTCCCCCTCGCTCGAGCACGGCAATCCAGTGCCGTGCCCTTGACTGAATATAACGGTCCTTTGAGGCGATCTGTTTTTCCAGAGCCTCCCGGTCTGGAACCTGATCGAAACCTAGATCCTTGAGCCCGTATTGTGTTACGAGTTTCGGCGCCATCTCTTCCATCACGCCTCCGAGTACCGCATGAACAGAATCGGCAAGCGCCGCACCATAACTCACGGCTAACTCCGGCTTTCGTCGAGGAATTGGATTGATATCCGCACCACAGCCAGCAACGAATTGAGCCATCGCTCCAGGATAGCGCCCCTCTAAGAATAACTGCGCATAGCCCGGATAGTCCCCAGACCACTGATAATCGCTGAGCGTCGTCGCATGGCAGGCATATCCAAAGAGAATCCCAACAGTTCGATCATCACTCCCCGTGATTCGCAACACGGGCACCGAGTAGTCAACAGGCCCTTTCAGCTGCCCTTCAAATCGGAGCTTAGGAACCAGCATTTCTGGATTGTTTCTTCGATTCACCCCAAATCGCGATTGTCCCGTTCCAAACGAGACACGAGCGGGTTCAAACGAACTAAGCGCCTCTTCCGCGCAAGCAACGACAGTCGCGCTGAGCCGCCGGGTATAGTTATCAATTTTCTCATTCGCTTCGTCGGACAGGAAATACATGGTCCTGAGGTTGTTTCCGACGACAGGGCCTGTATGAGTATGCGATGAATTAATGAGTATCTGAGAGCGATCAAGCCCTCGGGCACTCATCAGGGCCTGACATATGGAGCCCGAAACTTCAGCCCCAATTCCCACCAGATCCAGGGAGAGAATCAAACCCACATGCCCGTCACGATCTTTCAAAGCCATGGCCTTGACCCAGAGATCGGTTCGTGTGCTGTCCGCAGGCCGATTTCGAGAGGCATAACCACTCATCCAGATCGGCTCGCTCGGCGTGATGAGTTTTCTGGCCATCCCGACCTGCCAACCGTCGACCTTCTGCCCCATTGCCTGAGGTAAGAAGCCCAAGGAACCAAGTAGCCCCAACAAACAGAAACGAACAAACGGAGAGAAACGAGCCATCATCCCCACACTATGCCTCTTAAAGATGAGAGATCTCAATCGATATCTTCAGATGCAGCCCGCGATCACTCTGGATAAGCAAGAATAAGACAACGACAAAAGCTCGAATCCGTGCCCCTCACCGTGGTAAATTCCTTCCCATGAGCCAGCAATCCCAAACGCGCCCAAGTATCGTGCTCGTCGCCAACGGAGATCTTCGCCTCTCTGCCAACCAACAGTGCTGGCAAGAGCAAAAGAAAATGGAAGAAACCCTGGTCAAGGCGATCAAACGCCTGGGCTGGAATGTCACCCGAGCCCACAAATTCGATCGAGCCAAGAAACACGGTTTTATCGATTCACAAAAAATGGGAATCGAAGTCTTTCGCACAATCGACCCATCGCAGCCACTCATCGTTGCGGAGGCCGTTTGGCAGTATAGCCAACACCTGCTCCCTGGCCTCTTCACCCATAAGGGCCCTATTCTCACTGTCGCCAACTGGAGCGGAACATGGCCAGGCCTGGTGGGAATGCTCAATCTAAACGGATCACTCACAAAAATGGGCGTCAACTACAGCACCATTTGGAGTGAATCGTTTAAAGATGCCTACTTCCTCAATGGACTAAAGCAATGGCTTTCTGAAGGCGTCATTACTCACGACCAAAGCCATGTCAAGGATCTGAACCTACTCAAACTCCCCCTCAAGGACGAGCAGATCGGGAAAGCGGCAGCCGCGGATTTTCAGGACTCCAAGCCTATTATGGGCGTATTCGACGAAGGCTGTATGGGAATGCACAACGCCATTATTCCAGATGAACTCCTGAACCCCACCGGTGTTTTTAAAGAGCGAATGAGTCAGTCCGCCCTGTTCGCTGCCAGCAACGAAGTCGAGCTCTCAGAGGCGAGACTGGTGTACGAGTGGCTGAAACGAAAAGGGGTCCAATTCAAACTTGGTTCCAAGGAAGAAACAGATCTCACGGAATCCCAAATCCTTCAACAATGCCAAATGTACATCGCCGCGGTGCGACTCGCTCACGAGTTCGGCTGCGCCACCATCGGGATTCAGTATCAACAAGGGCTCAAGGACCTTCTTCCTGCCAGTGATCTCGTCGAGGGATTACTCAACAACTCTATCCGCCCACCGGTAAGCGATCCCAAATCTGGCGACATTCTCTTCGAGAATGAACCCGTTCCTCACTTCAACGAGGTTGACGAGTGTGCTGGCCTTGACGCGCTTGTCACGCATCGACTCTGGCGTCGGCTCGGTCTTTCACCCGAAAATACGCTTCATGATTTAAGATGGGGACAACACTATCGAGGGCAAGGAGTGAATGACTATGTCTGGGTTTTTCTCATCTCAGGAGCCGCACCACCAGCACACTTCATCGACGGGTTCAAGGGAGCTTCCAGCGAACGACAGCCGCCGATGTATTTCCGACTTGGCGGCGGTACACTCAAGGGAATCTCCAAACCGGGCCACATCGTGTGGAGCCGTGTCTTCGTCATGGACCAAAAACTTCACTGTGATCTAGGCGTCGCAGAAGTCGTCAAATTACCCGAAAAAGAGACCGAGCGACGGTGGAAAGAAACGACACCACAATGGCCCATTATGCATGCTGTTACCAAAGGAGTCTCACGAGACCAAATGATGGCGCGCCACAAATCGAACCATATTCAGGTCGTCTACGCACCCACTGAGAAACAGGCCCACCGCGCCTGCCGCATTAAAGCAGCCATGATGGCGGGCTTGGGGCTAGAAGTGCATCTTTGCGGCGATGTGTCGCTTGCTTGATTGTGCCTGAAGACTTTAGTCTTTTGACTCGGCAGCTCGCATGCGACGCGTATGCGTTCGCCAGTAGTCCTGCATAATGATAAAGATATACGATGCGGAACAGGCTATGAGTACCAACCCAACGAGCGCCTCGATTTGAGAGATGATCCGAATCGGACCAACCGGGATATAGTCGCCATACCCTACCGTGGTGTAGGTCGTGAACGAGAAGTATACAAAGTCGTGTATTTCTTGCCCCCCGGTGCTTTCGAGATGACCAAAGCGCTCAGAGTTCACGTGATTCAAACAGTACATCGCGAATCCAAATACCATGATCGACACGACATGGGTCACGATAACGCCGATCAAACCCAGGCTTACCTTGAAAAGATGCCGAAAGGGAAAACGCGGCAAATGATCTGAAATGAGCAGAAGCGCCTGAACCTGCAGCGCAACCACTGCCGTTACCAACAAGAAAGTAAGAACGCCTACGATGATCATCGCGTCGAATAATCTAGTTTTTCACGACTGAGAAGTGTTCGACACAGGCGAAGGATCTTGTTTCCGTTGCACTCGACGCAAGATCTCAAACGCCTGCTGTGAGGTCATGTACTTGAACGACTCTCGATCTACGGGGTTGAAACACTTCATCACTCTCGTTCGCTCTGGATCGGCAAGCCCGATAAAAACCGTTCCCACTGGTTTCTCCTCGGAACCACCACTAGGTCCTGCGATTCCAGTGATTGAAAGCGCAAAGTCCGATCCCGCAAAACGTCTGGCCCCCTCCGCCATCTCTTTGGCCGTTTCCTTGCTAACCGCGCCATAGGTATCAAGAGTCGCCTGAGCAACACCTAATAATCGCATCTTCGCCTCGTTGCTGTAGGTAACGAGACCAGATTCTAGTACGGCCGAAGCACCAGATACGTTGGTCAACCGATGGGCTACGTATCCTCCTGTACAAGATTCAGCCAGAGCCAAGGACTGTCCCGCCTTCGATAAGTCCCGAATGATTACCTCCTCGAGCCGCTCATCATCCTCCCCATAGATTGAGTTACCAAACGAATCCAAGACCAGCGCTACCGCTTCATCAACCAGAGACTCGGCCTCTGCCCCACGAGCAATTACTCGAACATCTACCTCACCTGTCCGCGCGCAGTAGCCGATTTCAAGACCTTTCTCGACCAAGGGTTGAATGCGATCTTTCAACTGTTCCTCAACCCTCGATTCTCCAATGCCCGTCGAACGCAGAGTCCTGCAAGCAAAGCCGACCGGACTCAGGACTTCTTTCTGTAGCCACGGCAAGACCTCGCGATCAAACATTGGTCGCAACTCCCTGGGTGGCCCGGGGAGCATGATCAAACAACCCGCCCCCGTAGAATCTGTCTCTTATACACATCTGACGCTGCCGACGAGCGATCTAGTGTAGA
>OJGU01001207.1_pt1 | contig 10154 bp, 7 predicted proteins | sample 1594741 | NCBI WGS metagenome assembly OJGU01 (sample SAMN05416841, study PRJEB24817) | seawater metagenome | isolation source: Sea water | place: Canada:Atlantic | collected 2013-07 | reverse complement strand
AGAGGTCTCGTGGGCTCGGAGATGTGTATAAGAGACACGCCCGAGCCCGAGCCCGTCGTCGAGGCGCCCCCGGCCCTGCCACCCCCCGCGGTGAAGAAGCCGCGCGAGGCCCCTCGCGCGCTCACCACCGTTGCCGGCGTCCCCGAGGACGAGGTGGCGTTCATCGGCAAAGGCCGCGTCAAGTTCTACCCGGGGATTCAAGTCCGCAACCAGATCGGCTGGGTCGACGAGTTCACCATCGATCGCAATGGCGAGAAATACGACGAGGGCGGCTTTTCCACCGGACGAATCCGCTGGAACCCCAAGCTCGAGATCCGCAAGAAGTTCCGCCTCGTCGGAACGCTCGACCTGGCCAACGGACGATGGGCCCCCTCGGGCAGCGAAGATCCCGTCATCGACGAGATCATCAACCGCGGTCACCCTCCGGACCGCACCGAGCTGACGATCGTCGACCCGCGGGAACTCTACTTCGAAGCCCGACTCCCCTTCGGCCTGATCCGGCTGGGTCAGCAGTCCTTCACGTGGGGTCAGGGCATGCTCGCCAACGACGGCAACAACCTCGACCGCTTCGGAGACATGAAGTTCGGCGATGACGGGCCGGGCGACATCTACGAACGCCTGCTGTTCGTCACCAAGCCGTTCGCGTACCGAGCCGGCAAGATCAAACACCTGGCCATCGGCTTCGGTGGGGACATCGTCTTCCGAGACGAGCGCTCCGTCCTGACCGAGGGTGACCTCACCGGGCAGGCGCTGGTCATCGTCCGCTACCAACCGGAGAAGACGCCGCACAACTGGGTCGGTGGCTACGCGGTCTACCGCAACCAAACCACGGCCAACGACGGCGACCTCTACGCCAACGACAACGACCTCGAGGTCGGCGCGTACAACATCGCCGGCCAGGGCACCAAGTGGCTGCGCGACGACATGCAGCTGATCGGCGCGTTCGAGAGCACGTTCATCGCCGGGCGCACCACCGTTGCACGCGACGAAAACGGGACCCACAAGATTCGGCAGGGTGGCGCCGTCGCACGGGGCTTCTTCGGCAACCACGACACGTGGCTGCTCGGGGCCGACCTCGGATACGCCAGCGGCGATCCCAACCCGACCGACCGCCAGATCAACAACTTCACCTTCGATGCCGGTCACACGGTGGGTCTGGTCCTGTTCAAGCAGGTCCAGGGCTGGCGAAGCGCTCGCAGCGAGATGCTTGCGACCGATGGTGAACTCACCGGCGTACCGCTCAACGGCACCCAGTTCATCCCCACCCGCGGCGGGGTGAGCAACGCCTTGTACGCGCATCCCAAGTTCCGCTACTCCCTGTGGGAGAGGCTCGAGATCTGGGGCGGCCCGTTGTTCGCCGCCGCACCGGTCCCGGTCGTGGATCCGTTCGTCACCCGACTCGAGGGTGGTACGCCCACCAACTCCGTCGCTGGCGACGGCGAGAAGCGCTACTACGGCACCGAGCTCGACCTCGGCGTCCGCGCCCGCTTCGACATCAACAAGTTCTGGTTGCAAGCCGGCCTTCAGGGCGGACTCTTGCTGCCAGGCCGCGGTGTGGCGAACGACGTCGGAAACACGGACGGCCCGGTGGGCGCGGTCTGGTTCCGCACCGAGATCCGCTACTAGGCCCCGGGACTTGTACATCGGCCTCCTCGGCCCCGCGTTCGCTCACGCACCGGCGAGAACCCCGCCCTGACGCGCGCCCCCCAAACCGCGGTATAAGCGCAGCTCGTCATGCGTAGCAGGAAACCGATGCGTTCGTGGGTGTGGGGACTGTCGCTGGTGGCTCTCGCCGGCTGTAGTCCTGCCGAAGGTCTTCTGCTGGCACAGGACGCGGACGTGACCGTGAAGTTCGACTTCGACGCCCGTCCGCTGCCCGAGATTCCGCTGCCCAACGACATCGCGACGCGGCCCGACGATCACTCGCGGACCGGCAGGCGCGTCAACGCTTCGATGATCGCTCCCAGCGTCATGGAGCAGCGGACCCGTCGGCTGATCGACGAACTCGACGGATGGGGTCTGTACCAGGCGATCTCGATTCCGTTCACGGCGCCCATCGACCCCATGTCGATCCTCAACCGCCATGACGACGCGGACTACGACTCGAGCGACGACGCCATCTACTTGATCAACATCGATCGTGACTCGGACGAGTTCGGCGAGGTGATGCACCTCGACTTCGGCCAGGGCAACTACCCGGTCACGCTCGAGCGCAACGACCGGTACGGGACCAACGACCCGCGCGGCAGTTCGCTGTCGTTGATGTTCGAGGAGACCGACGAGGACCTCAACGGCAACGGCAAGCTCGACCCGGGCGAGGACGCCAACCACAACGGCGTGCTCGATGCCGGCGAGGACGCCAACGGCAACGGTGTGCTCGACCTTCCGGAGGACACCGACGCGGACGGCATTCTCGACAAGCCGAACTACCTCCCCGGCCGCAACCCGTCCGCCGACGACTTGGCCGGACGTGCGGACGCCCTCATGAGCTTCTACGAGCGCGAGACGAACACCGTCATCGCCAAGCCCATGATGCCGCTGCGCGAGCAGACCACCTACGCGATCGTCGTGACCCGTCGGGTTCGAGACGAAGACGGAGAGCCCGTCGGCTCGCCCTTCAACTACGTCAACCACGCCGGCCAAACCCAAGCGCTCGAGCCCCTGCTCGAAGTCTTGCCGGAGGGCCTCAGCGAGTCTGACATCGCCTTCGCATTCCCCTACACCACGATGTCGGCTGCCGACGATTGGGTCGCGGTTCGTGACGGTCTGTACGGCCACGGGGTCCAGTCCCACATCGCCGACGAGTTCGCCCCCGAGCTCGCGCAGCTCTTCAAGCTCAAGGAGACCGAGCCGGGCACTCGCTTCGCCGGGCGCACCCCCTACGTGATGCACCACGAGGACTGGGTCGGCGTGCTGACGCTGGCTGGCACCGCGCTGCTCGACCTCGAGCTCGGATCGCAGCAGGCCACCTCGATGCTCGACGGCCACGCCTACGTCGACTTCCACGCGATGGGCACGTACCAGTCGCCGCAGTTGTTCGATCGATTCGACGAGGACGGCAAGCCGCTCAACCTCGACCTCCAGTCCTGGCCGCACGATCTCGACCGCACCCCGGTCGGCGCCCGCGCTGAGGAGGTCCCGTTCTGGGCGGTGCTACCTCGCAAGGAAGTCTCCGTTCGTGGTGAGGGCAAGATGGCTCCGATCGTCCTGCTCGGGCACGGCTACGGCAGCAACCGAGTCGGCGAGATGATCGGCTTCTCGGGCTTCTTGTCGATGTTCGGCATGGCCACGATCTCGACCGACAACGTCAGCCACGGGCTGGGGCTCAACCCGGAGGAGGGCGACCTCTTGCGCGGGTTCCTCGACACCGCGGGTCTGGGACCCAGCGCAGAGGCGCTCGAGTTCGTGCGGGGCGGGTTCGTCGAAGAGAACGGCATGATGCGCCGCTTCCAGGACCTCGACCGCGACGGCATCGTCGACAGCGGGGTCGACTTTTGGACCTCCTACCTCTTCCACACCCGCGACATGATGCGGCAGTCCTCCCTGGACTACATGCAGCTGATCCGCACCATCCGGACCTGGGACGGCACCAAGAAGTGGTCTTGGGACGTCAACGGCAACGGACAGGAAGACGACCTCGCCGGCGACTTCGACGGAGACGGCATCGTCGACATCGGCAGCGAGTCCCCGATCTACATGCTGGGCGCCTCGCTCGGCGGCATCATGGCCACGACGCTCGGTGCGGTCGAGCCCGAGATCGAAGCCATCGTCCCCATCGCCGGCGGCGCTCGCCTGGCGGACGTCGGCGCCCGCTCGATGCAGGGCGGCGTCCCCCAAGCGGTCATGATGCGCGTCATCGGGCCGACGTTTCAGATCACGCTCGCGGACGACGGCTCGGCGCAGATCTTCACGCAGTTCACCGAGCTCAACAACCTCATCGACGTCCCGATCCGGCGACTCATCCCGCCGTCGGCCGTCGACGCCGAGGGCCGGCCCGGCTCCGATCCCGGCTTGCAGCCTGGCGACACGATGGTCGTCACCAACATGGTCAACGACGAGGTCGCCTGTGCCTACATCCTGCCCGACGCGGACGAAAACGGCGTCGCAGGCCGGGCTCGCATCTCCCTGCCCAGCGACCTCGGGGACGGCGTTGAGATCGCGCTGTACCGAGGACCGGTGCTCGAAACCGGCAGCGAAGAGTGTGAGCTGATCGAAGACCCAGGCGAGCCTCTGATGGTCATCGACCAGATGCAGACACCCATCCGCGAGGATGGAACCCCCTACACCGTCGAGGGCATTCCGGTACCCGGCGGCGACCTGGTCGCGCTGGCCGAAGGTCTGGGACTCGAGCGCAACCGTCCGGCGCTGCGTCGCTTCATGGACTTGGGCCAGATGGTCCTCGACCCGACCGACCCTGGTGTGGTCAGTCGCTACCTCTCCCGCGACTCGCTCGTCTACCCGGGAACCGGCGACGAAACCGGTGCCCGCTACCTCATCGTCACCACGACCGGCGACATGAGCGTCCCGGCCCACTCCGGGGTCACCGTCGCTCGCGCTGCGGGGGCGGTCAACTACCTCGACCCCGACCCTCGGTGGGGCATGCCGCCCAACCAGGTCCTGCTCGACAGCTACAGCGCCGAAGCGGTCAACATCTTCCGTCGCCACGTCTATACCAACCCGCCCGAGAGCGAAGAAGATCGCTCGCTGCTCGGTTTGGATGCATCGCTCGGCGTGCACGTCGACGTCGAGTCCTTCAGTGAAGGCGACGACATCTGGGGCGACAACATCCCGCGCCTCGACGAGCCGCTGCACTTGGTCAGCACCAAAGACGCGTACGGCAACGACACGGGTGGGTACTCGGGCGCGGTCTTCCCCTACGCCATTCCGGAAGGCCAGCACGGGTTCGCACTACCCGGTCAGATGAGCGACTGGGCGTTGGAGCTATGCGACCCAGACGTCGAAGACTCGTGCGCGAGCGGGGACGTGATCGGCGAGACCTACGATGTTGGCTGGGCCATGTTCCACATGCTGGGCACGTTCATGCTCCAGCCGGACACCAACCCGCTTCAGTCGCGGTGCTGGACCAAAGAGGCCTGCAACGACCTGCCTGAGACGCCCGAGGCCCGCGAGCCCGCCGACCTTCCGTAGCGGCTCAATTCAGAGCGAAGCAGGCACAGGCTTGGCCGACGTGCAGGCCCACTCGCCGAAGAACCACAGCGTGCGTCGGCATGTGACCTCGACCGGGCCTACGGTTGTCTTCCAATCGTAGTACCGGCCCAAGACGTCCGAACGAATCTCCTTCGGTCGGTCGGACTTGAGCACGCACTGCGAGTCAACATCGCAGACCACGGCCTTGGCGAGCGACTCGGTGGCGTTCGGGTCGGACGTGTTCTGGTAGCCCTGGTAGGCCAGCAATAAGCAGACCGCGAGCACGACGTAGCCGAACAGCCCCTTGACCGTGTCCATCTGCAGGGATCGTTGCACGCCGCGCAGGTGCGGTCAAAACGAGGTAGCGTGCCCGCATGCGTACCCATCGCGCGTTCAAGGTCCTGGTCACCGGGTCTGCGAGCGGGATCGGCCTCGCACTCACGGATCGGCTGGCCAAAGCGGGAGCCTCGGTTTTTGCGACGGATGCCGACGGCGAGGCCCTCCGCGAGGCAGCAAAGGAGCGCAGCTGGCCGGATGACCGCGTCCACACCGCAGCCCTCGATGTTCGGGAAGACGCGCGATGGACGGCGGCGGTAGGCGCAGCGGTGGGTGCCATGGACGGCCTCGACACGCTCATCAACGTTGCCGGCGTCATCCACCCGGCATGGGTTCACGACCTCGACCTCGAAGATGCGGAACAGCAGGTCGCCGTGAACCTGATGGGTGTCGTTCGGGGCATGCGAGCGGTCACGCCCGGGTTCGTGCAACGGCGGCGTGGACACGTGATCAACGTCGCGTCCTTGGCCGCGCTCGCACCCGTGGAGGGCATCGCGGTCTACTCGGCCACCAAGTACGCGGTGCGCGGATTCTCCCTCGCCGCGTCCACCGAGTTGCGCCGCAAGGGGGTCGCGGTGACCGTGATCTGCCCGGACGCTGTCCGCACGCCGATGCTCGACCGACAAGAGTCGTTCGAAGAGGCTGACATGGTCTTCAGCGGTCCTCGGGAACTCACCCCGGACGAAGTGGCGGCGGCGGTGCTCGACGCGATGATCGGCCGTCCGCTCGAGGTGTTCCTCCCGCGGCACCGTGGCTGGATGGCCCGACTCGTCGACGTGTTTCCCGAGTCCGCGAGCACGCTGAGCAACCTGTTCCGGCGCCGCGGTCAGAAGCGGCGCGCCAATCTGCAGGACCGTCGCGGCTGACTCATCCGGCCGCGGAAAGCCAAACGCCACCGATCACGACCAGCATCCCGATGTAGATCCAGTACTTCAGGGGGTGTTCGCTGCGTCGGAGTTGCCCGTCGGGCGCCATCCAGCGACGAACGGGGATCCTCCCGGTGATGAGGCCGTAGCCGGCCAGCCCGAACGGAAGGCACGGGAGCAGCCAGGTGAGCGCGGTGTTGAAGTCCACGGTTCAGCTCCCGGGGAGGAATGAGACCGACTCGGCATCGAGGCGGATGCCTTCTGCCATCAACACTTCGTGCCCCCAACGCTCGAGCCACAGCACGTTGCGGGAGGATCCTCCGTAGACGTAGCTGGCAACGCGGGGTTGCTCCGGCCGCTCGTGTCGCCCAGTGCAGGCCGCACTGGCCTGCCCACGACGCTGCAGCGTGTAGTCGCCGCGGTCACGACGAATGTTACGTGGCGGCTCCCCGCTGAGACCATGGGCTGCGATCGGCTCGAGGACGAACCACTCATCGAGGTGCGCGCCCCCGACGAGCCACCGGCGACGTGAGCCGTCCGCCATGTTGACGACCGTGGTGGTGTGGCTGCCTTCGCGCAGCAGCACGACGCCCTCGGTCAGGTAGTCTCCGTCCGCTCCACCATCGGCCGCTTCGACGACGACGACGTCCCCTTGGCGGAGCGAGGCCAAGCCCAGCTCGCTGCGGGAGGAAGGATCGGAAGAGGCCAGCTGACGGGGCGCAACCGCGCCCGCGCGCCGGCGGGGATTCGCGAGGCGCTCGGCGACCAGCTCCCGAACTCGGCGACTGGAAGGATCGTCGGGTGGAGCGCCAGATGCTGCGGCGAGGGCCAACGGCGGACCGTGTCCCTCGTCGAGCGCGCGACGCCCTTCTCCCCAGTCGCGAAGGCGCCGGGCGGCGAGGACGCCCACCCAGAACGCACCTGCGATCGTCATCGCAGCAAGCAGTGATGCAACGGTCAGCATCGTGGTGTCAGCCTAGCAGCTGACCGCTGGAGCAACCACGCCGCCCCGACACACAGAGGTCACACACCCCTCGAGCCCCGATTGGGCCGCGTCTAGCCCCCCAAGTCGCTCAAGCGGGGCCCGAATCCGTCGATGTCGGAGAGAACGTGCTCGCCGCGTCGGACATTCGCGCCACCTCCCTGTCGGTCGACCCTGCTCCCGACCACGAGGTTGCGCTGATCTACAGCCGCAGCTCGGAGCTCGACGCCAGCCGTTTGGCGGGGTCGCTCCGCGGGCAAGGCCACCAAACCCGGCTCGTGCCCGCCTCCCCCCACGCGTGCGCCGAGGCGCTCCGAGGCGGCGGGGCACCGCTCCTGCTCGTCGCGACCGCGGACGAACTCGACACACCGGTCCTTCGGTCCCGGCTCGCCCGGGAACTCGAGCGCGAGCATTCGTGGCTCGATCGAACCCGCCCCGGATGTGGCCAAGGACTGTTCCGACAGGTCTGCGCACGCATGAACACGCTCCGATGCGAGGAGACCATCGAGGCGCCGTTCGTCCCGCGGCTCGAGGTCGTCCCGCCCGAGGTCGTCGGGATCCCGCCCGCCTCCGCTGCGCAGCCAGCCCGGCCGGTACGAGGATTCCGCGCCCAGCTGCTTGTGTGGCCGCTCCTCGGAGCGGTGACCACTGCGCTCGGGATGGTTGCGTTCCGACCCGCAGCCGAAGAACCGCCGCCCCAGGCCGAGGTCCAAGAGCCTGCCGTCACACACCTCGCAGTGGCGAACGCTGAGACGCCCGAGAAGCCGGCGGACCGCGTCGAGATCAAGCCCGCTCCGCTGCCTCCGCCCCCCTCGACGACCCCGACTCCCACCGCACAAGACCCCGTCGCAATCGCACACGAACGGGTCACGGCAACGGATGGACTTCTCGTCTATGCCGCGCGCGAACGACCTCGCGATTGGTACGCGGCGATGAATCTCTGCCGTGGACGAACCCACGCTGGCGTCCGAGGGTGGTCGACGCCGAGTTCAAAACAGCTCAACGCGCTGGCCAAGGCCCGAGTCCTTCCGGACGGAGCACTCTGGTCCCGCACCCGCGCCCTCAAGACGGACGGCGTCGCATTCGTCGTCCACGGACGGGCAGGAACCGCCCGCGCGACCACCAAGAGCGAGACGCTCGACATGGCGGTCTGCGTCCGCAAGCAGCCCCCTCCACAGTGACGACGGAGCTAGCGCGACACGGCTCCAGTGCAGATGTCCGGGGCCCCGAACGAGTTCGTCTCCACCCCCATCAGGTTCGCCAGCGTCACCAGCAGCAGAAGCCCGCTGCCCCACCTCGGCGGTTCCAACGCGGCACTGCGCGTCCTCGTCGCATCCGTACTCGACCGACTGGAAACACGCGCCGACGCCGGCGAGCCCGACTCCGAACGCGAGCACCGCGGCTGCTCGAGACCCCTTCCCGCCTCCCCATCGTGCCACAGCGTCATGAGCGAAACTGCGTGAGCCAACGCTTGGTTCATCGGAACGTGGTCGAGCCTCCGCTGGTCGCCCTTGCAGGGCCTCCCATGTGCCGCCTTGACGCTCCACACCGGCCGTAGATACAACGCTTTCGCGTCACGGTTGGTCTTTGCCTTTCTGGCGGTCCACAGCCGAGCGGCGCCCCCCTGCAATGGAGCCGACACCCTGGGATCCCGAAGGCGTCACGGTCGTTCTCGACCCCAACGGTCAGCTGGTGGGCACGAGCCCCACGAGCATCGACACGAAGCAGCTTTATAAGCTGTTGGTCGCCGCGCGCTGCCTCGACCTCAAACTCAGCCGCGCGGGTCTACCGATGTGGGCATCGGCCGCGGGCGAAGAAGCCGCGCTGATCTCGACCGCTCTGGTGAGCCAGGAACAGGACTGGATCTACCCCGGCTTCCGCGATGTCGCCGTTGCGTTGGGGCGGGGCCTGGAGATCGAAGCCATCGTGACGGGCCTCTTTCGCTCCGACGGGATCGGGCCCGGACGCATCGCTTCGGCAGAGCACCGGATCGCACCTCCCACCGACGCGCTCGGCATGCACCTCGCGCTTGCGACCGGTCGTGCCCACGCCCAGAAACTCGCCGAACAGCGCGGGGTGACGTTCGGCTTGTTCGGCGAGGGCCTGACCACCACCGGGGCGTTTCACGAGTCCACGATGTTGGCGTCGTCGCTTTCGCTGCCGCTGGTCATGGTCTGCCGAAGCCAACTGTGGCCCGACGGCGCACCCGCCGAGGCCGGAGCCGTGGGGGACAGCGTGGCCGATCGCGCCAAGGCAGCGGGCCTGTGGGTCCGCCGAGTCGATGGCGCCGATGCGCTGGGGACCCATGCCGCGATCGAGGCGGCTGCCGACCGTGCCCGCCAGGGTCGGGGCGCAAGTCTGGTCGAAGTCGTTGTCACCCAGATGCGCCGCGACCCCCCAGCGCACCGCGACCCCGTCGAACGACTCCGGCGCCACCTCGACCAAACCGGAGCCTGGACGCAAACGCTTCAGGACGTCATCGAAGCCGAAGTTCGCGGAAGCCTCGATCGCGCCATCGAATCTGTCACGGAGCCCGCATGAACGTCTTGCAACATCTCGCCACCGTGCTCGCCGATCTGCTCCGCGCCGACGACCGTCGCGTCGTGCTGGGCGAAGACGTGGCCGACGGCACCATGCTGGGGCTGACCCGCGTTGCGGCCGACGACTCCGAGCTGGCCCCCCGCCTGCTCGCCACGCCGTTGTGTCCCACCGTCCTTCCGGCCCACGCCGCTGGGATGGCTGCTGAGGGACTGCGCCCCATCGTCATCTGCCCTGTCTCTTATACACATCTCCGAGCCCACGAGACCTCTCTACATCTCGTA
>OJGU01001206.1_pt1 | contig 10162 bp, 2 predicted proteins | sample 1594741 | NCBI WGS metagenome assembly OJGU01 (sample SAMN05416841, study PRJEB24817) | seawater metagenome | isolation source: Sea water | place: Canada:Atlantic | collected 2013-07 | reverse complement strand
CTCCCTGTCGCCCGGCCCTTTCGGGCCGTTGGTTGTCCGCCGACGACTTGCCCGCGCCCTCTCCCCGTCGGCCGAGCCGTCGGGGGCCCCTCTCCCTGTCGCCCGGCCCTTTCGGGCCGTTGGTTCTCGGCGGACGACTTGCCCGCGCCCTCTCCCCGTCGGGTGCAGTCTCGGTAGGTTTGGGATGGATTCGTGTCAGCAGCGCCGCGGGGGTGCGTTGGGGGAGGACAGGCGCCTGGTCCGCGCCGGGACTTCCATTGATGCGCAACGAAACGGCCGAATTCGACAAACCACGGACATTCCAGGCTCGACGCCTGTGTGTGAGCACACTACCCGGGCGCGGATTCGCGCTCGTGGGGCTGGCTCTTCTGGCTGTTGGGAGCAGCGGTTGTATCCAGGATACGGACTGCGGGATCTGCGATCCGAACAACCTGATGCTGGAGTCGATCGTCGGCATCAACTACGCCGCCGACAAGGTCCACATCCTGGGCCCGAAGTGCGACGGCGACGATTGTCCCGGGCCCATTTCCCAGGGGTCCTACTTCATCAAGGACATCATCCCCTGCGAGGAGACGGACGAAGCCCAGGCCTCGGCCGACGCGACCGAGTACTGCCGCCTCTCCCCTCTGGTGACGTCCTCCGGGGTGGAGTTCATCTTCAACAACCTGCTCGACCCCACCAGCATCGAGCTGGTTCGCAAGCGCCCGGACAACCCGCAGCTGTTCGAGGTCTACGACTGGAAGCCAGATGTCCTTCAGATTCAGGGTCCGATCACCCGATTCAACGGGGACTACGCCAGAGGCCAAGGGCAAAACGACCCCGACACGATCACCCGGCTGGTGAACCTGTCGTGTATCGACAACATCGCCGCCAGCGGCGGGAGCTTCTCGCACCTCGACTACGAGGACCCCGCGACCAACCCGTGCAACACGGTGAACCCTGCCACGGGCCTGCCGATGAAGCTCTTCGAGTCGGGAACGGTCAAGGCTGCACGCGGCATCACCACCGCAAACAGCAGCAGTTGCACGAGCCCCGAAGAGGGACCGGACACCTGCTGCTCGTACTGCAACTTCATCCTGTCGACGAAGATCGACCGCTACGGGGTGGACGGGTCAAACACACCGCGCAGCCCCAACCCGAACACGACGCAACCCGGTGGAGCCCCCTACGCGGACGCGATCTCCTGCGCAGGCCCCGACGACGCCGGGTCGGTCATCGACCGCTACGCATCTTGCTCGGGGTTCGTGACCTCGGTCGACCGAGGCGACGAGGAGCAGCGCTGGAAGTACGCGTGGTGTCAGCCAGGGACATCCGGGGCCGACTGCCCGTTGGAGGTCCAGACGTTCCGAGTTCCGCTGTTCGACAAGCTTCGAGAGACACACCCCGACCTTCGCCCTTCGGGGATGGAGAACCTGACCTCGAAGTGCTCCCAGACGACCGATTGCGGCACGGTGCACGAGCTTTCCGGAACGGAGTGCATCGGGACCCACGCGGACACAGGCACGGCATGCCTCGCGGAAGCCTACGAAGATGGAAGCTGCGAGAACCCGGTGTGTCGACCTGAGTGGGTCGTCGACTGTGTTCGAGACGAGAGCACGACCGGGGCCGACAACGGCTACTGCGTCGACCGCCGATTCGATGCCGTCGGCGGTGCAGCGTGCTTGGCTGCAACCGCGGCGGTCGAAGACGAGAACACCTACGGCGGGGCCGGACCACAAGGCGCCGGTTTGTCCGACTGCACCGTCGAGGGCGACGGCTGCGCTCAACGTGGGGAGGGGGCCCGCTTGGCCTTCACCGACTGGAACGAGAACCGAAGCCTCACGGCGGAAGAGGCCTGCCAAGGCTCGTTGTACGGACCACTGCGAGCGGGAGAAGACGGTTTCGCCTGCGACCCCTACTACCAGAGCAACCTGGCCCCGCTTCCCCTATTTGAGCGCGACCGCAACCTCCCCGACCAGGCCAGACGGTGCATCTGTCCCGACAGTGGCTCGCTCGAGTTCAACCGCGATGCCCTCGAAGCGGATGGCTGCGAGGAGTCCGTCGAGCGGGGTTGTTACAACCCCGATGGAAGCCTGGTCGAGGACCGAGCCGGCCGATACGCGGTGAAGTTCGCCTCGCCCGAGCCCGGCACGCGAGCGGGCGGCATCATCTATGACCCCACACTCAAGGGCTTCGAGTGGCGCCCAGCGGATGTGGGCGGCGTGCCTCGAGCCGACGTCGAATCCTGCGCAGAAGGAACCCGTCAGCTCGGCGCGCTCAACCGTCACGATGGTTGGCGCGCCCGTGATACCGGCCTCGTGGAGACGTCGGACGATTTCGACACGGCGATGTGCTCCGGGCAGACCTACGACATCGTCTTCAACGAGCCCGGCAACGAGGACAACCCCGCGTACGTCGTGGACAAAGCGGACAACACGCTCGCCGGGAAGTCGGTCTACACCTTCGAGACCGCGCAGTTTCACGTCGTCCCCGAGTCGGGGGCTCCCAGAGACAACCTTCGCATCGGTGCGTGCGTCGACTTCTCGCTCCGTTTCTCCAACAAGTACGACGCCAGCCCGGAGAACCTCGCCAAGCTCCAGCTCTACCGCGTCACGTGTGTTGGAGAGGGCCAAGACCGCGTCTGCGAGCTTGCGGAGCCGAACCCCACGTGCGCGAGCGACACGCCCGATGCCGGTGCGTGCTGCGATATCACCCCGGTCGCCGGCGGTCCCGCGTGTGCAGAGACGAAGGAGGAACTCAAGGCGGAGCGCGACGCAGGAAACGCCTGCATCGCCCCATGCTTGGTGGTCAACGTCGCGAACCAGGACATCGGTCAGGTCGCCGTTCAGGTCGACCCGATCGAGTTTGGCCGCTACCTCCAGAAGAACGAGACGTACCGGATGCTTGCACCGATGGCGGGGACCCTCGAGCAAGCGCTCGATGACCCAGATGTCTACAGCTCGGTCTTCTGGGACGCATGTGGCATGCCGCTGGTGGCTGAGATGGCCGACGCGTACGTCTACGACTTCCGGATCGACGAACCCAAGTGTGTCGAGGACCAAGACCGCGACGGCGTGCCGCTGTCGTGTGACAACGACGGCGACACCCTCTTCAGCCCGAACCAAGACGACCTCGACTTCGACCGTGACGGTTTCGGACTCAACGACCTGTGCCCAGTCATCGCTGGGCCCGCGGACAACACCGCGGACTCCGACCGGGACGGCGTGGGCAACGAGTGTGACTCGTGCCGTGACACGACGACGTTCTACAACTCGAACGCCGCCGCGGCGTCGGTGCCGGACTACCTCCGCATCCGCAACATCCCCGACCAGACGGACACCGACCACGACGGCATCGGCGATGTCTGCGACAACTGCATCGTGACGGCCAACTGCGGGGACTTCGGAGACGACAACCCGCACGAAGTGGGCGACCCGCTGCCCGAGAGCAGCGACCTCTGCCAAACAGCACGCGAGAGCAGCATGGCCGGCGAGGCCTGCGAAGGCGTCACCGTCACCTCGTTTGCGGCCGGCCCGGTCGGCTTCGACGGGCAGGATGACTTCGACCAGGACGGACTGGTCAACATCCTGGACTACTGCCCCAGGCAACCTCTCGCCGAGGAGCCCGTCGCCTGCGAACGCGAGACCGAAGAGATCGACTGCGGCCCGGACCGTCCGTGCTCGCCCGCAGGGTTCTGCAACCACCTCGACAGCGATGGCGACGGCGTTGGAGATCGCTGTGACACCTGCGCCTTCGAGCCCAACCCGACGCAAGCCATGGACGGCGGCTCGCAGGACGATGACCCCGACGGCGACTTCGTGGGCGAAGTCTGCGAGCTCGGGGCGGAGAAAGGTTGCGGGGAGCGAGACAATGCCCGCCCCTTCGGCTTCCACCGTGTCAGAGCAGGCGGGAACTGCTGCACCACGCAGCTGATCGAAGCCGACGCCGCGGCCGCCACCGCGTCGGCCGAAAAGGGTGGGACCCTCGCGGTCGGAGACCTCGTGCTCGCCGGGACCTGCTCCGACGTCGCAGACCTCTCGACCTGCACCCCGCTGACCGGGATCCCCTTCGATGACCAGGGCGGGTTCTTTGACGACGCCGAGGGCAACCCGCTCCTGGACCTCCCGGTGCGAACCCGCGAAAACTGTACAGATGAGCAACAGGAGGCGCTCCAGTGCTTCTCCCTTCCCGCCGGGCTGGAGAACACGCCGGGCGTGCTGACCGCACCCCCTGGATGCGAGGCGGCGCTCGCGGACGCCGAGGTCACGGCGCTCGAGAACCTGATCCGGCCTCTCACCGACCTGGACTTCGCGGACCAGAGCAACCCGCTCGACTCCTTGTGGCAGAACATGTGCTTCCTGCCGCAGGTCGACCAGGACTACGACGGGATCGCCGACGCGTGCGACAAGTGCCGATTCGCCTTCGACCCCTTCGACCGCCCGTATCGCGACCCCAACGGCGTCCTGGACCCAGGCTTTGGCGCTGCCTGCAACGGCGGCCTGAGACCCGACGAGGTCTGCGAGCTTCGCGAGATGGCTGAACCCGGCGAGGACGAGGACCCTGGAGACACCGATGACATGGGGGGATCGACCGGCGGCGGCGACACTGGCGAATGATCTCGCCTGCAGGGCTTCCTCACACTCGGGTCCGGTCGCCTCGCGCGTCCGGGCCCGCCCCGCGTTCCCCAGCGAACTGCCGGTGAGCCACAAAGGGCCCTGATGGCCCGCCCCGCCGCCCTAGGCGCCGAATCTGCAGGTCCTACCTATGGGACCAAAAGGTCTTCCGAAACCGGCGGGTTCTATGTAGGGTACGGCCCGCCTAGGCTATCGGGTAACGGCCAAAAGCACACACGGGCACACGGTTCATGACTACTCATCGTCTTTCGCCAAATCGCAGCGAGCTCCCAGGCTTTCGTCGCCTCGCGTCCACCGCTGCGAGTTCGCTCGCGCTCGCTGGTCTCGCAACGCTCGCGCTGGGCTCCAGCGGCTGCATCCAGGACACGGACTGCGGAATCTGCGACCCGGACAACCTGGTCCTCGAGTCGATCTCGGGCATCAACTACCAGTCCAACAAGGTCCACATCCTCAGCCCCGATTGCACGGGCGACGATTGCCCGGCGGACCTGAGCTCGGGCACGTACTTCATCGAGAAGATCATCAAGTGCGAGGAGACCGAGGAAGCCCAAGAGTCGGCCAACGCTGAGGAGTACTGCAAGCTCTCCCCGCTGGTCACCGCGTTCGGCATCGAGTTCATCTTCAACAACCTGCTCGACCCGACGTCCATCGAGCTCGTTCGCAAGCGACCCGACAACCCGCAGCTGTTCGAGGTCTACGACTGGAAGACCGACGTCCTGCAGGTCCAGGGTCCGATCACGCGATTCAACGGTGACTACGTCCGCGGCGGCCGCGACGAGGCCGACACGATCAGCCGGCTGGTCAACCTGTCGTGCATCGAGAACGTCGCAGCCAACGGCGGCAGCTTCGGCCACGAGTCCTACCAAGACCCGGCGACCAACCCGTGCAACGCCTTCAACCCCTCCAACAACAAGCCCATGAAAATGGACGAGGATGGGACGATCAAGGCTGCACGCGGTATCTGGACCGCGGCCGGCAACAGCTGCTCTTCCCCTGAGGAAGGCCCAGACACCTGCTGCTCGTATTGCGACTACCTGCTCTCCACCAAGATCGATCGCTACGGCGTCGATGAGGCAGGCACGCCGCGCAACGCGAACCCGGGCATCCCCGGATTCGTCGATGCCATCCAGTGTGGCGATGAGACCACCGACGGCAACATCGACAAGTTCGCCGCGTGCTCCGGATTCATCGCCTCCACCGACCGCAGCGACGAGGAGCAGACCTGGCAGTACGCCTGGTGTTCGCCAGGCACCGCAGGCGCTGACTGCCCGCTCGAGGTTCAAGTCTTCAGCCTTCCGCTGTTCGACAAGATTCGGGAAACCCATCCCGACCTCCGCCCGACCGGGATGGAGAACCTCGATGCGAAGTGCTCGACAACTCCAGCGTGCACCGACGTCCATGGGCTGACCGGTACCGAGTGCGTCGGCACCCACTCCGGGACCGGCGCTGCGTGCCTCGCCGACGCCTACGCCGAAGGGGATGCTGACACCTGCGACAACGCCGTCTGTCGGCCGCAGTGGATGGCGACCTGTCGCTTCGACGAAACCACGACCGGCGCCGAGGTTGCGTACTGCCAAGACCGCCGCTTCGGCACAGCAGGCTCCTCAGCGTGCCTGGTGGCAACCGACGACATCGTCGACGGCATCTACGGTGCCCCTGGCGTCGGCGGTGCAGGCCTCACCGACTGTGATGAAGAGGGAGCCGGCTGCGTCCAGCGCCGAGGTGGCACCGAGCTCGCCTTCGCCGACTGGAACGAGAACGGACGCCTGACGGCCGAAGAAGCCTGCCAAGGCGCGCTCTACGGCCCCGCCCAGGCTGGCCAAGATGGCTTCGCTTGCGACCCGTTCTATCAAGGCAACCTGACGCCGAAGCCTCGCTACGAGCGCGACGAAAACCTGCCCGCACCCAGCCGTGGCTGCGTGTGCCCGAGCAATGAGAACCTCGCGGACGGTATCGACGCGGTCGACGACGCCTGTGAAGACGCTGTCCGCAGCGGTTGCTACAACTCCGAAGGCAAGCTCGTCGATGGTCGCGCTGGCGAGTACGCGATCAAGTTCATCTCGCGAGCCGGCGGCATCGTCTACGACCCCGCCATCAAGGGCTTCGACTGGCGCCCGGCCGACGTCGGTGGCGTGCCCCGAGCCGACATCGAGAACTGCGCCGAGAACAACACCGACCGTCTGGTCGCACCGCTCAACCGTCACGACGGCTGGCGCGCTGCTGACACCTTCACCCCGGAGAACTTCGAGGACTTCGACCGCGCCATGTGCTCCGGTCAGGAGTACACGGTCACGTTCAACGAGCCGGGCACGGACAACCCGGCCTACGTCATCGACAAGGCCGACAACACCATGGCCGGCAAGTCGGTCTACAAGTTCGAGACCGCGCAGTTCCACGTGCAGCCGGACTCCGGCTTCCCGACGGACAACCTGCGCATCGGCGCCTGCGACGACTTCTCGCTGCGCTTCTCCAACAAGTACGACGCCAGCCCGGAGAACATGTCCAAGCTGCAGTTGTTCCGCACGACCTGTACGGGCGAGGGCAACGACCGCGAGTGCACCATCACCTCGCCCGACCCCGACTGCGATTCGGCCAACCCACCCCCGGGGGCTTGCTGTGTTCCCTCCCCGGTTGCAGGCGGTCCCGGCTGCTTCGACACCGAGCCGGAGCTCGAGGCCGCGCTGCAGACCAACGCCTGCGCGGCGCCTTGCCTGACCATCGACATCGAGAACCAGTTCATCGGTGAGGTCAGCGTGCAGATCGACCCGATCGAGTTCGGTCAGTACCTCGAGGTGAACGAGGTCTACCGGATGCTCGCCCCCACCGCCGGTACGCTGGCCGAAACCCAAGCAGACCCGGCGCTGTACCAGGCTGTGTTCTGGGACGCCTGCGGCATGCCTCTGGTCGCTGAGGACGCTGAGTCGTACGCGTACGACTTCCGAATCGACACGCCGAAGTGCAAAGAGGACACCGACAACGACGGTATCCCGCTCTCCTGCGACAACGCGGACACCACCTTCAACCCCGACCAAGCCGACATTGACGGCGACGGCGTGGGTGATGCGATCGACCTCTGCCCCGCGGCCGGCGGCGACCCGAACAACACCGCCGACTCCGACAACGATGGCGTGGGCAACGAGTGCGACAGCTGTCGCCAGACGCTCAACCAGTACAACGCCAACGCGATGTCCGCGGCGGTTCCCGACTACATGATGGTCCGGAACATCCCCGACCAAAGCGACTTCGACGAGGACGGAATCGGCGATGTCTGTGACAACTGCGTGGTCACTGCGAACTGCGAGGACTTCGGCCCGGACAACGAGTACGAAGTTGCCGACCCCATCGCCTACGACGACAACGACCTTTGTCAGAGCGACAACGACAGCTCGATGATCGGCGACGCTTGCGAAGGCGAGATGATCAACGCGTTCGCTGGCGGACCGGTCGGCTTCGGTGACCAAGACGACTTCGACCAGGACGGCCTGATCAACTCGCTCGACGGTTGCCCTCGTCAGCCCCTCGCAGAGGAGCCCATCGAGTGCACCACAGACAACGCGGAGACGACATGTGGCGAAGGCCGCCCCTGTTCCCCCGCGGGCATCTGCAACCACCTCGACAGCGACGGCGACGGCGTCGGCAACGCGTGCGACACCTGTGCGTTCCAGCCGAACCCGAGCCAGGCCATGGAAGGTGGCTCGCAAGACGACGACCCCGATGGAGACTTCGTCGGCGAGCTTTGCGAAGTCGGTGCCGACAAAGGCTGTGGCGACCGCAAGAACGCCCGTCCGTTCGGCTTCTACGAAGTCGCCGCGCTGGGCAACTGCTGCACCACGCAGCTCGTCCCCGCAGACGAAGCCGCGGTCACGACCGCAACCGACGCCGGCAAGGTGCTCAGCGTCGGTGACCTGCTCATTGCCGGAACCTGCACGGACCCGGCCGACCTCTCCACGTGCCTGCCGCTCACGGCTCCGCACCCGGAGCTGCCCAACGCTCGCGACGCCGAAGGAAACCTGATCCTGTCGCTTCCGGTCCGGACCCGGGAGAACTGCTCCGACGTCCAGGAAGAGGCGCTGGAGTGCCGCTCGCTTCCGGTCGCGCTCGAGACCCAGCCTGGCATCCTCATCCCGCCCCCGGGCTGCGAGACTGCTCTGGCAGACGCTGAGCTCTCGGCCCTCGAGAACCTCCGGAACCCGCTCACGGATCTCAACTTCGCCGACCAGGACAACGCGCTGGACGCCCTGTGGCAGAACATCTGCTTCCTGCCCCAGGTCGACCAGGACTACGACGGCATCGGCGACCAATGCGACAAGTGCCCGTTCGCCTTCGACCCCACCGACGCCGAGTACGTCGACGCCAACGGCCGCTTGTGGCCCACCGACGGCGCCGCCTGCAACGGTGACTTCCTGCCCGACAACATCTGCGAGCTGCAGGAGATGAACACCGGAGAGACCGGCGACACCGACGACATGGGAGGCTCCTCCGGCGGCGGTGAGGGCGGCAGCACCGGCGGCTGAGCCAAACTGAGGGCTGCTAGAGGCCCCCTACGAGAAGCCCGGACGTGAAAGCGCCCGGGCTTTCTCGTGGTTCTTGCGGTCCCAGCTGGGGACCTGGGCAACCAATGAAAAAGCCCCGCAGTCACCACCGCGGGGCCGTTTCAGCTCAGCGCGAGCGCTATTTCCGACGCTTGTATCGAACCCGGCACGGAAGGCGCGGTCCGACGAGCAGACGCGAGTAGTCGGGTTCGTAGCGCGACTCGACCAGCTCGAAGTCGAAGTTCCGCAGCAGGTGACTCCACACAGCTCGGAGCTGGAGCTGAGCGAACACGATGCCCAAGCAGCGATGCCGGCCACCGCCGAACGCGATCCACGACATCGGGTCCTTCTTGTCCGCGTCGCGCTCGGGGCTCCAGCGCTCGGGGTCGAACTTGTGGGGGTTCGGAAACACCTCGGGAATGCGATGGGCCATCGCGGGCGAGGTCATGATCATCGACCCCTCCTCGATGTGATAGCCGGCATAGTCGAACGCCTTGAGCACTCGGCGCATCATCACGATGATCGGCGGGTACATTCGGAGCGTCTCCTTGATGCACCACTCGAGCTGGGTCATCGACTTGAGATCGTCGAGCGTCAGGTCCGTACGCCCGCCAAGGACCGCGTCCTGCTCCGCCCGCAACTTGCCGATCCACTCTGGGTTCTGGTTGAGCAGGATTCCCGTCCACGCCACGGTCACACCACTGGTGTGGTGACCGGCGAACATGATGGCCAACAGCAGCCCGGTCATTTCGTCCTCGGTCAGCTCGCGCCCGTCCTTGTAGCGGGCGTCCATCAGCGTCTGGAGGAAGTCCTCGGAGGAGTTGTCGTTCTTGGCCCGACGCTCCCGCACGATGTTCGCGATGAGCTCGCCCAGTCGCGCGCGCGCCTCATCCCGTTTCTTGAACGAGGGCACCATCGGCATGTTGGGCGCGAAGAAAGCCAGCAGGCTCAGGCCGCCTTCCATGTCGTAGTAGAGCTTGGCGAACTCGTCGGAGAGCTCGGCGCGAAACTTGGGGC
>OJGU01001205.1_pt1 | contig 10184 bp, 8 predicted proteins | sample 1594741 | NCBI WGS metagenome assembly OJGU01 (sample SAMN05416841, study PRJEB24817) | seawater metagenome | isolation source: Sea water | place: Canada:Atlantic | collected 2013-07 | reverse complement strand
ACGAGATGTAGAGAGGTCTCGTGGGCTCGGAGATGTGTATAAGAGACAGGGATGTCTCTGACCCCGGCCGAGCTGATGACCCTGCGACCCGGAACCCGAATGGCCAAGGGACACACCGTCATCGCCGGGCTCGGCTTGGGACACCAGCTGATCGAGGTCGCGAAGCGACTGCCCGTCAAGCGCGTGACCGTGGTCGAGCTCGACCGCGAGCTCGCCGACTGGATCATGCCGGTCATCCAGCCCCACATCCGCAAGACGGTCGACGTCATCATCGGTGATGCCTACGAGGTCATTCCCAAACTGACCGCCAACGTTGCCCTGATCGACATCTTCCCTGGCTACGGGGATGGCTTTCGCAGGGTCGAAGAGCTGCGTCGCGCGAGCCCCAAGATCAAGAAGTTCTGGGGTTGGGGCACGTCGGAGATGACGGGCAAGGCTCAGCGCTGAGACGTAGCTAAAACAGGCTGGTCTGCGCCTTCGCCGGAGCACGCTCGGCGGGCCACGGCGACATCGACTCGGTTCCCAAGCGCTCCGCGAGGCGGTCGTGGAATGTCCGCGCGAGGCGAGGCGCGTGAAAGTCGTCGGGGCAGTGTAGGAACACGTAGGGCGATCGACCCTGCGCAAGCCAGGCCACGACCCGGGAGATCCAGGCATCGATCCGCGGCACGGCCATCGCGGGATCCGGTGGAACGATGAGGCGCAACAGTGGGTTCTTGCCCTCGACGACGGTCGGGATCGGCAGGCGGGGTTTCTTCTCTCGGGCCACTCGGAGGGCTTCGTCGATGGGGGCGTCTGCGTAGATCGCCTTGGTATCGAGGACCACCCGCTCGACGTTGTGCTCGACCAGCATCGCGCTCAGACGCTTTTCGGCGGGCGTCTCCGAGAAGAACCCACGGTGACGAACCTCGAGCGAGAATCGGAGGTCCCGCGGGAGGCCCCGCAAGAAGGCGTCAAGGACCGACAGCCGCGGTGGGCCGAAGCTGGGCGGGAGCTGAATCATGAACGGGCCCAGCCGGGGACCCAGCGGCCGCATGCGGTCGAGGAACCGCTCGGTCGCCCCTGCCACCGAGATCAAGCCTCGCTCGTGGGTCACGGTCTTGGGCAGTTTGAAACAGAACCGAAACGTCTGTGGCGTCGCCTCGCCCCAGCGCCGGACGATGTCCTCAGGGGGCGTCGCGTAGAACGTCGTGTTCCCTTCGACGGCGTCGAAGACCTCGGCGTAGCGACGCAGAAAGTCAGACGTCTTCGTCCCCGGGGCCAGCAGCTCGCCGACCCAGTCCTTGCGGCCCCAGATCGGGCAGCCCAGCCACATGCGCGGCTCCACCATGGGCAGTAGCTTCCCATGGCTGCCGTCCGCGATACCATGCCCCATGGCACTGAGCCTTGAGAGTCAGTGGACGATTGTCGCGTGCGGCGTGATGGCACATGCCGATGGGGTCCTTGACGGTGAGGAATGCGACCTCCTGCTTGCCATGGTCGAAGGTGAGGCCGACGCGGAGGAGTACAGCGCGTGGCTCAGCACCATCTCGGACCGCGCGAGGCTCGAGGAGATGCTCGTTCAACTGCCCTCCCCCGCCGACTCGGCCCATCGAGAGATCCTCGAGACCGCGTGGACCGTCGCGGTCGCCGACGGTGAGCGGACCGATGCGGAACGCGAAGCGCTTGATCGCATCGCAACGCAGCTTGGAGTGGAGGGCGTCCAGCTCGAGTTCTGGCGCGAGGCCTGGACCGAAGGTCAGCATGCGCTCGCCGAACTGGTCACCGACGCGGCGTGTGTTGTGTTGGCGGGAGACGCCCCGCTGGACTCCGACGCGCGCAAAGTCATCCGCGAATTCACCCGCTCGGTGCTCACGACCGACGCCCACCGCGAAGAACTCGTGGGTGCGACGGCGATCCCCAAACGGGCGGAGGAGGTCGGACGTCGGCTTCGAGGCATTCCGAAGCGGCGCCGGCAGTGGGTGATCAAGACGTTGGCTGGAGTCCCCGGGCAGACCTCTCGCCGCGAAGACGCGCAGCGACGACTGATGGAACTGGGCGCGAGCGGTGGACTCTCGGCGGAAGTCTTGAGTTCGCTCCTCGCGCGATAGAGCCCGCGCTCCCGGCGCCACTCGGTGGTCGAGAACGCGAAACGCCGCTGTACGCCTGATCCTGGCCTTCACGGGAGGCCGCGTTGCGCGAGGGGTCGGATGTTGTACGACATCACCTACAGCGGGAGAGAACCATGCGTACCCGGAGCGTTCACAGCACAATCACGACCCTCACGATGCTCGCCGCACTCGGGGCGTGCAACGAAGGACCCGAGGGTCGGGCCAACTCGGGCGTCGCCACATCGGCCACGGTCGGCGACACGGCCGAGACGGACACCGACGCCTCACAGACCAACACCGAGAGCGACACCGCCGACGCATCCACCGGTGCAGACACCTTGGAGAGCGACGGCAAGACCGGGGGCTCCTCCGAAACCGGAGATCCTGGCGGGGACGAGACCGCGGGCGGCGAGCAGTGCGAGCAGGCCCAATACTCGTTCACCTTCACCCCCGAGACGCCCAACGTGATGCTCGTGCTCGACAAGTCGCGCAGCATGTCGAACCTGTGGGACCACGATCTCAACGGGGCCACGCCGACGATCTCCCGCTACCACAGCCTGCACAACGTCGTGCGCAATCTGGTCACCGAGTTCTCCGATGACATCAACTTCGGTGCCCAGCTCTTCCCGTCCGCCGACGCGTACCTCGACGAGCCGACCAACGACTTCTCCTGCTTGGTCGAGGGCGACCCTGAAGTGTCCTTGGGACACAACACCGCGGCAAACATCACGGCTGTCATGCCGCCGGCGGAGGACTTCACGTTCTCTGGAGGAACTCCGGCGGTCGCAGGCCTGACCTCGGCCATCGACCACCTCATCGACGAAGCGCCCGTCGACAGCAACCGGGCCATCATCTTCATCACCGATGGCGCCGCGAACTGCAGTCCCGCCGAGCTTCCCGGCGACACACTCTTCGTGTACGACGCCGGCGTTCCCGAGCTGATCGAGCAGACCTACAATGACGAGGGCATTCCGGTCTACGTCGTGGGCATCAACATCCTCGACGAGATGGGCACCAAGCCGGCGGTGAACCCCTTCGAGGCGATCACCGATGCCGCGATGGTCGGCGGCGCCCCTGCCCCCGGCGGCACACCGTTTTACAACGCGTTCAACGAACTCGACCTGCTCGACTCCTTGGAACAGGTTGTCGAAGACATCGAGTGCACCGTGAACTTGGAGGTGGAGCCGCTGCACCCCGACAGCGTGGACGTGTCGGTCGACCTCGAGGGCTACAGCCAGGTCGACGACTGCGAGACCGAAAATGGGTGGACGTATCCCAACGGCGCAGGCCCGTTCAACTCGATCCTGCTGTGCGGGACCGCGTGTGACTCGATCCAAAACGGCGGCATCGTCGACGTCGAGTACCTCTGTCCCGGCTGAGACCCGCTCGCGCGAAGCGAGCGAGTACGTCAGTTCCGAAGTTCGTTCCGGGTTTCCGAGGTGTTCGGAGCAAGAGAGCGAAGCGTCCCGGAGGGATGCGTAGCGGGAAAGACGGAAAGTACCGAACGCAGGCCTGAGCAACCGAGGGGTTCGGAGGGCCCCCACACCCAAAGGGGGGGGCCGCAGAAACCCGGCACGGACTTCAGGCATGAGGCACTAGGCCTGTGGGAACTGCTCGCGAAAGCGGGTGAGTCCCTCTTGCGGGGCGGCGAGGAACAACCGGTCGCCCTTCTCGATGCGAAAATCATCGGGGAACGACACGGTCACGTCTTCGTCCCGCCGGACCGCGACAATCGAACACCCCGTCGACGCCCCGACCTGGGCCTGCAACGGGCTGCGCCCTTCGAGGCCGGTGCTGCCGACCTCGTGCAGCTTGACCCGGGCATCGAGGCTGATCCATGCGTCGCCGAGCATCTTCTGCGCGAGGAGTTCGGCGGCGACCTGTCCCAAGGAGAGCGCAAAGTCGGCCCCCGCGCGGTGGATGCGAGCGACGCTGTTGCTTCGTTGGACCCGGGCGACGATCGGGACGTCCGGGGCACAGTCGCGCACGACCGAAGCTGCGAACAACGTCGTGCTGTCGTCGCTCAGGGCCAAGATGACGCACGCTGCGTCGAGGACGTTGAGCTTGACGAGGGTCTCGCGGTCGAGCACGTCTCCCACTTGTTCGCAGCCGTCCCTGGGGCTCTTGTCGAACACCACCACCGACTCGCCAGCGTCGCGCAGCAGCTCGGCGACCTTGCGCCCGACCTCTCCGGCACCAGCGATGAGGAAGGGTCCGCGTCGCCCGAGCGGTGTGGCGAGTTTTCCCAAGGCTTCGACGGCCTCGGCGCTGCCCACCGCCATCAGAATCGTGCCAGGCCCGATCGGCTCGGTCGGTCGCGCAAACGGACGAAACGCGCCGCCGACCCAGCGTCCGACGATCGTCGCGCCGGTCCTGGTGCGTACCTGGGACCCCGCCAGCGTGGAGCCGGCAAGCGAGCTGCCTTCGGCGACCCGAACTTCGATCGTCCGTAGCAACGCACCGACTCCGCCCAGCCCCTCCATGCGGGGGCGGACCCGGTCGCGCGCGAGCGAGGCCATCGCGGCCGCCAGAATGTGCAGTGGCGTGTAGACCGCGTCCGCCCCGGCCAACATCATCGGCCGCCGGTGAAGCGGATGGTCTGCGAGTGCGAGTAGTTCCCCTTCGTAGCCCAGGTGCCGAGCACTCAGGAGCATCTCCGCGTTTTGCTGGTCCGAGCCGGCCAGCACCACGGCGCGGGCCCGCTCGAACAACGCGACATCGAGTTCGTCCTCTTCGTCGGGGGCGTAGACGATCGTCTGCCCCCGTTCGAAGAGACGACGTGCGACCGCTTCGTCGCGCTCGAGCACGACCGTGGGCACCTCGGCGCGACCAAGCTCCTCCAGCAACGGAAGCACGGCCGGGCCGTACCGAAACACCAAGACGTAGTCGCGCTTCTTCGGCACGGTCCGAGGCAGTCGGGCCTCGAACCGCTCTTCGAAGAACGGCACCACGACCAACGAGAACACCACGAACGTGAGCGCCAAGCCGACGAACTGGGTGACCACGACAAACGCGATCATCAGCGGATGCGTCCAGTGGTTGTCGCGGCCGTACCCGGTGGTGGTGATCGTCTCGGCCGCCCATTGAACGGCATCGGACATCGAGCGCGTCTCCCCCTCGAACTGCCCCATCGCCATGATGTAGGCACCCGCCAACAGAAAGAGCAGTGCCGGCCCTAGCAGGACAAGTGCCAGGATTCGTCGCGTCCGTGACCTGCGCGTCATCGTTGCCGTGCGCCGGTCAGCCGCATGCCGTCGGTATGTGGGGCAACGCGGCGCCGCTGAAGCCGATTCGAAGATCGTATGCGGGCTCGCCCATGATCGAAGAACAGTTGTCGGAAGGACTCACTCCGCCCAGGAGGACCGCCAGCGGAGTCCCCCCCACCGGACAACCCGCGCACTCCCCCTCGGTTTGCAGATCATCGGGGCCAGTCCCGCCGCACGAACCCAAGCACGAACAAAGCGCCTGCGCCTCGGCTTCGACCAGACATCCGTTGAGGGTGCCCCAGACGGCACCTTCCGACGCGTCTGTCGAAACCTCGGCCGTGACCGAGCGGATGGGCACCGCGTCTGGAGTTCCAGCGTCGGGCGTGCAGTTGAACGGCGTCGTGTCGTCGTCTTCGGCGTAGATGTAGACCACCCGGTCGGGCGGAAGCTCCATGGAGTACGAGTTTCCGTCCGCCCCCGAGGCCGCGACGCTGCACTCACCGACAGCCGACGCGGGGCCCCAGCGGGTCTCCCCTTCGACGAAGGACACGGGAATGAGCTCGCTGATGGTGTCAGGTTGGGCACACAAGCCCGACGCCTCAGGGCCGACCCCCGAGCGAATCCCGAGCATCGCTTCCCCCGCCTCCGCGTCCCTCGACGCGGCCTCGAGCAGGATGTTGAGTTTGAGTTGGTCGATGTCCGAGCCCCAGGTGTTCTCCAGGAGCTGGGCCTGAATCACCGTGCCATCCGCATCGCCCACCATCTGGATGTCGACACAGTCGAACCGGTAGGTCACCGGGGTCGGGTCCCCGCCGGCCGAGCCCGTCGATCCGGACCCCGATCCGGTCACCGGTAGCGTCGGGTTCTGCGTGGTGGCGGAGTCGCCGGTGGTCGAGCTGGTGCCAGCGCTTCCCCCGGGAAGCTCCGGCAAGATGTTGGGCTCGTTGCCCTCGCCGTTGGTACACGCGACGGCGCCGAGGACCCAGGCCAAGGACGCGCCTGCCAAGAAGGCTCTGTCGATCATCGTTGCGCGAATCTACCACGCAGCCGGGGCGTGGTAGGTTGCCAGGCGATGATGCGCCGATGGCTGGCCCCGTGGGTCCTTGCGTCTGTTGCTGCCCTCGGCCTTGCCCAGGAGGCACGCGCCGGCGGGTTCGAGGTCCCGGACATGGGAGCACGTGCCCTGGGTCGGGGAGCGGCCAATGTGGTCGGCGTCGAGGACGGCACCGCGATCCACTACAACCCCGGCGCTCTCGCCAAGATGCGCGGGACGACAGTCCTCTACAACCACGGGTTCATGTGGCAGCACACCCAGTTTTCCCGCGCCACACTCAGTGAGCGATGGGGAGACGATGCGGGCACGTCGTTCGACCCCGTCAGCGCGCAAAACAACCTGTTTCCGATCCTGGGCACGCTTGTCGTGACCAGTGATTTCGGCCTCGACAACTGGACCTTCGCGGCCGGCGTCTATGGCCCCAACGGGTTTGGCAAGCAGAAGTACCCAAGCTACGGGCCTCAGGCGTTCATGATGACGGAGCTGGACGTGCTGCTCGCCTACTACACGGTGGGCGCCGCCTGGAAGTGGCGGGACGTGTTCGGCATCGGCGCGGTCGTGCAGTACGCCGACCTCATTCAGCTCAACTACGGCGTGCTCTCGGACTCCGCTGTGACCCCGGGCCTCAGCCCGGTCCCCGACGCCGAAAGCACCCAGCTCGTCACCACCATCGAGCTCAAGGATCGCGCCGCCGCCACCGCGCAACTGGGCGCGTGGTACCGGCCGCACCAGCGGTTGGAGCTGGGCGTCTCGACCCGCTTTGTCCCGGTCTACTTCAAACCCAAAGGCGGGGTTTCGGTCGACAAGGAGACACTCGTGACCGAAGAGATCAAGGTCGGGATGGACCTCACGCTCCCGGTGATCGTTCGCGGCGGCATCCGCTACATCCACGACACCGGCACACGCGAGTGGTTCGACATCGAGCTCGACGCCGTCTACGAGTCATGGTCGATGCTCAAGAGCTTCGACCTGGACGTCAACGGCCAGCTCAACGGCCAAGACCTCCAGGAGCTGAGCATCGCCAAGAACTGGAAGGACACGGTCTCGGTCCGTCTGGGCGGCGACGTCCACCCGCTGCCGCCGTACCTCACCCTGCGTACCGGCGCGTTCTTTGAGACCGCGGCCGCACCGGAGAACTTCTCCAGCATCGACTTCCCGAGTTTCCGTCGGTTTGGTGTCGGGGGTGGGTTCACGGCAGGCGCAAAAGGCATCTACGCGACGGTGGGCTACATGCACGTGTTCCAAGAGGACCGTACGATCAGCGAGGAGTTCGGCAAAGTCTTCGGACAGCGACCGCTGCGTCCGTGTCCCGACAACTGTGATGGGCTCAGTGGTGTGCCGGGCAACGCCGGTACATTCAAGACCGGCTACGACCTGCTCACGATCGGCATCGACATTCGGTTCCGAGAGCTGCTCGCCGATCGTCGGGCCAAGAAAGAGGCAGCGAAGCCTCAGCCCGCGGCAGCTTCACAGCCGGCAAAACACGGCGCATAGCAGGCATCGTCCAGCGGCTCGGCGTCGACGCGGCAGTTCTTCGCGCAGCGGTACGCACAGTTCGCGAACTTCGACCCGCGCCAGCGCGGATGCCCGCGCCGGTACCACTCGTCTTTCATCGCCACCTGCAACTCCGACACGCGAGGGTCCTCAGGGTACGCCCGGACGTACCACGTGCAGTACCCCATCGATTCCACGCACGCGTCCTCGGCCAAGCGTTCCCCAAACCGAGCCCGCAGTTTCGTCTCGTGACGCTGTCGAAACGCATCGAGATCGACGTTGGGCATCAGGTTTCGACCGCTGTCGTCCCGGACCCAGTCATCCCGTCCCTCCAGGAATGCGACGACCGAGTCATTGAAGGTCGGAACCGTCAAGCGTTGCAGTCCGTGAGTCTCGAGCAAGGCCTGCGCCGTCTGTGCGCCGAGCGTTCCCGGGTACCGCTCCACCAGCGCGAGTAAGGCCGCCGTGGAGGGCTGCGGCAACGGAGCCAGCGCCGTGTCCTCTCCGTCTTCGGCTTCCTCGGCGCTCCAGGGATCCCCGATGACCACGGACTCGTAGGTCCGCAGCGCCACCACCTCGCGCCAGGTGTCCAGTTCGGGGTGGTCGGGGTGTACGTCCACCCACGACCTCAGGGCATCGAGATCTCCGTCCTCGTGGTACGCAAACACGGCCTCGTCCAGCTCGGACTGCACGGCCGCGGCTCGGACCTGCGCCGCATCCGCGGTGACGGTCTCGATGTGGGGGGCACAGCCCAGGGTGAGCATCGCGCCCACCGCGAGTACCGACCAGGGTCGAATCGCCTTCGCCATGGTCCCGTCATCGGCCACCAGGGGCCGAGCTTCAGCCGGCTTCGAGGCAGGACCTGCGTTCCGGCCGCGGTGTTACTGTGCGTGCGTTGGACGAGCGCGCCCCACCCGCGGCGGAATCCGACGACCTGCCGGCTTGCCCGTACTGCGCTGGGTCGCATCCGCCTGATCGCTTGAAGTGCCCGGAGACCGACATGGCTCTCCCGCTGCTCGGGCGCGTGTTGTCGGGCAAGTTCCGCTTCGTTCGCAAGCTGGGTAAGGGCGGCATGGCCTCGGTGTGGTTGGCGATCAACACCGCCGTCGATCGTGAGGTGGCGATCAAGGTCATTCGTCCCGAGGTGCTCAAGAACGACGACCTCGTGGCGCGGTTTCGCAGCGAAGCCAAAGCCGCTGGCCGAATCGAGCATCCCCACGTCTGCGAGATCCTCGACTTCGGCGTCGGTCCGATCGGGCCGTACATCGTCATGGAGCGGCTGCAGGGGAAGAACCTCGCCCAGCTGATCCGCGAGCGCGGTTCGCTATCGCCGCAAGAGACCGTCGACATCGTGCAGCAGGCCCTTCTTGGCCTCGAGGCCGCGCACGCCGAAGGCATTGTGCATCGCGATCTCAAGCCGGAGAACGTCTACCTGCACGAGCCCAAGGTCGGGCCGCCGATCGTCAAACTGATGGACTTCGGCGTCGCGAAGTTCACCGACGGCAGCGCCGAGATCACGACCGAACACGGCGCCCTGCTCGGCACCCCCGAGTATATGGCGCCCGAGCAGTTCAAAGGCGCGGACCAGGCCGAAGTCCGCACCGATCTGTGGGCGGTGGGCGCGATCATCTTCCGCGCACTGACGGGAAAGCATGCGTTCAAGGGGGCGACGGTCGCCGCCACGCTGCTGCTGGTCAGCCACGAGGAGCCCGTCCCGATCCGAACGCTCAAGCCCCAGGTGCCGCAGGCGCTGGTGGACGTGGTCGCGCGGTGCCTGGGCAAGGAGCCCGAGGATCGCTATGCGAACGTTGCCGAGCTCCAGGCGGCGCTGGCCGAGGCGCTCGTACTCGACCCCGACGCCGACCTCGACGACGAGGGCCCGACCTCGCCCACGCTACCCAAGCTCGGTGCCGAGCTTTCCAGCCTCCCGGACCTCGTGGAAGCCGTCGGACTCAACCAGGGCCCGGACGCACAGACCCCCGAGCCGGCCCCCACCGACAGCGCCATCGAGCGGCGACCCACCGAGACGTTTCAAGCCTCGGACTCGGCCTCCAGCTCGCGCGGTTTGTGGATCGCCACGGGCCTGAGCGTGCTCGCCTTGCTGACCGCGGTCGCGCTGTGGCCCGCGGACGCTCCGCCCGCGACGGAACCAATCGCAGAGCCGCTCGCCGTCGCGCCGCAGGCATCCGATGCGGCGCCCCGCCCTGCGGTCGACCCCAGTCCATCCGCGCTCGCCCCCGACGTCCCAGCACTCGCCCTACGAGTGGATGTCGGGAGCCCGGAACCCGACGTGGTCATCATCTGTCTCTTATACACATCTCCGAGCCCACGAGACCTCTCTAC
>OJGU01001204.1_pt1 | contig 10184 bp, 9 predicted proteins | sample 1594741 | NCBI WGS metagenome assembly OJGU01 (sample SAMN05416841, study PRJEB24817) | seawater metagenome | isolation source: Sea water | place: Canada:Atlantic | collected 2013-07 | reverse complement strand
TACACTAGATCGCTCGTCGGCAGCGTCAGATGTGTATAAGAGACAGCTATAAAACTTCTTCATCACCACATCTTTCTCTTTTGCTTTTTGTTTTTTCTCTTCTTGTTTTTTCTTATCAAGTACTTCTGGGTCATATTTTTTAAACACATCAACCATTTTTTTAGCTTTCGCAGCCATTTCCATATCTCCGATCTGAGTAAAGTATTCTTCTAAAATTAACATTCCTGAAGAAATTACTCCAGCGGTAGCAGTTGAAGGTTCAAATTTTTCATCTATAAGCTCCATTGCTGCTCTGGCACTTTTTTCACCTTCAACAGTATTCATAGATTTAATTTCACTTATACCTTGCCATAGCTGTAACACAGGGTCATTTGGTATTGCTTTAAAGGCATATTTATATTCCAAAGCTGCTTTTCTTGGCTTATCTACCAAAAACAAATGCTGACCTAACTTATTGGCTGTATCAGCAATATTGATAAAAAATTCCTTGTAATCTTCCATTGTTGGCTCATAATCATCAAAATACTTTTGAGCCTTAGCTTCAGCCTTAACATATTTATAAATATACTTTTCAGCATCTTTTAGTGGTTTAGGATAATCTGATTCTCTCTCACCAACACTATATTTTTCAGGCAATTTAGAAATTTCATAGAGCCCCATTGCTGCATACAAGTAAGGCATAGGATGTTTTCTATAGGTAGCATCATCCATTAGTTTTATAGATTTATCTACTAACTTATCATACTTTTCGTCAACATATAAAAAATTCAAGTCTTCAATTTTTTTATCTTGAGCAACTGCTTTTCCAAATGTTGTTAGTAATAATAATGTGATTAATTGTATTGAAAAGTTTTTCATAGTTTTTTTAGTTTTTTTTGTTAATTATACATTAAATAATTTACACCGAACTTTTACAAAGATAATGCCTCTTTATTGAATGTATAATTTTTTCGTTAAAAATTACATAAAAAGTTAAAAAAAGTAGGAAGTTTGACCTTAAAAGCAATAAAAATGGAACAAAATGGAAAATAAAATAGAATATATTGAAGAAAATAATGAGCTAACTATTTTAATTTATCCACTTTATGATAAAAGAAAACAAAATATGCTTACCACTTGGTTAGTATTATTTTCACTTTGTGGAATAGCCATTATTAGTCAATTTTTCTTTGATTACCCAACCAGTACAAAACTATTTTTTGTTGTTTACCTTATCTTTTGGTTGTTTTTTGAGTTTAAAGTTATTTATGCCATCCGTTGGAGGAAATTTGGTAAAGAAGTAATAACTATTGACAAAGAAAGTATTTATCTCACTAAAAAAATTGGAGAAAGAGGGGTAACTGAAAGATATGACTTAAGTGCTATAGATACTATTGAAGCATTAAAATACAAAGGAAAATTAGTTTATAACATGACCTCTTCGTATTGGAATTCCAATCATTATACACTTACTGTAAACATTAATAAACAGCAAATTCCTTTTGGTGTTTATTTAAATGAAAAACAAGCAAAAAAAGTAATGAAAACACTAAAAGAAACTGTTAAAAACCGTGTTGAAAACAAGCTTTAATCAACCCTACATTCCTTTTTATTATTGCTTAACATTACATTCATAAAAACATAAATACATTATGAAGCATAATCTACTTGTTCTCATCCTTTCAATATTTTCAATAACATTATTTTTATGGTCTTGTGGCTCAGATAAGAGTGATGAAGCTGCCATGAAAATTTTTAGGTACAATGAAGCTGCCGGAATTACTTCTCTAGATCCGGCTTTTTCTAGAAACCCCGAGAACATTTGGGCATGTAATCATCTTTATAATGGTTTGCTTGAAATGGATGACCAACTCAATATCAAACCTTCTATTGCTAAAAGATGGAAAATTTCTGAAGATGGTAAAACCTATACTTTTTTCCTACACAACAATATTTATTTTCATGATAACGAACAATTTGAAAATGGTAAAGGAAGAAAAGTTACTGCTCATGATTTTGTTTACAGCTTCAATAGAATTTTAGATTCAAAGGTTGCTTCACCGGGAACCTGGATTTTCAATAATGTTGCTTTTGAAGAAGAATTTAACTACCAACCTTTTGAGGCAATTGATGATACTACCTTAAAAATTCACTTAAATCAAGCTTTCCCTCCTTTTTTAGGAATTCTTACCATGCAATATTGTGCTGTAGTTCCAAAAGAAGTAGTTGAACATTATAAAAATGATTATCGAAGTAACCCTGTTGGTACAGGCCCTTTTATGTTTAAAGTTTGGGATGAAAACAATAAATTGGTTTTATTAAAAAACCCTAACTATTGGGAAAAAGATGAAAACAGTAAACAATTGCCTTATATAGATGCTATTTCTATATCCTTTGTTAAAGATAAAGAAATGGAATTTTTAAAATTTTTAAATAAAGAACTAGACTTTGTTTCGGGGAGAGATGGTGATAATAAAGAAAGTATTTTTACTGCTGACGGAAAACTAAAAAAGGAATATACCAATAGAGTTAAAATGCTTACCAACCCTTATCTAAACACCGAATATTTAGGTATTTTAGTAGATGATGAATTGGACATTGTAAACAAAAGTCCTTTGAAAAAAAAATATGTAAGACAAGCCATTAACTATGGTTTTGACAGAAAACAAATGATTTCTTACTTAAGAAAAAACATTGGAACTCCCGCTGAAGCAGGCTTTGTCCCAAAAGGCTTACCATCTTATGATGAGGAAAAAGTGAAAGGTTATAACTACAATCCTGAAAAAGCCAAAGAGTTACTTTACTTAGCAGGTTATCCAAATGGAGAAGGTATGCCGGAAATTACACTCTTTACTACTGCTAATTATGTTGATTTGTGTGAATTCATTCAACATCAATTGGGAGAAATAGGTATAAAGGTGAAAGTAGATATTGTTCAAGCTACCACGCATAGAGAGTTAGTAGCCCGTTCTAAATTAAATTTCTTTAGAAAATCATGGATAGCAGATTATCCTGATGCTGAAAATTATTTGGCTTTATTTTATAGTAAAAACTTTACGCCTCACGGACCAAATTACACCCATTTTAAAAATGTAGCATTCGATAATTTATATGAACTTTCTCAAAAAGAAACCAACGATTCTATCCGTTACGATTATTACCAACGTATGGATAACATTATAATAGAAGAAGCTCCTGTAGTAATTTTATATTATGATGAAGTAGTAAGGCTAACACAACCTAATGTAGAAAATTTAGGCATTAATCCAATTAACTTATTAAGCTTAAAGAAAGTAAAGTTATTAGATTGATCCTTTTTTCTGTTCCAAATAACTTTGTAAAATAATAGTAGCACTAATCTGATCTACTAAGGATTTATTCTGTCGTGCTTTTTTCTTTAAACCACCATCTATCATAGTCTGAAAAGCCATTTTTGAAGTAAACCTTTCATCAATTCTTTCTATTGTTACCATCGGAAATTTTTTGGTAATGTGTTTAACAAAAGGTTCTATAAACCTAGCCGATTGGGCAGGTTGATTTTTTAAATCTATTGCTAAACCAACCACAATAGTTTCTACCTCATATTTAGTAAGATAATCTTCCAAAAAGGTAATAATATCTTTTACATGAACAGTTGTTAAGCCGCTGGCAATAATCTGTAAATCATCCGTTACAGCTACTCCCACCCTTTTTTGTCCGTAATCTATTGCTAAAACCCTAGCCATTATTTAAAATTCTATGTCTATTTATAACTGTTTAACGAATTATCACCATTCAATTTTAGTAATTTTGCTGAAAATAATTCATACAACTTAATGGAAGCAAAATTAAACAAAATAGAAGAAGCGATTGAAGATATCAAAAATGGTAAAATTATTATTGTTGTTGATGATGAAGACAGAGAAAATGAAGGTGATTTTTTAGCAGCAGCAAGGGCTGTAACTCCTGAAATGATTAACTTTATGGCAACACACGGTAGAGGACTTATCTGTGCTCCATTAATTCAAGATAGATGCGATGAATTAGGATTAGAATTAATGGTACATCAAAATAATGCTGCTTACGAAACACCTTTTACCGTTTCTGTAGATTTAATTGGCGAAGGTTGTACTACGGGAATTTCTGCTTCCGATAGGTCTAAAACCATTAAAGCATTAATTAATCCTGATACTAGAAAAGAACAATTAGGTAAACCGGGACATATTTTCCCATTAAGAGCCAAAAGAGGTGGAGTTTTAAGAAGAGCTGGACATACCGAAGCGGCTATAGATTTTGCCAGATTAGCAGGTTTTGAACCCGCTGGTGTAATTGTAGAAATTATGAATGAAGATGGTACTATGGCTCGTCTTCCGGAACTTTTAAAAATTGCTGAAAAACACCAACTTAAAATAGTTAGCATTAAAGATTTAATTTCTTATCGTTTACAACACGAAACATTAATTAAAAGAGAAGTTACTATTGATTTACCTACGGAGTATGGCGATTTTAAAATGGCAGCTTACAAGCAAACAACTAATGATATGGATCATTTAGCCATCTTTAAAGGAGAATGGGAAAAAGATGAACCTGTTTTAGTTAGAGTTCACTCGTCCTGCATGACAGGCGATATATTTGGCTCTTGCCGATGCGATTGCGGTCCTCAATTACACAAAGCAATGGAAATGATTGAAAAAGAAGGTAAAGGTGTAGTAGTTTACATGAATCAAGAAGGAAGAGGCATCGGTTTAATGAATAAACTTAAAGCATACAAACTTCAGGAAGAAGGTAGAGATACTGTTGAAGCAAACATAGAACTAGGTTTTAAAGCGGATGAACGTGATTATGGTATTGGAGCTCAAATTTTACGTGATTTAGGCGTTTCCAAAATGAAACTAATGAGCAATAACCCAAAAAAGAGAACTGGTTTATTGGGTTATGGTCTTGAAATAGTGGATAATGTAGCCTTAGAAATTGAATCTAATTTACATAACGAAAGTTACCTTAAAACTAAAAAAAGTAAAATGGGGCACCAACTTAACTTGAAGCCTTAGGAGATTAAAAAAGTTATTCGTTAACTGTTATTTGTTAATCTTATAAAGTTCGACAATCAAATATTTGTGGCTGAATAAAATTTTCCTATTTTTAACTTTTAAACTTAAAAATATAAAAATATGGGATTTCCTTCTGACATTGAAATAGCACAAAATACTAAGCTAAAACACATTACAGCAATTTCTTCTTACTTAAATATAAATGAAGATGATATTGAAATGTATGGAAAATATAAGGCCAAACTTCCTTTAAACCTTATACGTCAGGAAAACATTAATAAAAGCAATTTAATTTTAGTTACAGCTCTTACTCCTACTCCTGCTGGAGAAGGAAAAACAACTACTTCTATAGGTTTAACCGAAGGACTTAATAAAATTGGAAAAAAAACTACAGTGGTTTTAAGGGAGCCCTCTTTGGGACCTGTTTTTGGAATTAAAGGTGGAGCTGCCGGTGGTGGTTATGCTCAAGTAGTTCCTATGGAAGATATTAACCTGCATTTTACAGGAGATTTTTCTGCAATAGAAAAAGCCAATAACCTTTTATCTGCTTTAATAGATAACAATATTCAAAATAAAACCAATAATTTAAATATAGACCCCAGAACCATTGTTTGGAAAAGAGTAATGGACATGAATGACAGGTCGTTAAGAGAAATTGTTATTGGCTTAGGTGGTACCGGAAACGGTATTCCCAGACAAGATGGTTTTAACATTACCCCTGCTTCAGAGGTAATGGCAATTTTATGTATGTCTGAAAACTTTGAAGATTTAAAAAATAAACTAGGAAATATTTTTATTGGATTTACTTTCGATAAAAAGCCTGTTTATGCTAGAGATTTGAAAGCTGAAAACGCAATGGCTATCTTACTTAAAGACGCTATTAAACCTAACTTAGTCCAAACCTTAGAAGGAAACCCAGCTATTATTCACGGTGGTCCGTTTGCTAATATTGCTCAAGGTACGAACACTATTTTAGCAACCAAAATGGGATTATCTTTATCGGATTATGTAGTAACAGAAGCTGGTTTTGGTGCTGATTTAGGTGCTGAAAAATTCTTAGATATTAAATGTGTTTCCGGTGGATTAAAACCCAAAGCACTAGTTTTGGTAGCCACCATAAGAGCTTTACGTCACCATGGAGGAGCTACCAAAGAACAGTATAACGATGCTAGTGTTGAAAGAGTAAGCAATGGTTTTGCTAACCTCGAAAAACACATAGAAAACTGTAAAAAATTCGGATTAAACCCAGTGGTTGCTATTAATGCTTTCCCTACTGATAGTGCTGAGGAAGTAAAACTTATTCAAGATAGATGTGCCGATTTAGGCGTAAAAGCCATTGTTGCCGAAGGTTTTGCTAAAGGTGGCGATGGCATGACCAACCTAGCACAAGCTGTAGTAACCGAAATTGAAAGTGGCAAAAATAACTTTAAACCACTTTACGATTGGAAACTTCCTATTAAAGAAAAAATTGAAATTATTGCTAAAAATATTTATGGAGCTGACGGTGTAGAATATTCTAAAAAAGCCATTACCGATTTGAAAAAATTAGATAGCTTAGGCATGAGTGAATTCCCTATTTGTATGGCTAAAACTCAAAAATCTTTTTCTGATAATGAAAGTTTAATTGGTAGACCAACAGGGTTCACCATTAACGTTAGAGAATTTGAATTTGCATCGGGGGCGGGTTTTGTCATCCCTATTTTAGGCAACATGATGCGTATGCCGGGATTACCGGTTATTCCGGCATCTGAAGGAATGTTTATTGATAATGATGGTAAAATTAGTGGATTGTCTTAATCTACTACTATCCTAGTAAAAAGATACACGGTCTTTTATTCAAATCAATAACTGTATTTTTCCACTCTGCAATGGTTTTGGTAACAATCTGCTCCGAAGCCATTGTTATATCTACCGCAATACACAACTTTGAATTAGGATTACAGTTGGCTAATAAATCGGTTAATACATGTTGATTTCTGTAAGGCGTTTCGATAAAAAGTTGCGTTTGCTTTTGAGCAATAGCCATTCTTTCTAAGTCTTTCAATTTTCTTACCCTATCTTTTTTCTCTTTAGGTAAATAACCATTAAAACAAAAACTTTGTCCGTTAAATCCACTTGCCATTAGGGAAAGTAATATAGAAGAAGGACCAACCAACGGAACTACTTTTATGTTTTTTTGATGTGCTAAAGCAACAACATCTGCTCCGGGATCAGCAACACCAGGACAACCAGCATCAGAAATAACACCTATATTTTTTCCTTCATCTATTGGTCTCAGAAAAGTGGGTAGCATATCTAAATTGGTTCTTTTATTTATTTCATGAAAAACCAAGTCGTCTATTACTTTATCAGGTGCCGTTTTTTTGATAAACCTTCTAGCTGTTTTAATATTTTCTACAATAAAAACATCTATTTCTTGTAAAATGGTATTGTTAAATGATGGAATAACCTTATCGTAAGCAGCCTCTCCCAACGTGGTAGGTATTAAATATAGTGTTCCTTTATTTTCCATTATTAATTTGTTTTATAAATACCTCGCAAGCATTGTCTAATAATTGATAAACTTCTTCAAAACCAGCTTCTCCTCCATAATAAGGATCCGGTACATTTCTATTTTCGTTTGGATGAGCTAAATTTAAAAATAGTGTTACTTTTTGCTTTTCCGTATCGGTTTTAGCAAGATTTAAAATATTATTGTAATTAGAACTATCCATCGCAAAAATATAATCAAACTCCTGAAAATCAACATAAGTAAATTGCCTTGCTTGTTGGTGAGAAATATCTATATCATACTCTAATGCTTTAGCTTGCATTCTTTTGTCTGGAGCTTCTCCAACATGATAATCGGATGTTCCCGCAGAATCTACCAATAAATTCACTCCATATTCTTTGGCTTTAGCTTCTAAAACACCTTGTGCCATTGCAGACCTACAAATATTTCCTAAACAAACAAATAATACTTTTTGCATCCTCTTACTTTTTAGTTTTCTTCATTCATTATCTTACTCTGAAGCTTAATGGATTCAATATGAATTTCTGTAAATAAATTTCTAATAAATCGTTCGCTCAATCCTTTTTCTTTAGCTTCTTCCAATGCTTTTAATAAAATTTCTTCCCAACGTTTGGGTTGTAAAATCTGAATATTATTTTCTTTTTTATATTGAGCTAACTCATTAATCAATTCCATTCTTTTTGAAAGCACGTCCAATAATTCGCCATCAAGTACATTTATACTTCTTCTTATTTTATCAAGTTCTGTTGTGAGTGTTGGGCTTAGTTTTGTTTTTCTAACAACCAACTGGTTAACAAACTTCTCTAATGTTTGAGGTGTTATTTGTTGCAAAGCATCGCTTAACGCATTGTCCGGATCGAGATGAGCTTCTATCATTAATCCATCAAAATCTAAATCCATTGCTTTTTGAGCAACAGCAAACAGATTATCTCGTTTTCCACAAATGTGACTTGGATCGCAAATCATAGTTAAATTCGGATAATGCTGCATTAACTCAATAGGAATTTGCCACTGAGGAGGATTTCTATAATACGAATCGCCATATTTTGAAAACCCTCTGTGGATAGCTCCAATTTTAGTAATTCCTACTTTTGAAAAACGTTCTATTGCCCCTTCCCAAAGTTGTAAATCGGGATTTATTGGATTTTTTATTAAGACTGTAGCATCTGTTCCGTGCAACGCATCTGCAATTTCTTGAACTACAAAAGGATTAACAGTAGTCCTAGCTCCTATCCACAGTACATCAACATCATATTTTAATGCTTCTTCAACATGTTGGGTATTGGCAACTTCTATAGCTGTTTTTAAGCCAGTAGTTTCTTTTGCTTTTTGTAACCACTTTAACGCTTCTAATCCAACTCCTTCAAAACTACCGGGTTTTGTTCGTGGTTTCCATATTCCTGCTCTTAACACATCAACTTTATTAAGTGCTTTTAAAGCAATAGCTGTTTGTATTAACTGCTCTTCAGATTCGGCACTACAAGGCCCACTAATAATAATAGGCTTATCTTCTTTGCTAAGTATATGATTAATTGAGTTCATTAATGAAGCAAAATTAGCTAAGTTAAATTGAAGTTGACTAAATAATTAAATGTAAAATGAAAATAGATAGCCTGCAATAAAAATACAAAGTGCAATCACGATGTAAAACAACACCTTTTGAACTTTTTTGCTCATTGGTTTATAGATTGAAGACGGTTTATCAAATCGATTAAACATAAGGAAATAAACAAAAAACAGGAATCTCTTAGTTAAGAAATTCCTGTTTAGTTAGTGCAAATTTTAAGTTTATGTTATTGTAAACTAATTTTCTTTTTCAATTCTTCGATATAACCTCTAAAACGTTTATCGGTATCCATAAGATTATTGACTGTTTTACAAGCATGTAATACTGTTGCATGGTCTTTTCCTCCGCAATGCATACCAATGGAAGCCAAACTCGATTTTGTCATTTGTTTAGAGAAATACATGGCTATTTGGCGAGCTTGTACTACTTCTCTTTTTCTGGTTTTAGATTTTAAGGTTTCAATAGGCATATCAAAATAATCGCAAACTACTTTTTGGATGTAATCTATAGAAACTTCTCTGGCTGTATTTTTAACAAACTTATCCACCATTTGTCTAGCCAAATCAATATTTACTGCTTTTTTGTTTAGAGAAGATTGAGCTAAAATAGAAATTAAGGCACCTTCTAATTCTCTAACATTGGTAGTGATACTATAAGCAATGTATTCAACAACATCTTTAGGTAATTCTAACCCTTCGCTATACATTTTCTTTTCTAAAATAGCTATTCTAGTTTCCAAATCAGGCGATTGCAAATCAGCAGCTAACCCCCATTTAAAACGAGATAATAATCGTTGTTCCATACCAATTATTTCCACTGGAGCTTTGTCAGCAGTTAAAATAATTTGTTTTCCTGATTGGTGTAAATGGTTAAATATGTGGAAGAAAACATCTTGTGTTTTAGCTTTTCCTGCAAAAAACTGAACATCATCAATGATTAACACATCAATAATTTGATAAAAATGAATAAAATCATTTCTGTTATTTTTCTTGACAGAATCTATATACTGTTGTGTAAACTTTTCAGCAGAGATATACAAGACCGTTTTTTCAGGATACTTATCTTCTGTCTCTTATACACATCTGACGCTGCCGAC
>OJGU01001203.1_pt1 | contig 10193 bp, 8 predicted proteins | sample 1594741 | NCBI WGS metagenome assembly OJGU01 (sample SAMN05416841, study PRJEB24817) | seawater metagenome | isolation source: Sea water | place: Canada:Atlantic | collected 2013-07 | reverse complement strand
ATGTAGAGAGGTCTCGTGGGCTCGGAGATGTGTATAAGAGACAGACCCATAACATATTCACGCCGACATCAATGCCGAAGAATCCCATACCGCCCAGAAATGGTTGTGCCTGGGTGCCGAACATCTTGGGCCAGCCATGGGTCATGAACATGGCGCTACCCAGAACACGCAGAAGCGTCCATGACAGCGTCTGAGTATTGTTACCAACGCTGTCCACACATCGGTTGACCGTACTGATTATTGACATGAAATCTCCTGGCGGTAGTTGTTTGGGGTATTAGGGCAATGGTGTCTGAGCATAGACTTAAAACAATGCTTGCGCTACCCTTCGGCTTTATCACACGCACCGAATTATCCGACTATGTCTGAACTGACGCGACGAGCGATCAATCCCCGTTTCGCACTGGGCACGCAAGAGCGCACTCTCGCCTGGCGTTTGCATATTGATGTGCCTTTGCTGGTCGGGGCGCTCATGGTTTGCTGTCTGGGATTGTTTGTGTTGTACAGTGCCAGTGGCGAAGACATGGACTCGGTCATACGGCAGGTGATTCGCCTGGGTATTGGTTTTACGGCCATGTTGATCATTGCTCAGATTCCACCGCGAACATTTCGCTATTGGGCGCTGCCTGCGTTTGCTGTAGTCACGGTCTTGCTGGTGCTGGAGGTAGCACCGCCCATGCCGTCGATCTGTTTCTGGTAAGGGTCCGGGCTGCCGATCACGCGCAGCAGGAGGTTATCCCGGGCTTTGCCCGGGACTTGTGCCGCTTCCGGCAGATCCTTCAACCGAAAGAACACGCCCTTGCTGGTGCCGCCACGCATGTAGGTGGCGGGGACTTTGATCTGGTGCGCGTGGGTCATGCAGCACCCTCCGATTGCAGGAAGTCCTCGGCAAATCGCTGAAGCACACCACCGGCACTATAAATGGACACTTCTTCCGCTGTATCCAGGCGGCAAATTACGGGCACACGCTCGGTGCTGCCATTGCTGCGGTGGATAACCAGAGTGAGTTGTGCACGCGGTGCAGCTGTGCCCTCTACGTCGTAGGTTTCAGTACCATCAATACCCAGGGTTTGCCGCGTGGTGCCTTCCTCAAACTGCAGGGGCATAACGCCCATGCCGACGAGATTGGTGCGGTGAATGCGCTCAAAGCCTTCCGCAACGATCGCTTCCACACCTGCCAGGGCCACACCCTTGGCCGCCCAGTCACGGGAAGAACCCTGGCCATAGTCTGCACCGGCGATGATGATCAGCGGCTGCTTCCGTTCCATGTAGGTTTCGATGGCTTCCCACATGCGGGTGACCTTGCCTTCCGGCTCAACCCTCGCCAGGGAGCCCTGCTTCACCTTGCCGCTCTCGTCCCGAACCATTTCATTGAACAGTTTCGGGTTGGCGAAGGTAGCACGCTGTGCCGTCAGGTGATCGCCCCGATGGGTGGCGTAGGAGTTAAAGTCTTCCTCCGGCACACCCATTTTATGCAGGTATTCACCGGCTGCGCTGTCCATCAGGATCGCGTTGGACGGCGACAGGTGGTCGGTGGTGATGTTGTCCGGCAACACCGCCAACGGGCGCATACCCTTGAGGGTTTTCTCGCCTACCATGCCACCTTCCCAGTACGGCGGTCGGCGAATGTAGGTGCTCTGGGGGCGCCAGTCGTAGTTCGGGTTGGTGTTGGCGTGCGCATCCCGGGTGATGTCGAACATCGGGATGTACGTGCTGCGGAACTGCTCCGGCTTCACGCTGGACTTCACGATGGCATCAATTTCCGCATCATCCGGCCAGATGTCCTTCAAGGTAATGGGATTGCCATCCTTGTCGTGACCCAGGGCGTCTTTTTCGATGTCGAAGCGGATGGTGCCTGCAATCGCATAGGCCACCACAAGCGGCGGCGATGCCAGGAACGCCTGCTTGGCGTAGGGGTGAATGCGGCCGTCAAAGTTCCGGTTGCCCGAAAGCACGGCGGTGGAATACAGGTCCCGATCAACAATTTCCTTTTGGATCTTCGGGTCCAGTGCGCCACTCATGCCATTACAGGTGGTGCAGGCGAAAGCCACTACGCCGAAGCCGAGTTCTTCCAGCTCGGACATCAGGCTGGCTTCTTCCAGGTACATTTTTACCGTCTTGGAGCCCGGTGCCAGGGAAGTCTTTACCCAGGGTTTGCGAGTCAGGCCCAGCTTATTGGCATTACGGGCGATCAGGCCTGCGGCCACCATATTGCGGGGGTTACTGGTATTCGTGCAACTGGTAATCGCGGCGATGATGCACGCACCGTCCGGCATCTTGCCCTCTTCTTTTTCCCATTTGCCGGCAACACCGCGCTCGGCCAGTTCGGAGGTGGGAAGATGCGCGTGGGGGTTGGACGGGCCCGCCAGCGTACGGTGTACCTTGGACAGGTCAAACGTCAGCACTCGCTCGTATTCGGCGTTTTTCATGCTGTCGGCCCACAGGCCTGTCTCTTTGGCGTATCTCTCAACCAGGGCGACCTGTTCGTCTTCACGACCGGTCAGTTTGAGGTAATCGATGGTCTGGCCGTCGATATAGAACATCGCCGCCGTGGCACCGTATTCCGGAGTCATGTTGGAGATGGTGGCCCGGTCACCTACGGTCAGGCTGTCGGCGCCTTCTCCGTAGAATTCCAGGTAGGCACCTACCACCCTTTCCTTACGCAGGAATTCAGTGATAGCCAGCACCATGTCGGTACCGGTGATTCCTGGTTGCAGCTTGCCCTTAAGCTCCACACCCACGATGTCTGGCAGGCGCATCATGGAGGCGCGGCCCAGCATCACGCTTTCGGCTTCAAGGCCGCCCACGCCCACGGAGATAACACCAAGGGCGTCTACCATTGGCGTGTGGCTGTCGGTTCCCACGCAGGTATCCGGATACGCAATACCGTCACGGTTCTGAACCACCGGCGACATTTTCTCCAGGTTGATCTGGTGCATGATGCCGTTGCCCGGAGGAATCACATCCACGTTCTTGAACGCCGTCTTGGTCCAGTTGATGAAGTGGAAGCGGTCGTCGTTGCGACGGTCTTCCACGGCACGGTTTTTCTCGAACGCGTCTTTCTCGAAACCGGCGTGCTCTACGGCCAGCGAGTGATCCACGATTAACTGGGTTGGAACGACCGGGTTGACCTTGGCCGGATCACCGCCCTTTTCCTTAATGGCGTCGCGCAGCCCGGCAAGATCCACCAGGGCGGTCTGGCCGAGGATGTCATGGCACACCACGCGCGCCGGGTACCAGGGAAAATCCAGATCCCGTTTACGCTCGATCAACTGTTTGAGGGAATCCGTCAGTGCCGCCGGATCGCAACGGCGAACCAGCTGCTCCGCGAGGATTTTGGAGGTGTACGGCAGTTTGTCGTACGCGCCAGGCCGGATGTCTTCCACAGCCTGGCGGGTGTCAAAATACTCCAGGTCGGTGCCCGGGAGGGGTTTGCGGTAATCAGTGTTCATGGGCGGTACTCAAATTCTGGTTTATCGGATTACGGCCGCTCGTCGATCGGCACCCACTTAGAATCCGCCGGGCCATCGTAGTCGGCACTTGGGCGAATGATGCGGTTGTTCTCACGCTGTTCTTTCACGTGGGCGGTCCAGCCGGAAACCCGCGACATCACGAAGATGGGGGTAAATAACTCGGTGGGAATGCCCATGAAGTGATAGGCGGAGGCGTGGAAGAAGTCGGCGTTACAGAACAGCTTCTTCTCGCGCCACATGACTTCCTCACAACGAACCGATACCGGGTACAGAACGGTGTCACCCACTTCCTTGGCAAGCGTTTCGGACCACTTCTTGATGATCGCGTTGCGGGGATCGGAATCCCGGTAGATGGCATGGCCGAAGCCCATGATCTTTTCCTTGCGCTCCAGCATACCCAGCAGGCCTTTCTCGGCTTCCTCCGGGGTCTGGAATTTCTGGATCAGAGCCATGGCCGCTTCGTTGGCACCGCCGTGGAGCGGGCCGCGCAGGGTACCAATGGCGCCGGTTACGCAGCTGTGGATATCCGACAACGTGGAAGCGCACACACGAGCCGTGAAGGTAGAGGCATTGAACTCATGCTCCGCATACAGAATCAGCGACACGTTCATGACCCGCTCGTGCAATTCGCTGGGCTTCTTGCCGTGAAGCAGCTCCAGGAAATGACCGCCGATGGAGTCCACGTCACTGGCAGTGTCGATGCGTACGCCTTCGTGGGCGAAGCGGTACCAGTAGGTAATAATGGCCGGGAACAGGGCCAGCATGCGGTCGATCTTGTCGTCCTGCTGGCTGAAGTCGGTCTCGGTTTCAAGGTTGCCCAGCATGGAGCAGCCAGTGCGCATGACGTCCATCGGATGGGCGTCTTTAGGAATGTGCTCGAGTACGGATTTTACGGCGTATGGCAGCTCACGCAGGCTGACGAGCTTTTTCTTGTAGTCCTCAAGCTCCTGCCGGTTCGGCAGCTTGCCACGCAACAGCAGGTAGGCCACTTCCTCGAACTGGGCGTTGTCCGCCAGGTCGCTGATGTCATAACCACGATAGGTCAGGCCGGCGCCCGACTGTCCAACGGTACACAGTGACGTTACGCCGGCCACCTGGCCGCGAAGACCTGCGCCTCCGAGTTGTTTTGCTTCAGCCATGGTTTTCCCCCTCATCAATGTTTGGATTTTGATTAACCCTTTTTCTGCTGGAACAGCTCGTCCAGCTTCTGTTCGAAATCGTGGTAGTTCAGGAAATCGTACAACTCCATCCGCGTTTGCATAAGGTCAACCACGTCTTTCTGGTCACCTTTCTCGAGGATGTTTTCGTAAACTGTCAGTGCCGCCTTGTTCATGGCGCGAAAGGCACTCAATGGATACAGCACCATACCGGCGCCGGCATCTGCAAGCTCCTTGCGATTGTACAACGGCGTGGCACCGAACTCGGTAATATTGGCCAGCACCGGCACGTCCAGGGCTTCAGAGAAGGCCTTGTAGTGCTCCAACTCGGTCACCGCTTCGGCAAAAATGCCGTCGGCGCCTGCTTCTATGCAGGCCTTTGCGCGCTCAATGGCCGCTTCCAGGCCTTCTTTCTGGAACGCGTCGGTGCGGGCCATGATGAAAAAGTCATCGTCCTGACGGGCATCCACGGCGGCCTTGATGCGATCCACCATTTCTTCCTGGGAGACGATTTCCTTGTTCGGTCGGTGACCACAGCGTTTCTGGGCCACCTGATCCTCGATATGAACCGCCGCTGCGCCAGCGCGTTCCATTTCACGGATTGTGCGAGCAATGTTGAAGGCCCCGCCCCATCCGGTATCGATGTCTACCAGCAGCGGGACGTCGGTGGCCGCAGTGATGCGGCGGACATCCTCGACCACATCGTTCAGAGTGGTCATGCCCAGATCCGGCAAACCATAGGAAGCATTGGCAACACCGCCTCCGGACAGGTAGATGGCCTGGTGACCGACCTTTTCCGCCATCATGGCAGTATAGGCGTTGATGGTACCGACAATCTGTAAGGGGTGGTTTTCTTTCAGGGCTTTGCGGAAGCGTGCGCCTGGGGATAGTGTTTTGGACATGAGTAACCTCGTTATTTGGTGTGATGGTTCTAGATCGTTAAATCGCCTTGCTGGATCTTTTTCTCGATGTTTCTGCGGGCCGCATGGATGTGTCGTTTCATCAGGAATTCCGCCAGCTCGCCGTCACGCTGAGCGATGGCTTCAACAATTCTGCGATGCTCCCCCAGCGCCATGTGAGGGCGCCCGGATGACGTGCTCAAACGGTAACGGTACATCCGGACCATATAGTAAAGATCACCCAGCAGCATTTGCGCGAGTTTGGTGTTGCGGCTGCCTGTGGCAATGCGGTGATGGAAGTCGTAATCGCCTTCCGCCTGATAGTAGGCCTGGCCCTGGGCCTGTTCAATCATCCGCTCGTGGCTGTCGAGGGTAGCGGAGAGGTCGGCGATTTCCTGGTCGGTCATTCGCTCGGCGGCCTGGCGGGCGGCCAACCCCTCCATGGTCTCCCGAATACGGTACAGCTCCATGAGTTCATCAGCGCTGACTGACACTACCTTTACCCCGGCATGCGGCCGGCGAACCAGCAAGCCTCGGGATTCAAGGCGGCCAAGCGCCTCGCGAAGCGGGCCACGGGTAAGATTAAAGCGGGAACAGAGCTCGACTTCGCCGATTTTTTCGCCTGGGGCGAGATCACCCTTTACGATAGCCGTTTGCAGACAATCGAAGGCTTCGTCGGCGCGAGTATAGGTTTGGGCGATGGCTTCCGGCATATTTTGTCAACAATAGTGACTTGAATGACCGGAAATTTACGCCCTAACGATATTATTGTCAACAATCCGCCAATTCTGATAAGGCGAATTGTTAACAGGCTGCCTACAGCCACTCTACCTCAAAGACATTAATAGAGTGTGCGTTCGTCCTCCGGAGGGGGCGTGTACTGGTATAACCAGGTTTCGGTGAGCACCTGGTCACCAAGCTTGAGCTGAAGTCGCAGGTCGATGGGTTCAAGGGAGTCATCGGGAACCAGATCAAACATCGCCCGATAGCCACCAATGGAAGCCAGTGGCCGCGCGGATGTGATTTCGATATCACCGCGGCTGGCGGTAATAACCGGTTTGACGTCGGCATCCTCCCCGATCAGTGGCAGCGGGCCACCGACGAAGTCCACGGCGAACCGCCAGGAGAAGTATTTACGTTCCTGCCCTACAACGCCGCCCAGCCCCGTGCGGGTCGCCTGCACCGTGGCCAGTTCCTCCGGCTCCATCGGTGGCTCAGCTCCCCAGGAAAGCGTGTATCCGTATAGATATTCCTGCCCCGGCTTGAGGGGCTGCTCGGGATTCCAGAAGGCCACAATATTATCGAACGTCTCATCCTCGGTGGGAATTTCCACCAGCATCACACTGCCCTTGCCCCAATCGTCATGAGGGGTGACCCAGGCACTCGGGCGTTTCTCGTAGAACACGCCGTCGTCCTGATAGTTGGCAAACCGCCTGTCCCGCTGAAGCAGCCCAAACCCATGTGGATTATTGTCAACAAACGTGTTTACCCGGAGAGAGCGAGGATTCACCAGCGGCCGCCACAACCATTCTCCTTCCCCGTTCAGGATGGCCAGGCCGTCGGAGTCATGGATTTCGGGGCGCCAGTCGTAGGCCATGCGGCGATCGTTTTCGCCGGTCTGATACATACTGGTCAGTGGCGCAATGCCCACGCGCTGAAGGGGCTTGCGAGGGTACAAAGCCACATCCACCCTCATCACCATGTTCCGCCCGGGCGTTAACGTGAAGGCGTAGGCGCCGGTGGTGCTGGGCGAGTCGAGAAGCGCATAGACCACCAACTGTTTACTGCCTGGCTCAGGCTTCTCCAGCCAGAAGGCGGAAAACTGGGGAAACTCTTCCCTGCCCTCCATCGCGGTATCTATCGCCAGCCCCCTGGCTGAGAGCCCGTACTGCATCTCGGACCCTACGGCACGGAAGTAACTGGCCCCGAGAAACGCCGCCAGGTCACGTTCGTAATCGGTGTGGAAATGCACACGGAAACCGGCATAGCCCAGATCCTCCGGCAGGGTTCCCAAAGGCTGTTCACCCTCATACTGGAAGTATTCCGGTTTGTACGCCAGCTCCCGGGCCTGGCCATTTTCCACCTCATGGATACGCACGGGGGATTTGAAATACAGGCCAAGATGAAAGAGCTGCACCTGGAACGCATTGTCGTCGTTTCGCCAAAGCGCCTCTTCCGGGCGAAATCGAATGGCCTGGTAGTCATCCCAGGACAGGGATTTCAGCGAGCCGGGCAGTTCCCCTTCGTGTGATACCCAGGGTTCACCGGCCAATGCCCGCGCATGGCCTTTCAGCCACGCGTAACTGAATGGCTTGGGCTCACCAACCTCGCCCGCCACGCTGGAACCACTGTACATCAATGCCGAGAGGGGCAGTGCCTGGGCTCCCGCCAGACTGACGAAGGTTTTGATCAGTGTGCGTCTGTCCATGTCATGCTCCCGTCTAATATTGAAGCCTTTACTCTTCAGGTTTTGTCTTGCCCAGACTGGATATTCGCCGTCCCCAGAAACTGTCCGGCGATGAACGCCAGGCAAGCTGGTGCAGTTCCGCCAGTGCCGTGCGGTCACGGAACACTTGGCTGAGTTCGTTCCGGGACAATGACTCCGGCCCTTTGTCGGCGAGTCGTCGTACCAATGGCGCCAGCAACTCCGCCCTTCTGGGTTGGCGATCGGCGCGCGCCAAAGTGAGATGAAGCTGGTTCAGTCGCGGCCGTATCACGGCGGCCTCCACAGCGGTAATCACCGGAACCTCATCACTCTCGGCCCTTGCGCGTCTGGCGTCGTTCAATACCGCGACTGGTGTAAGCTCTTCCGGTATCACCAGTAATCCTTTTTTCCGAAAGGCCCGCCCCAGCCCTACACGGCTGAGCACCACCGATGTCGGGGCCGCCAACACGAGCGGCACCGCTACGGGCAGGGACCAGAGGAAAAACATGGGGTCCAGACTCCAGGCGAAGGCGGACCAGCCAGCCCCCACGAGCATGCCGGGAAACTGGGTCAGAAAAGCGTCCCGCCATGTCGTTTCTTCTGTGCGATTTTGCCCTGCCCAGGACAAAGAGACGTTGAGAAGAGCCCCAAGGACGTATCGGCTGTGGGCCATCATCCGGACCGGAGCCAGCAGGACGGAAACGACGATTTCCAGCAAAACACTGAGAAACAGCCGCCAGACGCCTCCAAAGCCCCGCACAAGGCCGTGTACTACAGCATCAAAAATGGCCAGGAACTTTGGCAGGAACAGCAGCGACAGGGTGCTCAGCGCAAGCCCGATAGCCCATTCCGGCCGCCATTCCGGCCATAGGGGGAATAGCCCCTGATGCCCTTCCGGGAAATAATTGATGCTGGCGACCGTCATTTGCACGGCTTCAACGGTCGTCAGAATCAGGAATGCCAACCAGAGCGGCGACGCCAGGTACGCCATGATGCCGTTAAGCAGCGCCATCCGGTGGGCCAGGCGCAACTTCCGCCCGAACAGCAGGATCCAAAGATGCTGGAGGTTGCCTCTGGACCAGCGATTGTCCCGGGAGAGTTCATCCGAAATGGTGGGCGGTGATTCTTCAAAGCTGTTGCCAAGCTCAGGCTCAAGCCACACCTCATAACCGGCGCGCCCCATGTAGGCCGCTTCGACGAAATCGTGACTCATGATGGGCCCGCGAAAAAGCCCGAAGCCCCGCAGCTTGCGAAGACCGCAGTGCGTCATAAAGGGCTCAACGCGCAGAATGGCGTTGTGGCCCCAGAAGGCAGCGTCTCCCATCTGTATGGCTGCCAGGCCAGTAGCGAATAACGACGAGTAAAGGCGGTTCGCGAATTGCTGCACTCTGGCAAAGAGAGACTCACCGTTGATAATGGTGGGTGCGGTCTGCAGGATACCCACGTTGGGTTCCCGCTCCATCAGTTGCACCATTTTCACGATGGTTCCCGCGCTTAGCAGGCTGTCGGCATCCAGCACAACCATATAACGGTAACGGCGGCCCCAACGCCGCAGAAAGTCCGCAACGTTGCCGCTTTTGAAATTGAGATTGACGCGCCGACGACGATAAAACAGCCGCCCTTCAGCCCCGAGCTCTTCACACAGCCGGTGCCACTCGGCCTGTTCCTGGAGCCAGACGTTCGGGTCCCTGCTGTCGGAGATAATATGAAATTCAAAGCGGTCCAGCTGCCCGGTCCGTTCAATGTCCTGATAGACCGCCTTCAACCCGCTGAGCGTCCATTTCACGGGCTCGTGGTAGATCGGCATAACGATGGCGGTTTTGGCCAGCGCCGTGTTTTCCAGTTCCGACTCCGGATGGCGTTTGAGAAGGCTGTGACGATCGCCACCTATCAGCCTGAGTACGAAACCAAACACGGCCGTCCAGAATCCCACTGCAATCCACATATAAAGAAGGATAAAAAGCGCAAGCAGGCCGAGCTCTACCCATGTTCCGCCGTGATACGGCAGAATCCAGAGCAGGAAGTAACTGGCAACAATGGTTTGCCCAACCACAAACAATGTCAGGAAAAAGCGACGCACTGTGGCGGTGCGGCGCCAGGTTCCCGAACGCTCGTGGGGGGCTTCATTAACGACCTCAGTCATGGGGATAGTACCCCAGGTGGCCGCGCATCAGGGGTGGAATAGGCGCCGGGATGTCCATTCCCGGCAGGTTGAAGTAGTCCGGCACGAGCTCAATAC
>OJGU01001202.1_pt1 | contig 10195 bp, 8 predicted proteins | sample 1594741 | NCBI WGS metagenome assembly OJGU01 (sample SAMN05416841, study PRJEB24817) | seawater metagenome | isolation source: Sea water | place: Canada:Atlantic | collected 2013-07 | reverse complement strand
ACGAGATGTAGAGAGGTCTCGTGGGCTCGGAGATGTGTATAAGAGACAGATGCACAGTCGAAGCAGCGGCCACGGCGTGTCCCGACGCAGGGCCCGGATCGGGGGAGGACGCGTGGACGCCAGCGCCTGCAGGTAACCCGCGGGCGTCTTGGCCGACCACGGCAGGCGCCCGGTGATCATTTGGTAGAGCATCACGCCGAACGCGAACAGGTCGGAGCGCACCGAGGCGCCCTGGCCCTCCCACAGCTCGGGGGCCATGTACGCGGGCGAGCCGAAGATCGTCCCGGCCTCGGTACGGACCAGTGCCAGCACCGAGCTCGCGCTTGGGTCGCCTTGCGGCGCGTCCTCGATACCGGCGACGCCGAAGTCCATCACGATCGCACCGCGGTGGGTGAGCATGACGTTGCCCGGCTTGAGGTCGCGGTGAATCACGCCCACTTGGTGTGCGGACTCCAGGCCATCGAGCACCGCCAGCGCGATCCGGCGCAGCGCCTTGAAGTCCATGGGGTCTTCGTCGCCGTCGAGGCGCTCTTGGAGCGTCTGGCCTTGGATGTACTCCATCGTGAAGAACGGAAGTCCCCCCTCTTCCCCGGTGTCGTAGATCCGCACGACGTGCGGGTGGGTGACGGCGTGGGCGAGCGCGACCTCTCGCAGAAACCGCCGGACCGTGTCCCGGTTCCTGGCGAGTTCCGGGTCGAGTGCCTTGAGCGCGACCGACTTGCCCAGCAGCTGGTCTCGGGCGAGCCAGACGTGACCGTTGGCCCCGCGTCCCAGCAGGCGTTCCAGCGCGTACCGGCGACCCATCATCGTGCCGGCCTCCCACACGATGGAGGCGCCGGGCGCATCCTGCTCGTGCGGCCCCTCGTCCATCGAGCGTAGGATATCAGAGGCGCCGGATGGCTCGAACGGCCTCGAACAGGACGCCCAGGCCCAGCAGCAGCAGCCCGATGCCCATGCCGATCAGCAGGGGGTCGGTCATGTGCCAGAGGTTGATCGCCATCGCGACCAGGGTGCTGGTCATCATGCCGACCGCCGGGATGGCCGCAGGCCACGAGGGCCAGCCCTTCTTGCGCAGATAGATCGTGACCACGACCAGAGTCAGGCTGGCGAGCAGCTGGTTGGTCGTGCCGAACAGCTGCCACAGGGCCAAGCCCGCCGGTCTGGCCACCATCACGCCGCCCACCTCGACCTGGACCTCATAGAACGCAAACAAGGCGATGACGCCGCAGGCGATCGCCGAGGCGACGTAGCGGTTTTGGGTGCCGGGGATCTTGAAGGTCGCGCCAATCTCCTCGACGTTGAACCGCAACAGGCGGGTCGCCGAGTCGAGGGTGGTCAGCGCGAACGAGACCACGACCATCGCGATGAGTGCGGCCGCCAGATCGGAGCTGAGCCCGAGGCTGGTGAGGAACGCGGTGGTTCCCTGGATGAACGTGTCGATCTTGCTCGGCAGCGCCTGGACCGAAGCCCAGTCGTGATAGATGCCGTGCCACGCCTCAGACGAGGAGATGCCCGCCGTGCAGGCAAGTGTGGCGAGCAGCCCCAGAAGGCTCTCGCCGATCATCGCCCCGTAGCCGATCGGTTTGGCGTGGGTTTCTTTTTCTAGTTGCGTGGCTGTCGTGCCGGAACTGACGAGTCCGTGAAACCCACTCGCGGCTCCGCAGGCGACGACGATGAACACGAACGGGATGACCGATGGCGCGCCTTCGGGTTGTAGCCGAACCGCCGGCGCGGCGAACTCGTGCCCGCCGACCATCAACCCGATGTATGCGAGGCCCAGACCGAGGTAGAGCAGCAGCCCGTTGAGGAAGTCGCGGGATTGCAGCAGGGCCCACACCGGCATGACCGAGGCCGCGAACGCGTAGGCCAGCAGGACCCAGGTCCAGGTCTCGGGCAGTGGCCACGCGGACTCGGGCAGGCCGATCGTGGGGAACTGCATGCCCAAGCCGATGCCCCCAAGCTCGAGCGCAAATCCGACCACCGCGACCGGCAGCAGCGCGACGCCCTTTTTGTGCATGAGGATTCCGGCGATCAAGGCGATGATCATCAGCAGGCCCGAGGGCAGGACGGCCTGCGGATAGCCCGGCGATCCGGGGGCCAACTCGAGCGCGAAGAGGCGCGAGATGACGTAGACGAACACGCCCATCGCGAGCGCCACACCGAAGAAAATGATGAAGTGGAGCAGCGTGCGGGCGCGTGGGCCGATGACGTCGCGAGAGACTTCGCCGATCGACTTGCCCTCGTGCCGGACGGACACGACGAGCGCGGAGAAGTCGTGCACGCAGCCGACGAACAGCGCACCGAACACCACCCAACACACGGCGGGAAGCCAGCCCCAGATCACCGCAACGGCGGGCCCGAGCATGGGGGCGAGGCCGGTGATCGATGCGAAGTGGTGCCCGAACAGGATCGCCGGTCGCGTGGGGACGTAGTCGATGTCGTCGCGCAGCGCGTGGCTCGGCGTGGTGGCCGACGCGTCGAGGTGGAACACGCGCGTGGCCAGGAACCGTGCGTAGACGCGGTAGCCCACGAAGTAGGCGGCGAAGGCGCAGAGGACGACGACAACGGGAGACACGGCTGCCCGGCTTCTTACACCGACTCGTGGCGCAGGTCACCGTGCGGTGGATGTCGCACCGACTACACTCTGAGGGTGCGTACGTGGCTGTTGGCGGGAATTGTGGGGCTGGCGGGTTGCTTCGTCCAAGTCGAGGAGCCGCCTTCACAAACGGCCGGCGGGGACACCGACGCCGAGCCTGACTCGGGCCCGTGTTCCGACGTCGCGTGCTCGGTGGACGGCTACTGCGAGCAGGGGGAGTGCTTCTGCAACCCCAACTTCGTCGGCAACCCCAACGCACTGTATGGATGCCAGCCCAGCCAGGCGTCCGCGCAGGCCTGCCAGACGACCTGTGGACTCAACGCCTACTGCGATGACGGGGTGGCGTGTGTATGCGCGGACGGCTTCGTGGCCGTGTGCGGAACCGGGGACTGCATGCCGATCGAGCAGGTCTGCGACGGCATCGAAGACTGCGTGAACGAGCGCGATGAGGACCCGGAGGTGTGCGAGGTTGCCGAGGTTCAGCAGTGGACGCTCATCGACGGGTGCGACGACGGCATCGACGTCTCGTGGCGGTTGTGGGCGCGCGATCGCGGGTGGGTGTGGCCGTCCCTGGAAGACGCGTTCGTCAGCGAGGGGCCGGATGTGGTCTCGCGCACTACGATCGAATGTGTGCGAGGCGAAACGATCTGCCTCGGCGCTGCGGCCGGTGATGTGGAGTGGGGCATCGGCGCGTTCGGCAACGGAATGTGCGATGACTGCTGCAAGCCATGCCTGCCGGGAGTGATCGAGTTCGGGACGCTGGCCTGTCCCTGACGGAATCCCCTGGGTCGCGATCGAGGGGATTCACCGGCCTTCACGTTCCTACACATTCCTTCATTGTGGCGACGTGTGGTCGCTCGCGATCGAGGGCCCGTTTCGCGTCTCGCATTCGAGGCCGGGCGGTGGACGGGGTGGGGACCCGGTGGCATAGTCCCGCGGCGTCGCCGTGGGGCGACCCGAGTGCCGAGATGACCGAGATCGCTCAGCTGTTCGAGTCCGCGCTGCGGGAGAACCGGGCCAGCCTGCTGCGCAAGGCTGCAAAGAGCACCATTGCGCGCATGCCCCCGTCCACGACGCTTTCGTCGCTGCTCGAGAGTGATGCCGGCGAGGCGGTTCGGGCGCTGACGCTGATCGAGCTGACCGAGGCGCTGGAAGAAGCTGGCCTCACACCCTCACCCATCGCGGCCAGGTCTGGGTCTGGATCTGGGTCTGGGTCTGGGTCTGGCAGGCGTCGGGTCGTCGACGACGAGAGCGGAAGCGACAGCTCGGACTGGGGCGGCGAGGCTGCCGAAGCCCAGCTGTTCCGCCGGATCATCGATGCCATGTCGGAGGAGCCACTGACGATAGGTCAGCTCTCCAAAGAGGTCGGCATCGCGGTCGACGAGCTTCGCGGCTATCTCGCGTGGATGAAGAAAGCCGGCAAGGTCACCAGCTCCGGCCGAGCTCGCGCGACGCGATACCAAGCCGTCCAAGAGTAGGCGCTTCGCGGTCAGCCCAGCTTCGACCCTCGACCCTCGACCCTCCAGCCTCAATCCTCAATCCTCAATCCTCAGGAGTACGAACCATGGGGGATGATGCACAGACCGGGCTCGAGCTTCGCGAGCTGGTGGCCGACCTCAAGCACGACCTCGCCAAGTACGTCGCATGGCGCAGCGCCAACTATGGCGACGACGCTTGGGAGGGTCCAATGACCGACGACTTCGCCGCGGCGCTGCAGGACGACGTCTTGCGGACCAAGGGAGACCTGAGCGCATGGCAGGTGTGGGATGCCGCCCGGGGGGGTCTCGGGGACCCGCTGCCACACCCCCAGCTGCGTGAAGTTGACGCCGCAGTGGCGTTGCTGCAGACGCACGAAACGGCCCTACGTGGCGGCGGAGAGGCGTTGGCGGCCGTTCGAGCGGAGATCCGAGGGGCCCAGCAGACCATCCGGTCGCAGCTCCGCGATCTGCACCGTACACTCGCCGCAGGGTAGTCGGTGTCGCAGATCCTCATCATCGACGACGAAGACAAGTACTTCGAGCTGTGCCAGCGGTTCATCGAGGGGCACGACTTCCTGCCGCCCGCTCGCAACTACCGTGAGGCCGAGGCCACCCTCGAGGCGTACCGGGGCAAGGTCGACCTCGTCCTGCTCGACGTGCACTTCGACATCCCGGACGAGGAGTTGCTCCCGTACGACAAGACGGAGCTGCTCACCGGCAAGGACCACAAGCGGGCGATCGAACGGCTGCGGCGCGGGCAGGGGCTGCACATCCTCGACCAGCTGCGGCGCGTCGTTCCGGACCTTCCGGTCATCGTGATGACGGCCCGCGACGACCTCCCGATCGAAGCGGACTCCGAGCGCCTGCAAGCCGAGGACTACACCTACCTCCTCGATGACGAGTACCTCGATGCGCGCTCGCTCCGGCTGCAGATCGAGAACATCCTCGCTCAACGGGCCGGACCAGCGGGGGACGAGGACGAACCGTTCTATTGGGGCGAGACGTCCCGGATGCAGGGGCTGCGGCGCCGGCTCTCGATTCTCGCCCGCGGTCAGCTCCCGATCATTCTTCTGGGCTCCACCGGGACCGGCAAGAGTCTGCTCGCTCGCGAGTTCATCCACGCGCGCTCGCATCGCGAAGGTCCGTTTGTTGCGGTCGACCTTTCGACCGTCCCGCACGACTTGATGGGCGCGCATCTGTTCGGCGTGGTCAAGGGCGCGTACACCGGCGCAACGACATCGCGCGAGGGGGTGCTGCAGCACGCGCACGGCGGGACCCTGTTCCTCGACGAGATCGGCAACCTGAGCCTCGAGCTTCAGAAGGCGTTGCTTCAGGTGTTGCAAGAGGGGCGCTACCGTCCGGTCGGCTCGGTCGACGAGCGGGTGGCCGATATCAAGCTCGTCGTCGCGACCAACGAGAACTTGGTCGAGATGGTGCGGCACGGGAAGTTCCGCGAGGACCTCTACATGCGGCTCAACCCGGCCACGGCGATGCGCTTGCCGAGCCTGACCGAACGCAAAGACGACTTCTCCGTGTTGCTCGAGGTGTTCGTGGCGCGGGTCGCCCAAGAGGCCTACAACGCGGACCTGCTGCGGCAGTACGCGGCCCAGAGGGGGATGGCGGTCTCCGAGACCGACGCGGTCCCGGTCTCGGTCAGTCGCAAGGTCCCGGCCAAGGCCGACAGTCGCCGCATTCACTTCGTGTTCCATCCGAGCAGCTACAAGCAGCTGCGGGACTTCGCGTGGCCGGGGAACTTCCGGCAGTTCGAGATGTTCCTCTCCAACCTCATCACGCTCTCGCTCGTCGAGCTCGTGGATCAGGCCGACGTCGTGGAGCCCAGCAACCCGGCCGAAGCGAGCCGGCCCGACGTCATCCCGATCTTGCCTCGCATTGTGCGGGAGCTGATGCGGCCGATGGACATCTCCCGCATCGAGCCCGAGACCGACGGCACTCCGGTTCGCGTGTTGGACGACGGCGGGCACCGGTTGGGCGTGACGCTGCTCGCCGGAGACTCGCTCAACGCCGTCTCGTGCGCCGTTGAGCGACAGTATTTGGAGCTGTTGTTCGAGAAATACGAGGGAGACCTCGCGCGTATGGCTGGGGTGCTGCTCTCGGATCCCACAGCGGGGCGAAAGGTCCAACTGCGCATGAACCAGCTGGGCATCAAGCTTCGGTCGCTCAAACAGCGGCGGCGCGGTCGATGAAACGACTGGGGCTGTTGGCTGCGGCACTCGGGTTGCTCATGGGGGCGCCCGAGGCGAGCGCCGCTCCACCCGCCGGCCCAGACTCTGCCGTTCTCCCGTCGCTCGACGGTGACCTGCCCCCACCTCCGGTCGATGACCCCGACTCCGACACCGGCACCGACGAGCCGCCGGAGCCGACCGAGGAGGAGAAGCTGGCGGCGCGCATGAAGGAGTTCGAGGACCACGTCGGCCGTGGCCAGAGCGCCGTGTCGAAGGAGCGCTACGACGAGGCGATCCGGGAGTACAGCGCCGCCCTGCGAATCCTCCCCGGCGACGCATCGGCGCTGTTGGGGAAGGCGAAAGCGCATCGTGGTCGGACGGCCGAGGGACGGTGTCCCAAGCCCGCCATCCGCAACATGCTGGAGATCGAGCGCAACGATCCAAAGGGCGTCTGGCTCGAGCAGCGCTCGGTGCTGATCGATTGGATGAGCGACTGCGGGGCCCGCTACGCGACCCGGCAGCTTCGGCTCGCTCGACAGCTGGCCGGCGAGGACCCTGGTGCGAGTGGTCGCGATGACGACATTCGGCTGACGCTGGCGAAGCTCGAGTTTGCGTATGGCTCCGACCGAGGGACGCCCGACGAGCTGTCCGAACGGCGAAAGGCCGCGTTGGCGGTGTTGAGCCTGTATCTCGAGGAGTGCAAGGCTCAGAAGCGCAAGCCTGCGGCCGAAGCGTTGCGGTTGATGGCGCAGTGGTACCGCGAAGAGAACGACCTCGAGCGGTCCGCGGAGCTGTATGAGCAACTCGACAGCACCTACGCCGGCAGCGAGTTTGCGAAGGACGCCGGGAAGATTCGCGAAGAGATCGAGTTCGAACTCGAGCTCCGCAAGCTCGACGAAACGCAGGGGTTCAGGCCCTCGGCGGCGGCCGAGGCTGCATACAACGCCGGCGTCGTGGCGCTGCGAAAGGGCAACTACGAGACCGCGGAGCAGCGGCTGAGCGAGGCCATCGACGAGAGCCCCTGGTTCCCGAGCGCCTACTACTCCCGAGGCGTCGCTCGGGCACGGTTGGACAAGCTCATGCCCGCGGTCGACGACATCAACCGCTCGATCCGCATGGACCGCTCGGACTATCGCGCCCACATGACGCTGGGCTTGATCTACAAGAAGGAGTTTGCGGGGGCGGAGGACGATGAGGCGATCAAACATCTCTCGTCCGCGCTGCGGTTGCGGCCCGACCTCACCCGCCTGCACCTGCTGCTGGGGGAACTCTACGCGCGCACCGACCGGGAGAAGGCTCGGGAGCACTACCAGCGCTTCATTCAGCTGACCGAGTTGGACGATCCCGAGGCCCGGAAGGCTCGCAAAGCACTCGAAGACCTCGAGCGTGAAATTCGCAAGGAAGACCCGCTTCCGATGCCGCCACCGGCCGAGGAGAGCCTTCGCTTTCTCGACCCCGGTGTGCAGCGGGTCATCAACGAAGCGTACCTACGCGGGACCGAGCATCAGGATTGGCAGATGGCCGAGAAGATCCTCGCCGAAGCCCGCGAGAGCTTCCCGGATGAGCCCGTCATTCTCAACGAGCTGGCGCGGGTGGTCTATCACCAGGAACGCTACGGCGACGCGCGAGCCTACTGGGAGCAAAGCCTGCAGGAGCTGGAGAACCAGGTCGAGGTGCACGAACGGCTCGGGTTGCTGTTGCGCGAGGACTTGGCCGACGAGGCCATCCCGCACCTTCGTCGCGCCGCGGACCTCGGATCTTTGACCGCTCGATTCTCGTTGGCCGAGCTGCTGTGGGAGCAGACCAAACCCCTCGAGGCTCGGGAGCAGATCGAGCGCTATTTGGCCGAGGGCAGCGACTACGACTTGTACTGGGACCGCGCCCAGGACCTGCACGGCGAGATCGAGAGCCGCTTCTTTCAGGCTTATCTGGCCCTCGCGTTGCTCTTGACGCTGATGATCGCGTTCCCTGCGTGGCGGGTGTACCGACACTATCGGGGCGCGTCCTTGGAGCAGCTGCTCGAGCGGGCCCCGAAGAGCTACCCCGAAGTGGCGCGGGTGCTGTCGCTGATCCGGCACGAGATTCTCAAACACAACACGGCGTTTCTCGCTGACGTGGCTCGAGCGCTCGAGTACTCATCGCCAGACGCCGACGTCCGGGCCGAAGTGTTGGGGCGACGTTTGTTTGGTGAGGCGTTGGCGCGGCGAGGTCGCCCCAAACGCGGACAACCGCTGGAGGGCATCTACGGTCGTTTTCATGGCTACCTCGACGAGCTGGACCAGGTGGCCCGGGCCTACCAGGTGACGCTCAACCTGCATCGCAAGGACTCGACGTTCCGGCCGATGATCGCTGCGTTCGACGACCTCGCACACTGGGGGGCGGCTCTGGGGCGCACACCGATGCTTTCCCCAGCGAAACGCACCGAGCTGGCCAAGACGCTTGGGCGGTGTGGACATGTGCTCGGCCGCAAGGCGTTCGAACGCCTCAGCGGCCTCATTCAGCAGCTTTGCGTGACCACGGTCGACCCGTCGTTGGTCGAGACCTGCTATGCGCAGGTCAAGGGCGAAAAACAGTTCTCGGGCCTCGAGCTCGGGCCGGTCATCGTCGAGGGCGAGGCGGCGCCGGTCCGGATCTTCCGAACCGATCTCGAGGACATCCTCGCCAACGTGATGCGCAACTCCTTGCGCTCGAGCGTCCACTACGCCGAACCGCCGGTCGGGCTCGGCGTCACGCTTCAGATCGAAATCGATGAGATCACCGGTTTGGGGTCCCTGGCGATCCGGATCAAGGACCGCAGTCCCGAGCCCCTGACCAACGAGATGCTTCGGGGTCGATACGTGGAGCGCGGAATGGGGATCACCGTCGACTTGCTCTCGCGTTATGATGGCGCCATCGGAGTCGAATCTGAACCGGGGTGGAGCAAGGCCGTCGTGTTGCGGTTCTTCACCGTCGAGCAGGATGCAATCCCGTTGCCTGAGGCCGCTCAATGAACGCTCCGCCTGTGGACATCGTCGTTGTCGAGGACGGCGACGAGTACATCACCAACCTCACCACCTTCGTCGCGCAGGGTATGCAGTACCGGCAGGCCAAGAGCGGCATGCAGGCGTGCCAACTCATCGCTCAGCGCGCCCCGGCCCTCGTCTATCTCGACATGCGCTTCGATCGAATCCCGGAGGAGGAACTCCTTGGGGACATCGTGCAGCTGACCGCGCGCTTCAACGGTGACGTGGCTCGGGCGCGTCGCTTTCAACAGGACAACCAGGGATTGTTTGTCCTGCGTGCGGTCCGAGACGCCGGGTTCACCGGCGCGGTCATCCTCAGCTACGACTTTTCGGCCGAGGAGCGTCGCTTCGCCGCGCTCAAAGCCCGGGACCCCGCACTTCACTACTGTCCCGACTACGCCGACGCCAACACCATCCGCGCCACGATTCTCGAAGCCGTTGGCCGGGCCTGATACCTTGCGGGCGTGTCCGAAGTCTCCGAACAGCCCTCTGCGTGGCTCGTCGCGATCCGCCAGATGGCGATGCCTGCCGACACCAACGCGCACGGCACCATCTTCGGCGGCCTGATCCTCAGCCTCATCGACCAAGCCGGCGCGATCGCAGCGCAGAGCTCGGGAGCAAGCAAGGTTGTGACCGTGGCGATGGACAAGATCGTGTTCCACGAACCGGTGCACGTCGGCGACCTGATCACCTGCCATGCTCGGGTCATCAAGCGCGGCCGCACCTCCATGACGGTGTGTGTGAAGGTTGAGTCCGAGGCTCCGAGCTCGTTGGCCAAGCAGATCGAGCCCCGCCAGGTGACGCAGGCCGAGGTCATCTACGTGCAGATCGACGACCACGGGCGGCCGCTGCCGCTATAGTGATGAGCGGGACCTCGTGGTCTGGAGCGATTCGCGAAGCGATTCGCGGAAGTGCCGAGTGAATCCGCAGGATTCG
>OJGU01001201.1_pt1 | contig 10198 bp, 7 predicted proteins | sample 1594741 | NCBI WGS metagenome assembly OJGU01 (sample SAMN05416841, study PRJEB24817) | seawater metagenome | isolation source: Sea water | place: Canada:Atlantic | collected 2013-07 | reverse complement strand
GGCCCAGCGCGAAATACAGCTTGCACATGTGCAAGCTGTATTTCGCGCTGGGCCAGGCGAACGAAGGGAGGGCCTTGGCGACGATCATCCGCGACGAGACACCGCATCCAGGCCCACTCGCATCGCGACTACGAGACGAGGCGGCGGCGCTGCTCGAGTCTCGGCCGTAGCGGGTGTTCCCCTAGCTCGTTTCGGCCAGCTCTCGCGCCCATGCATCGAAGTCGGCCTCGCGCTCGAGGGTCGCGAGGTCGGTGACCGGGGTGCCCTCGAGCGACGCGAGTTCACTTCGCAACCGAGCTCGTGCCCGAGACATTCGGCTGCGAACGGTATGCGGCGAGATGTCTAGAATCTCGGCGAGCTCCGGACCCCGCACGCCGTTCCAGTAGTACAGCTCGAGCAACGTCTGGGCCTCGATCGGGATCCGGCGCAACGCCGCGAGCAGCCGCGCGCGGTCTTCCCCCGCGACCACCGCTGCGGAGGGAGACTCACCCGACTGCGCGACCGAAGACGTCAGGGGATCGAACCCCCGTCGTTTCTTCTTGTAGTGGCTGTAAAGGCGATTTCGGGCGATGCAGAGCAAGTAGGTGCGAAATTCGGTCTCGCCCCGGAACGACCCCTTGAGACAGCCGAGCAGCGTGTCCTGCACGAGGTCGTCCACAGACCCGTCGACCTTCGTCCGAAAGAACCGGAACAAGAGACGCACGTGGCGACGAAAGAGGCTGTTTCCGGCCCCCGCATCCCCGCCTCTCCACGCATCGAGCAGCTCGATGTCGGACGCCTGTGCCTGCTCGTCCCCCACGTGTCCGACCATAACAGCTGACCCGGCCGCCGAGTCTGTTCGTTCAACGACAGTCACCGGTGCGAGGCCTGGGTTGACATCCCCATGGGTGGGAGGAAAGAGTCCCGCCTGCGCGTCGGACGACGCATGCAAGGCTGACATGAAACTTGAAGTGCAATCACGAGCGATGATTCTTGCGACGGCGATCGCGTTGGTCGGATGTGGCGACGACACCTCCCCATCGGACACCGACACGTCGACCGGGTCCACGACCACGGGCGCGACCGACGACCCCACGACACCGGCTACGTCCTCGACGTCGGGCAGCGGGTCCACCACATCGATCGACAGCACGAGCAGCAGCGGCTCCGAGAGCGGCGGCACGGACACCGGCAGCTCCACCGGCAGCAGCAGCTCCGAGAGCGGCGGCGACAGCTCTTCGACGGGGATTGGCGAGACCGTCACGCTCTCGGGCGTCGTCACCGATTTCGGCACCCCCGACCCCCTCGAGGGCATGGATGTGTGCGTGTTTGGGCAGGCCGGCATCCCGTGCGCTACCACCGACGCCACCGGGGCCTACACCCTGATGGGGGTGCCCGTGGCCGAGGGTGCAATCGAGTTCACCGGACCCAGCCGCTTCCCCTCCCTGTTCTGGGGCGAAGGCCCGATGGAGGACCAGGTCCTCAACTACAACTTGCTCTCCACCTTGGCGGCAGCGGTGCTCGCGGTCTCGTTGGGCGAGGAGATCGACGACAGCCTCGGCCACCTGGCGCTTGCGGCCTCCGACGGTGACAGCGCTCTGGTCTCCGGCGTGACCTTCACCATGACCCCGTCCTCGGGCGCGATCGGGTACCTCACGCCCGAAGGCATCGATCCGAAGCTCACCGAGACGACCCAGGTCGGATTCGCCGGCTGGCTCAACGTCGACGTTGGCGAGGTCGAGATCACCGCGAGCCACGCCACGCTGACCTGTGTCCCAGGCCCCGGCGCCCTCGTCGGAGCCACGCCTGATGCGCTCCGTATCGACGTCACCGCCGCGTATCTGGGAAGCACCTTCCCGTTCGTGTGCACCTGATCGGTGTTTCGGCCGCCCGGGGCGCGATCGGGTCGCTCCGGGCAGGGTTCGAGACGAGTGGAGAGACCGCGCTGCTGACAAGCCGCGGGCGCTGCCGAAGTCTCTTCGCCCCGGCGTCACAAGTTTTGGCGGCCGCGTCTACGTCCTCGTAGACCGCCATGACACCGCGCAAGCTCTCCACCCTCCTCGCCCTCTCCCTCCTCGCCGGCTGCACGCCGAACGCTGATGACGAGTTCCCGGCGCCGGATTCCACTCCCCGTGCGGCCGTTCCGCTTGCCGCTCAACAGCTCAAGCTCATGACGTGGAACGTCGCGTTCATGGAGTTCGAGGTTCACTGGGTTCTCCCGGTCCCCGGCGGCATCACAGTGCGTCCGCAGTCCGGGTATTCGGACCTCAGCTATGAGGAACGAGCCGAGGAGATCGCGGACTCGATCCTTCGAGCGGATGCGGATGTGGTCGTGCTCAACGAGGTCTTCTCGGACAAGATCCGCGAGATCCTCGTGGATCGACTGCAGGCCGACTACCCGCACTTCGTCTCAAAGCTGAAGTCCGACGCGGTGGTCGAAGAGTACCTCGGTCCTTTCCCAAATATCGACAAACTGCTGCCTGACGGGGTCTCAGCCTATGCGGCCCCCCCGATCGGCAGTGGGCTGATGCTGTTCTCTCGGGTGCCTTTCCTGGAGCTCGATGCCGGGATCGACCAGACCTGTGGAGCATCGGACTGCCTTGCCGAGGGGGTCAACGATGGTCAACAGCTCAGTGACAGCGAGGTTGCGTTCATGCGCTTCGATGACTGTTCGGGGATCGACTGCATGGCCAGCAAGGGGGTCGGGATCGTCAAACTGGACACCCCGGTGCCCTCGCATGTCGTCTTCACACACATGCAGGCCGATGACGAAAACGCCGATGTTCGAGAAGGACAGCTCTCCACCATCTCGAGTTTGATGATGGATGCGGCGGGGCAGTTTGGCGTCGAGGACCTTCCCCTGTTCCTCTCAGGAGACTTCAACATCAAGGGTGGGAGTGCCGAGTGGGCGGCGCGTTTCAGTCCGACGCAAGTCCAAGGGGACCCCTTCTTCGCGTGCGGGAACGGGCAGCCCTGCGATCTCCAGACCGGCCGCCTCATGACCGATATTTGGGGGTTTGGGACATCTCCAGCGGACCTCGGCCAGACGAGCCAGGGGGGCAGCCGGCTCGACTACATCTTTCACGGGCGGCCCGCCGACCCGCAGTGCATGCAGCACGCGAAGATCCCCTGGGACGCGATGAAGGACGGGGTCCGCTGGTTCTCCGACCACCGCGCGGTGACGGGTGAGTTTGCCACGTCCGCCCAGTGGTGCAGCCCCAACAGGGCCAACCCAGCTGTCAGCGCGCGCCCCAACGTTCTGCAGTTCGGTGAACTCGACTGCGACAACGGCGACACCGACCCGACGAATGACTGCATTCAGGACCTGGTTTACGGCCCCCCACAGGGTGCGATGATCAGCAACCCTGGGAACGTGCAGTGGTACGTGATCGATCAGCCCGGCGCCTACTCGATGGATGTTGAAGCGCTGACCAACGAGGTCGATTTCGCATTCGATGTCTATCGGGAGGACGACCTCTCGCGTCCCTTGGCCCCGTTCAACGAAGGCAACAAACACCCCGAGTTCGGTTGGACCTTCCCGATGACCGATGGCGACTACTACATTCGCGTGTACCCGGTGACGGAGGGCCAACGCAACCGGACGGTCTCCAACGTCCCCTACGAGCTTCGGGTGCACCAGCACCTGTGTCGTGATCCCGCGGACGCATGCCCCGTCTATCCGGCGATGAAGATCCCCGCGCCGTGGCCGGACTCGACGACGAGCACAGAACCGGTTGAAGAGCTGTTCTACCGGTTCAAGACATCCTCGGTCGCCGACGGACGACTCATGCCTCCCACCGAGTCGGTCTTCTTCCCCGAGATCGACTTCATGCTCGAGACGCCGTTCTCAACGGCGGAGTGTTTCGACGAGCCGCAGGTCCAGGTGTACGACGACCCCCAGATCCCGCAGGACCTCAAGAGCAAGCTTCCCTTCGACGGCAAGAAGGTCGACACGGACAAAGACTTCGACGACAACGGGGAATACGACGAGCGGTGGCGGGCCCCCACCCTCGGCGGGGTGGTGAAGGATGAACTGGCGGAGTACTTCGTCCGCATCCCACGGAGTTGTACCGAGGCGATGGACTCTTCGATTCGGTACGAGACCACGCTGACGTACTTCGAACCCGGCCGAATGGTTTGCGATGAGCAGGCCCAAGATTCGGGGGTGGGCGAAGACGACGACATTCGCATCGACTTCACGTTCGACAAGCCCGGCGGCGGCTCCACGCCGGGATGCGAAAGCAGCTGCGACTACTACGGAGAGTACGACGAGGCCTGGCCTTCGGGCCTGCAGCAGCCGGGGCAGGATGAACTCCAGCCCCACGCGGCGCTGCGTGGCTGGTACGTCGATCGCTTCTACCCCAACGTGTTCGAATCGCAAGGCGACGCACAAGACCCCGATCAGCGTCTGAACGTGCAGTTCGCGTCCCCCGATGCTTGGGAGTCACCGGGTCTTCCGCCGCTCTCTCCCGTGGTGCCCGAGCAAGGTGGCGCGTTCGTGTTCGGTGACGACGCGGACTGCAACTCGAACAAGGATCCGATCGGGGACGAGGACTGCGACCCCGACTATTGGTACGACATGAGCTACGCCCGGAACCACCGCGGCGACCAGTACAAGAAGTAGGCCGCGAGGATCGCGGCGTCACGGCCCATCGCGAGGGGCACCATCTCGCTTCTGTGCGGCGGACGAGTTCCGTCATCACGCGAGTCGTGCGACCATCGGCCTACGGGTGGAAGAAGACTCGGATCACAGTGATGCTGGTGCGCGGCGGGCCTACTTCGTGGTCTCCGACGTTCACCTGTGTGACGTCGAGGACCACGAAGACGGTTGGAAGGCATACAAGTCGGCCCGCTTCGTGGTCGATGCGGATCTCGACGACGCCGTCGCCGACTTCTTGGACGACGGACCGCCGAGTCTGGAGCGCGTCGTGGTCCTCAACGGCGACATCATCGACTTCGACCTCGTCACCGCAACACCAGACGATCCTCCGTGGCCGGTATCCGGTGCGGAGCGGCGCCGCGGCATGAACCCGACCGAGGCCAAATCCGCGTGGAAGCTCCAGCGGATCCTCGACGACCACCCCATCTTCATCGGCACCCTCGTCCGCGTGCTGGCAGCGGGTCATCGCGTGGTCTACGTGATGGGCAACCACGACATGGAGTTCCACTTCGATGCCGTCAAGCGGACACTGCTGTCGGCGATCCGTTCACGGGCCGAGGCGGACGGCACCCCAGTCGACCTCGAACGCTTCGGGTTCGAACCGTGGTTCTTCCACGTTCCGGGGGAGATCTACGCGGAACACGGGCAGCAATACGACTACTACACCTCGTTTCGCTGGCTGCTCGCCCCGACGATCCCACACCGCGAAGAACCAACGCTCGCGCTGCCCATGGGGAACCTCTCCAACCGCGAGCTGATGAGCGAGATGGGGTTCTTCAACCCTCACGCCTCGAACTACATCCTGAACGTCTACCGCTACGTCACGCACTGGCTGCGCCACTACGCATTCACGCGCCGAAGCATCGCGGCGCGGTGGTTCTTTGGCAGCATCGCCGTACTGCTTCGATTGATCCGAACCAAGCGCGCGGTGCAGCGCAATCCGCCCGACCACGAGGCCCTGCTCGAGGCGCTGGCGAAGCGGTTGTCCCTTCCTCTGCCCACGATCCAAGCGCTCGACCGACTGCAGACGCAACCGATCACGAACCGCTGGTATCGCGTCGTTCGGGAGTTCTGGATCGACCGCGTGATCGTCACAGCGCTGATGGCCGGGATCTCGGTGGGATTGCTGCTGTCTCCCCTGCCCCTTTGGGTCAAGCTGACGGTGCCCCTCTCCACCTGCCCGCTGCTGTTTCTCATCTACGAGTCGTTCGCCCACGGCGACACGATCTTCAGCGCCGAGCACCGCTCCACTGCGTATGCCCGGGAGATCGCCGGCATCGTCGACACGCGGGTCGTGACGTTTGGACACAGCCACACCCCGCTCACCGCCCCCGTCGCGCCGGGCGTCACGTATGTGAACACGGGCACCTGGGCCCCGATCTGGAAAGAAGGAGGCCATGAACTCTCCCCCGGCCTTCGGAACGTCCTCATCGTGCGGGTCGAGAGCGGCAAAGTCGGCATCGAGCTCACCTCCCGCACGGGCGGCTAGGAGCCTGTCCCTCAGCTCTGAAGTCCGTTCCGGGTGTCGGAGAGCTCAGAGCAAGAGAGCGAAGCGTCCTAGTCCCGCCAGACTCGCCAGTGGATCTTCGCTTCGTACCGCCCGCCGTCGCCGCGGAACTTCATCGTCTGGAGCTTCGAGGCCCAGACGTTGGCTGGTGCCGCACCGTCGCGTCCGTCGTTGAATCCCTCGAAGTACGCATTGGCGTCTGAGTTCAACGTCAGGATGCCCTGGTTGTCGTCGATGTAGTCGTCCGGGTTGTGGAACAGCCAAGCGAAGAAGTCGAGCAAGCCGGCCAGGATATGGGACATCAGCTCGCCGATATAGGCGCCCAGCGGCCCGGTCATCGCTCCGGCGCTGATGAGCGCAACCTTGGCTTCATCGGCAACCATCGCGTACAGGTCGCGGAAGAACGCACCGAAGCCTCCATCGTCGCGCTCGAACATCAGCACCAGCAAGGTCCACGAGCCGGGAAACTCGGCGCCGGCCAAAGGAGCCGCGGCCAGCCTCCGACCGCGCCGCGGGTCCTTCGGATCGAAGCTCTTATGGTTGGCCTTGTAGTAGACCTTCGTCTCGCCCTCGTCGAAGTCGCGACTCACGGTGAACGGTCCATTCTTTCGGGTCGTCCCGTCTGGAGCGACCAAGATCGTGGAGATCATGATCTCGTCCGCGCCCACCTCATCGGTCTCTTCGGTGCAGTGCACCTCGTTGAGATGGAAGCCCACCTTGGTGTAGGGAAGCTTGCTCATGACTTGAGAGGCAGCGCCCGCCGACTTCTTCATCCGGCGCTTGATGACGCGGTTGGCCGCTTTCGCCATCTGGGGTCGCACCGGCGACAGCGTTCGTTTGTGGTCCGCGACCGCCATGTCGGCGAGACTGCCGAACTTGGCTTTGCGCTCTGCGATGGGCGCGGCCAGCAGCTTCGTGGCCTCCGCCTTGGCCGCCGCTCGCTTCGCCTTGGGCATCTTCTTGATGTACCGATGCGTCAATCGAGCGTAGGAGCCCCGCGCAAAGCTGGTGCTCGGCTTGGAGGCGGCTGCGACGGCTGCGTGCTTGACCCGCTCGGCAAGGGCCTCCGCGAACGCCTTCTCCTGCGGGCTCAGGGAAGCGGCCAACGGAGCCAGCGTCGGTGCGGGACCCGTCGCCTGCGCCTGGGGCCGCGAGGGCGATGCATCGGTCGCCTGGGCCTGGGGACGCGCTGGCTGGGCCGTCGGTCGACCCGCCTTGGTCTTGGCCACACCGGCTGTGGGCCGGGCGTGGGCCAGCCCATGCATGCCGCACACGGATCCGAAGACCCCTGCAGCGGTCACCTGCATCATGCGGCGGCGTGGAAGAGACGAGCGGTCGTTGGATTCGTCATGCGTCATGGCGGGCAGAAGGTGGATGCACAACCTTCGGTTTGTGACACCCGCCCCTGTTGATTGCTCCAGAAGAGCCCGCCGGGGGGTTCTCCGGCCAACCGGCACGACCGTCTCCGCCCAGCTCTCTATTGCGCGACGATCGACAGCGCGTCGATTCCACCCGCGCCACCTGCTTTGCGAAAGCAGATCTCGTGGGAGGCGGCGGTTGCCGTGAACTCGACGGTCTCGACGGCCCATGTATCCGTGCCGACGTCCGCTGCGGTGGTCAGCAGGACCTCTTCGTCCAGTCGGACATCCCAGGCTGAACTGGTCGCGCCGCCGTAGCACATGACGACTTCGGTGTAGCTGAGTGACACGAGGTAGGTCTGACCCGGCGTCGTCTCGACAACTTGCCCGATGCCCTCGAACCCGTAACCGCGCCCATACCGTGCGCCGTCGGCTGCGGTCTCGGGGACCGCGCTGGGGCACGCATCGGGCACCGCCTCCAACCCGAGGCCGCCACAGTTGATCCAATCGTCGGGCTCGGTGTTGGGGGCTCCGCCGTCCGCCCATTGCTCGAGCGATGGGTTGAGGAAGAGGTTCACGGCCTCGACCCCTAAGGTCGTCCCGCCCTCAGCGTTTGGACTGACCGAAGGACACGTCGTTCTGGGCGAGGTACTCGAGCTCCTCCGCCGTCGATTCCCGCCCCACGATCGCGTTGCGATGCGGATACCGCCCAAACTGCAGCACGATGTCCGCGTGTGTCCGGGCCGGAGAGAGAAAGTCGGGGTGCCCCTCGCCGCCAGTCTCCTTGATCTGCTTCGACAGCGCCCCGAAAACGTCGAGGCTCCGCTGCGCCATCACCTTGCTCTCCGCGTGCATCAGCGGCATGTACAAGAACGACCGCTCGATGAAACGAAGCTCGCGATCGGTCCCCGCCTCGATGGCCTCGGCGACAAGAGCCTGCGCGCGCTCGTCTCCGGCAAACGCAGCACCGTCGCCTCGGCCGAGACTCCGCGTACACTGATCGAGCAGGAGGACGAGCGCCAGGGTCCCGCGTGCTGTCTGGCACCACTGGGTGAGCTCGCCCGCGAGTGCGCGCTCGACCAGGGCCCCGAAGCGCTCACGGATATCCGCATCAGTCGCGTCGTCGGCCATCCACCACAGCTTCTTCCGGTCGGTTGGAAAGTCGTTGGCGCCCTCCAGCGGCCCGAACCAGAACAAGAGCATGCCCTCGACGGCATCAGACGACTGCAAATCACCGGTCATGCTCTCGTCTATCATGGGGGGCCGTTCGCCCGGAGAGAACACTGCGTTGCGTCGGGACGGTGGTCGGTCGGGATGTAGAGTCGCGTCGGTGCGGCCGAATCGAGTTGACGACGCCCCCAACCAGCGCTAACCAACCCATTCATGGTGATGAGCCAAGCACGCACCCGCCTCGTCGCGGCGCTTCGCGGCCAGCGAAACATGTCGTGGACCCGCTCGGGTTCACGCACACATGCATCGCGTGCTCTTCGGACCGTGTAGACGCCTCATCACCCCGATGGGCGGACACCGCCCGCAAGAGCCACCTGGACCCTCCTGGTGGCTCTTTTCGTTAATCGCTCACGTCTCTTGTTCAGGATTCCGTCATGACCATCGTCGCAATGAAAGTTCTCTCGGTCGCACCCCACCCCGATGCCGATGCCCTGCGTGTGCACCGTTTTGGCCTCTTGGAAGGCGAGCCCGTGGTGGTGGTCGCAAACCTCGAGACCACGTACCAGGTGGGGGACGTCGTTGCCGTGGCGCGGGTTGGAGCGACGTTGAAAGACGGCACCCGGATCCGCAAGGCGCGGCTGCGGGGGGTCGATTCGTTCGGCATGGCTCTGGAAAAGACCGACGCCGCGGTGGGCACCGATCTGTCGGAGCTCTATGGCGCCCCCGCGGCGGAGACCGGAGCCACTTCGACGCCCGTCGTGCGGTGGACCAGCATCGAGCTGCTCCACAGCCTGCGGCGGACGCTGACGGCCACCCATGAAGTGGACGGAACGGAGCTCCCGGTCGTCGACTACCGGGCCAAGGTCAAACTCGACGGCACCAACGCCGCGGTGCATGCACTCGCCGATGGGTTCGCCGCCCAGAGTCGAACGAAGCTCCTCACGCCGGAGGATGACAACTACGGCTTCGCACGCTGGTTGTGCGGTGACGCGGCCGACTGGGCAAAGTCGCTGCACGAGCACCTCGGTCGTGCGGTCATCTTCGGAGAGTGGGCCGGTCAGGGCATCCAGAAGCGAACTGCGGTCGCGAAGCTTCCGCGGCCGATCTTCGCCGTGTTTGCCGTCCAGCTGGGAGACCCGAGCACCCAGACCGCTCGGCTGCTCGCAGATCCGGACCGGCTGCGGGAACTCCTGCCCAAGCACGCCGACGTTCACATCCTGCCCTGGTACGGCGACGTCCTCCGACTCGACTTCGGAGACGCCGAAGCCCTGCGCGCGAGCGCCGAGACCATCAACGCGATGGTCGATGACGTCGAAGGGCGAGACCCCTGGGTCGCGGACGTCTTCGGAACGGAGGGCGTCGGCGAGGGGCTCGTGCTCTACCCAACCGCAGCGCCAGGCCTCGAGTTTGACGCTCGTGGCAGCACCGACCGTGACCGGACCGCCGCCATGATGTTCAAAGCCAAAGGGGAGAAGCTGTCTCTTATACACATCTCCGAGCCCACGAGACCTCTCTACATCTCGT
>OJGU01001200.1_pt1 | contig 10207 bp, 7 predicted proteins | sample 1594741 | NCBI WGS metagenome assembly OJGU01 (sample SAMN05416841, study PRJEB24817) | seawater metagenome | isolation source: Sea water | place: Canada:Atlantic | collected 2013-07 | reverse complement strand
GGAATATTGAGACCCTCAGAAATGGCCTTGGCAACCGGGTTGGCGATTTCTGTTCTACCGGAGATCCAGAGATTGTCCAGGCGATCACCCCCAATTAGATTGATCAGTGCTTCGGGATTTCGAGGTGATAGTGGAGCTGTTCCCCACCGAACGGATTTTAGCTGATTGCCTTCGTAGCCAGCGTAGCAATCGATTCCGTCGAGCAAGTCAAGGACCGCGTGGGTGGAATCAAGTGAGAGAGGTTCTATGGCCGCACTGCTGGTATAGCCAACTGGGTAGATCCGTTCGAGCCGAAGCTCGTGGTTTTCGAATCGAGTGACCCACTGCCGTCTCGTGGTCTCACTAATTCCGCAGACGAGCCATGGGAAGCCTGCCTCTCCGGCCGAATCGCCTTCTTTTGCGAGAGGGAAGAACCTGCACGAGAGATTGTCGTCGAACGTTTGAAACGCTTCGAGAATCTTGAGGGATTCGTCAGCATCGTTGCGGGCGATAATTCCCATAGCGACCGTTTGGTCGGCAAATTTGGTGGGGGCCGTTGCAACGGACCGTGTGCCTGGATTTCCGCTGAGCATCGCCTCTCGGGCTTCGTCAACTTCAGGCTCCGTCATCAATCCCCGGCCAACCATGATCGTGTCAAGGGTCAGAGCGGAAAGTTGCTCGGTCAGCTGTTGCTCAAACTCCCACCGGACAAGTTCGGTGAGTTCTGAATCTTTGTAGGGTGCGTAGGGATTGATCGGAAGTTCGAGGACCGTACTGGCCGCTTGGCTGGTGATGAGAAGAGCCCGAGACGGAAGTGTCGGGTTGTTTTTCGAAAAAATCTCAATCAATTCACTAAAGCACGCATCGACGGTCGCTTTGGTTGAGTGGTTGATTTCATTGATTGTGAGGGTTCCATCGAGCACCGTCGCACGAATCGCTTTGAGTGCGAATCCGTTGAACTCGAATACGAGCCACTCAACCGGCTTGGGATCGAAGAGTCGCTTTAGAGAATCGATTGGCGAGGCTTTCTTCATTCTAGCTCCCAGGTAATGGTTTCTGTTGGAAGCTGAGTGCGAGGGAGTATTTCTGTGCGAATGCCGCCTTGATCAGCAGTTCCAAATACGTCTCCGGTATCGTTTTCCACTACGGTGAAGGAGCGAACACCAAATGGGATTTTCTTCGAAGTGTCGCCGAAATCGAATTCTACTTGTAAGGTATCGCCTTCTTTGACTTCATTCCCCTTTATCTTTATCTTCTTGCTGAGGTAGGGAGCGGCATCGCGCTCTTCATCGGTGCTTGGCCAAGTTGCTGGCCAGTCGAGGTTTCCTTCTTCGGGATAGTGGAGATGGAGCCGAACGTAGGTGTCGGCTGCAGGAAGGTCATCCCCGGCACTGTCGTCATCGTCATCATCGTCGTCGTCATCATCATCGCCTCCGCTTCCTGATGAATTACTGAGGATGACTTGGACACGCCATCGGGCGATGTCGATGAGTGCCTCGTATTCATGGACCAAATACCCGCTTTCTGGATAATCAAGATTGTAGCCCGTTCCGCCGCTTGCTCCATCGGCTCCATAGCTTTGAACAAGTAAGGTTCCTGCGTCTTGATCTGCCTCAAAGCGCCATCCGAAGTTATTGGTATCACCAAAGTTTCCCCAACCATCCGAAAAGCTCTTGTTGCCATTGGAGGTTGTCAGGGTGTGGATGTAAGGGCCTCTCCAACCGGCCCAGATGTCGGCGTTGGTGTTGTATCCCCAAGTCGGTTGAGCCCCTTGAATCAAGAGTTCTGAGACACTGTTTGGGAGCCGCCCCATATCGGCGACGTATCCGTGAATGACCGGTGGCTGGGTTAGGTGCCCTTGGAGGTCGCCGATGACGGCATGCCTCATATTCACCAAGCGAGATTTATTGGTGTCAAAGCGGACGTGTTCTTCGGCTTCGTCCACCATGGAAACCGCCCCGAAGGCGAGCGCGCTGAGTATGGCGACGACGATCAGCAGTTCGAGAAGGGTAAAGCCTGCGAAGTCTTGAAACGAGCGCCGAAATTTTTCTTGGGCGACATAAGTGTGATAAATGCGACGTTTCATGAGCGCTTTCTCCTATCGTTTTGAGTGGCTTCTAGACCGTGCTATTGAAATAAGTTGAAGACGTAGTCGTCTCCTAGCCCGGCTTCGTAGGTTCGGTTGGCACCCATCCCAATGATGCGGGCTGCCGATTCATCATGGGGATCCACTAAGAGGTAAGGGCGGCCCCACTGATTGAGTGGGTCGGCGCCAGACTGAAATCGCCACACTAAATAGGAACCGTCGCCCTTGGCGACAAAGGGATCTGCGATACTGGGAAGTTCTGCCAAAATGTTGCCCGCTGTGGGGCTACCGCTTCCGTCAGGGGCGAGATTATCGCCAATATCAACATAGCCTTCACCGAAACTGCTAATGTAGGGGCCTCGCCATCCTCGTTTTGAATCGGGATCCCAAGTTGAAAGCGCATGGCCGGTTCCTTCAAGGGGGTTTTCGAGGAGCTGTTGTAAATTTGCTGGATGCTTGAACCAGGTGCTTCCTTCTGCTGGAACGGGAACGGATCCTCCGTCTGTAGTCAGGGCGAAGGGCCCTTGCTTGGGAAGAAAGCCCGTGTCGGTATGAAAGTTTTGGATGGCTTCTCGAAGTTGAGCCATTTCAGCAATGCTCATTTGTGAGCGGGCCTGCTCTTCGACGGGGCCGAGTAACATCACGGCACCTCCTGCGAGAGCGGAAAGAATACCGACGACAATCATCAATTCGAGCAACGTAAAAGCGCCGTGAGATTCTTTGATAATTGGTTGGACCTTCATGCTAATTGTTGCCCCGAGGGGGGAATGATCAGTGTTCGTGTAGTATTCAGGGGAAACGAGGAAGATGCCGGACCGGTTCGTCATCTTCCTCGTTGATATCAAGTTTGTGCTGCTTGACTTTGCGCTGGTTTTTTCTTGATACCCATCGCTGCGGGACCTAGTTTCACGGCGGTATTGTTACACTAGCCCCACAGCGAGGGTGTCTCTGCTGTTGCCAAGAATTGCGACTCTATCGCGTTGCCAACAGAAAGCAGATTGGATCAAGACTTCGTACCATTTGCATCGGCGAATTCTTGGTCCAGCCAATTTCCTTCAGCATCAAGAACTCCCACGAATCGTGCCTCGCTGAACACTTCATTGGCGTCAATTTCGTCTGCCGTGCCGCCCGTATCCGAGGCGATGTGGAAGAGGAGATAGAATCGTCCGTATTCTGTACTCGCTAGGTCTGCATAGAAGGGTGCTTCCGAGAAGTTGCCAGAGTTGACCGTGACGTCGTCGGAAACGATGGAGGAGTTATTTCCAAGTCCTAGGGCGACGACAATATGAGTGGTATCTGCTGCCAATCCTGTGATCGCTGCGAGATCGTTTGAATTTGCTGCTCCGTGATTCTGGGTCTTGATGATTGGGACAACCAGGCCGGTCGCTACGGCTGCTTCTGTTCCAACCCCTGTAGGAGCGGCATCAAATGCGCGGTTTGCCAAGCTGATCGCAGCCGTGTCGTTTGCGATTGTAATACCACGAACGGAGTCGATTCCAACCTCATCAAATGCGGTCACCATTTCTGCCGTCAGAGCATACATACTGAAGAGGCCATCACCCGTGGACTGATCGTTGTCTGTGCCTTCAATGCTTCGAGGGACTCTGGAGAAGAAGCCCCCGGTATCGGCGGAAACTGCTGTCGTTCCGGTAGGATCAGCAAGAGTTGAATCTGATTGTACGACGAGGTCGAGATCATCGGGATAATTTCCGGTGATAACCTTCGACATCCGAACCCCTTTGTCGATAGCAGCCAGGTTGAAGGTTGCCTGGCTCTTCGCTGCTTTCTTATCGAGTCCGTCGTATGCCACGAGTGCGGCACCACCAATCACGGCGAGAATGGCGATAACAATAACGAGCTCGAGGAGTGTGAATCCACTTTGCTTACGATTGCTTGGCTTGTTAATTCTGATGTTCATTGTGCTTTTTCTGTTTTTTGTGGTTTTGGTTCTTTTTCTTCATCGAACTCAGCGGCTGGTTCGCGAACGTCGCATTATTCTTGGGCTTTAACTAAGCAAAGCGTTCCAGCTGCTGTGTTCTGATGTGGCAATGTTGTAGTGTCTAGTTATAGATTGCGTCAAGGGCTTTTTATTAAATAAATTATATGTCTAATAATGAGTTGATAAAGCGAAATTAGATGTCTAATGTCGAATAAAGAAGCGGTGGTGACGGATTTAATACTGAGGTGCCGAGTAGTGGGGGTGGGTGTCTTTTTTATTAAAAAACACCGTTTTATGGGTATAATGACGAATTTTAGGGGGCAGGGGAGCACGTTTGTGAGGCGGGAGACGTAAAAAGCAGGACAGGTGTAGTGAATTGGGGTTGTTTGTTTGTAAAAGTTGGGCTGGTGAATGTGTTTTTCTGGTGTTTATAGTGTTGTTGTATTTATATAACGATCCGGAGCGTCGTAGTGCTGGCTATTGGTGCCTTGCTTTAGGGGGAGGATGACGGAAAGTGTGGGAGGGCAGGTTGATTCAAAGGGAAGGAGGCGGATTAGGAAGGAAAGAAAGCGAAAAAAAGGGATAGGCGCCGGAAAATGGGGGGCTTGGGCTAGCGTAGAGTCTCCTGGGTGCTTCTCGAATTGATTGTTGGCGAGAGAGCGAAAAAAATTGCGCGTGCGGCTGATTTTTTGAGGAATGACTGGTTCTTACGGTTGTTTCTGCTTTGTGTTTCGGAGGAATTGATCCTAAATCAATCTGCTTTTCCTGATAATCCGTATTCTGAGAGGCTGTTTCGAATGAAGACAAATCTGTTGCAACGAGTGATTTTCCAAGTTGGCCGGCCTGTGGATATCGCATCGATTGTGTTCGCGCGGATTAGCTTTGGTCTCTTGATTCTGTGGGAAGTGTGCCGTTACTTCAGTCACGGTTGGATTTATGACTATTGGATTGAGCCTGAGTTTCATTTTGGATACCTGGGATTTGGGTGGCTGCAACCCTGGCCAGGGGATGGGATGTATTGGCATTTCGTGGGCATAGGAATCCTCGCGATCTTTGTGATTTTTGGTTTCGCGTATCGATTATCTGCCGCGCTCCTTTGTCTCGCCTTCTCCTACGTCTTTTTTTTGGAACAGGCTCGGTATTTAAATCACTTCTACTTGGTGTGTCTGATTGCCTTCCTGATGGTGCTTGTTCCTGCCAATGGGCTGGGTTCCCTGGATGTGAAATGGGGATTCTGTCGCCGAAGGGAGACGATTCCTGCTTGGTGTCTCTATGTTTTGAGGTTTCAGATGGGGGCGGTTTATTTCTTCGGAGGGATTGCCAAACTCAATGGAGATTGGTTGGCAGGGGAACCGCTCCGAACGTGGCTCCGTTCCCGCGCTGACTATCCCCTTATTGGGGCGTACTTCGAAGAGGAGCTGGTTGTGATGTCGATGGTCTACGGAGGGCTGTTGTTTGACCTTTTCATTGTTCCGCTATTGTTGTGGCGCGTGACTCGGACCGCTGGGTTTGTATTGGTGGTGGCCTTCAATCTGATGAATGCCGTGCTTTTCAGTATAGGGATCTTTCCTTGGTTCGCGATTGCGATGACGAGCCTTTTCTTTGCTGCCAGTTGGCCACGCCGATTTTTTGTATTCGAAGCGAATTCGCCGACTTCGACTGATGTTGCGAGGCCTGTGACAGGCTTTTCGTGGGGGCTTCCTTTTATCGCAGTCTATATTGGCTGGCAAATTGTGATGCCCTTGAGGCACTGGGCCTATCCGGGCAATGTGAGTTGGACGGAGGAAGGGCATCTCTATGCTTGGCACATGAAGCTCAGGAGCAAGTCCGGAAAGATCCGATTGTGGGTGAAGGATAAGGACACTGGAATCTCTTCAGAGGTCAAGCTTACTGAGTTCATGGAGAGCTGGCAGGCTCGGAGGATGACGACGAAACCGGATATGATCATCCAGTTCGCCCATTTTCTTGGGGAGGAGTTGGGAAGAAAAGGGGTTTCCAATGTATCGATACATGCGGATGCTCGAGTTTCACTGAACGGACGGCGTGCCCAACGGCTTGTTGACCCGCAAGTTGATTTGCTTTCGGTCTCTAGGTCTATATGGCCCAAGTCTTGGGTGCTTCCACTGAACGAGCCGTTGCGCCCAGCGAAGGCATCAAAGGATGGAGGCTAAGGGAGCGTTCTGCCTCTCTCGTGTGCGGGCCTCTCGCAAGGATTGGCTCGATTGATCCGACTTAGAAACGGTGGTTTGTGTCGTGTTTGTGTTCGCTCTACGCTTCTCGGTTTTCGATTTGAACCGAATGGTGGGGTTCTCGGCGATTCTCGAACGGTTGTTGCTTGCCATTCGTTCGGTCTTGTCGCATTTTTTTTGAATGCATTCTCACGATTTACTGCGTGAAGTATTTAAGGACGGAAACCCCAAGCAGATCGCGGAGGATTTGAGCCTTTCGCTATCGATGATTTACAAGTGGGCTGAACCGGCTGGGGAGACTGGCAGTGGTACCACTAACCCACTCGACCGGGTCCAAGCGCTTATTGAAAGCACTCAAGACGAGCGCATTGCCCAATGGATTAGTGAAAAGGGCGGTGGATTCTTTATTCGAAATCCAGAAACCACCCATCCGCATCCCGATTACTTAATTCCGGCTACCAATCGCATTGTTCAAGAGTTCGCTGATTTGCTATCGGTTGTGGCTTGTGCTGCGGGAGACGACTTTATCAATGAAAAAGAGGCGAAACATATTCGAAATAAATGGGAGCAGCTTAAGTCTGTGACCGAGTGTTTTGTTCATTGTTGCGAGATTGGGAATTTTAACTCCCTCCGCAAAGAGGCTGAAAGTCTCGAAGGCTAGGCTTGATGCCGAGGTGGGGAGTGCTGGGCCGTGAGTTGGTCAAGCGCTTGTGTTTGCGGAGCAGATTGCGAAGCTTGTCGTGCGGGAGCGCAAAGACTTTGTTCCCATTGATGCCTTCCATATCTCTCGCTGCGACGAGGGCGTTGATGATCGCTTCTTCCGTGGCCTGGACGGTCGCTCTAAAGAAGGGATCGATTGAATCGTTCTGGATCATCCTTACCTCTATGATGTCAGTCGCGTGCTCCCCTGCGAGCCTCGCAGTTGAGAACGCGAGAAAGATATCCCCGCTCGAGTTACTTCCGTAACCTCCAGTTTTCCCGATCCCAAGTGGAACGCGATTGGCCATTCGTTTGAGTTGATGGGGAAGAAGTGGCGCGTCTGTTGCCACGATGGCAATAATTGAATTTCCTTCAAATCCTGGCGCCAAGGAATTCATGAGTGGCATGTGATCACTCAGTTCTCGCCCGACCGGTATGCCTGCGATGGTCAGGTCTTCTCGGCGTCCGTAGTTTGCCTGGACGAGGACTCCGACCGTGAAGCCATTGGCGAGGCGTCTTGATGCGGTTCCAATTCCGCCCTTGAAGCGATGGCAGACCATTCCCGTGCCTCCACCGACGTTGCCTTCCGCGACGTTCCCTGGCGTTGCCCCGTCGAGAGCAGCCATGACATGGGCCTCAGTGACGTGGCGTCCGTGGATATCATTGAGCCGACCATCCCAGGTTTCCGCGACTACGGGCAGCGAGGCCCAGCCAAATGGATCTCCAGCCGGATAGAAATGTCGCTCTTGTCTCCAGGTGATGGAGGCGTCTGCCACTTTTCCCACATTGTGGGTGTTGGTCAGAAGAATCGGCTCTTCGAGGAAACCCGATTCCTCAATCCATTTCGTTCCGGTCATTTCGCCATTGCCGTTGAGCGAAGCCCAGGCCGCGAAAACGGGACGGTAGTTCGGACCGGTAGGTAGGATTGCCGTCACGCCAGTTCGAATGGGGCCTTTGCCAATCTCTAGCTTTCCAGAACCCTCGATAATCGTCGTATGTCCGACTCGGACATCTTTGACGTCAGTGATCGCATTGTGGCGCCCAGGAGTGCCTTCGAAAGGGATTCCGAGATCCCGAGCTCGCGCTTGAGCTTGCTGGGCTTCGATTGGGACCGTGACCGCAAGGACGGCTCCGATAATGAGTGCCCAAAACGGGTGGGGTGATACGTTCGTGAATTGTATTGTCATGATGGGCGGGATGGAACTAGGGAAGGCTAACATCGTTCGTCTTAAGATCGGTAATGAATCCGTGTGCGGGAGCGTGGGTGATCATGATATCGAGTTTTGCCGCCTCTGCTGCTACCTGTGGCGTCACGCCGCAAGCCCAAAACACGGGGATTTGGTCTGTCGGTATTGGCCCGATTTCTGGCCCATGAAGCGGGTTCTTGAGGTCCGCTCCGATTTGATCCGGCGAGCCGATATGAATTGGAGCGCCGTGATTAAAGGGGAACCGTGCGGTAATTTGCGTGGCTTTAATGGCGTCCTGATGGGACATCCATCGCATCGTCACAACCATGCTTCCTCGAAAGGGACCGGCTGCATCGGTGGGAATCGTAGAACGAAGTACCCAACGATGGCGGCGATCGACCGAGATGCCTGCCCGTGAAAGGGTGGCGTCAAAGCTTATCCCGGAGCCGATCAGAAATGATACAAAATCTGATTCCCATAGGGCACAGAGATCCTTTGGGCATTCTGTCAGTTTTCCGTTTCTAAAGACATTATATTTGGGGAGGTCCGTTCTCAGATCCGCCTGGGGTGCAATACGCTTCGGTTCGTAGCTTCCGGTTTCCGTGACCTCTAGCACCGGACAGGCGCGTTGGTTGCGCTGGCAAAAGACCAGAAACTCATAGGCATGCTTTGCCTTCAGGATAACCAGGTTGCACTGGACGTAATCGGGTGCCAGGCCGTAGGTGATCCCAGTGTGTTCGCTGGAGCGAATTTGGGATCGAGCGATCTGAGCGGGGTTACTTGGGCAGCTGTCTCGCACGAGGCAAGAGTGTAGCGAGCGTCAGTGAGACAAGCAATAGCCCTGTCAGTGAAGCCCATAGAATCCACAATGGCTTGGAGAGCGGGAATGTCGTTCTGCCGAGATCCGAGTGAACAAAAATTGGTGTCGCAAAAATCGCGGTCGTGAGTGATCCAATGGCAATACGCCAAGCTGAGGAGAGTCGTTTGAAAAGATACCCTTCCAGCGTCGCGGCCCATCCAATGATGGCGATGACCAGGACCCCGATGGACGCACAGATTTGAATCAAGGTCCCTTGTCCGATCAGGGCGGGCTGGAAAACGAAGCCGAGAGGAATAATAAAGGCGACCCAGCTCAGGCGGAATGCTTGCAAGCTGGTAACGAAGGCATTGGTTTGGGCCAGGCCAGAGGCCGTGTATGAGGCGAGAGCCACGGGGGGCGTGACCATTGAGAGGACGCAATAATACATGACAAACATGTGGGCCGAGAGCTCGGGTACTTCGAGGTCGATAAGCGTCGGGACAAAAAGGATGGATCCGATGATATAAGCGGCGACCGTGGGGAGTCCCATTCCCATAACGAGGCAACCGATGATCACAAGGAGCAATGCCGCGAAGGTGTTGCCTCCGCTCAATGAAATGAGATCGCCCGCAAATTTAAGGGCAAGGTTCGATTGAATTGCGACCTCGATAATGATTCCGATGGCGGCAATCGGGATGGCGACTGAGGCTGCCTGGGTGACTCCTGCCCGAACGCTCTTCATCCATTCCTTGAGGGACAGCCAATCTGTGCGGCGGAAATAGGCAGTGACAATGCAGACTCCGGTCGCTGAAAGCGCTGAGAGGGGCGCTGACCAGCCCCAGATGAGCCCGGCTACCAAGATGATCGGAGGAAGAAGGAGGTGCCATCGGGATCGGAGCGATTTCACCTTGTCTTGAGGCATATTCATGGGGGAGAAGCCGTTCTTACGGGCTGAGAAATCAACGATGAGAAAGATCGAGAGATAGAAGGCCAATGCGGGAATGATTCCGGCAAGGACAATGGTGCCGTAGGGCACTTGAAGGAGCTCAGCCATGACAAAGGCGGCGATTCCCATGATCGGGGGCATCAGTTGCCCGCCGGTTGAGGCGATGGATTCAATGCCGGCAGCCAATGGTGCTGGATAGCCCGTGCGCTTCATTAAAGGAATCGTGAAGACGCCGGTCGTGGCGACATTGGCCACCGCGCTTCCACTGATGCTTCCCATGAGGCTACTCGAAACGACGGCAGCCTTTGCCGCGCCTCCGATCTGTTTTCCAGCCAAGCGAAGACCGAAATCGATGAAGAGTTGCCCCCCTCCAATCGCTGAGT
>OJGU01001199.1_pt1 | contig 10209 bp, 7 predicted proteins | sample 1594741 | NCBI WGS metagenome assembly OJGU01 (sample SAMN05416841, study PRJEB24817) | seawater metagenome | isolation source: Sea water | place: Canada:Atlantic | collected 2013-07 | reverse complement strand
ATCTACACTAGATCGCTCGTCGGCAGCGTCAGATGTGTATAAGAGACAGTACGAAAACTATGAGTTCCATACGGTTTATCAGAAACTCGGGCAGTTTGCGGCGGTCGATCTTTCGTCTGTTTTCCACGATGTGGTGAAAGATCGCCTCTACACACTTGGTGCTGATAATCCAAAACGACGTTCAACGCAGACGGCGATTTATGATCTTGTCACGCGCTTGAGCCAACTCCTTGCTCCGATTTTGGCCTTCACTGCAGACGAGGTTTGGGAGTTCATCCCTGGGGCTGATCGACCCGATTCCGTTCATCTGGCCTCGATCGATTCGGAACGCGAATCAAGAGCGGAGACCGAAACCGAGCAGTGGACCACATTGTTTGGTTTGCGCGATCGAGTTCTGATGGAGCTGGAAGAGAAACGACGTTCCAAAGCGATCGGAAAGTCTCTCGAAGCACTCGTTGTTATCCGGACGCGTAATGAGGCCGAGTTGGGCTTGGCGGACTGGGGGGAAGATCTCCGGGAAATTCTGAACATCTCTCATCTTGAATTTGTGACGGGTGATTCGACGGATGAGGTCAAGCTTGGTTCCAAGACTATTTCTGTGCCGCCGGAAGAGGGCGTTTACGTCTTTGTTGCCAAAGACTTTGGTCTAGAGAAGTGTGGCCGTTGTTGGCATTGGGAAAGCGACATCGGGACTCATGCTGAACATGAAACGATTTGCGGGCGCTGTGTTGAAGCCGTCAGACAGAATACCTCGGAGTCTACGGTTTCCTAAGGGTGCGAGGTGTCGGGGGGGGGACCGAGTTCGATGACTGGGATGAAGATGCTGAAAGTGCTTCCTTTTCCAGCGATGGACTCAACAGCCAGTCCCGCCTTTAATTCTCGGGCCATTTCGTAGACCATCGATAGGCCTAATCCTGTGCCTCGCTTTGAGGAGAATGCCTTGCTGGTAAAGAATGGCTCAAAAATTCTGGGAAGCACTTCTTCGGGAATGCCGTATCCTGCATCTTGAATTGTGATGACGTTGAAGCCCTTGCCATGGCTCGGTTTAAGGGCAAGGTTTGCCGGCGTGGTGGTCTGATAGCGTGAACGGACGTAAACCGTTCCTCGGCCTTCCATCGCGTCAGAGGCGTTGGATATGAGGTTAATTAGCGTTTGTTGAAACAGATCAACGACGATCCGGACTGGCGGGAGTGTTTTCGCCTGAGAGAATTTGACGTTCAATTCTTTCGGGAGTCGGTCATCAAGTAATCTAATGGTGGTTTCGGTCGCTTCGTTTATGTCGACTTCCCGGAGGTGTTTCTCGCCTGAGCGTGCCAATCCGAGCATCGCTCGGATGACTCCTGCACCTTGGTCGACGACAAGGTGGATTCGTTCAAGCCTTGTTCGGACTTTCTCGGGGTTGTCGAGATTGGATTGAATGATCTGGGTTGAGCCTTTGATGATTGAAAGGATGCCATTGAAATCGTGAGCAATTCCTGCACTCAATGTGCCGAGGGCTCGCATTTTTTGATCTTGGAGGAGCTCCCGATTAGCATTTTCAAGTTCTTTGGTCCGAATGGCCACGATTTTTTCTACTTCCGCGTAGCTCTTCGTTAGTCGAATGTGCCGATTGATTGCTAAGCCAGAGAGGAGAAGAATGACTCCAAACCCGACGGCTGAGATGATGACGAGCCGAGGATCATCGTGCCAGGGGACGATCCAGGTAAATTGATAGTCGGCCGCGTCGGCTTCTTCATTCCAATTTCGATCCATGGCGCGAACATCCAGGCGATGCTGTCCCGCGCTTAGGTTTTCTAGAATAAGCGTGTTTTTGTCTGAGTAAGGAGTCCACGGGCGCTGATCGAGACGGTAGGAGAACAGAAGACGTTCTTTGGGCGTATGATTCCATTTGTCGGTCGCTTCGAAGAGGGCCAGTTTTGCGTTCTTTTTTCCCGGGTCTGGCGTGTTGGCAAGGATTCGGATATTTGATCTAGGGGGGGATAGGTCGGCATCAGGGTGATAGCGGCTAATTCCTCGAGAGGTGCCGAGCCAAAGGTGCCCCTTAGAGTCTTCGACCACGGAGTAGATGGCGTTTCCGGGTAGGCCGTCTTCTGTCGTCAAACTAACCCAGGAGTCGTAGTGGAAACGGTGAATCCCTGAGTTGCTCGCGACCCAAATACTCTCATCGGATGCCTGCATGACGGCGTTGATTCGATCCTTGGCCGAGAAGAGAAAGCGCCAGCGCTTGCCGTCGAATTCGTAGATTCCATTGCCCAAACTTGCCCAAATGAGACCGTTGTCGAGTTCGATCAAGCAAGTGGCTCGTTCTTCAGGGAGTCCCGCGTCTCGGCCGAAACGCTCAATCTCACTTGAATCGATGATGCCGACTCCTTGCTCGTCGCCGAACCAAAGCTCTTGGTTCTGGGTCTCTACGATGAACTCTAGATTCGATTGCTGGTCCCAGGGAGCACGTATCTCGGGGAGGAGCCGTACATTGTCATCTCGAAGTTCTCCTAGATAGACGGGATTATCGGCTACTGAGACGTCCCTCCACAGGACGATCATTGTACCATCAAGACGTTTGCCAACTATCTTGACCAGACCGGCCGAGCCATCTAGTTCATACGGTGTCAATTCGCCACTGGGTATGTCGAATGAGAAGTGGGTGTCGCCATGTCTTATTAGCAAATGTGACTCATCGCTTTGATAGATCGTGTCACTTGGTCGGAAGAGGAGTTCGCCCTCCTCTGGCCACGGGTATCGATGCCAACGATTCTCGTGCTTCATCAGGAGTGCCTCTGAGTTGAGAAACCAAAGTCGCTGGTTCCGATCTTCGATAACGTGTTGAATCGAGGCATCAATGTCGTTTACTTCGAACGGTCGCTGCCAACAGGACGGGGCGTAGCGGAAAAGGCCCTCGGAACTGGCGATAAAGAAAATCTCAGATGATTCGACCGCGACGTCCAAGAGGAGGCCCGCAGAAACTTCATCTTGTCCGACCGGTTTGCTTCCCTGCGCATCAATGCGGAACACGGAGTTGTAGGATTGGCCCCAGAAACCTGCATTCGCTTGTTTCCAAGCGAAGCGAATTTTTGATTTCTCAACATTTTGGTTGGTCCACCCTTCGTTCTCCAAGGTGACGATGTAGCGCTGTTGATTCGCTCCGCTGGCAACGATCGATACGCTGCCATCGGTATTTTCAGTGGGGCGCTGAAACTCTTTTAAAGGCGAATCGGCGCTTGGGTGAATCTCTGTCCAACGGTCTTCGGGCGATAGGTTCCTCGCTTGGACCCGGGTCGAGGCAATGCCGTATTCACCGGTTAGGAGGAGAGACAGATCAGAGCGCTCAATGAGGGTATTGAAGCGTCCGATCTCGAGTTCGTCCGATCGCTTGATAACGGTGACTTTGTTCTCCCGCGAGTCAAAGCGGATAAGTTGATCTGAAAGGAGGATAAGGACGTTGTTGATTCGTAGCGGAATCAGGGAAATTGGCTGGGTGACTCGGCGAAGACTCTGGCTGAATTCGCGGCCGATCTGTGGAAGCGGATATCGAAGCCACCGGCCCGCAGAATATTCAAGAACAGCCTCTTTGTCGACAGCCCAGAGCTGTCCCGAGCGCCCCTCAAAGATTCGACTCGGAGCGAAGCCAGGGAAGGGGAAGGGATAGGTGTCGAACTGGTAACCGTCGTAGCGGGTGAAGGCTGAGAACTCTTCGTGCTTGAGCCAAACCGTCTTTTTGGGACCAATGGTCACCGAACTAATTGCCGAATTGGTTAGCCCATTTGCCGTTGTAAACGGGCGCCAATTAAACGCGGATTGGCCGGCGAGTGAGCAAGAACAGACAATCCAAATGAAGACAGGAAGGCTTCGCACAAGGCCATGCAAGCTGTTCGCTGTCATCCTGTCGTTTATAGATTGCTCGACCTGATCGGGCAGGTCAGTTAGATAGTGCTTCCTCGCGGAAGCTAATGCGACAGATTGTGGTTCGCTCGTTGGTCGTGTAGAAGACGTGAATCATATCATCTTGGGTTTGGATTGCCGTCGGATACGCGAAGGAACGGTCTCCTGTTCTTAAGTCCTTCTTAACGGGAAAGGTCTTGCCGTGGTCTCTTGAGAGAGCAACTGTTAGTGGGGTTCGATCGTCCATGCTGTGGTTGTAGACAAAGAGAAGGTTCCCGCTCTTTAGCTTGATTAGCTCGACGGCAGCATTGGGATTAGGGAATTCTGTCTCCTCTCCCTGAGACCAGGTAAATCCTCCGTCGGTAGATTCTGTTTTGACGACGTATCCGTCATCCCCTGGTTCGTAGTCTCCGCCGCGTCTGCAGTAGGCAAGGAGGTGTCCCGGATCTAATTCAACCACCGCGGGTTGGAGGTTGCCCATTCGAGAATAGACCTTGTTTGAGCGCTGCCATTGTTTGGTCTTGGGATCAAAAATCAAAAACAGGGAAGAGGTGTCGGCGCCTGTTTTTTCGGTGTCGCTACCGGTCTCATGGTAGATTGGAAGGATGGTGTTTCCTGCGGATGTTCGGATCGGTCGTCCTCTTACCATGGTGCCTTCCTCAAGCGAGATTAGAAAGGCATCGGACCACGATTCTCCACGGGTATCAGATATTTTTGCCATAATTCTGGATGTCGACCAGGTGGCCCCGAAGCGTACGACGTAGAAGAGCCAAAGGCGCCCCTCAGGAGCCTGCCAGACAACTGGGTTACCCATTGATTGAAAGGGGTTTCTCGCGATTGCGACTGGGTGAGTCCATTTGTTGGTCCCCTTGACAAGGCGAGAGGCGAAGACCGCTGTGTCCTGGCTATACTCACCATCCCCACCGTAGTAGGTGAGATAGAGATCTCCATTGTCGAGCTCGGTGACACACGAGGGATGTTTATATTGCCCGGTTTTTATTTCGGGACCGATGATTCGCTCAACCTTCATCTCCGCGGTTTCGGCTCCCTGGAGGGCTGTGGTGGTGCCGAATACAGTGGTGAGAAGGGTGATTGCCGTGAGTAGCTGTGGGCGACGGAACAATGCTCTTAGTTCGTGATAGAATGCGGTCATAGCTCGACTTCGAGCTTGGCTCAATTTTGGGCGAAGTCGAGCCTCCATGTGACTCTTTGGAGTTCCGCTAAGGAGAGGGTGCCATCCTGTACACGCTGGAAAGCCTCCTGGCGTAGCGGTTTCCACCCTTGTTCAATTGCGATCTTGCGAAGCTGGATGAGTCCGACTTGCTGATTAATGGCTTCGGCGAGGGACTCGTTAATCGCGGCAAATTCGTAGATCGCCATTCGACCTTTCATCCCTTTCTCTTGGCATTCCACGCAGCCTCTGCCGACCTCGGTTCTGAGTTCGCTTGCGGTTTTGTTGAGTGCTTCGCTCATTTCTTGAATGAGCCCGTGTTCAGGGGCGGGATCGGAAATGGTGCAGCCCTTGCAGATCTGCCGCGCGAGGCGCTGAGCGATAGAGCAGTTCAATGAGGCGCTGAGGATGGTGGAATCAACGCCCATGTTGACGAGTCGAGGCACGGCAGCGAGGCTATCGTTCGCGTGAATCGTAGAAAGGACCAAATGGCCGGTCTGTGCCGCCCGAATTGCTATCTCCGCTGTGTCACTGTCGCGAATCTCACCGACTAACACGACGTCGGGATCGTGTCTCAGAATAGACCGGAGTCCTTTTGAAAACGTGAGTCCGATGTCTTCTCTGGCTTGCATTTGAGCAATGCCATCTATCTGATACTCGACCGGATCTTCGATGGTAATGATTTTTCGCTGATCATCGTTGGCCTGAGCGAGGGCCGCGTAAAGAGTGGTTGTTTTCCCGCTCCCAGTTGGGCCGCTTATTAGAATCAAACCTTGGGGGAGTTGGATCAGTTGATCGAAGAGGCGTTCTTGATGGGGGAACATTCCAAGTTCGCTTGGAACAAGCAAAAGGCTTTGCCGTCCGAGGATTCTTAGACAGAGGGCTTCGCCATGCTTGGTAGGAATGACGGAAACTCGAAGATCGTAGGCCTCTCCGTCAGTCTTCATAGAGACTCTCCCGTCCTGGGGGAAGCGACGGTCACTGATGTCGAGTTCCGCCATAACTTTCAGTCGAGAAACGATGGCGGAATAGAGGGGGCGGAGTTCTCCCGGAACAGGAATGGTTTGCAAGATCCCATCGATACGGTAGCGAAGCTTGATTGTATTGGGATATGGTTCGAAATGGATGTCGGTCGTGCGAAGACGAAGCGCTTCTTCAAGGATTTGATCGACGAGTTCGGAAATGGTTCCGTCTACCGCTTTGTCCGAGGATTCATGACTGAGATCGAAGACGAGCTCTTGGTCCGAAAGTAAATCTCCTTTGGATTCTCGAAGCTTATCCACAGTTTCAGCGCCGAGTCCAAATTCAGATTTGATGATGGCGTCAATCTGGCTCGGCGTTGTCAGAGCGAATCGTACCTCGCGCTTGAGGAGCAGTCGAAGATTGGCGAGCTCTAAGCCGCTTGGCAAATCTCCGTACGCAACGGTGATCACCTCTGGCGTCAATGAGATGGGGATGAAGCGGTAGTGGAAAATAAGTTTGATGGGGACTGCTTCACGGATGCTTGCTGGAATCGAAAACCCGCTTAAATCTTTGAAGTCAACAGAATGGATGGACGCAAGCGTTTCAAGCGTGTCTTTTTCGGAGGCGAGATTCAGATCAAGGATCAGCCGATGGGTGGCAATGGCTCTCTTGGCCTGATGCCCGCGAATCATTTGAAGTTGATCTTCAGTGATCACTTCGCGCGCTTTCAGGATGTCGCCGATGTCGTTGATCTTAGAGGAACCCATACTATGGCGCCGGAATTTCGATGGTGGTCGTTTGTCGGAATCCAATGTTTGTTGGGGTGGTGTTGGTTCGGCCGATTTCAATGCTGTTGCGTTCGACTCGAAGAAGGATGAGATCGGCAGCGATCGTTTCTCCTGGAAGAACGGATTTGAACTGGTCGTTAACCATGAGAAAGATTTTCTGTTTTTCGGATGACGTTTCGTACAAGCCTTGGAAGGTTATCTTGTATTTTGCGGTTTTGGGTTTCTTTGGCGGTGGGATCTTCTTTGGAGGCTCAAAAAAACGAGTGAAAAACGGTGAATGGGAGGGCTCTGAACTGATCAGAGCCTTCGATTGGGGGCGTGTGAAAAGGGCTTCGATTCTTGTATCAAAAGAGGGCGACAATTGCGGGCGCTCGAGCACGGTGAGCCTAGGGAGTTGAGGAATATCCCCGCCGAGATTGATCACGACATCACTGAGAATTGCGCCCATGAGGATCAGAGCGATCAAGGTAACAAAGGAATTTTGACCCAAACGTGATGACATAGCTGCTAGGGGTTCCCTATTCTTGGCGCTCTCCTTGGGGGGAAAGTTGAATGAAGCTGATGATGTTCATCCAGACGCTAACCTTCGATGGATCCTGGGGCGAATTCTTTCTGATGAGGACTTGGTCGATGAATAGGCTTGGCTTGTGCGGTGGGTAATCGAGACTTAGGTCGGCGTTAATTTCACTACTGCGATTGGGAAGTAAAAGGAGCAGTTTCGAGAGCTGACTTGAACGGCAAGTGAACGCTACCTCGGTGATGAAAGGAACTAGTAGGGAGGAGGGAGAGGTATCTTGTTCCTGACGGCTAGTCTGAAGTGAATGGATGTTCGATACCTCGGAATAAATCATGGATTGAACGAGATGTTGGGTGTGGGCGAGTTCTGCCCAGAGGAGTTGTGGATCAGTTTGTTCACTTAGGTGTTGAGGGAATCCCTCATAGACTTCAGCTTCGATCGTTGTTGATTTTGCCGAAGCGGCTTGCCCGATTGACTCGATGATGATCTGACGCTCGTTTTGAAATTCAATGAGTTGGAAGGGATTTGCCGTTCGCTCTTGGTATCTAGGATCAATGGAAATGCGCGAAAGTAGTTTTTGATTGGTATTGGTAATTTCGGTGAGGCTTAGCTCAAGTCGTCTTAGGCCTTTTGAAATATGGTCAAGATCCAAGCGGTCTTGGGTTTGGCTGTCTTGATTGGCTTGTTCGAGTCGTTGCCAGGCCTGTCGCAACTGGCCGTCAAGGCTTCCGGTATCATGATGAAGCGGGCGATAGAGAGCCACGTAGTAAAGCCCTACAAAAAGCGTTACCGCAAGACAGCCTTGATTGGATTGAGCCCATCGGATCAGTGTACGCATCGCTAATCTAGGGTGTGCCGATGGGTGTCATCTGTTCGCGGCGGTTGAGAAACGATGAACGCGGACCTTCTCCGGAGTTTTCTGATGGCGGGGCGGAACCGTCCGGGCTCGAACGTAGAAAAAGCTGGCGATCGAAGTAGTTCCGGTGAAGCTCAAGCGACAAGGCAACATATTGGCTATTGGCGAGGACGTTGGTGTTGGCCAACGGGCGCCGAAGATCGTCGGGTAGCGTATCCACATTGGTGTACAGCCCAGAAGCGTTCAGTTGGTCGACAAGCGAGAGTAGTTTGCGTCGCATCGACTCTCCTTGATCTACAAAGGTGAACTCGGCGACGAAGCCCGGTTTGTCGAGAAGCGGGCTAGGGGAGGAAGGTGGTTCGACGTTTTCGGTGTTATTAGTCGTCAGGCTTGGGATGGCTCTGCTGGCGTAAGATTGATTGTCTGCTAGCAACACCAGCCAATAGGTTGGATCTTCGCCACTGCCTTGGAGGGCCGCCATCGTCTCGACCAGCTCGGTTGTTTCCTGTTGAAAGCGGAGGATCGGTCTGATGCGTTCGTATTTGTCGGCAAATTCGCTCAGCGAGTTCTCTGTGTCGATCATTCGGGCGATAGCTTGATTCGTGTCATCGAGGAGGCTTCGTTTGAATTGGTTGAGCGTGAATTGTTGCCAAGTGCCAATGAGAAGTAAGAGGATCGTGACAAGGGCGAGCGCCGTGGTCCATCCTCGCAGTCTATTCCAGGTCAAGCGCTGATCTCTGATCCGCTTGTTTCGTTCTGGGAGAAGCGAAATATGAAGGCGGCTTGACCCAAGGGCTGCCCGCGCGACGCCAAGGGCGATGCTGAACTCGGCAGGGGTTGTTTCTTCTTCTCGATGTGATCGGGAGAATTTTGGGGACACTCCGGATAGCTGGGGAAAGTGGGATTGAATCGACTCCAAGAGCTTTTCATCCCCTCCAAGAATGATCTTGTGTTCACTGTCAAATTGCAGCGTTTCCTTGGGGATTCCGTGAAGGGATGATGGGGCCAATTCTAGCCGTCGGTACCAATTCTGGAGTTCTGTGCTGTAGGATCCCTCGTCTCGGGTTGGCAGCGAAGAAGTGAAACTGGTCGCGAAGACAGGGCTAGCGGATCGAATGCCCATCAATGCCGTGTGGTGGTGGCCCACGTCGATTACGTAGGCAGTCTCATCGTTGTTGCAGACGGACTCATAGAATCCCCAAAACCCTTGAGCGGCACTCGTGACGTCATCGATATCATCGAGCTGAAGGCCGATGGTTCGGAGGCGCTGTTCAATCACGTCCGGTTGACAATAGGTGAGCCAGTAGCTTTTGTGTTGCTTGTCTCCAAGTGCCTGATGATCGACGACCGGTAGGTTGCCTTCGATTTCCTGAAATCTGTTCGCCTCGTGGGTTACGAATTCCTCAATGGTTTCGTCTTGCAGCGTGATTCGTTGCGAGACGGTTTCTGATTGAGGGATGATGAGGATGACTCGAATGGGTTCATACTCGATACGAAGCTGAGCGATCGTTTCGGGGACGATCTGATCAGCGGGCCCTAGATCGATTGGGATGCTAACGTGATGACGGATTTGAATCTCCCCAAGGATGCGTTCAGCAACAACGATTAATGTTGCGGACTCTCCGGCATCGATCACCAGGATTCGCTCGACCATCCAGAACGACCAATGGGCAATCCGGGAAAGCTTGGTGATTGACGTGCTCACGGCTTGCGGGGAGTCGTTGATGCCGCTTCGGTAGGGGGATCGTCCTGGTATTCAATGAACTCGCCAGTCTCGGAGAGCAATGTCGCGGTGACGAATATCAGAAGATAGCGAGGTTTGTCGACTTCAGTGCGCCGTCGGAAGGCGGAACCAATGACCGGAATCTTACCCAGGATAGGAACTGACTCGACAAAGGTTGCCTGCTCCCGTTCGAGCACGCCACCCATCACAACCGTTTGGCCGGATCGGACAATCACGCGGGTGTTGAGGGTTTGCGTCCGAGACCTGTCTCTTATACACATCTCCGAGCCCACGAGACCTCTCTACATCTCG
>OJGU01001196.1_pt1 | contig 10328 bp, 6 predicted proteins | sample 1594741 | NCBI WGS metagenome assembly OJGU01 (sample SAMN05416841, study PRJEB24817) | seawater metagenome | isolation source: Sea water | place: Canada:Atlantic | collected 2013-07 | reverse complement strand
GCCCCAGTCCCCGCGGACATTGGGCCCACCCGGAGCCCCTGGACCGGCCAGCGTCTCGCCGCCGGACCCGGTCATCTCCCCGGCGGCGGCGTTCGAGCGAGCGCGAGCGTCACGCTCCTGCGACGGCTCCTCCCCGACAACGCTTGGTTGCAGTCGCTCGAACCCGATTCAGTGCTCACCGCAACGCTCGCCCGCCCGGTCGATGGGGCGCTGCACCACCGCATCAGCGGCGTCCTCCGCCAGGGCATGTCTTGGCCCAGCCCGGGAGACCAAGAAGCTCCGTGTCCACCGGTGGGGTCCCTGACCTGCGTCGCGCTTCCGTGGGGAAAGGCGTACGTCCACACGACCGGCCAAGCGCTCACCCTCGACGTCATCACCCACGGCGAGCCCACACCACAAACGATCCAGGACGCCTCGAACACCGTCGCCAGTCCCACCGCGGCCCCCGGGCTGCTCGGTGATGGAGTCGTGCTCTTCGACAACGAGGACCTCGCCGCGGCGCTCGGACAGGACCACATCCCCGCCTTCAACCAAGCATCGGTCGAGCTCACCGGGGACCCCCGGCATCTTCGGGCCCGCATGCGTTGGACACCGCCGGTGCCGTGGTCCCCGGGGACCAGCGATGCTCCCGCGCCCTCCTGGGAGGCGCTGTGCTCCGGCGCCCTCGCCTGCGCCCGCACCGGTCCCTGGCCCAACCTCCACGGGTGGCTTCAGTCGCTCGGACCCGCCGAGCGCCCGCGAGGATCCGGACTCCTGGCGGCATCGATCTACAGCGGCACCTGGCCCCACGAGCTCGCAGCATCGCTCGCAACCCTGCGAGATCAGTCTCCCGAGCTTTCGCGGGGCTTCATCAACATGGGACTCGATGGCCTGGCGGAGGTCGAGTTCGCCGGCGCCCGTCTCGACGAAGGCGACGTCTTCGTGGCGTTCGTCCGCATCTCTGCCACGTGGGTCAACTTCGCCGCCAGCGTGCTGCCCTACCTCGGGCTGACACCCGGGCCCGTTCGGGCAGGCAAGACAGACATCACCTGGGCTCCCCTTCAGCGCGGCGGCATCGCACTCGCCCTCGATGACGGGCCAGAGCCCACGATGGGCTGGATCGCGGTCGCATCGAGCCCCGAGCGATTCGCCTGGCTGCTGGACGCCCCAAGAACTCGCGCCCAAGCCAGTGCACTCACCGCACGGGTCGCCCACATCGAAGACATCGCGGGTGATGTGCCGCCGCGGTGGCGCGCCATGCTCGAGCCCTATGCAGAGCGCAGCGCAACGCTATGGGTCGAGGTCGAACAGGGACAGCTGAGCCTCCGTGTCGACCTCGCAGGTCCTACCCCTTAGCGGCGACGCAGACCTGGCCGCGGGTGAACGGCACCAGCCAATGCGCTCGGTTGCCACACACCTCGTCGATCACCTTGATGTACTGCTCGCGCTGGGAGTCGTGCACCACGAGCACGCCGCCGGGCTCAAGCGCGGCCCAGGCCGTCTCGATGCAGTAGCGCCGGGCTCGACCGTCGACGAGGATGAGATCGGGGTGCTCGACGATCGCGTACGGAGCCGCCACGTACGAGGCCATGATGTCCGGCTCGCGCTCGCAGCGTTCGCTCCACGCGACGTACTCCGGCAGGGTCTTACCCTTGCCGCCTTCCTTGAACATCGCAGGCTCCGGCGCGTGGGAAGCGGGGGGCTCGAACAGGTGCTTCACCCGAGCATCCTTCGAATGCTCCTGCACCTGCTTGTGCCACATCTCGTTGTGCTCGACCGAGATGTACGTCTCGATGAAATCAAACGCCGAGGGGATCAGCAACGTGCTTCCACCGGAGCCGAATTCGACCGCGGTCTTCGGGCGACGCGTCGCATAGATCGCGCACAGCTGCGACTGCTCCTCGAGGCCCATGGCGGGCTCGAGTGCTGGACGAGTGCTAGGAGTCGCGCGAGTGCTTTCGCCTTCGGTCTTCCGGGACAGGAACCCCACCGCCGGAAGCTACCAGAAAACCTACCAGCAGTTCCCGGAGTCGGGCTCGTTGGTGTAGCTGCCGTAGAACCAGTTTCGGCGCCCACCGTTGGACAGCACACCGAGGTGGATCGTCAGCCCGCCGAGGCCCACCGACATGTTGAGCATGGGATCGATGACCGCACCGGGCGCGATCTGGTCGGGCGTGATGATCGGGGCGTTCCAGTACTCCTCGCACAGGAACTTCTGGGCGATCGCGCGGGAAGCCGCCGACGAGAAGTCGAGGTCGACCGCATCCGCGTCGGGGTGGTCTCCCCCAGCGGCACCGCCAACGGCCGCGTTGTAGCAGGGCGGACGCCACCAGTTGCGCATGTAGATCGGCTCCCCGACCAAGCCGCGAAGCTCATCGGTGAACAGCGCCAGCGCAGCGGCGCGCTCCCACTGGTCCCGCTCGGGCAGCAGGATCGTGTAGCCACAGCCGGTGGCCGCAGCCTGGTTGTGCGGCGCACTGATCTCCGCGGCGGTGAAGTGCTGCACACCCACCGCATCGAGGTACATCTGAAAGCTGTCGAGGTCGGGCCCGTAGTCGAACGCGTTGACGGGGTCGCCTCCGAGCATCTGGATCAGATACTCGTGGTCGATCTCGTCGTACAGACCGTCGCCCGGGTCCATCGCGTCGAACTGCTCGGGGATGCAGACGCCCTGGCTTCCGGTCTCGTCGAAGCGTGCCAACACGTCGCAGGCGTAGCCGTCGCGACATGCGGAGTCGGGGAACAACGCGGAGTCGCAACGCGACAGGCAATAGCCGGCATCGTTCAGGCCGACATCCACACCGTTGACGCAGTACGTGACCGGAGCACCGTCTTCGTCGGGGCATGACGTGGCGCAGTCGAGGGAGCATGTGCCGCACGGAAAGCCGTCGTCGGGGAGCAAGCAGGTGCCGCCGGTGTACGAACAGTCGCCGTCGCCACCGCATGGGGAGCCGATCCAGGGCGTCTCCCAGCCCGGCGTGCAGTCCACAGGCTCCTCGCCGTCGGTATCCCCGGTGGGGTCGCCATCGGTCGGATCGCCGTCGGTCGGGTCACCATCGGTCGGATCGCCCACGGTGGGGTCACTGTCGGAGCCGTCCGTGCCACCGGTTCCGCCGCCGGTCTCATCGTCGATCCCGTCGTCCTCGACCGGATCGAACGAGCTGCCCTCGGTGCCTCCCGGCGGCCCGTCCCAGCCCTGGCGCCCCGCCTCGTCTTGAGCACAGCCGCCAAGGGCCATGAGTCCAACTAGAAAAACGACGTTCCGATCCATCGTGCGCATCCCCTCTTTGAGTGTAGGCGGCCTCCCATGGCCTGCGCTACAGGTAATCCCATGTAGGAAGGGCAGAATTAGAGCTTGAAGGTTCCCGGGCTGCGGATCTTGGGGCCTACCGGAGTGTTCCGCTCGAATTAGCGCCTGACACCTCGGGACACGTCCGGCTTGCCATGCGGGTTGGAGGGGCTAGTTTCCCGCCGTGAGCCCCGTCAAGGTCGAGATCTGGTCCGACGTCGCGTGTCCCTGGTGTTGGGTCGGCAAGCGGCACGTTGAAGAGGCTGCCGCCTCGCTCGATCGACCGGTGGAGATCCGGTGGCGGGCGTTCGAGCTCGACTCCAGCGCCCCCAAAGAGCTCGATACCTCCATCGACTATGTCGACCGGCTCGCCCGCAAGTACGGCACCTCCCGAGACGGCGCGCAGCAGATGATCGACCGCATGACCGAGGTCGGGCGTCAGCGAGGCCTCGACTTCCGCTTCGACCGCGCGCGTCCAGGAAACACCTTCGACGCCCACCGGCTGCTGGCCTGGGCCGCCGACTCGGGCAAGCAGACCGCACTGAAGGAGCGATTGTTCGAGGCCTACATGCACGAGGGCAAGTCCGTGGCCGACCACGAGACCCTGGTCCAACTCGCCGAGGACGTGGGACTCGACGCCGAGCGCGCGCAGTCGATCCTCAGTAGCGACGACTTCGCGTCCGAAGCCCGCGCAGACCAGGCGACCGCCGGCCAGCTCGGGGTCACCGGGGTGCCCTTCTTCGTCATCGACGGTCGCATCGGAGTGCAAGGCGCTCAGCCTCCCGAGGTCCTGCTCTCGGCGTTCAAGAAGGCGATCGACGACGCCCCGGCCGAGACATCCGCCGCGGAAGCCGAGAGCTGCGGCACCGACGGCTGCGAGATCTGAGGCGCACTCGCGAGTCAGATCGCGTCCTGTGCGACCAGCCAGTCTCGCACCGGGGCCGCTCTCAAGTCCGCGCCCATCGACCGGAACAGCGCGAGCGATTCGCGGGCCTCTTCGATGGCCTGCGCGGAGTCGTCTTCGAGCAGCAGCTGTGCCAACTCGAACTTCGCTTCGGCGAGCTGGACCTGCGCCCGCCCCTCCTCGAAGCCCGCGATCGCCCGCCGGAGATCATCGAGCGGGCGGACCCCCGCGAGCTTTCGCGCCTTCGCTCTTAGAAACAGCACACCCGCACGGTCGGCGTTGGTCGTCGCCACCCGCAGGATCCCCCACGCCGCCTCAAACTCCGCCTGCGATTCGTCGTGACGCCCCAGGTTTGCAAGCGCGAGTCCTAGATTCGCGTGGGTGTGCGCGAGGATCGGACTCGAGGGATCGAGATGCAGACGTCGCATCTCCAACGCCCGCGCGTGCCCCTCGCGGGCCTTCTCGTAGGCCCCCATCCGCCCGTGCGCAGCCGCGATGTTCTCGACCGCCGTCGCGGTCCGTGGGTGGCCCTTCGGAAGCAGCGTCTCGTAGATCTCGAGCGCGCGCTCATGGTGCTCGAGCGCCTTGTCGTAGTGCGCAAGCTCGAATTCCACGGTGCCCACGTTGATCAGGGTCGAGGCGACCGTGTCGTGGTCGCGACCGAAGGTCTGCTCGAACACCCCCAGTGCGGTCTCGAAGTTCTCGCGCGCAACTTGCAGCTGTCCGAGGGATGACTGGGCGCCAGCCACGGTCGTGAGCGCCGTCGCGGTGTCTGGGTGATGGAGCCCAAGAGATGTGCGAGCGCCCGAGTAGGCCTCTCGGAACAATTCTAGCGCGGTCTCCGACTCGCCCTTCATTTCTTCGATGACGCCCAGCGACATCCGGCACGTTCGCGCGTCCCGTTCGTCACCGTTCTCTTCGTACAGCGACAGTGCGCGTTGGAAGTGGTCCTTCGCCAGGTCGAGCGAACCGCCCGCGTGCTCCAACAACCCCAGGTTGTACTCGAGCGCGGCGCGGAACTTCGTGTTGTCCGCCAGCCGCTCCAACGCAACGCTCGAACGACGGGCCCACGATCGCGCGCGCTCATCCTGCATCAAGTGGCGACCGTGAATCGAGACCAGCCGGACTGCCGCCGCCGCGGCGAGACGGTCTTGCTTGCGCGATTCGGCCTTGAGGTACGCGTGTTCGATGTACTCCGCCCCGCCGACCACGTCCCCGGACGCGACCGTCAGGACACCCACCTCGTACATCGCCTCCGCCTGCGCCGGCTCGAACCCAACCCCATTTGCAGCGATCAGGCCCTGCTTCGCGAGCCGAAGTCCTTCCGCAAACGTACCGGCGGCGTAGTTGGCACGGGCGCGCGAGAGCAGATCCCGAACCTCCGCCACGTCCTCTTGGTCCTGGGCGCTGTTGGGGGTGGGAGGAAGCTCGTGGGCTCGCTTGGGATCGAGGCAATACGATGGAGGGACAAACTGCGTGACCAGCTCGGGGATCCGAAGCAGCACCCGGTCGTCCGCGGCCTCGACGGTCGTCAGCACCGCGTCCAAACGCCCCAGGCGTTCTCGCAAGCAGGTCTGAGCCTGCTCGAGCCCCACAGCGGGGCGCTCTTCGAGATCGCAGACCGCCCTCGCCGACTCGGTCCACTGCTCCACGAAGGTGTCGATCTCGGCCGCAAACCTCTCGCGTCCGCCGGTCGGGTCCCCTTGTGGCCACCGCGCCGCGACTGCGGAGCGAGACTGCCCCCACAGGTTCGAAGCCGCAGCTGGTTGTAGCTCGCACGGCGTTGGATCGCGAGATGCCGACACTCCAACACCAACCGCGACGGCGGCGAGACCGGCCACCGCCCCCCACCGCCACAGCGACCGAGGACTCAGCCAAGCGCGGAGCTCGGTGGCCAGCGAATCCATCCCCGGGTATCGGTGGGTTGGATCGGGACTCGTCGCTCGCATGAGAATCGCCCCAAGGTCCCGCGCGACGCCGTGCGCCTTGAGCCATGCAGCCGACACCCCCACCAACTTCTCGCCGACGAGCGTCCCTCTCCCCTTTCGAGAGAACGGAATCTCCCCGGCGAGCGCTTCGATCAGCCCCAACGCAAAAGAGTACTGGTCGGCAGCCGCGTCGAGGTCTCCGCCTTCGTGGGCCTCGGGAGCCATGTAGAGTTTGGTCCCGACCACGAGCCGATGGGCCCCCGATTCCAGCACGGGGCGCTCGGTCTGGGTCGTCGTTCGGGTCCGCCTCGACGTGTGCCGGGAGAGCCCGAAGTCCAACACTTTGACCTGGCCGTCGTGGGTCACGAACACGTTCGCCGGCTTCACATCGCAATGGACGATGCCGTGCTGATGCGCCGCCGCCAAGCCGTCGGCAGCCTGAAGGAACACCTCCACGATCTCCCGGGGCTCTCGCGTCTCGTGGCGAAGCCACCGGTTCAGGGGCTGGCCGTCGAGCAACTCCATCACGATGAAGACGTCCGCACCGTACGCAGAGGCATCCCCGTCGATGCGCCCCACGTCAAAGATGCGAACGACGTGTGGATGCTGAAGCTGCGCGGTCATCCGCGCCTCGTGGATCAGCGCGTCCGCATCACGGAGCCCGTCCGCCCCCTTCCGAGAACGCAGGAGCTTCGTCGCCACCTCGCGCCCCAACACCGGATCGAGGGCGCGATACACCACCCCGAAACCTCCGCGTCCGATGCGGTCGAGCAGCGTGTAGCGGCCCAAGCGGGTCGGGGGCGACACCCCGCCGCCGGACCCCATCCCGCCGCGATCCCGCTGCTTGGCCATCGGAGGATGAGTATGTTGCGCCCGGCCGCGCAGCGCAGCGCCAGTTTCCGTCTCCCGCTAAATACCGCCTGGACCGACGCAGACGCTCAACTGGCGAACTGCTCGGGCACCAGATCAAACCGGCTCAGCCACCGGTCGATGTCGACCATGGCACAACCCAGGCTCTTGGCCGCTGCCGCTTTGTCCCCTCGATGGGCCGCGAGTTCCCGAATGATCGTCTCGCGAACGGAGGCCAAGCGCGGAGCCGCGGGGACTCCGGCATTGGGCCACTGGACCTCTCGCCAGATCGCCGCGGTGATCGGAGCGGACTCCTCACACAACGCCAACGCAGCGCTCACACAGTTGTTCAACTCGCGTACGTTGAACGGCCACTCCTGCGCGAGCATCGTCCGAAACACATCCACTTTGACACGCTGCCCCGGAACACCAGCCGCCTCGAAAATGCCGCGCACCAACAGTCCCAAGTCCTCGGGGCGCTCACGCAGCGGCGGGATGCGGCACTCGTAGCCCGCGAGACGGGCGTAGAGGTCGGGACGAAAGGTGGCTTCCGCAGCCCTTCGATGGAGGTTGCTGCTCGCCGCGGCAATCACTCGGACGCCGTCCTCGGGAAGGTTGAGCGCGTCGGAGTCTGGCAGCATGAACCCCAGCAGAGCCGACAAGAGTCGGCCTTGCTCCTCGGTCGACAGCGCGCCGACATCGTCGAGAAAAAGCGTCCCCCCTCGAGCCTGCGCCAAGAGGGCGTTCCCTTCTCCGAGGAGACTCGGCTCGACCGACCGGGCCATCATGTTCAACGCCACGAACGGCCCGCCTCGACCGGTGGCGCGGTGCAGCGCACGCGCCAGGGCGCTCTTTCCGGTCCCGGTGTCGCCAATGAGCAGCAGCGGGACTCGGGTGGGCGCCAGACGTTCGAGCGCGTGCATGCTCGCCGCGTAGTCGGGGTGCGCCACCGGATGAAGCTCGGTGGTGGGCTCGTGCGCCGGAGCCTTCGTCTGTCGCAGGGCAAAGAAACACCGGCCGACCTCGAAGATATCGCCCGAGTGCAGGACCGCCCGCTCGATCATGTCTCCTTCGAGCAGCGTTCCGTTTCGGCTCTCGAGGTCAACCAACTCGGCGTTGCCGTCGAGTTCGAGGTCGGCGTGATGGCTGCTCACCCAGGGATGGGGCATGCCGATCCGCAAGACCCCGCCCTCGATGCTCGAAGTGAGGGGTCCCCGCTCGGCTCGGCGGAACTCCACCCGTCGCAACCCGGCCAGGGGGAAGGACTGCCCCGCGTGTGCAAACCCGTCCTCGGGCGACCCGACGAACACCAATCGCGACTGTTCTGGCGCGGCTGCAAGCCGGCTGGAGTCGCACAGTGTCGATCCCCGGATCGTGTCTGTTCGGGGCATGTGTCCGCAAGGGTACGCCAGCGGCCACCACAGGTCGACCCCTCGCCGATGACACTGGGGTGTCTACCCGAGCCGAAATCCGAGTCCCAGACGAAACGTCGAGAACACGAAGCCCGCCTGCTCCACGTCGATCGCGCCCCGAGTCCGGGTGACCAGCCGCGGCCGGACGAGCGGCATGCCCAGACCGATGCCCGCATGAAGGTCGACCACGCGTCCAAGCGCGATCGCGTAGGTGCCCCCGCCGACAGCCGCGAGCCAGGGGAGATCCCGCCGACCCGGGGTCGCGAACCCAGCCCAGCGCAGGTGCATGACGCCGGCCTGCAAGCCAGCGCACAGTCGTACGCGGTGCACGCGATGGTGGGACGCCGCACACCCCTCGATATCGCTCGCCTCGAGGACCGTACCGACCTTGCCCCGGTCCCCCAGGGTGAACGTCGGCGTGGCTTTGGCACCCACGCCGATCCGAGCGTGCAGGTTCGGCCGACCGGCCAGAATCGCCACCTCTCCGCCGACCGAAGGGTTCGGCCAGATGCCCGGCGTACCGATGCCATCCGCTTCGAGTCGAACGTATGCCGAGTTGCGGCTGACGCCCCAAGGGTCAGAGCGGTCCACGCTGGAGGGATCTGGGCTGGAGTTGACGGTCTCCGGCGGGGGTGCAGATGCCGGCTCCGCCGCCAGCACGGGACTCGAGACCACGCCAACCAGAGTTCCAGCCACCCACGCCGTCCGCCACACCATGTGCAGAGCCTATCAAGCCTGCCCCCGCGCGGGGGGCGTCTCACCGGGACGCGAGTCTCTAAGGGAACCCTTTTCGCTCCCCCTTCCAAGTTCGGGCTGCGCCCTCGCCGAGCTTGTGGGATGCGCTCTAGACCGCCTCGAAGCGGACCCGACTGCGGCGAGCTTCGAGTTGGGCAACCGCGGACTCCCACGCCGAGACGTCGGCGAAACCGTAGCGCTTGTTGTCGTGCACGATCGTATGCCGAATGCTTCCGAGACCGCAGTAGAGGAGCTCGAAAACGTTCTTCACATGGTCGTCATGAACATACGCAGCCGCGGCGACCGAGGGGTCGTTGCTGACCGTCACGACCCCACGTTCGAGCATCGTCTCGTTGACGACCCACGCGCCTTCAGAGAACGCCTTCGACCCCACGTCGGGAACGTCGTGCCACAGAAAGTCCGGCCATGGGTCCTGCGATCCGTCGGCGGATGCGGGGCAGTATTCCAGCGGCTCGCCGCGAGCGTCTCGCCGAAGAAGGTAGGAGAGCGTCGCGCTGCCGAAGCGGGCCTTGATGTCGACCTGCCAGTGCTCGGTCCGCGCCTCGGTGTTCTCGGCGATTTTCTTCGATGCCAAGTGGGTGACGACCCCGTTCCAGACCGCCGCGTCCTTGTCGGTGTCGGCGCAGATGTGTTTGCCCTGCCGCAACGCCACGTCCAGCAGTGTCTGAAACTGCTCGGGGTTGTCCCTCCTCATCTCGCGACTGAGCGTGACGACCGAGGGGGATGCCATCGGCAGCCTGACATCCTCACCGGACCGCGGATTGCCCTCCCAACGCTCGCCGCTCCATTCGTACTCGAAGAGCTTGGCGAGCACCGAGTGCGAAGCGGGGTCCCAATACACACGAAACAGTCGGCGCTTGGCCGCATCGTCCACATGGGTGCCCAGGAAGAACATCCCGTCTTCGGGGCCCACCGCACCGGGGGAGAGGTCGAGCGACGACGCGACGCGGGCGGGGCGAATGAACCCGGTGTCGGGGTCCACATCGTCTGCGCTCACCATGAGCTCGAGCCGCGCCCCCGAAACGTCCAGCAAGTTGTAGTCGCCTTCGACCGTCTTGAGATAGCGCGGGTTGGATGCAAACGTCGTCGCCGCGGTGTCCGGGATGCGGCGGAAGAACGCGGTGTCCATGTCGGCAGCCGAACCATCCGCCCACGTGATCGCCGTGACGGTCATCGCGTCGGACCGGCCGCCCAGTGGCCAGCGAAAGCCC
>OJGU01001195.1_pt1 | contig 10332 bp, 8 predicted proteins | sample 1594741 | NCBI WGS metagenome assembly OJGU01 (sample SAMN05416841, study PRJEB24817) | seawater metagenome | isolation source: Sea water | place: Canada:Atlantic | collected 2013-07 | reverse complement strand
GACCTTGTCTCGGACCGAAGCCGGAAAACGCTGCGCCACCACTCGCTCAGCTTCAGCCTTGGAATGTCGGGCACTGCGATGGACGAGCACCAGCGCGTCGCCCTCGAACCGCTCTGCCCGCTCGATGATCTCGTCGACGTGCGTGTGCCCCCACTTGCGCGTGTGCTCGACGCCACGCCGGTCGTCCCACGACGTCACCTCGTGCACGAGGACTTTGGCTTGGCGGACGAGCGGCTCCCGGTCGAACAGCTCGATCGTCGTGTCCCCGGTGACGCACAACACCGGCTCGACGTGAGGCTCGGTGACGGTCTTCCCCTGCGCTCGAAGGGCCTGGATCTCCTCGCCCCGAAGGCCGGCGAACTCGGGGGTGAGCCGCATCGTGCTCCGACGAACGGTCCATGCGAGCGACGGTACCCGGTGCACGGAGCGCACAGCCACCGCCTCGATTCCCTTGCGAATCTTCACCACGTCGCCAGGTCTCTGGCCGTGCAGCCGCGTCTCCATTTCGAAGCCCTCGATCTCCGACCAGGCCGCAAAGATCCGCTGCAACGGATCCAGAATCTCGAGCGGCACGTGAACGTCCGAAGGCTCCTGCTGCATCATGTGACGCTGCGAGAGTAGATACGGCAGCCCGCCCAGGTGGTCTTGATGTCCGTGCGACACCAGGATCCGAGCGTTCTTCAGCTGGCCAGAGACCGGGACGCCCACGTCGAACATCACACCCAGCTCGGCCACGCGCAGGCTCGTGCCGATACCGCCACGTGCGACACCTGTGAGCGTCAGTCCGCCCACTTGGAGCGTGTCTTCACCGAAGTCCACAAGCCGGGTGCAGACGTCTCAAGCGACGAAGTTGCGGTTGGGCGTCCAGAGCACGGCCGGAGCCGCAGCTGGAGAAGGCGCCGCTGCACCACCAGCACCGAGCGACAACGCCATGACCTCGTGTGCCGCCTTGACGATCTTCTCTGGGGAGACGACCAGCTGCTCCTCGAGGCGGGCGTTCTGCGGGATGCCGGGCACCGCGTCCTGCCCGAGAACGCGGGTCGCCAGCGGCTGGCCGGCCATCGCCTCGATGACCGAGCCCTGAAGCTCCCGTCCCAGGCTGGCGAAGACGCGGTCCTCATGGACAACCAGCAGTCGCCGCGTCTTGGCTACGGAGGCCATGACCGTTTCGAGGTCGGGTGGGACGATCGTGCGGAGGTCGATCATCTCGACGTCGATGCCTGCAGCGGACAAGGTCTCGATGGCGGTTTGCACAAACAAGGTGCAGCGGCCCCAAGTCACGATGCTCAGATCTGTGCCTTCGCGCCGCACCGCGGCCTTGCCGAGCGGTACCCGGAAGTCATCGGGGATGTCCGGCGCATGGCCCTCGAACGCGATTGCGCGCTTGAGCTTGGCAACCTCGGTCTTGTCCGTCGGCTCTCCGGGGAACGCGTCGCCGAGCGTCATCCGGTACAGGCCCTTGGACTCGAAGAACACGACGGGCCCAGTGAACTCTGCCGCACTGCGAAGCATCCCGTAGATGTCGCGCGAAGTCGTGGGCGCGCAGATCGTCAGACCCGGGATCGAGCCGTACAGACCCTCCATGCACATCGAGTGGTAGACGGCGCCGCCGTGCAGCGGCTCGGTGGGAAGCCGCACGATCACGTTGGCGTGAATCGTCCCGCCGGAAGTCCACAGAAGGTTGCCCAGGTAGACGAGCCAGTGCAGCGTGTTGAGGCTGTAGTCGCTGAACTGAATCTCCGGCAATGCCGTGGAGCCTTCGTGCAGCGCGAATCCGGTGGCGGCGCCCAGGATGAGCGGCTCGTTGATCGGTGCGTCCTTGACCTGCCCGGGGAACTGGTCGAACAAGCCGCGCGTGGCTTGCATGACGCCGCCCTTGGCACCGACGTCCTGCCCATAGACCCACGTCATGGGGTTGTCTTTGAGGATGGCCCCAAGTGCCGCCCGCATCGCACCGTTGATCGAGATGACCGTGTTGCGCCCCTGCGCAGGAGGCTCGACGGACACCGGGAACGGGTCGCGGATGTGCTCGAAGATCGAGTCGTAGGTCGGCTCGGGCTCGGACTCCGCCTGAGCCATGGTGCCGACGATGTACTCGTCGGCTTCGGTCGCGACGGTACCGAGGTCGTGACGAAGGAAGTAGTCCTTGGACTGGCCATCCTTGCGGCGCACGACGTCCCCCTCCTGCAGCACCCCCTGCTCGACGAGCGCCTGACCGAAGTCGAGCAGCGGGTCGTGCTGGTCGAACTTGAACGTGACGTCGGCTGCGGAGCTGTGGTCGTTGAGTCGCGACAGGTTCCGCACCCAGAGCAAGGCGGGCTTCTGACTGTCCCGACAGAACGCCATTGCCTTCCTGTTGGTCTCGTAGACCTCGAGGAAGTCGTTGCCGTCGCAGGTGAAGTACGCAAAGCCGAACGCCTTTGCGTAGGCCTCGAAGTCCTGAATGCCGCGGCCATCCTCCGGTGTCACGCTGATCGCGATGTTGTTGTCGGTGACGACCAGCAGCCAGGGAAGGCCCAGGATCGACGCGCCGGTCATGCCCTCGTGGAGGTCGCCCTCGGCACAGGTTCCATCGCCGACGACGGCCATCGTGACCGAGTCGGTCTGCCCCTTGAGCTGGTTGCCATACGCGTACCCGACCGACTTCGAGACCTGCATCCCGAGCGCCGACTGCACCGGAAGGATGCCGAAGCGCATGTCGTTGAAGTGCGCGGTCATCTGACGGCCGCCGCTCCACGGGTCGGTGCTCCGCGAGAGCTGCTGCCGCATGTGGTCGAGGTGGAAGTCCTCGTATCCCTGCAGGCGAGCCCAAAGCCCAAGCAACGATGCGCTGCGGTAGTGACCGCAGATCGCAAACTTGTCGAACGCGAGCTCGGTCTGCGCCGCGAGAGCCGTGGCGGTTCCGTGAATCTCCTCGCCCGGGCCCCAGATCGCGAATTTGACGATGCCCTTGAGGCACTCCTGCACGACGCGCTCCACGTGCATGCGAGCCATGCATGCTTCGCGGTACGCGACGCGCATGACGTCGGGCGTCAGCTCGGGAAACTGGCTGAGGCGAGAGAGGTCGTACCGTGGCGAGGTGCTGGGGGCGTCGGGCATGGCAGAAACTCCGCGCGAACCCTACGCAATTGCGGAGCACTGGGTCCACGCGCTGCATCACGCAGGAGGCGACCGCAGAGCACGAAAAAGGGCGGCGCTCGCGTGAGCACCGCCCTTCGGTCGCCCGGGATCGGGCGCTACTGCTGTGGGTAGCCACCACCGGGCGGCGGGTAGCCTCCGGGTGGTGGATAACCGCCAGGCTGCTGCTGCGGTGCCGCACCTGGTTGCGGGTAGCCAGGCTGCTGCGGCGCAGCGCCGGGCTGCTGCGGATAACCGCCAGGTTGCTGCGGGTAACCGCCAGGCTGCTGCGGAGCGGCACCCGGTTGCGGGTAGCCACCGGGCGCGGGGTAGCCAGGCTGCTGCGGTGCCGCGCCGGGCGGCGGGTAGCCACCGGGCTGCTGCGGTGCCGCGCCCGGTTGCGGGTAGCCGCCAGGTGCGGGCTGCCCGGGATGGGGAGCCGCGCCGGGCTGCGGGTAGCCGCCGGGCTGCTGCTGCCCTGGAGGGGGAGCCGCGCCGGGCTGCTGGAAGCCGCCAGGCTGCTGCTGATTCTGGAATGCCGGTTGCGCGGGCGCGGCCGGTGCGGCCGGGACTCCGGCGTCCATGGCTTCCATCGCAGCGCGGGCTTCGGCCTCGACGTCCACGCCTTCATTCTGCTTTCGCAGCAGGAAGTACTGATGCAGACCGGTCGCCAGCACCAGGCCAAGCGAGAAGCCGTAGCCAGCCATCCCGATCAGCAACGAGAGGACCCAACCCACGTAGGGGATGAACCCGCCAACCGTGAAGCCGATCGAAGCGACGATCTGGCCACCGATGCTCGCGACAATGGTCGCCAGAACGATGCGGCCGATGTCCCACTTCAGGACCTCGATACCGCGGCTCAGCGCGTCCATCTTCTCTCGCCGCTCGATGATCATCGAGGGGAGACCGCCGGACATTCCAGCGAACGGCACGATGATGGCCAGGAACGCACTGATCCAGTTCCCGACGAAGTCGCGCATCGCGTACTTCATCGCGGCACCTGCGGACACCGGCATGCCGAGACGCGAGCGCACCAGCATGGTCCCTCCAGCCAACGCCAACAGCGGGAAGATCAGTCCCACCAAAGGAAGGACCGCCGCGCCCAACACGAGGACGACCGGGATCATCACCGGCTTGAGCAGCGCGAAGCCTGCCTTCACATCGCCGAAGAAGCCTTCACTCTCGATCGTGCCGAAGGGATCGTTCCCCTGCGCCACAGGCTGCATCGCGTTCGGGTGGCCTGGCTGGCCTGGGTATCCGGGCTGTCCGCCCATCGCAGGCTGGCCTGGCTGTCCGCCCATGTGCGGCTGACCTGGCTGACCACCCATCGGTGGTTGACCGGGCTGACCACCCATCGGTGGTTGGCCGGGCTGACCACCCATCGGTGGTTGGCCGGGATGACCACCCATCGGCGGCTGGCCTGGTTGCCCACCCATCGGCGGCTGACCACCGGGCGGCTGTCCGGGATAACCGGGCTGACCACCCATCGGAGCCGGCGCGGGTGCCATGGGAGCCGGAGCTGCCATCGGCGCGGGCGCGGGAGCCATCGGTGCCGGAGCCGGAGCCATCGGCGCCGGTGCAGGTGCCATGGGTGCCGGAGCCGGTGCGCCCATCGGCGCGGGCGCCGGACCGCCGGGCATTCCCGGACGCGGGGGACCTGGAGGAGGACCACCAGGCCGAACCTGCTGCGATGCACCTGGGATCGGCGGCGCCGCTGGAGGCGCAAACGGCTGTCCAGGCGCCGGCGCCGGCGCACTGGCCGGCGGCGGTGCTGCACCTGCCCCAGCAAACATCGTCTTGCTCTGCCCGACAGCGCCGGGAAAGTCGATGTGCTGAACCGTGATGACCGACTGTCCCAAACGGACAGCTTGGCCAATCCCGAGTTCGACCGGAGCCTGGATCCGCTCTCCCGTGGGGAGGAACGATCCGTTGGTCGAACCGAGGTCTTGAAAAACGAGGCGTCCGCCTTGGAACCGCATCTCAGCGTGTCGCCCAGAGACCTGTGGGTCCTGAAGGGCAATGTCGCCGACATCGCGTCCCATGACGATCGTTTCCTTGTCGAATGATTTGGTTTCGGGGGGTCGTCCCGCGTACTGAACGTACAGGGTATACAGCGCCATCGAGGCTCCTGTTCGGGTTGGCAAGGGGAGTGTCACAACGTGCGGCGCTTCGCGCAACCGACGGTTGCAACAATCGTGGCGGGGAACGTTTGACCATCCCCCCTCACTGACGTAGGCACCATGCGCGAGCCCGGCCGTGCCCGACCCTGCTTCCTCCTCTTCGCCCTCTGACCGCGTCTCCGCCCACGCGGATGACGCATGGCAGCCCTGGGGGGCCCAGCAGTCTCGCGACGTCCGATCGCGCATCGCGGAGGGAAAGATGTGGGATTTGATAGTCGTAGGCGCGGGGATCAGCGGGGCCGGCGTTGCCCGAGACGCGGCGCGGCGGGGTCTGACCGTTCTCGTGGTGGACGCGGCCGATGTTGCCCACGGGACCAGCTCCCGCTCCAGCCGCCTGATCCACGGCGGAGTTCGGTACCTCGAACAGGGGCAGGTCGGCCTGGTTTACGAGGCTCTGCGGGAGCGCGCGCGCCTCTACCAGGCCGCGGAGCACCTCGTGGAACCCGCGCGCTTCCTGTTTCCGGCCTATCGGGGAGATCGCCTCGGGCCGTGGATGCTTCGAATGGGGCTGACCCTGTACGACGCCCTGAACCTGTTCCGCGGTGAGGGCCATGACTCAGCGGATGCGCAGCGCTGCCTCGAACTCGAGCCCTTGTTGGCGGAGGAGGGTCTGCGAGGCGCGGTTCTGTACGAGGATGCGGTCACCGACGACGCACGCCTCACCCTGACCGTCCTTCAAGACGCGCGGCGCCACGGGGCGGATGTGCTCACCTATACCGCCGCCGCACAACTCGAGCGGGTCCCGGCGGGGATCGACGTCCACCTTGAGGGGGGCTCGGTCGCACATGCCCGAGAGGTCGTCGTCGCGACGGGCCCCTGGACGGGACGGGCCCTGCTCGGCGCCCCCGGCACGGACGTGGTGCTGAAATCGAAGGGCGTGCACCTCGTCTTGAAGGCCGAGGACGTCCCGGTCCAACGCCCCGTCGTCGTGCAGGCTCCCGGCGACGCGCGCCGCATCCTCTTTGTGGTCCCGTGGGGCTCGCGGACCTACGTGGGAACGACCGACACTCCTTATGAGGGCGATCCCGCGAGCTGCGGCGTGCTCGAACAAGAAGAGATCGAGCTGCTCGAGACCGTTCGCCGGGTCATGCCCCATGCCGGGCTCGAGCCGGGGAACATCATCAGTACGTGGGCGGGGGTTCGGCCCCTCGTCCGACCCGAAGGTGCGGCCGAAGAGTCGGTCGAGGTGTCTCGAAAGCACCGAATCGTCGAGGGGGACAGCGGAGCACTCGGCCTCGTGGGCGGCAAACTGACGACGTTCCGCGCCATGGCGGAGGAGGTGGTCGATGCCGTTGTCGACCGGCTACGCGCTCAGTGGCCCGAAGACCGTCCCACACCACGCGCCTGCTCGACCGCCGACTCTGTCCTCGTCCCCTGCGAGCCGTTGAACGACGAGGAACGAGCGGACGGCTTGATCGCAGATCTCTGGGGCCGGTATGGGCCGGCTGCCCGCCAGTTGGCCGCGCAGGCCCGAGACACACCCGACCTCGAGCCCCGGATCATCGATGATCTGCCGTATCGCCGGGTGGAACTCCAGCATGCCGTCGACTACGAGGGCGCGCAGCACGTGTCGGACGTCCTACGACGCAGAATCCCCCTCGCGCTCACGTCCCGCGACCTGGGCGGTTCCGTCGCCCGAGACGTCGCCACGATGCTGGTCGACGCGCGGGGCGGTCGGGGTGTCGAGATCGAGGACGAGCTCGAGCGGTATCGAGACGAGATGGTCCGCGAGACCCGAAGGGTGCCCCGAATCGGCGCCGCACCGTCGTCCCGCGCGCGCTAACCTCAGGAAGGAATGCAGGCTCTCGATCGATTGCTCGCGCTGGTGTGCCGTGAACTCGGCGCGACGCGGGCGTGGGTCGAGTACGGAAACGCACCACCCCCGGACGCGCTGTCTTCCACGACTCGGGACGGGTGGCGACTGTGTGCGAGCGTCGAGGATGCGACCGACGCCGACCGCACCCAGCTCGAGGAGCTCGTCTCCTCGTTCGATCGGGTGCTGCTCGAAGCCACGGGCGATGTCCCCGTTCCGCAGACACAGCCCGATGCCGGAGCCCCGCTCCGACAAATGCTCGATGTGCTCGTGGACCGAGTCGGAGCCTCTTGCGCGTGGGTCGTCGACGACCGTTCGCCCATGGTCTGGGGTGCCTCCAAAGATGGCATGTGGCTTGGCGACGCCGACCAGGCCCGAAGGGTCGGCGAGGCCTTGGGCGACCACTCCGCCAAGCAAGTCCTCGGCTGGCTCGATGGGCAACAACTTCCGCCCACGCCCCACGCGCTCGTCCCCCACCTCACAACCATCGCCGACGCCATCGAGCGCATCGGGCCCGACCGACTCCTGATGACCTGGGCCTCCATCGCCCAAGCATCCAATCAGGCCGGCGCATGGTCGTGGGACCGAGACCCGCTGAGCGTCATCGTGCGCCCGTTCGCCGCCATCTACCGACTCATCGTCCTGTTCGACGACGAGTTCTCCCCGCTGCACGCCGAAACCACCATCACTCGCGCGCTGCCCGTCATCGAGCGCCTCGTGGCCGACCATCCCCCCGTCGACCCCACACCCAAGGGCGCCCGCATCCACGCCTTCATCCGCCCCCCGCGGTAACCCCGGGTCGCGAGCAAGCCCGACACGGCGACCGCCAGGGGTTGAAGCGAAGGGGGCTCCGCCCAACCACAGCTCTACGCGACCGCCGGAGCGACCCGAAGGGTCGCGAGCAAGCCCGACAGGGCGACCGCCAGGGGTTGAAGCGAAGGGGGCTCCGCCCCCGCAGCGAAGGGGACCGCGAGGTCCCCTTCGAAACTAGAAAAACAGCTCGCCGACCCAGACAAAGGCCCGGGTGAACCAGCTGTCGTGGAAGTTCGCGCCCACGAGGACACCGCCGCCGAACAGGCCACCGAGGACCGCGCCCGGGAGAGCGACCCAGCCGAGGATCCAGGACAGTCGGCCTCGACCGCCGCTCTTCTCGTCCGCCGAGTCGTCTTTCTTCTCGATCTCGCCCTTGGTCGGGACCGGTTTGTCGCTGCTCATTTTGGGCTCTCCTCCGAGGGGGATTCAGGCGGCGCCTCGGGGGCAGCCGTCATCGCGCCCGCGGGTGCGAAGGGTTTGTCTTTTCGCGCCAAGACCCGAGCCCGGTTGTTCGGGTCGATCCACGGCGCGTGGTCGGGAGCGACCGGGGCGTAGCTCATCCAGCTCCCCGACTGATAGCCGGGAGCGGCCGGGTCGGTGATGTCGAGCGCACCAAACAGGTGGCCAACCTCGTGCAGAAGGCCTCGGACGTGAGGGTTACGCCGCTGTCGGGTCGCGTAGACCACCGCGGCGGAGCCGTTGTACGGACCGTCCTCCGGCGGCGTAAAGGCTTTGCCAGAGGTGCGGTCGTCGAGCGGACGCCCTGTGAAGCCGACGATCAGCTGCGCAGCCTCGCGTGGCCTTGCCTCGACATCTTCGAGGAGTTCACCGGACGACATGCCGGCCGTGGGAACCCCCCAACGTCCGACCGAGGCCAGCTCCAGCGTGACCCCGAACTGCTTTTCATAGATGGAGGACGCCTCACTGAGCGTGCGCTGCACGTAGTCGATCCAGTCCGGGTGCTGCTCGATCAAGGCGTCGTCGACCAAGACCTTGACCTCGACGCTCACCGGCACGCCCAGGCGCCCGGCGAGAGGGCCCTCAAGAGGATCGACCTGAGGCGCGGGCGCAGGCGTCGGAGGCTCGACGGGAGGTGGCGTGAGCGCGGCGGGCTCGGGGACCGGCTCCGGCTTCGGCTCCTCGCGACGCTCGTCGTCCTTCTTGTCGTCCTCGTCCTTCTTGTCGTCGTCGTCCTTCTTGTCGTCGTCGTCCGACTCGCCGTGTGGCGGGGCGACGTCGACATCGAGCCCCAACCACTCTTTCTCGAAGGAGGTGACCCCGTGGCGATAGAGGTTTCCGACGTAGACACCGGATCCGAATAGACCCAGGACCACCAACAAAGGGGTGCCGAAGAGCAGCAGCAGCTTGCCGACGGCCTTGATGCGCTTCCAGTTCATTCGCGACTCCAAGGGAGTGTAGCCCCTGGCAACCGCCGGGCACCCCAGCTATTCCCAGACGGACGGAAGGGGCCCCGGGCCGGCCCAGGACCCACCCCGCCCCCAGGCGCGCGCAACGCGTCACACCAGCAATCCCAGCGTGGCCATCGAGACCGACTCGGTCCGGGTGACCACGAGGTGATCGAGGAGCGGAATGCCCACGAGCAAGCCGACTTCGGACAACCGACGGGTGAGTTCGAGATCCGCCTCGCTCGGCGACGGGTCCCCACTGGGGTGGTTGTGCACGGCGATCACGGAGTGCAAACCGCCCCGCACCAGCGGCCGGAACACCTCGCGCGGATGAACCTCGACCGAGGACAGCGACCCGATCGCGACCGTCTCCACCAACCGGACCCGTTGCCGAGCATCGAGTCCGAGAACGACGAAGCGTTCGGACGGAGCATCGCCAAGCCTGGCCCGGACATAGGCCCCCACGTCCGATGGCGTCCGCAACGGGGTTCCAAGAGGGATCTCCAACTGCGCTGCTCGTCGCCCGAGTTCAAAGGCAGCGCACAGCGCCGAGGCTCCCGCCTCGCCCAGCCCGTCGCTGCGCAGAAGCTCCAGCGGCGTCGCCGAACGCAGTGACCGAAGCCCACCCAGTTGCTGCAGGACCATCGCAGCCCGGCTGAGCGAACGCCCTCCGCCGAGCACCAATGCGACCAACTCCACCTCGCGCAGTGCGGCCGGACCATGGAGGAAGAGGCGCTCTCGCGGTCGGTCGGTGACATGCAGCGAAGTGACAACCGCCTTCAACATGACCGCACTCGTTTCAACGCCCATGCCATCGCAGGACGTAAGAATCTGGGGCCAGCCGGGCGGCGCCCGTCCCACCGGTGGGCCACGAGCGGGGCGGATTGGCCAACTCGGCACTGCGCAAGCGAGACGGTGCACCCGTCTGTGACCGTGATATCGTCCGCGAACGGTGTTGCGACTGTCTCTTATACACATCTGACGCTGCCGACGAGCGATCTAG
>OJGU01001193.1_pt1 | contig 10354 bp, 9 predicted proteins | sample 1594741 | NCBI WGS metagenome assembly OJGU01 (sample SAMN05416841, study PRJEB24817) | seawater metagenome | isolation source: Sea water | place: Canada:Atlantic | collected 2013-07 | reverse complement strand
GATGTAGAGAGGTCTCGTGGGCTCGGAGATGTGTATAAGAGACAGGTACAGCCCCGCTCGCGCTGCCCTCGTGCAAGCCGGTCCCAGCCAAGACCCACATGGTGGCCCGAGGGGACACGCTGTCGGGAATCGCCAAGCGCTACAGCACTACGGTCGAGTCGATTCGCAAACACAACGGACTCGACTCCGACGTCATTCGCGTGGGCCAGCGGCTCCAGATCTCCGGCGCCGTGCCGCTGCCTGCGATTCGCATGGTCAAGGGGCAGAGCGTCGGCTCTCCCCAGCGCGGCAAACTCGCCAAGGGCGCCCGCCTTCCGCAGAGCAAGCGGTACTACCGGCGTCGGCTCCCGCGAACCTATGCGGCGGCGCACGTGGTCGACCAGCTCACCGCGGCCATCGGCGCGGTCACGGCCGACCACCCCAAAGCGGGACGCCTCGCGATCGGAGATCTGTCCGATGAAGACGGCGGAAGCCTCTCCGGTCACAACTCCCACCAGTCTGGCCGTGACGTCGATCTCGGCCTGTACTTCAAGAAGCAGCCCGCGGGGTATCCCAAAGAATTCGTCCCGGCCGCCAAGGGCCAACTCGACGTCGCGGCGATGTGGACGCTGGTGGACGCCCTGTACGCCCAGTCGAAGAAGCCCGGTGGCCCCACCAAGATCTTCTTGGACTACCGCATCCAAAAGCAGCTCTACACCTACGCGCGCTCGCAGAAGGTCAGCCGCGCCAAGCTCAAGAAGATCTTCAGCTACCCCGATGGTCGGTGGGCCGGTGGACGGCTGGTGCAGCATCTGCGCAACCACCACGACCATCTGCATATCCGCTTTGGGTGCCCGCCCAAGGACACGGGCTGCAAAGGCGGATGAGTGGGAATGCAGCGCTGGCTCCAGGCGTCATGGCGCCGACAATGCGACTGCTTCTGACTTCCTTGCTGGGCGTGACGGCTGCATGTGCGCCGACGCCTTCTGAAACCAAGACGCCGCGCAACCCGACGACGAGTGTCGAGGCCGAGCGGACCACTCCGGATTGGTCCGGGGCTGTGGCCTCCGAGGCCAAAGCCTTGCAAGCGGCACACCCGGGGGCGGAGGTGCGGATCGTGGTGCTGGACGCATCCGGAACGAGGGTCCTGGCCAGCCATGGCGAGACCGATGTCGCCAAGCCCACCGGTTCGACGATGAAGCCGCTGACGATCTACGCGGCGCTGCTTCACGGTCTCGACCCGACCCTGGAGATCGACGCGTCGGCTCCGCTGAAGTTGGGAGAGGACACGATCGTAGATGCGCGAAACAACGGCGTCATGACCCTGTCCGAAGCGATCGCGAAGTCGTCCAACGTGGCGGTTGCTCGGGCTGTGCAGTCCGTGTCCTGGCAGGACGTCTACAAGCAGGTTGATGGCCTGGTCCCACTCCCGGACCCCGAGGGCATGAGCCTGCGTGACGCCATCGGTCAGCTCGATGGATTCAAGTCCACCGTCGCGTTGCGCCAGCTCGTGTCCGCCTACGCCCAGATGAGCGCGACACCGCAAGGCGAGGTCGTGCTCGACATGCTGCGGCTCGCGGTGAGCGAGGAGGGGACCGGAACTGCAGCGAAGGTCGAGGGCCTGGAGGTTTTGGGAAAGACCGGGACCTCGAGAGAGGGCGAGGTTCAGGGGGCGGTGTTCGTCGGCCGGGTGGGGAACGCAGAGCGCAGCACGTGGATCGGAGTCTCCGTACACGGTGTCGCAGCCGATGCCTACGGCGGCTCCGTCGCGGCCCCCGCGTTCGCCCACATCGCCCGGGCCGGGCACGAACCGTCGTAGAGGGCACTCCTAGTCGGCATCCACGCCGACGTGCCAGACTCCGTCGTCCCGCTCGGTGAAGCTCGTACGCACCGGAAGGAACCGCGCGATGACGTCGGCGTTGGTCCGGGTGTGCAGCGACGGGCGCCGGGTGATGAAGCTGCCACCCTTGGCCAGCGCCATCGGGAGCAGGAGCTGGTCGGCGAGGTGTTCGTCGATCGGGGCGTTCGTTGCGAGGAATCGCTGCATCTCGTCGGCCGCCTCCGATGCGACGTCCTCCGCTCGCTTTCCCTTGCTCCCGATGCTGGAGACGATGGTCGTGCCGCTGTCGAAGCTCGCACCCAGCAGCAGTGCGTTGCCCGGTCCGGGCGAGTCGACGCGGACGGCTTTCCCCTGGTTGCGTTGCCATCCGAGTGCAGCGATGGCGGTCCCGATCTCGCGCTGCGCGATGTTCACGGGCAGACCTGAGACGAGCGCCCGCGCGTCGACCCCCTTGGCCTTGCCCCGCGTCTCCCAGGTGCATGGGCAAAGCTCGCTAGGCCGCAACGATGCGCGCAGGCGTCCACCCCCCGCGGGGTAGAAACCGTGTTTCTCGATCGTGAGTTCGGCTTGCACCCCCATCTTCCGTACCTGCGGAAAGAACGTGCGGTCGAGGAACTCGAACGTGGGCGCCATCGGGTTGTGGGTCCCGCCCTCGATGACGACCTCCGAGGGCGCATCGGCGAGCAGAAGGGGCCACAGCACCGTCTGTAGGACGAGCGTGGTGCTGCCCGCGGTCCCGATGGCTACGTGGTGTTGCCCGGGTCGGACGCCCCCCGGAGCGAACCACAGCTCGGTGCTGCTCACAGCATCGCCGCGAAGCTCGGCCCCGCTGATCGCTCCCGCCGCCCGGACCGCTGCCAGGTGTTGCCGACGGAGCCCCGGCTTCGATCGCTTGGCTCGGATGTTGCGAAACAAAACGGGCGTGCCCGTGATGACCGACAGGGCGAGCGAAGAGCGGAGGATCTGGCCTCCGCCTTCGCCCTCACTGCCGTCGATTTCGATGAGAGAGGTCATGGCTCCTGCTTCAACCTTTTACGCAGACGACCTGCCGAAGCGTATGTACCACCTCGACGAGGTCTCGCTGTGCTTCCATGACCGCATCGATCGACTTGTAGGCGGCGGGCGTCTCATCGATCACCGACTCGTCCTTGCGACACTCGACACCCTCGGTCGCCTTGACGTGGTCCTCGACGGTGAACCGCCGCTTGGCCTCCGTGCGGGACATGGCCCGACCGGCGCCGTGGCTGCACGAACAGAAGCTGTCCGCGTTGCCCTTGCCGCGCACGATGTACGAACGCGTTCCCATACTTCCGGGGATGATGCCCAGCTCGCCTTTACCCGCACGTACGGCACCCTTGCGGGTCACCCACACGTTCGCATCGAAGTGATGCTCCCGCGCCACGTAGTTGTGGTGACAGTTCACCGCCTCGAGGTCGGCCCGAAACGGGGGCAGATCCGGCACCGTCTGCAGCGCGGCGAGGGTGTTCTTCATCATGATCTCTCGGTTGAGGCGGGCGAAGTCCTGTGCCCAGCCCACAGCCTCGACGTAGTCGTCGAAGTACTGCGACCCCTCCGGGAAGTAGGCCAGGTTCTGGTCAGAGAGGTGGACGAACCACCGCTCCATCTCTTCTTTGGCCTTGTTGATGAAGTACGAGCCGATGCGGTTTCCGACGCCGCGCGAACCGCTATGCAACATCACCCACACCCGCTCGGACTGGTCGAGGCAAAGCTCGATGAAGTGGTTGCCGGTTCCGAGCGTACCGAGGTGGTGGAGGTTGTTGCTCTGGCCCACCTTGGGGTGCCGCTCGACGATCGCCGAGAAGCGAGGCTCGAGCGATGCCCAGGCCTCCCCGACCGGACGGGGAATGTCGCCCCACGAACCTCGGTCGCGACGGGAGCGGCCGCTGCTGCGTCCGTGCGGTACGGCTCGCTCGATCGCAGCGCGGACGTGTCCGAGCGAGTCCGGAAGATCGCTGGCGGTCAGGCTCGTTCGGGTCGCCATCATGCCGCAGCCCAAGTCCACACCAACCGCCGCGGGAACGATCGCGCCCTTGGTCGGGATCACCGAGCCCACGGTTGCGCCCATGCCCCAGTGCACGTCAGGCATGGCCGCGACCCACTTGTGCACGAACGGAAGCTGCGCGATGTTGGCGAGCTGGCGGAGCGCCGCATCCTCCACGGGCACGCCGCGAGTCCAGCGCTTGACCGGAACGGAGCCAGGAGCGTGGTCGACCTCGTAGTTGCGCGTCGTGTTCATGCCCCATCTCAAAGCAGGATGCGTTCTTGGGCGTGGTTTTCAAGGATTACAACGGCTTAGGTGCTGCTGAAGAGCGCGCGGGCGATACAAGGAACTAGTGCTTTATAGTTTTGTATATGGCGAGAAAGACCGTCGTTCTCTCGATGTTGGGGTCGACGCTCGACAAAGGAACGGGAACCCGCCGGTGGAACCGGTGGCGGCCCACGGTCGACCTGCATCGTCATGAAGACCTCGTGGTCGACAGGCTCGAGCTGCTTGTCCCAAAGCAGGCGAGGGGTCTGGCCGAACGCATCATCGAGGACATCGCCTCGGTCTCACCGGAGACGACGGTTCGTGTGCACCCCCTCGATTTCTCCGACCCCTGGGACTTCGAGGAGGTCTACACCGGTCTGCTCGACTTCGTCCGAGGTCAGAGTTTCTCGACCTCCCGGGAGGACTACTTGGTCCACATCTCGACCGGGACGCACGTCATGCAGATCTGCTGGTTCTTGCTGACCGAGGCGCGGTTTGTACCCGGCCGGATCCTGCAGACCTCGCCCGGGCCGGGAAATGGAGGCCCAGGGCACGTGCGCATCATCGATCTCGATCTGTCCAGCTACGGAGCGATTCGTTCGAGGTTCGAAGCCCAGCAACGTGACGACGTCTCGTTCCTCAAACAAGGCATCGAAACCCGCAACGCGTCCTTCAACCAGCTCATCGATCAGGTGGAGACGGTGGTCATGCGTTCGCGGGCACCGGTCCTCCTCACGGGCCCCACCGGAGCCGGCAAGACTCAACTCGCCCGACGAATCTATGGGCTTCTTCAGGAGCGGGGGCGGGTCGATGGACGGCTCGTCGAAGTGAACTGCGCGACGCTGCGAGGCGACCAGGCCATGTCGGCATTGTTCGGTCACAAGCGGGGGGCGTTCACCGGGGCCGTCCGCGACCGAGCCGGTGTCCTCGCGGAGGCCGATGGGGGCATCGTGTTCCTCGATGAGATCGGAGAACTTGGGCTCGACGAGCAGGCGATGTTGCTGCGGGCGATCGAAGACCGGAGGTTCACACCGTTGGGCTCCGACGAAGAGGTGCACAGCGCGTTTGGCCTCATCGCCGGGACCAACCGGGACCTTCGTCAATGCGTCCGCTCCGGCACGTTCCGCCAAGACCTGCTCGCTCGGATCGATCTGTGGACGTTTGCGCTGCCCGGCCTCGCGCAGCGACCGGAGGACATCGAGCCCAACCTCGAGTACGAGCTCGAGCGCTACGCCGCAGAGCACGGGCGGCGGGCCTCGCTGACCCGGGTCGCGCGGACCCGCTTCGTCGACTTTTCGACGTCCCGCGACGCGCCGTGGCCCGGCAACTTCCGGGACTTTGCCGGTGCGGTCATCCGGATGGCGACACTGGCCCCCCGTGGCCGCATCACGCCTGAAGTCGTTGCGCAGGAGGTGGCCAGACTGGAGGCTCGGTGGGCTGGAAGTGAAGACATCCGCTTTCCCCGGGTTCGGGCCGCGCTCGGGGATGTTGATGCCGAGCTCGACCGGTTCGACGCTGCGCAGCTCGAAGAGGTGCTGCGAGTTTGCGAGTCCTCAGGCTCCCTCTCGGCCGCGGGACGGATTCTCTTTGCCGCCTCCAGGGCGCGGCGACGTTCGGTCAACGACGCGGACCGCTTGAGGAAGTACCTCGCGAAATTCGACTTGGAGTTCGCGTCGCTTCGGGCGGAGATTCGTTAGGGAGTGGCCGGGATACAGGACACCGGGAAGCGTCGTCTTGCGTGGTAGCGTTTCGGAGCGTGGAGCAGCCGAAGGCAACGGTCCTGTGTATCGATGACGACCCGGCAGACCTGGTGTTGATCACGCGGACGCTGGAGCGTGGGCTCCCCGGTTCCTACGAGTTCCTCGCGGCAAAGAGTCTCTCCGCTGGTCACGCGAGTTCGCGCGAGACCAGCGTGGATATCCTGGTCGTGGATCTGAGTCTTGGCCTGAGCTCAGGCTCCGAGACCGTACGTCGGGCGGTGTCTTTGTTCCCCACGATTCCGATCGTGGTGCTCACGGGCAATGAGCAGACTGGAGTTGGCAATCGTTGCATCGACGAGGGGGCCGATGACTTCGTTCCGAAGATCCGGCTCGCGACGGATCTGGCCCGGGTGGTCGAGTTCGCGATTCGTCGTCGCCGAGTGACGGAGGCACGACAGGCCAGCTTCGCCCGGATCGTCACGAGGCTGACGGCCGCGTTCCCGGCAACCGGGGAAATCGACGGGTCCGTTCGCGATGTGCTGCTCCAAAGCCTGCGCAGCGCGGTGGACGGTGAGTCGCGCACGGACACGGCGAGACGGGTTCGGGGGGTCGCCGAACGGCTGCACGCCGAGCGAATGTCGCCCGTCAAACTGCTCGGGCTGCTGTTCGCTTCAAAGGACGACACGGCGCGAACGCAGCATGTCGCCGCGGCCCTGCTCGCCGAACTCGGGCAGGCCTACTATGACGGCGTCGACGAGGCGTGACCCGCGGGCGCGCTCTTCTCGGGTGGCTCGCCGCTAGAAGCAGGCGCGGGTCGGGCCCGCATCCGTCTCGACCTCTTCGCATCGCATGCCGTCCGGGCAGGGGAGCCCGTCGTCGCAGTCGATGCCGCAGACACGGGCGCCGGAGGGCAGCCCAATGTCGAGGCAGAACGCCCGCCCGAGAGCGCCGGGATCGTCGGGGCACCCGCTGGCGTCATCGGGGCCGACACACTCTTGGGTGCAGTAGCCATCCTCGCCCGACGGGAAGACGCAGTAGGGCAGTGGTGCGCAGGCATCCGGCGCCCCACACGGGGAGTAGACCGCGCCAGGAGCGTCTGGTTGCACACCGACGTCGTCGTCTGTATCGGCGGTGGACGTCGATGGAACCTGACTGCCACAGGCCCACAGGGCCAGGGCGAGGGAGACGAAGGCGAGGCGCTGCACCACAAGCTTGGTACGACGAACCGGCCCCAGGGTTCCCGAACCGGTGGTATCGCCGCGCAATCGCATTGTGCCCGAGGAGCCGAGCTTGGGGGGGGCGACGTTGGTATGCTTGCGAGCATGGCCGAACACAAGGTGGTGGCGCTCGAGCGCGCGAAGCCCGAACCGTCGGTTCCGCACGGGGCCACGCTGGGCTGGCTCGTCCGTGTGGACGACGATGGAATCTGGGTGGACACCGAGGATAATGCATCGGGCCCGTTGCTCGCGCTCAGCGTCGTGTCGCTCTCGCGCGAAGAACTCGAGGCTGCGATCTCCGACCGCACAGAGGCCGTGTTGCTGTCCGTCGCCGGTACCGGTCAGCCGGTGCTGCTCGGACTCCGGCAGCCGCTGCCCACGCTCGAGGCCGAGCTGCCCTCCCCATCGACGAACGAGGACCTCGCTGCCACGGTCGACGGCAAGCGCGTCCACCTCGAAGGCAAAGACGAAGTCGTGCTCCGGTGCGGCAAAGCCAGCATCACCATGCGTCGCAACGGCCGCATCGTGATTCGAGGCGTACAGGTCGAGTCGCGAGCCACTGGGCGTAACCGCATCAAGGGCGGCGCTGTCCTCATCAACTGAGGCCCCCGAGCACCAAGATGACCGAAGCACGGTCCGACGCGATCCTCTGGGACGTGGTCGAAGAACATCTCGACGAAGCCGAGTTTCTCGCGGAAACTTGGCACGTCAATCTGGACTCTCCTGCGTATCTGCGGGACGAGTTCGAGCAAGGCCCGCAAGAGCGTCTGCTGGCGCATGTCGACGGCCTCGTCGTGGGCGGCGAGGACGTCCGCGCGGAGCTGCTCGAGCCGGCGTTGGCCGATGGTGACACGGAGCGGTGGCGTGCCGCGGCGGTCGCTCTATCGTTGCTGTCGCACCCCAACGTCCAGTTCGCCGCGCCGTTGTTCGATGGCCTCGACGAGCGGCCACAGGAGGTTCGGCTTGGCATCGTCGATGCGCTCGCGATGTCGGCGCGCGCCGACATCGATGTCCGGATCACCGATGCACTGCGCCGCGGCGGGGAGCCGGACCACCTGGTGGCGTTGGCGACTGTCGGGGGGATGCGCGGCGCAAACCCGGTCAACCTCGTCGACGACCTCCTGCAGGGGACCGATGAAGCGGCCCGGGCTGCGGCGGTCTCGATGCTTCCGTTCGGAGACCGGCGGTACCTCACCTGGGTCGAGCATTCCCTGGCTGGGACCACTGCGCAGTTGCAGTGGGCTGCGACGCGAGCCGGACTCGTGATGGGCTCCGGACCTGCGTGGCAGCAAGTCGGCAAGTGGGGCCTCGCGGACGAGCCCGACGCCGACGCCATGGTCTTGCTTGCCTCGCTGGCCGACCAGCGGATCGCCGAGCGGATTGCCGAGCGTGCGAATGACGAGACCGTTCGCCCGCTCGCGCTGCACGCCCTCGGTTACAGCGGACGACGGTTGGCGATGGAGACATGCCTCAAGTGGCTTGGCGATGAGGCTGTGGGTCCGCTGGCGGGGGAGGCGTTTGCCGCGATGACCGGACTGCCGCTCGACGACGATGCGTACTGGGATGACGTCGAAGGCTCGGACGACGAGGACGAGGACGAGGACGACGGAGAAGGATCCGATGACCTTGAAGACGACCTCGAGGAGGAAGACCTGGACGAAGACCTGAGGATCAGGGCGGAGGAGGAACTGCGCATCCCCAAGCCCGAGGCGATCCTGGCGTGGTGGAAGGATGCGCAGGGACGCTTCGACGGAAAGAAGCGCTACATCGCCGGACGCCCGGCAGACCAGGTCGCGATCGCCCACGCGCTGAAGGTGCTGCCGATGCGGCGGCATCACGCCCTCGCCTTCGAGCTGCTGGTGCGTTCAAAAGGGACGGTCAACCTGCGGACGCGAGCGTTGACGTTCGCATCCGCTGAGGCCCTCGCAGGACTGCCGGGGATTCCGTACGTGGATGGCAACCGCGTGTACGGCCAACACTGAGCCCGCTCCGCCAGTTGCCCGATCGCAGCGTGGGTGACACCCTCGCGATGGTGTCCACAGCAGACAACGGCAGGTCCCATCGCGTCGTGCTCACGGGCGGTCCCGGAGGCGGCAAGACGACCGCGGCCGATCTCCTGCGGCGCGAAGTTGGCGAGAAGATCGTTGTCGTCCCCGAGAGCGCCACCTTGCTCTTCGGCGGCGGATTCCCGCGCGGCTCAGGAAACGAGGCTCGGCGGTCCGCTCAGAACGCGATCTTCCACGTACAACGTGGGCTCGAGGACGTGTACTCCGCGACGTATCCCGATCGGGTCCTGCTGTGTGACCGGGGCACGGTCGACGGAGCGGTCTACTGGCCCGGCACGCCGGACCAATTCTTCGAGACTGCCGGGACCACGCTCCAGCGCGAGCTTGGCCGCTATGACCGCGTCCTCTTCTTCGAGACGGCGGCCGTCGGTGGAATCTCCATCGAAGGGGGAAACCCCGTTCGCACCGAGGACCAAGAGGAAGCGATCGCCCTCGACTCGGCGCTGCGCGAACTCTGGTCTCAACACCCAAACTTCACCCTCATCCGACACGACGGGTCCTTCCTCAAGAAGATCTTCAACGCGCTCAGCGTGCTGACTGGCGTCGTCGAAGATCACGGAAACGCGACCGGCTAGCGGACTTGTGATGCCCCGGCGAGGCCTGGCCGTTCCGGCTCTCACGCCGGAGTGATGCCCATGGTTCGGTGGTAGGCCGGCTGGACCTTTCTCCCGCCCAACCGCTACCCTGTCGAGGTGCCTAGCAGCGACTCGGACACGCCACAGAAGGCTCTGTTCAAGCAGCTCGCGGCGGTGACCGACGCAATGGTCTTCGTGACCGATGTCGAGGCCAACACGTCGCTGTGGGTCAACGACGCCCTCGTCGAGATGACCGGCTATACGCTGGAGGACTACAAATTCCAGCGCTTCGAGAACCCCTTCATCCCGGCGGAGGACGCGGCGAAAGTCGGCGCGTTCCTGCTCGAGTTTCTCGCGAGTGAGGCGACCGTGAGTGGATTTGTACGCAACCGCTTCGTCGATCGGTGGGGCGGGACCCTACACGTGCGCTCGCGGATCGCGAAGGTCGAGTGGGAGGGGCGGAGCGCGCTGCTGTACCGCACCGTGCTCGAACGCCGCGAGGGGGATCCTTCGATCGACGTCGAGCAACGCTATCGTTCCTTGGTCGAGGCAGCGACCGACTCCATCGTGCGCCTACGGCCGGATCTCACGGTCCATTTCAGCAACCAGTGCTTCCAGGATCTGGTTGGCCGACCTCCCGTCGAACTCGGTGCGCTGCCGTTCACGGAGCTCGTACTCGACTCCCACCGGGACGCGGTCGGGGACTTG
>OJGU01001190.1_pt1 | contig 10366 bp, 7 predicted proteins | sample 1594741 | NCBI WGS metagenome assembly OJGU01 (sample SAMN05416841, study PRJEB24817) | seawater metagenome | isolation source: Sea water | place: Canada:Atlantic | collected 2013-07 | reverse complement strand
CGAGATGTAGAGAGGTCTCGTGGGCTCGGAGATGTGTATAAGAGACAGAAGCTACGGTCTTGCCAGCCGTTGGTCGCTTTCCAACGGGCGGATTGAGGATCTCCGCTGGTGCGGAACTCGGCCATGTAGTTGTGGGACGCGGTCGGGAACAGGAGCAGGGGTTCGCGCTGTCCGATCCAGTAGAGTTCGCACAGGTCTCCGAGCAGCTCTGCGGCACCCGCGACCGGTCCAAAGGCACACACCTCCGGGGGCGTGTCCTTGCGCTGGGCTCGGGCGACGAGGGTGGAGCGCAGGGCTTGGTCGTCGGGGGCCATCGCGCACAGACACAGGTGTTGGATCCACAGCTGAAGCAAAGACTTGGGCTGCCGCTTGCTGTACTGCAGATGCACCCGCCCCGAGGGCCAACGCTCGCCCAACGTACCCACCACGCGGGTCTCGGCGAACGGAAGATCGATCAGCAGCGGCTCGAGAGCGTCGCCCTGTCGGGAGGCGCCCGCGGCTGCGATCAGCGGGCTGACGGCGCGGTGGGTCTCCTCGTGCGTGCACGCTCCGGGGGTCCCCAGCGGCACCAGACCTCCGGCTCGCGTCAGAGCCAGCGAGTCGTCTTGATCCATCTCGGCGAGCTCGTGATGCAGCACAGTGTCGCCCAGGCGCCAGTCGTCGAGTCCGGCGACCTCCATCGGTTCGCGGTCACTGTAGTCGCGGGAATCCCGATTCTCGAGGAACACCCCGAGCCGTCGCTTGACCAGGTCGGCGACGGGGAGCTTGTAGAACTTGAGCAGGCGGTCCAGGGAAAGCGTGGCCGCACCGGGGTCCAGCGCCCGGGGATCGGGCAGGGCTTCGGTCAGCAGCGCCGGGCGACCGTGCGTCTTGGAGGGGTCGAGCAGTGCGCGCGCGCCTTCGCAGTAGTCGTGGGAAAAACTGAACAAGCGAGGGTCCGGGTCCGCGCCGAAGTAGCGCGGCGAGAACGGCTGCATCGGATGTCGTACGCGGACGACTTCGCGAACGCCCGCGAGGGTGTCGGGCAGAGGTGACGGCGGCTCGATGGTGGCGACGAGCTGGTCGAGCAGGTCACTGACCACCACCGATGGCGGGAGGTCTGCGTTGTCCTGAATGCTCTGCCCCACGTACGAGAGGTGGACCCGCTGCCGCGCCGCGAGAATGGCCTCGAGAAACAGGTAGCGGTCATCCGCGCGGCGGGAGCGATCGCCGGGCTTGGGATCGTTGGCGACCGCATCGAAGCTCATGGTTCGGCCGCCCCGAGGAAAGGCGCCGTCGGAGAGCCCGAGCATGCAGACGACCCGGAAGGGCACCGAGCGCATCGGGAGCATCGCGCAGAAGGTGACGCCTTTGGCCAGGAAACCGCGTGGAGGAGCGTCGGTTTCCAGTCGCGTCTCGACCAGCTCGAGGATGGCTTCGAGCCCGAGGTCGTCTTCGAAGCGAGCGGCCTGGGCGTCTTTGGCGATCGCATCCAACGCGCCCCGCAGCGGTTGCGGGTCCCACTGCGACACTGCGCCCGGATCGACGAGCAGCGACTGAAGCATCCCCTCGAGGTCTTGCTGCCACTGCTGGACCGGGCGGGCCGCCTCCAACCCGAGGACGGCGGCGAACAAAGCTTCACAGAACTGGCCAAAGCGTCCCAACAGCTCGGACGACGCACCCTCGATCTCGTCGAAGGGCAGCACATCCGCAAACATCTCCAACCCGTCGCCGCGCATGGCGACGCCGAGGAATAGCCGGTGCAACCCAAAGCGCCAGGTGTTCTCGCTGAGCTTGGGCTGCCCGTGTTTGCCGCGGTGGTCTGCATCGATACCCCACCGAATTTTGGCGCCCTCGACCCACGACGCGATGCGGTCGAGTTCGTCGGCAGCGATGCCGAAGCGCGCCTGCACGGGTTCGAGCGCGAGGAGGTCGAGGACCTCGGACGCCGTGACCCGTCCCCCCACCATGCCGACGATCCGGATGAACGCGTCCACGAGGGGGTTCTCTGCGCGAACCGAGCGGTCGGCGACGCAGAACGGGATGAACGAAGGGTCATCGTCTTGGCGCTCGAACACGGCCTCGACCAACGGCGCGTAGGTCTCGACGTCGGTCAGCAGGACGGCGATGTCTCGGGGCTGCAGCGTCGGGTCGTCGGCGAGCATGGCCAGGAGGTGGTCATGCAACACCTCCACTTCGCGCATCGGCGAGTGACACGCATGCAACGTCACCGAGGGATCTCCTACGGCGGGTTTGTGACGCTGCGTTTGCTGCCCCTGCAGGTGGAGCATCCGCGATTGAAGCGCGGCGAGCGTCGAGTCCTGTCCGGGGTCGACGTACAGGGAAGTCTCGTCCTCCTGGTAGTCGACCTGCTCGAGGACGCCCTGAAACTCCCGACCGACCGCGCCGAGCGAGACGAGCAGCGGCGGGACGGCGTCCAAGACCTCGGGGGTCATCCCGCGACGGCGCAGTTCGGCCCAGTACTCCTGCGAGGGCGAGACGACGAACAGGTGCACCGGCACCACCTTGTCGAGCGCCTGCAGCACGTGCACGTAGAACGGCGGCAGCGTGGTGACGCCAAACAGGCTGACGCGAGCCGGGAGGCCTTGGGGTGGCGCCTCTTCGAGGGCGTCGATGAAGTCTTGCGCCGAAGCGGCGACGTGCTGGCCGCCCAAGCGGTCGTTGACGACGCGCCACAGGACGGCCTGCCAGTGGTCTTCAGCCCCCGCATCCCAGCCGAGCACCATCTCGGGCCTGAAGACCGGGTACTGATCGAAGACATGCGCGATGCGGTGTGCGAGCTGGAAGAGATGTCGGCCCGTGTCGTCTCGTTCGACGAAACGCCGAAGCTCGATGAACGGCGGGGTGCGCAGGAGCTCGGGGAGTTCGGCAAGAATCGGCCACAGCAGCTGCTGCGGGTCCGTCCACGCCGGTCCTTGCGGGGCGACCTTGGCGAACAGATCGTCGACGAAGCGCCGAGGGAATGGAAACTGCCCACCTGCCCATACGCCGAGACGCTCGGATAGCTGCATCGACAGCCACGTGTTCATGCCGCGACTGCTCACCACGATGCACTCGGGTTGCAGAGGGTCGGGCAGGGGGGGCTCGACCACGTTGGTGAGGGCGTCGAGGAGGCGTTCGACGCGGTTGCTCCGATGCAGGCGCATGACGGTTCGTGAAGGTGCACCATCCCGCCTGCTGCGCCGGCTTACAACCGCGCTTGAAGGGCTCCCGAGGGTTTTCCACGGTGCGGTGGGAAGAGATCCCGGGGCAGAACTTGATACGATGGGGCTGCAATGCTTAGACGGTGGATTGGGGTCGTGGGGCTGACGTTGACTCTTGCGGGGTGCGACAGCGCCGGGGACGAAGGTGAGACCGACGGCGCCGGGGGAAGCGGCTCGGGAGGCAGCGAGGGCAGCCAGAGCGGAAACGACAGCCAGACCGGGAACGACAGCGCCGCGAGCGGGGCTGACAGTGACAGTGGCGGTGGCGGCGAGATCCCAGCCAACGGATACTGCGACCCCGTGTCCTCTTGGGACACGTCGATGGTCGAATTCGAAGAAGACGTCCTCGTGATCGTCAACGAGGTTCGCGCGGCCGGTGCGAGCTGCGGTGGGCAGTCGTTTGCAGCGACCGGGCCGCTTACGATGAACCCGGCGCTGCGCTGCGCGGCGCGTGTCCACTCCAAGGACATGGCCGATCGAGCGTTCTTCGACCACACCAACCCCGATGGTGAAGATCCCTTTGTGCGGATGGAGCGGGCCGGGTACTCCTACTTCACCGCGGGCGAGAACATCGCCGCGGGGCAGACGAGCCCGAGTGACGTGATGCAAGGCTGGATGGACAGCCCGGGCCACTGCCGCAACATCATGAACCCCGACTTTGCCGAGATCGGCGTCGGCACGTTCGAATCCGTAGATGGGGGGTACCGCTACCTGTGGACCCAGACCTTCGGCGCTTCGTGATCTTTGTGCGAACCGGCTGACGTTCGGAGCGTCCCCTTTCCGGCTCTGTGGCTGCTAGGTTGCGCCGCGATGCGACTGCACGCGATGACGCTGGTGATGACTGCGACGCTGCTTGGCTGCGGAGGCGGCGGTGGAGGGAGTGATGCGGGGTCGGGAGACTCCGGCGCGACGCCGACGCCCGTCGAGGGGGACTACTGCGAGCCGGTCGAGTCCTGGACCCCGGCGATGACCGAGTTCGAAGAGGACGTCATCGTGCTGGTCAACGAGGCCCGAGCTGCGGGCGCAACGTGTGGCGGCGTGGTCTATGGACCTGCTGCGGCCGTCTCCCTGGACACCGCGTTGCGTTGTTCGGCGCGCGTGCACTCCCAGGACATGGCGATTCAGGGGTTCTTCGACCACGTGAACCCGGATGGCGAGGATCCGTTCGATCGCATGGCGCTCGCTGGCTACGACTACTCGACCGCCGCGGAGAACATCGCGGCGGGCCAGCTGACTCCCCAAGCGGTGATGTCGGGCTGGATGGCGAGCGCGGGCCACTGCGCCAACATCATGAACCCCGCGTTCACGGAGCTGGGGGTCGGGGCGTACGAAGCAGCGGCGTCCGAGTTCCCGATCTACTGGACGCAAAACTTCGGCAGCCCGTAGCGCTCGCGGTTGCCGGAGCCGGGACCCCGCCGCAGTGTCCGTGTTGTGGACGGCCCGGTTCGGCGAGGACCCGGATTCGAGCTTGGGATTCCGACCCCGCGAGCCGACATACCAAAGGTGAGCCGAAGCGCGCACTACCACGTCGACCCGGCTTCTCACCGGCACAGCGCCCATCTGTGGAAGGCGGTGGCGCCATTCGTATCGCTCGAGGAGCAGCTCTTCGCTCAGCACCCGCGCTGGCTGGACGAATGTGCCGAGGCATTCGTGGAGAGTGTGCTGCCCGAAGCGACTCCGCTCGGGCGTGCTGCCTGAGACGGGCGGCCCAACTACTGGGCGAATTGGGCCTTGAGCTCGTCGATGAACGTGCGCTCGCCCCCGGAGACTTCACCGTCCGCTTCCGCGATGGCTTCCAGGTCCGCCACGATGCGGGCCCGGGCGGCGGCGTCGGCGAAGGACGCGAGGCTGGCCGCACGCGCCCGCGCGGCGGACAGGCGGTCGCCAGCGTCGACCTGTTTGTAGTCCGCGACAGCACCCTGGATGACCTGCCCGATCTCGGAAAGCTCCGCATCGGGAGCCCAGCCTTTGACCTTCTCCGCGAGCGTTCGCATCTCCTCCATCGACAGCGATCCATCGGTGGCATGGCTGAAGGTCAAGTACAAGAACGCGAGCGAGGACAAGGCGTCGTTGTTGGACATCGTCGCGCGGATCGTAGCACGCGAGGGCGGCGCCCCGGGACCGTCATCTTCGGGTCAGGACCCCGGCAACGTGACCGCTTGCGTCACCGTGGCCCGGCCGTAGTTCGCGGTGCCGTAGGTGCTGTTGAAGATGATGGTCTGTCCGTCAGGGGTGAACGTGGGCTCGGCGTGCCGCGCCCACTCGTTGATCGCGATCCGCCGGGTCTTGCCCGAGGCGAAGGCGTGGACCGCGAGGTTGCGATCGAACTGCCCGGTCTGGTCGACTGCAAACACGACCCGCTCACCGCCGGGCGAGACGACGAAACGATCCCCCGCGTCCTCCAAGGGGATCTCCGTGGTGGTCACCGCATCCGTTCGCAGCGCGCGGACACCTGAGGTTGGGTCGGAGACGAATGCGGGGTGTGGCCGCTGGGGGTCCAGCGGTGGGGTCGCGAACAGCTCGGTGACCGCGGCTGAGAACGTGTGGGTGGTGACGCCTCGGCGCGAGTCGGTGAGCAGGGTCAGTCCGGTAGAGCCGGGCCGGAGCCACACGTCGGGGTTGGAGCGGGCGCCCTCGTCGGTGGGCACCGCCAGAACGGAACCGTCCTCGATGCTGAGCACGTACAGCCACCGCTGTTCGGGAATCGGGGGCGGCGCCGGCTCGGCGTCCGGGTCAGGCTCGTCCAGCACGTCCTCTTCGTCGTACGCGGGGTAGGGGGGCTCGTACTCGCACGAGGTGGCGACGTGGGTGTCGTCGAGCCACACCGGACTGCTGATCGCGGTGCATCCGGCCAAAGGCCATGTTTGTGCGTGCGGTGCGTCGGGGGTGTGGATCTCCGCGACGAGACCGCCGTCGACCTCTGCACCTCGGACCACCTTGCCCGCCGCGTTGGCACGTCCCCAAGGTCCGTCTCCCTGTTCGATCGTCCCGGCGGGGACCAGACCGCAGCCTGGTTGCTTGGGGTCCACGGTGAAGACCATCAGCTCCCGGCTACCCCACTGCGCCACCAGGGTGCTCCCGCCCGCGTGGACGGCCACCTCCCCGGGTTTGATCCGGTCGGCGGCCTCGCACCGAGTGCGGGCGCCGGAGTCGAGGTCTTGAACCCATGCCCGGGTATCTTGGGTCCACTCGAGTGCGACGCGGTCGGTCGTTGGGTTTTGGAGAATCGGGGCGTCGACCAACAGCAGGGCGCTTCCGTTACCGAGCGCGTAGCCATGTGTACGCTCCACGCTCTTGGCGAGGAGCCGGGGTTTGGGCTTCGCTTCCTCACTGTCGACCACATACTCGGTGAGCCTCTTCTCGGCCGAGACCGCCTTCTGCTCCACGAGTCCAAACGCTCCCTTGAGCTCGACTGCGGCTTTGATGCGTTCGTACAGCGGTCGGGCTTCGATCGACAGGTTGTTCTCGCCAACGAGGGTCGAGGCCAGCTTGTCCTGCTCGAACAGCGCACGAATCAGCTCCGCATGAGGGGGCAGATCGTAGCGCTTCGGATTGGGATCGACGGTGACCTTGGTCGCCTCGGCCGCGAAATCGCCCACGCTGAACACGGCGTACCGATGGTCCTTGCCGATCGTGGCGGAGTCGGAGGTCACCGCTCGGCTTCCGAAGTTCAGCGAGGCAGCATCGGCAAAGGCCACATATCCGTAGCCCTTGGTGTCTGCGTAGTACAGGGCCGCATCGATGTCATCTTCGGTGGAGCTGCCCGCACTGCGGCCCTGGGCGGCGGCGTCCGCCAGCGCGCGCCGTTCGATCGAAAACCCCATCTGTTCGAGCAGCGGTGCCGAGGGGTCATCCGTGCCGACGATCAGGATGTTTGTGGGCTCCTCCGGAGCGCCGATGGGCCCGGGCTCACGGCCCAAGAAGAACCACGCGACGCCTCCGGCGGCGGCGAGCACGAGCGCCGCGACGAAGATCTTCGGGCCCTTGGGCTTGACCGCTTCCATGTTGGTGAGCGACTCGGTCATGGCGGTGGCAGCCTCGCACGGCTCCCCCTCACAGCGCGAGGTCGGTCTCGGCGCCGGTTTGCGGGTCGCGGAGGATGACCCGCTTGCCCCCTTGCGTGGCGGACCGGAGCATCTGCAACAAGCCGAGCGCCTGCAAGACAACGTCGCCCGGGGTCTTGGCACCCACGTCTTGCGCCAGCTTGACCATGAGCATCGCGGTCTTGCCCGGGATCTCGATCGTCATCGGGCCGGGGTCGGACGGAGGCGCGTCGGGGGGAGCGAAGCTACGCACGGGTCAAGCATGACATGGGTTTGCCCGGCGCCCTGCCCGAGGGAGGCGTCGGGCCTACCGTCGTTCACTCGTCGCCGCTGGCGGCAGCCGTGTACTCCGGGAGCTTGCCCAGCACCCGTCCGATGTACTTCGTGCCCCGCGAGGTCTCCTGGGTCTCGACGCAGCTCTCGACGACCTGCAGGCCCGCGGCCCACTGCTGGGCGGCCGTGTCGAGGCCAACGTCCGCCGGCGCTTTGCCCTCGCCCTCGCCCTCGCCCGGGGCGCTGACGTCGGGAACCTTCATGACCGACTGCATCGCGCTGGCTTTGGCCCGCAGCTCGGCTGCGGTCCTCGCCATGTTTTCGCTGCGGACCGGACGAGAGCTGCCCACGAAAAAGACGTGGCCGGCCTCGGTGGGCGGCGTGTCGACCCAGCTGCCGCACGCACTCGTCGCCCGGGTGTAGGGGGTCTCGGTCAGCTTGAACGCGAAGTAGACCGGATCATCGAACTCGACCACACGTTCCACCGACTCGTCGTGGGATGCCGACCCCTCGCCCTCGACGCCCTGCGGTGAGCGTCCTTGCCCGCCTGCGGCCAGGTTCGTGGAATTGGACTGGAAGACGCTTCCCGTGCCCTGGAGAAACTCGCCCACGTAGCGGTCAGTGCACTGGTCTGGCTGGGACTTGCAGCACTCGGCGAAGGCTCCGGGATCGTCGATGTTGCCGATCATCTTCCCGGTGAGTTTGTACTTCACCTCGACCGTCGTGGTCTTGGATGCGGAAGCCTTGCCGTTGGCGACGAGCGGTACGCCGATCTTCGCCGCCACCTCGGAGCTGACCGCCATCGTCTCGGAATACTCGACTCCGCCGGCCTCCACGAACTTGTAGCTGACGTGCTGCGAGCAGGTCAGCTGCATGGCCGCAGTCTCGTCGAGGTCCTGCTCGCCGCGTGGGACGAAGCGTCCGATATAGCTCGAGGGATCCGTGTCGAAGGAGTTTCGCAGGAACACCCGGTTCGCCGAGGAGATCGACGTGGCCTCTTTGGAGGGGCCACCACCGAACAGGGCGCAGCCTCCAACCAGCGCGAGCAACACGAGCGAAGTCTTCTGCAGGGGCAAGGCGTCTAGCACGAACCCCACACGCGCCTCGCCCTCCCATGTCGCGAATTTTCGCCGGGATCCTCGGAAACGACGTCACCAGGCTCCCATGGCGCGCGTATCGGGGACCGGCAAGACTTGCGGGCCACCGGGACGGAACCGATGCCAGATTGGCGTCATGGAGCTTCATTTTCACGGCGCGGTGGGGCAGGTGACCGGGTCGCTACACCGGCTGCGCGTCGGCGGTCGGGACATCTTGCTCGATTGCGGTCTGTTTCAAGGGCGCCGGGCCGAGGCCGACCGGGAGAACCGGGACCTCCCCGGCTGGGCCCGCGAAGCCCACGCGCTCGTCCTGTCGCACGCGCACCTGGACCACTCGGGGAACATCCCCACGCTGGTCAAACACGGCTTCAACGGGAACGTGTTTCTCACCCCGTGCACCCGGGACCTGTGCAGCGTGATGCTCCGGGATGCGGCGATGATTCAGCAGCAGGACGCCCGCTGGATCAACCGTCGCAACGCTCGCAAGGGCATCGATTCCGAGGTGCGTCCGCTGTACGACCTCGGCGATGCCCAACGTGCCGTGTCCCAGATGGTCTCGGTCGGTCTGCATCGGCCGATGCGGGTCGCGCCGGGCGTGACCGTGACGTTTCACGACGCGGGGCACGTGCTCGGCTCGGCGGTCGTGCAGCTCGACCTGGAGGAGAAAGGCGTTCGTCGCCGGCTGCTGTTCACCGGCGACCTTGGGCGCGAAGCCCTGCCGCTGCTTCCGTCCCCAGAGGTGGTCGAGGACGTTGATGTGCTGATCTCCGAGAGTACGTACGGCGACCGTCAGCACGTGCCCTTCGAGAGCACGGACGACGAACTGGCGGAGATCATCACCACGACGATCGGCCGAGGAGGCCGGGTCTACATCCCAAGTTTCGCCTTGGAGCGGGCCCAGGAGGTCCTGTTTGCGCTCACCCGCTTGCATCACGCCCAACGGATTCCCTCGGTTCCCATCTACGTCGACAGTCCGCTCGCGGTCTCGGTCACCGAGATCTACAAGCTGCATCCAGAGTCCCTGGCGAAGAGTGTTCGAGCTCGACTGCTCGAGCGGGATGATCCGTTCTCCCCACCGGGCATGCGGTACGTGACCGATGTGGAAGACTCCAAGGCGATTCAGGCAAGCAATGAGCCTTGCATCGTGATCGCCGGCTCGGGGATGTGCGAGGGGGGTCGGATCGTGCATCACTTCAGGAGCGGCCTGGGCAACGCGAAGAACGCGGTGGTGATCGCTGGATTCATGGCGCAGCACACCTTGGGCCGACGACTCGCCGAGGGGCGGCGAGAGGTCAAGGTGTTGGGCATGGCCCGGGACGTGCGGGCCTCCGTACACTCCTTGCGAGGGCTGTCCGCGCATGCCGACAAGCGCGGGTTGCTCGACTACATCCGGCAGACACGCAAGGTCGGTCCGGTGCGTACAGTCGTCCTCGTTCACGGTGAGGATCGGGCGCGGGCCTCGCTCGCGGAGTCCGTCAAAGAGGCCGGAGTGCCGGAAATTGTGGTGCCGCAGCGGGGCGACATCGTCCCGCTCTAGTGTCCCGAGCGGGCTGGGTTTGCCGTTGCAACGCGGGGGGTGTTCTTCGGCATCCCCGACGGCGTAATCTCGCGCGGGTGAAGCCCATCGTCGAAGTCGCCGCGCAGCTCGGAGTCGAACCGTCTTCCCTGATCCCCTACGGCCACGACAAGGCCAAGCTTCGAACCGAGACGCTGCCGACTTCGAAGCCGGGCACATCGGTGCTCGTCTCCG
>OJGU01001189.1_pt1 | contig 10368 bp, 7 predicted proteins | sample 1594741 | NCBI WGS metagenome assembly OJGU01 (sample SAMN05416841, study PRJEB24817) | seawater metagenome | isolation source: Sea water | place: Canada:Atlantic | collected 2013-07 | reverse complement strand
ACCCTGGACGCCGACGCGGAAGCGACTGAGGTCCAGCCCGCCGCGGCGGCCGTACCGCCCGCAGACCCGCAGCCCGATCCGGTGGCCGCCGCTGCGGGGCCCGAACCGCTCGTGGCACCTGCCGCCGCACCCGAGCCCGCACCGCGACCCAAGATCGTACGTCAGCCCAAGCCCTTGTCTCCCGCCGCAGCCCGTCGAGCGGCCCGAGCCGCCCGTGCGCTGCGGGGCGCACTCGCGGACGGACGGGTTCTGGCCTCCCCTGAAAACTTCGCACTCGCCACCGCCGACGGAGACGAGCTCGGTTGGACGGATGCGAAGTCCGCATGCGCGAGCCTACAAGTCGACGGCCACGGCGGCTGGTCACTACCCTCCCGCGGCCAAGCCCGCGAGATTCACCGTGGCAAAGCCTCACCGCGCGTGGCGTACTGGACCCGGCAGCCGGGTCCACACGGCGACACCATCTACGTCTACGACCCCCGGACCCGCCGCTCCTCGCCGTGGCTGGATCAAGAGATCGCCTCGGTCGTCTGCGTTCAGCCCCGCCCCCGCTGACGCCGATTGCTCAGCGTGAGCTGGTACGCGAGGCTGCGGACCATGTCTGCTCTGCGTCCCGGCGACCGCATCCTCGTGACCGGTGGGTCCGGCTACATCGCCTCACACATCGTCGCGCAGCTCCTCGAAGCCGGGTTCGAGGTGCGAGCCACGGTTCGCAACCCGGACGACGCGACCAAGACCGCCCACCTCAGAGCGCTGGACGGCGCCGAGCGATTGGAGCTCGTGGCCGCCGACCTGATGAAGCCCGGCGACTTCCACGAACCGGTTCAAGGCTGTCAGGCGGTCGTCCACGCCGCATCCTCCGTGCGCCTGAGGGCGGACGATCCCCAGCGAGACATCGTCGACGTTGCGGTCGACGGAACCCGCAACGTCTTTGACGCCATCGATGCCGCGCAGAGTGTGCACACCGTCGTCCTCACGTCCTCCATCGCGGCGATCATCGACGACGCCAAAGACCCGTCGTACCGCTTCACCGAGGAAGACTGGAACGACTCGGCCACGGTCCACAGCGCCCCGTACCCTCTATCGAAGTCGCTTGCCGAACGCGAGGCGTGGAAGCGGGCCGAGACTGCGGACTACCGGGTGGTCACGATCAGCCCAGCGCTGGTGCTGGGACCGGTCTTCACCAAGACCCACATCCGCTCGTCCCCCAACGTCCTGCATGACCTGTTGTCCGGCAAGTTCCCCTTGGCCCCCCGTTTTCGCTTCAGCATCGTCGATGTTCGCGATGTCGCGCGCGCCCACATCGAGGCCCTGCGCAGACCCGAGGCGCAGGGCCGGCATATCCTCTCGAACCGAGGCATGTGGATGCGAGAGCTGGCCGAGGTGCTTCGCCCCGAATTTCCGCAGCACAAGATCCCTCGTTTTCAGATGCCCAACTTCGCGATGTACGGCGTCGCTTTGTTCGACAAGCGGCTGAGCTGGGATTTCCTGCGGCGCAACCTCGACGTGCAGCGCCAACTCGACAACAGCAAGTCGAAGCAGGCGCTCGGCATTGAGTATCGCCCCGTCCACGAGACGATCCTCGACACCGCTCGGTCGTTCGTCGAGCGCGGGTTGTTGTAGCGCGAGCTAGACCCGGCCGTGGTTGGCCACCGTCGTCGGAATGACGGGACCCGCTGCCTGATGCTGAAGCGCTTCGGGGTGGGCCTTGTAGTGGTCCCGAACGACCTGCGCCATGGCCCGCTTGCGTGCCTCGTCGACCGCGGCCTCCGACGCGTCGCCGAGCGCCTCCGCCAGACCGTGAACGAGCGGTACCTGCGGCTCGGGGACCTGATCGGCCCACGAACGCAACAGCTTGGCGTCGACGACTGCGGGAAGAGACCCGAGAATCCCGACGTCGTTCTGGTCGTGGATGAGGAGGCCGGAGGTGGTGCCACGATCCAGCGTGAGGACTTGGAACAGGTAGACCGTGTGGTAGGCCCGCTGGGCGGCGATGTCTTCATCCGTCGAGATCCGCGCCATCGCCGAATCCGCGAGGTCAACGTACCCATCGGTGACCGCTTCTCCGAACGACTGCGCGAAGGCGAGGTCGGCATCGAAATCGCCCGAGTCATACCCTTCGAGGTAGACGTGCGACACGCCGCGGTGACGCTTCAGCGCCGGAATGTAGAAGTAGCGATCCGCATTCTCCCGCCCTTCGCCGTACGCGTCCCCCAACGCTCGACGAAGGATCGCGTCGTAGGCATCCCGATCGCCGGTGTCGAGGATCGCGGGGTTGAGATCCGCCATCATTCGCCAGTAGGCCGATCCGGAGCGCATCGAGGTCCAGCTGATGTGAATGTGGACCGAGGGCGTGCGCGGATTCGCGGGGTGCACGATAGTGGACAGGGCGGTCGCAGACGAGAGCTTCCGCTCGGGCTCGTCGTCGTAGTGAACCTGGGACACATTCACCGACGCCCGATTGAACGCATCGCAGCTCGGTGCCACCAGACGAACGCCGCCGCCGTGGCGCCCCTCATCTCGGACCCACTCGACTGGCCCATACGGCGCAGCCCCCGGGAGCCCCCCGAGGCGCTCCGCGAACCTCGACTGCAGCCCCTGGACCAGAGTCAGCGCCTGGGCCGCTCGTGCGTCTGCTGCGTGCGTACGTTGCATGGGCGAAAGATACCGACCGCGCATCTGGCGTGGGCTGCGTTTTTTGCCGTTCCGGGTGCGGGCTCACAGAACCGCGTCTCCCCTTTGCCCACACTGGCGTCATGAGACGCATTTCTATTTTGACTTGCCTTGCGGTGGGCCTCGCGTCGACCGCCGCCCATGCCGCCCCGGTCCTTCGCTTCCGAGACACCGCCGCCGGCAACATCGTCGCGACCGGCAACACCCTCGGCCTGAGCAAGGCCCTCGACCTCAACAGCCCCGGGCTCGAGGACTCGATCGGCACGTTCCTCACCCTGGACGAGACGAGCGTCGACGACTTCCCCGCGAACCCGGGCAACCCCTGGGGCGACGGCACGACGAACGACTGGACGCTCAACGGCTCAGAGGGCGAGCTCGTTCTGCCCGGAGACAACACGATGGTGCTCCACGCGGAGCTCATCTGGGGTGGCAGCACGCTCTACGGCACCGAAGACGTCACGGGTGACCTCGACAGCTCCGTCACGCTGTCCTTCGGCGACGACTCGCTCGTTGTCGACCCCGACCCGGCGACCGAGCTCACGATCATGGAGACCGCAAACGAGGGCTTCCCGGTCAACAACTACATGCGCTCCGCCGACGTCACGGACTTCGTGTCCACGCACGGCGCCGGCTTCTACGCGACCGAAGGTGTCCCGGCGACCCAGGACTCGCTCATCGACGAGCTCAACACGGCCGGCTGGACGCTCGTCGTCGCGTACCGAACCGCGGGGGAGCAGGTCCGCAACCTGACGATCTTCGTCGGAGGTTCGTACGTCGACGAAGACTCGACCGAGGACTATGAGTTCGCTGGGTTCTGCACCCCGCCGCAGGGCGATTTCGACGGGTACGCCGTCGTCAGCGCGATGGAAGGCGACGCCGATCGTGAGGGCGACAGTTTCGCGATCGCCGAGACCCTCGCCGGCCCGTTCGTGAACCTGAGCGGCCCCAACAACCCTGAAGACAACTTCTTCTGCTCGCAGCTCAACGACTCGGACGGTGCTCTCGATACCGCGGGCACCGCGGGCGACCTCAACCACAACGCGATCGCGGGCAACAACGTCGTCGGTGGCCGGCAGGGCTGGGACATCACCCGCGTGTCGCTGACCTCCGCCGACACGCAGCTCGTCAACGGACAGACCGAAGCGGTCATCCGGACCCAGACCGCGAGCGACTCCTACATCCCCACGGTGGTTGCCTTCGGCATCGAGGTCAACGCACCCGACCTGTCGAGCGCCGCCGCGGCGGCTGCCCCCACGACGCTCGCCATCGACGAGACCTCCACGGTCACCGTCGACATCGCGAACATGGGCGAGTCCGACGCGACCGGGGTCATCTTTCAGGCCGCGCTTCCGGACGGTCTCACGCTCGATAGCTTCGCCATCGACGGCAACGACGGTGACATCGATGGCAACGCAGTCGATGCAGCAGGACTGGCCGCCGGCGTGGCCATCGGTGATGTTGCGGTCGACGGCGCCAAGCAGCTGGAGTTCGTCGTTCGCTCCGAAGGCGCCCCGGCCGAGGACGCGTACCTCATCACTCCCCAGTGGACGTACGACTACGTCAGCTGCACCGGTGAGGACCCGCTGACCGAGCCGCAGGTGCTCGCGGACATCGTCATCGACTTCGAGGGCGATGACCCCACGACCAGCGGCACGACCAGCGGCGGTGCCGGCGACAGCTCCGGCGGTGGTGCCGATGAGAGCACCAGCGACTCCGACTCGGACTCCAACGGCGAGACGACCGACTCCGACTCCGACACGGCCACCACTGGCGACTCCGACACCGAAGGCTCGTCGGACTCGATCGGAACCGGTGCCGACGAGGGTGACGACGGTTGCGGCTGCACCTCGGGCAACGACGGCGCCCCCGCGGCCCTCGTGTTGTTCGGGCTGGTCCTCGGCCTTCGTCGCCGGCGCGACTAGACCCGGTCGTTACAGCATCACCGGGCCGCCCTTCTCGGCGGCCCGCAGATACGCAGGACGCGCGCTCACGGTTTTGAACCAGGCGCGCGTTTTGCCTTGGTTGGTGTCGACACGACCCCGGGCGAGCAACGCCTCGATCGGGTAGCTCATCTGCACGTCGGCCGCGGTGAACGCATCGCCGGCGAAGAAGGCGTGTTCGCCGAGCTGTTGCTCGATGAAGGCGGCGTGCTTCTCGAGTTCGGGCGCGGTGAACACCCCCTCGACCTTCTTCACGATGCCCTTGGCCACCGGCTTGATGAAGAACGGCAACGGTGCGCTTTCGACCTTGCTCATCAGTAGCCGGACCAGCAGCGGCGACATCAGCGAGCCTTCCGCGTAGTGCATCCAGTAGCGATACCGATCGAAGTCCGCGCTCGGGGCCTCCGGCCGGAAGCGACCCTCCCCCAGCACCTCCGCGCAGTGCTCGAGGATCGCACCAGACTCGGCGTAGCTCTTGCCATCGACCTCCAACACCGGAGCCTTTCCGAGCGGGTGCACCTTCTTGAGGCTGTCAGGCGCTCGGATGGTGACGGGGTCACGCTCATAGGTCTTCATCTCGTAGGGGAGCTCCAGCTCTTCGAGCATCCAGAGCAGCCGGTGCGAACGAGATTTCTCCAGGTGGTGAACGATGATCTCCGCCACGGCGCGGAGGATAGCAGCGTCAGCCGGCGCCCATCTTCGTGGCCTCGATGGGGTAGTCCGCGGCGGTCCGGTAGGGCAGCTCCGGCCACCACCGCTGCGGCGCACCCGTCGTCGTCGGCTCGAGGCTCTCACCCGGACGAGGTGCGAGGACCGAGACCCCATCCCGCTCGGCGGCATCCATCACGCGCTCCATCGGCTCGGCCCACCCGTGGTTGGCCAAGTCGAACAACCCCCAGTGCACGGGCAGGAACTTGTCCCCCTGCAGCATCTGATGCGCCGTAACCGCCTGCTCGGGTCCCAGATGCCAGTCGGGCCACGCTTGAGCATAGGCCCCGACCTCCAGCATCGTCACCTCGAACGGGCCCAGCCGCTCACCGATCTCGGTCATCCCGGGGAACAGCCCGGTGTCGCCCGAGAAGAATACGTTGTGGTTCTCCGACCGGATCGCATACCCGGCCCAGAGGGTTCGATTCTGATCCAGGATCTGCCGCCCCGAAGCATGGCGCGACGGAGCCGTGGTGATGGTCAGCCCCTCCACCTCGTGCACGTCCCACCAGTCGACGTCCTCGATGCGCTCGGCCGGGACTCCCCAGGCCTCGAGGTGCGCACCGACCCCCAAGGGCGCGAAGAAACGCGTATCCCGATCGGCCAGAGCCACGATGGTGGGGTAGTCGAGGTGGTCGTAGTGGTCGTGGGAGATCAACACGGCGTCGAGCTTGGGCAGGTCGTCGAGCGCGAGCGGAGGCGCGTACCAACGCTCGGGTCCAAGCCAGTCAACCGGGGAAGTCCGCGGGCCCCACACGGGATCGGTCAGCAGCACATGCCCATCGATCTCGATCAGCAGCGTGGAGTGGCCAAGCCAGGTGATCCGCAGCCCCGAGGCGGGGGGCGTGTCGAAGAACGACCCCGCGACAGACACCACCGGAAGCGGTGCTTCGGGGACCCGGTTCGGCTCGCCCTCTACGAACTCGGTGAACATCCCGATCTCGTCGTTCCACAGCGGCTGGGGATTTTCGAACACCCCGTCTGCCCACTGCGGTGATGCCTTCATCTTCTCGAGCCGCTCCCCGGTTGGGGCGTAGCCAATGGCCTCCCACCCCTGGACCAGGACGATGCTCGCAAACCCAAGCACCCCGACAAGAACAGCCGCCGCGGCAAACCCCGCCCATCGAAACAGGCGGCGCCACAGGGGTCGCGGAGGTCGAGGGTTCGTTTCGGTGTCGGTTTCGGTGGTCACCCGGGGAACAGGCATTCTGCGCTCAGCGTCTGAGCGTCATTGTTGTCTTCGATGCACTCGTCGACGGCTCCGGCCACGACATCTGCTCCGTCGACATTCACGAAGAAATCCATCGCAGGGTCTCCCTGTGCGAAAGGCACGGCCCACGATACTTGGGTCTGCTGCCCGGGCAACAAGGGAATGGCCGTCAGCTCGGTGCCCACCAGGGCTCCCATCGCGTCGACGCCCTCGTACAGGCTCACTTCGACGCCGGAAGGCACGCCAAGTGCTCCCAGGTTGCGAACGGTCGCCACCACTTCGAGGAAGCCTTCGTCGCACATGTCGAGCTCGGCGACGAGGTCGACCGAGAGGTCGGGTGCGTTGAACACCCCGGCCCCTTGCACGTTCTGGCGATAGTTGTTGAGGTTTGGTTGCGTCCAGTTATCGTCCTCGACCGCCGGAGCGTTACCGGCTGAGGTCGAATTTGTGACGTGGTAGGCGTGCGAGGTCCATACGCGCCGGGTACCCACCCACTGGTCAAAGGCGTCACCGTAGACGAACACCCCACGGCGCTCGGTGTAGCCGGGTACACCACTGCAGTCGTTTCCACTGTCGTTCGCGACGACGAGGATCTCCGAGTTGCCGTCGTCGTCCACATCGACGACCAGCGGATACTCGTGGATGGTCGCGCTGCTGCTCTGGACCTCGAGCAGCACGTCCCCGCTTGCACCGTCGTACACGCGCATGAAGCACTCATCGGCATAGACCACCTCAGCAGCACCGTCACCTTGGAAGTCGAACACGCTGCTGCCCGTGGCGTTGCTGCTCTGGTCCTGCGTCGCTGCCGACCAGCGTTCGAACACGTCTCCGGGCGCCGGAGTGGCGCCCATGACGATCTCCTCACCGGCTCGATAGAGGTCGTAGACGGTGTAGGAGCCCCCGCCCGCAGTCGCCAACTCGGGCCGGCCATCGCCGTCGAAGTCCGCGACCGTCGGCGGCCCACCCCGGCCACCGCCAGGGATCGAGACGGCTGCCGTCCGAAGCGCCGGGTTCAGGTTGCACATCGCTTCGGTCGGGTCGACGCCACACCACGCCAGGCCACTATCTCCTTCGAGTACCCGGAGCTGACCGGACGCCACCAGGATCACCTCCGGCGTCCCATCGAGATCCACGTCGGCGATTGCGGGATAGCCATCGTTGCCGCCCGCGTCCCACAACTGCGTGACGTTCACAATCGGGTCCATGCCCACCATCGAGGTCCAATCGACCGACCACGCCTGCGCACCGGAGACCACCTCTGGGTAGCCATCTCCGGTGAGGTCGACGAGCGACGAGATGCCACCGGTGTAGCCGTTGTTGGTTCCGAACACGGCACCGTTGCCAGCCTGGTTCCAAACGACCAGGCCATCGTCGTCGATCAACGTGGCGCCAAAGACGATCTCGGCCTCCTCGTCGTCGTCGAAGTTGGCGAAGGACGGCGCGCCGTTTTCGACGGAGAAGCGCTGCACAGCGCCACCACCATCGTGCGAGGACCACAACAGCGTGCCGTCACTGTCGACCGCGACGATCCGCGAGCCTCCGGTTTCGGTGCGTGCTGCGTAGATGATGTCCGGGAGTCCGTCGCCGCTGACGTCGGTCAGCCCGATCGTCGAGCGTCCGTGCGCTCCCCAGCTGTCGTTGTTGGGGTCGTGTGGGATCTCGAGCTCGACCGCGCCCGTCTGCCCGTCGAGCACGACGATGTTGCCGCCGGGCCAGCTCAACGCGTCCTGTTGGGTGATGTTGACGACGACCTCCGCGACGCCATCCCCGTCGATGTCGGCCACCACGGGAATCGAGATGATCTCATCGACCTCGTAGCTCCACTCCAGCAGGACCGAGACATCTTCGAAGTCGGGCACAAGCTCGCAGGCGACGGGGTCGAATTGCGGAAGGCACTGATCGAGGGTCGGCTCGCAGAACTCTCCGGCCTCGCAGTCGAACGAATCCGCGCACGCACCGGTGGGGTCTGCACACTGGTCCCCCAAGCAAACCTGGCCTCCGTCACAGCAGATGTCTTGCGCTTCCCCGCAGCGAATCCCCGAGTCGCAGTTGTCCAGGCATGCACCGAGGACGCACTCCTCGTCCGTCGCGCAACACTCGTCCGCCGCACCGCACAGCACGGTCTCGCAGACCGCCTCTGCGCCGGTGCTCGACGAGGTCTCCATCGGTGGGCCACCCGTGGTGGTGTCGCCCTCCGACCCCTGCGACGAGCCGCTGTCCGTGTCCGTGTTCGAGCTGGCGGTGCCCAACGTCGTGCTGGTCTCGGTGCCCGGATCGATTCCCGTGGACGAGGTTGGACCCGCGCTCGACAGCGTGTCGATGCCGTCGGTTCCCGCTTCCCCCGAAGCGACAGAATCACCGCAGCCAACGACGAGCCAGGGCACCACAACGACGGAAGCAGACCGCAACAGCAAGCGCATCAGAGGTAAGTTACCACACAGTTCAGAGGTCCGGGCCGCACGGCCGAATGTGGTCCTCTGCCCGCAGCCGGACCTTTCAGCACCGGTCGAGCAAGCCCAGGAGGGCATCAACCAGCTGGCGGACTCCGTAGGGTTTTCCAAGGAACGTCGTGTTGTGCGCGTGCTCGGCAGCCAAATCGCCAGCCGCGTCGCCACTGATCCGCAGGACGGGGAGCTCCGGAAGCCGCGCGCGGATCTCCACGAGTGCCCGCTCCCCACCCATACCCGGCATGCTTCGATCCAGGACAACCGCCGTGACGCGATCGCTGTGTTGGTCGAGAACCTCGAGCGCCTCCTCCCCGCTGGCCGCCTGAAGCACCTCAAAGCCGACGCCCGAGAACGCCCGCCGCATGACCTCCCGCAGCATCGGCTCATCGTCGACGATCAGGATCGTGCCCTCGCGGTCCGCTGGCGTCTCGGGGCGCGCCTGCGGACCGGTGGTTGTGACCACCGTACCGGTCAGCGGCAGCACGACTTCCATCTGCGTACCCACGCCAACCTCGCTCCGCACCCGAACGCATCCCTCATGGCGCGCCAGGATTCCGAGAACCGCAGCCAGCCCCAACCCACGCCCCTTGGCCTTGCTCGTATGGAACGGATCGAAGATGTGCTGGATGCGTTCCGGCGCGATGCCGCATCCGTGATCCCGGACTCGAACAACCGCGGCCGGTCCAATGCTCGGAGGCGTGCCGAAGAGATGCTCTCCTTCTCCGAACGCGGCCCCGATCTCTTCGATGCCCGTCTCGACCAGGACATCGCCCCCCTGAGCCCCCGTCGCATCCGCCGCGTTGGTGATGACGTTCATCACCACTTGCCGCAGCTGAACCTCGTCGCCGACAACCATGACGGGACCGGCCGGTGCCCCGACCACGAGTCCTACGTTCTTGGGGAAGGCGGAGGTGAGCAGCGGTTTCATCTCTGAGACCAAGTCCGCCAGATCGGTCGAGATCCGCTGGGCGTTCCCCTCCCCGGCAAACGCGAGCATGGAGCTGCTGAGTTCTCCGGCACGCTCGGCAGCAACCCGGATACTCGACAGGGCCTCCGTGACGCGGCTTGGATCCCGTGCACTCTCCGCGAGCGACGCCCAGCCCATGATCGCGGTCAGAATGTTGTTGAGGTCGTGGGCAATTCCCGCGGCCATTTGTCCAAGACTCTCCCGCTTCTGGGCCTCCTGCATGCGAGCGTCGAGAAGTCGCCGCTCAGTGGTGTCGCGCAGAATCGCCTGAAGTCGGCCGGTGTCGGGTCCCCGGGCGATTCGGACGAACATGCCCTCCACCCAGACGGTCCCACCGTCAGCTTTGCGCAGGGGTGCCACGACCTGCAAGGGCTGTCTCTTATACACATTCTGACGCTGCCGACGAGCGATCTAGTGTAGATCTCG